>LAZR01000445.1_pt1 | contig 34711 bp, 28 predicted proteins | sample 329461 | NCBI WGS metagenome assembly LAZR01 (sample SAMN03002196, study PRJNA259156) | marine sediment metagenome | biome: sea floor; feature: Hydrothermal impacted sediments; material: marine sediment; isolation source: Loki non-amplified sample from Loki's castle hydrothermal vent sediment ...
CTTCTGGTCTTTCACATCCATGCCGGAACCTCCGCTTTCATTGTGTCGGTTATTTTGCGCTCGATCTTTAGTTCATCATTAATATATTTTACGATCATCTTGAACATATTTTCGGCAGCGGCTGCCTTTCTTTGTAGGTTCTTCAATACTCCGAGTTCCCCCTCTGTTGTAATTATATCGACTACAACCTTGTTCTTTTGCCCGTACCGCCAACAGCGCCGGACACCTTGATAATATTGTTCAAACGAATGAGACGGGAAAAATGTAACGTGAGAACAATTCTGGAAATTCAGACCAAAAGCCCCGATTTTCGGCTTTGTTATCAATCGTTTCAGCTCGCCCTTTTGAAATGCAAGGAATGTTTCTTCTTTTACTTCATCAGGACTCGCTCCTTTAATCTGTTTTGAATCAGGTATGATCTTTTCTAAATAATCGCCCTCTGTGTTTAAATGACACCATATTAAAGATTGTTTCTTGCCTTTCACAAGCTCTGTAATTTTCTCGCATCTTGCCTTGAGTGTTATTTTCCTTTCTTCTCTTTGTTCCTGCATGGTGACTGCATGTTTTACAAACATTTCGCCGTTAAACGGACGATCACATTTAACGATATGTTCATTTGTTTCGAGCGGCGGCAGTATAAAGCCATCGTCATCGAAACCCATGTCGGACGGCCTGCGCATTGCCCTTGACCATGAACACATCCACCGCCAAAACATTTCTTCTGCATGAGCCTTGAATCGCCATCTTGCACCCCACCATATCGGGTGTAATGAGTTTTCGTCATTCTTAAAAAATGTTCCGAGCATATCCATACGGCCCATTTGGCCGAGAGCCTCTGCCGATGGGTGGGGCCGATGGTCAACGTCAGCCTCGTGCCGGTGGGCATCTTGACGGCGCTGACGGGCGGGCCGTTCTTTGTGGTGCTGCTGCGGCGTCAGCGCGGGAGGGCGACGGTATGATCGACCCCGCCGATGCCATCCTCGTTGCCGACGACGTGCAGTTCGGCTATCGCGCGGATCAGCCGGTCCTGTGCGGCGTGAACATGACGGTTCAACGGGGCCGATTTGTCTGCGTGTTGGGCCCCAACGGTTCGGGCAAGACGACGCTGCTTCGATGTCTGCTGGGCCAACTGACCCCCAGCGGCGGCGATATCCGTTTGAACGGCCGGGCGATCCGGAGTTATCGCCCGCGCGAACTGGCGCGGACGATGGCGTATGTGCCGCAATTACCCCAATCGGCCTTCAGCTTCACGGCGGGGGAGATCGTGCGGATGGGACGCCTCTCGCATACGGGCGTGCTGGGGTTGACGGGCGAAAATGATCGCAAGGTGGTCCAGCTGGCCATGGAGATGACCGAGACCACGGCGTTCGCCGACCGCGAGCTCGAGGAACTGTCCGGCGGGGAAAGCCAGCGGGTGATGATCGCCCGCGGCCTGGCCCAACAGCCCGGTGTGATCCTGCTGGACGAACCCACCAGCCACCTGGACGTGCGTCATCAGATAACGATTTACCGCATGATGGCCCGGCTGGCCCACGACTGGCAGATGGCGGTGGTGTGCGTCAGCCACGACGTGAACCTGGCGGGGCGGTTTGCGGATGAGCTGGTGTTGATGAAGGCCGGGCGCGTGCTGGCGGACGGCCCGCCGGGCGAGGTGATTCGGGCCGACGTGCTTTCGGCGGCGTATGATGTGTCTGTCGAACTGATCGAAACGGGCGACGACCAGGGCCCGATCATGCGAGCGCAATAATCAGTCGAACGAGAACCACGCGGGACAACCGGTAACGAATGGACAAGCGGATTATCAACGGGCTAGCCGACACGCCGCCTGAGCTGCGCGGGTGTGTGTTGACGATCGGTAATTTCGACGGCGTGCATCTGGGGCATCAGCGGATCCTGGAAGCTGCAGGGAAACTCGCCCGCAACAAGCGGATGCTTGTGGCGGCGATGACGTTTGAGCCGCCGCCCGACCTGGTGCTCCGTCCGGACGATCCGCCCCAGCGCCTGACCCCGCTGGCCCAGAAGACCGAGTTGCTGCTGGCTGGGGGCGCGGACCGGGTGGTCGTCGCCCACGCCGACATGGACCTGTTGACGATGGAGCCGGCCGCCTTCATCGATCGCGTTATCGTGGCGAACTTCTCGCCGTGCTTTGTGGTCGAAGGGCCGAACTTCTTCTTCGGCCGACGGCGTGAGGGAACGATCGACATGCTTGTCGAGGCTGGCTGCAGCAGTGGGTTCGAGGTGCGCGTGGAAGAGCCGTTGGAGCTCGATCTGCCCGGCGGCGCCGAGCGGGTGTGCAGCACGCTCATTCGCCGATTGATCGGCGCGGGCGAGATCGAGCAGGCGGCGGCGTGCCTGGGTCGCTCTCACACGCTCTGGGCAGCGGTGGTCAGAGGCAAAGGGCGCGGGCGGGTGCTGGACTTTCCGACGGCCAACCTCGCCAGGGGCGAGCAGATCGTCCCTGCCGACGGGATCTACGCCGGCTGGGCGCAGATTGGCGACGAGCGTTTCGCGGCCGCCATCAGCATCGGAAGCAAGCCGACTTTCGGCGTCTCGGACGAGACGGTCGTCGAGGCGTATCTGCTGGACGCCGGGCAGCGAAACTTCTACAACAAGTCCATGGCGTTGCAGATCGCGCATCGTTTGCGGGATCAGCGCCGCTTCGACAGCGCCGACGCGCTTCGGGACCAGATTGTCAAGGATGTTCAGCGTGTCCGAGAGTTCTGCACAAAAGACGTTTGACGAGGTCTGTCAACGAATCGAGTCGGCCGCATCGCTGCTGGTGATTTCGCACGCGCGGCCGGACGGGGACACGCTGGGCGCGATGGCGGGCCTGCGCCGGGCAGCGCGATCGGCGGGAAAAACCGTCGCGATGGTTCTGCCCGACCGCCTGCCGGTCCGTTATGAGTTTCTGTTTCCGGACGAGCGACCGGCGAGCGTATCGCGTTTCGAGGCGCTGGCCGGCGAGGCGGACGTGATCGTCGTCCTGGATACCTGCGCTGCCAACCAATTGGGCGGGCTGCCGGACAAACTCGCCGCTATCAAAGCCAAGGTCGTCGTGATCGACCATCATGCCACCCCCGGACAGATTGGCGATCTTCAGTGGATCGATACGTCGTCGGCGGCGACCGGCATCCTGGTGGGCGACATCCTGGCGGAGTTGGGTTGGTCGGTGGATCGACAAACGGCCGAGGCGCTGCTGACGGCGATCTTGACGGATACGGGTTGGCTGCGCTTTGCGAATACGGACAGCCGCTGCTTGCGGATGGTGGCCGACCTGCTGGATCGCGGCGTTCGCCTTGACGTGCTGTACCGGCGCATCTACCAGAACGACCGACTCGAGCGGATCAAGCTGATGGCGCGCGTGCTGGATGGGCTGGAGCTTCATGGGGATGGGCGGATCGCCGTGGCGACGATCTGCCGGGAGGATTTTGCCGCCACCGGCGCTCGGCCCGACGAGACGGAGAATCTGGTCAATGAGGCGTTGCGGATGGGATCGGTGGAAGTGTCGCTCATGTTGATCGAAAACGCCGACGGCGTTCGCGTAAGTCTTCGCAGCCGGGAGATCGTCGACGTGGCGGCGATCGCCGAACGGCTTGGCGGGGGCGGGCACACCCGTGCGGCCGGCGTTCAATTGTCGGACAGTCTGGAGGTGGTCAAGGATCGCCTGCTCCACGCCTGCCAGCAGTTGCTGGCGGAGGCCTCGGGGCGATCGGCCGGCGGCGGTGGGCGCAAACGGGGCGGCTGAGGGGCGGAGAAGAAATATTTTTCGATTTGTGCAAGAAGGGGGCTTGACCCGGCGGCGGCCGTTATGCTAGCGTCTGCTCGTCGCAGGTGTGTTCCCCTTGGGAGCCAAAAGGGAAGGCCGTGAAAGTCGGCCGCGGACGCGCCGCTGTGACCGGTGACGAACGCTGCAAAATGCCACTGCGTGAACGTGTGGTTCACGCGGGAAGGCGCAGCGGGAGAATGACCCGGAAGCCAGAAAACCTGCCTGCGACCAACCTGGCTTGACCTCCGCGAGTCAATCGGTCGGCAGGACGAATGCATTTTCGGCCCTGACCTTTGCGGAGGTCGGGGCTTTTTCGTTGCTTGGTCGCGAGAACCAAGACGGCGCCTGAATCAGCACCGATCCTCTCGGCCCGCTCAGCAGCGAAACTCCCCCCAGGTTGCCGGTTGGTCCGCCTTGCGCCCGGGCGGCCGACCGAACCGGACGGGCACGATCGGAAGACAAAGAGAGGAGGCCGGATTCTGCAGGACGCAATGGTGCAGCGCACGGATGCGCAAAACGGTGAGGCCTGCGGGCCTCGAGAAAAGGAACTTATCTGGAATAGTGCAGTGAGGGAAGGACAAACGATGCGATACATAACAACAATTGCAGCAATCCTGTTTCTTGCAGGTGCAACCATGGCTGATGAGGCCACATTTGAAGAGATGCCTCTGGCGGCCGAGAGCTTTTTCAACGGCAGCGATAGCAGTGGCGATTTCTCCAGCGGCGGTTTTCAGTTCAACAACAACTATGACACGTTTTTCGGTTCGTGGGACGGCTGGGCCGTTTCCAACATCACCGACAACACCACGCCCGGCTGGGGCAACCAGTACAGCGCCATCCCCGGCAGCGGCGCCGGCGGCAGCAGCAATTACGGCGTGAGTTTCATCGGTTTCGCCGAGCCGCCGTCGGCTACATTGGGCGTTTCGCGTGTGATCGACGGAGCGTTCTTCAGCAACGCGACGTATGCCTACTTGTCGATGCTCAACGGCGATGCCTACGCCAAGAAGTTCGGCGGCGTCACCGGCGACGATGAAGACTGGTTCCTGTTGACGATCACAGGCTTCAACGGTGCGGTCGAAACCGGCACGGTCGATTTCTACCTGGGCGACTTCCGGTTCGCCGACAACGGCCTGGACTACATCGTCGACGATTGGACGTGGGTGGACCTGACGTCCCTGCGCGCGGTCACGTCGCTGGAGTTTGCGCTGAGTTCGTCCGACGTGGGCGGGTTCGGCATGAACACCCCGGCCTATTTCGCGATGGATAACCTGGTCCCCGAGCCGGCGTCGATGGCGCTGCTGGCTGTTGGGGCGGCGGCGCTGCTTCGGCGGCGTCGATAGACGCTTGAATGCGGGCAGGTGGGAGCGACGGCGCGGTCGTCGCTCCCATCCCCGCCCGCCGCAACAAGGAGTATGTCCATGATGACGGGCAAGAAAAGAGTCGCAGTACACAGATGGACAACGCTGCTGGCGCTGACGGCTGTGCTGAGCGGCGGGGCCGTCGCCTGGGCCGGGCCCTATTCGCAGGCGGGCAACGATCCGACGAATCCATTCGACCCGCCCATCGCGGGCTTTGTGGGCCCCAACGGCGATGGCGACGCCACGGCCCCGAACTATGTGAACCCGGAGTTTCTGGGCTGGGCGAGCGGCTTTGTCGACTACCTGCCGGCGTCGCTCGGAAATGATCTGATCAATCCGGGCGCGGACTGGGCTCAGCCGTCCCGGGCGCTCGGGCCCGTGACGGCCGACCAGATGGATGCGGTTTCGCTCGGCGAACTCTACGATCCTGCCGCGCCACCGCCGCCCTCATGGGTCCCAGACCCTGATTGGATTGGAATCGACGATCCCGGTGAGATCACACTGACCTTCGACTTACCGATCCGCAACGGCGTGGGGGCGGACCTCGCGGTCTTTGAAAACGGGTTCACCAACGACGTGGGCGGTAGTTTCTTCGCCGAGCTGGCCTACGTGGACGTCTCGTCGGACGGCGTGAACTTCGCGCGTTTTGCCGGCGACTCACAGACCCCCGGGCCGGTGGGTTCGTTCGGATCGATCGATCCCACCAACGTGTACAACCTTGCCGGCAAACATAGCAACGGCTACACGCAATCCTGGGGCACGCCGTTCGATCTGGGCGAGCTGGCCGACCACGCGCTGGTCGTCGGCGGCCTGTTGGACCTCACGGCGGTCCAGTTCGTCCGCATCGTGGATATTCCGGGCAACGGCGCTTTTGCCGATGACGACGGTGATCCGATCTATGACGCATGGGCGACGTTGGGTTCGGGCGGATTCGATCTGCAGGCCGTCGGTGTGCTGAACGAAGTGCCCGACTTCGACGGAGACGGTTTCGTTAATGCCGACGATATCGATCTGCTCAGCGCCGCCATTCGGGCCGCCAGCACCGATTTGCGCTACGACCTCAACAACGACGGCGTGGTCGACGGCGACGACCTGACGACCATGGTGGAAACGTGCGTCGAGACCACCGTCGGGATCGGGACGGCCCCGGGAGACTTCAACCTCGACGGCCTGATCGACGGGACCGACCTGGCCATCATGAAGACGCATTTCGGCGATTTAGGCGCCGGATGGGCCGACGGAAACGCCAATTTTGATGAGTTGATCGACGGGACTGACCTGGCTTTGCTGAAGACGTATTTTGGCTTCGATGCCACCGCCGGCGGGACGGTTCCCGAACCGGCGACGCTTGGTCTGCTGGCTGTGGGCGCCGCAGCGGCGATTGCCCGCCGCCACAGACGACGCAAGTAGAAACCCGGCAGGACGGGGCCCGGGTCATTGTCATGCCGGCCCGGGCCTCCGTCCGCATTATCGAATAGATATGACCGGATGTCGCACAAATCGATTGCGTGGGTTCACGCTCCTGGAGTTGATGATCGTCGTGTCCATCATCGCGGTGCTGACGACGATGCTGCTGCCCGCGTTGGGGCGAGCCAAGGAGCTTGCCCGCAACGCCGTGTGCAAGGTCAACATCCGCCACCTGGCGCTGGCCAACCACCTATACGCCGAGGAGAACAATGAGCACTTCGTGCTGGCGGGTGAGGATATGCTGCACCGCTGGCATGCACCGCGGCCAACGATCAACGATCCGTTCGATCCCAACAAAGGTCCGTTGGCAACGTACCTGCCCCACGGAGGGATCAAGGAGTGCCCGTCGTTTCGGGATTTCATCACCTCGCCAGGGGCGTCGGCCGCTTTCGAAGCCGGCTCGGGCGGGTACGGCTATAACGACACCTACATAGGCGGCCGATCGGACGCATACCCGTTCATGGAGGCGCCCAAGCACAGCGCCCGCATCACCGATGTAGGATCGGCCGGCGAAACAGTGATGTTCACCGATGCGGCGATGATCAAGCCGTCCGGCCTGATCGAGTATTCGTTCTGCCATCCACCGTACTGGGTCCTGCCGGGCATGCCGCCCAACACGCTGACCAGCGACCCGGTGATCCACTTCCGACATTTGGGCGGCTGCAATGTCGCCTGGGCTGATTCCCACGTCAGTGAAGAGCGGCTGTCATTCAGCTTCGCGTACAAGACGGACGCGAGTGTGACGGCGGAGGTCGCCAAGGAAAAAGGCTTTGGCTGGTTCGGGCCTCAGTCCAACGAGCTGTTTGATCTTGAGTAGCAGCACCTGCGCTGCGATGTGATGTGCGATCGGCGCTGGGCCAAGACCACCCGTTTGATCGCAGCGGCAGGAGGGACCGCTGAGATCGCGCGAGAGCGACTGGCCGACGGGCAGGCCGCGCCAAAAGGCGCCTGGATTCACTTCGCCCCCACAGCGTCGGTTTCGTTGACCCGTTAGTTCGTTAATTCGTTGACTCGTTGACTCGTTAATCCGTTAACCCGCTCATTGGGAACAACCGCTACCCAGGATCACTGCGCGTACCCCCCACAACCACCGAAACACCGAGTCACCGAATCAACGAGTTAACGAATCAACCAACGGTAGGGGTGGGATTCGAACCCACGGTGCCTTTCGGCACACTGGTTTTCAAGACCAGCTCCTTAAACCGCTCGGACACCCTACCGATTGCGGATTGTGGATTGCGGATTTCGGATTGTGAGGCAGATGCAGACCGCCTCGGTCAATCCGCAATCGAAAGTATGGCCCAAGCCCCGCAAACATGCAAGACACTGGGCGGAGCATGACCCGTCGCCTGCCGCATTGGCACGTTGGCCGGGCTATTGGCGGGATTCTGGCAGGGGGAGGTCTTTCAATGTTCTGGTAAATCGATACTTAGCGTTCGGCACGCCCTTTGCTTATTATTTGTCGGGAGGCAGCGCTATGCGTTTAGACAAACTGACAGTCAAAGCACAGGAAGCCATGATGACCGCCCAGGGGCTGGCCAGCGAGAAGGGCCACCCCGCCATCGGCCCGCTGCACCTGCTGGCGGCGCTGCTGGAGTCCGAGGGCGGGCTGACCGTGCCGCTGCTGGCGAAGGTGGGCATTCCCGCCGAGCGGATCGGCGGCGTCGTCGCCTCCGAAATGGACCGCCTGCCAAGCCAATCCGGCGGGCAGGCGGGCATGGCCATGGACGGCGCGCTCAACGCCGTCTTCACCCGCGCCGAGAAAGAGGCCCGCGACCTGACCGACGAGTTCACCTCCGTCGAGCATCTGCTGCTGGGCCTGGCCGAGGAACCCTCCACCGCCAAGGACGTGCTGTCGACCCTGGGCGCGTCGCGCGAGGCGATCCTGACGGCCATGAAAGATATCCGCGGCTCCCAGCGCGTCGTCGACCAGACGCCCGAGGACAAGTACCAGGCCTTGGAGCGCTACGGCCGCGACCTGTGCGACATCGCCCGGGCGGGCAAGCTCGATCCCGTCATCGGCCGCGACGACGAAATCCGCCGCTGCATGCAGGTGCTCAGCCGCCGCAGGAAGAACAACCCCGTGCTGATCGGCCTGCCGGGCGTCGGCAAGACGGCCATCGTCGAAGGCCTCGCCCAGCGCATCGTCAACGGCGACGTGCCGACGGGCCTGTCCGGCAAGACCGTCATCGCCTTGGACATGGGCTCACTGCTGGCGGGGACGAAGTTCCGCGGCGAGTTCGAGGACCGCCTCAAGGCTGTGCTCAAGGAAGTCACCGAATCCGACGGGCGGATCATCCTGTTCATCGACGAGCTGCACACCGTCGTCGGGGCCGGGGCGGCCGAGGGGGCTATCTCGGCCGGCAACCTGATCAAACCCGCCCTGGCGCGCGGCGATCTCCGCTGCATCGGCGCGACCACGCTGGACGAATATCGCAAGCAAGTCGAAAAGGACGCCGCCCTCGAGCGACGCTTCCAGCCGATCGTCGTCGACGAGCCGAACGTCGAAGACACCATCGCCATCCTTCGCGGCCTGAAGGACCGCTACGACACCCACCACGGTGTCCGGATTCAGGATGCCGCGCTGGTCTCGGCGGCGGTGATGAGTGAGCGGTACATCACCGATCGATTCCTGCCGGATAAGGCCATCGACCTGATCGATGAGGCCGCCTCGCGCCTGCGGATCGAGAACGATTCCATGCCCGCCGACATGGACGAGATGAACCGCCGCATCATGCAACTGCAGATCGAGCGCGAAGCCCTCCGCAAGGAGACCGATGACGCCAGCAAGCAGCGGCTCGTCGAGCTGGAGAAGACGCTCGCCGACCTGCAAAGCGAGTTCGACGCGCTGCACGCCCGCTGGTCGATCGAGCAGGGCGCTCTGCAGGAGGCCAAGAAGGTCCGTGAGGCCATCGAGGCCAAGCGGACCGAACTGGAGGCCGCCCAGCGCGACGGCGACCTGGAGACGGCCGCCCGTATTCAATACGGCGAGCTGCGCGAGCTGGAGGCCAAACTCGCCGAGCGGCAGAAGCAGTTCGACGAGGGGCAGGCCGGCGCCGGGAGCATGATCCACGAGGAAGTCACCCCCGAGCAGATCGCCGATGTCGTGGCCAAGTGGACCCACATCCCGGTGACCAAGCTGATGGAATCGGATCGCGAGAAGCTGCTTCAGATGGAAGACCGCCTCCGCCGCCGCGTGGTCGGCCAGGACGAGGCCCTGCACGTCGTCAGCGAGGCCGTCCGCCGAAGTCGCGCCGGCCTCAGCGACCGCCGCCGACCCATCGGCAGCTTTATCTTCCTGGGCCCCACCGGCGTGGGCAAGACCGAGCTGTGCAAGGCCCTGGCGGAGCTATTGTTCGACACCGAAGACGCCATGGTCCGCATCGACATGAGCGAGTTCATGGAGCAGCACTCGGTGGCCCGGCTGATCGGGGCGCCTCCGGGCTACGTCGGCTACGAAGAGGGCGGCCGGCTGACCGAGGCCGTTCGCCGCCGGCCCTACAGCGTGATCCTGTTCGACGAGATCGAAAAGGCCCACGCCGACGTGTTCAACGTCCTGCTGCAGGTCCTCGACGACGGCCGCCTGACCGACGGGCAGGGCAGGACGGTCGACTTCAAGAACACCATCATTGTGATGACGTCCAACATCGCCAGCCAGTACATCCAGGCCCTCACCGAAAGGCACGCCGAGCAGTGGGAGATCGACGCCTCGCTCGCCGACGCGCTGAAGCAGCATTTTCGCCCGGAGTTCCTCAACCGAATCGACGAGACCGTGATCTTCCATGCCCTGACCAAGGAAGACCTCGCCGGCATCGTGGACATTCAACTGGCCGAACTCGCCGAGCGCCTGGACGACCGGCGAATCACCGTCGAGGTGAGCGACGAGGCCAAGAAGCTGCTCGGCGAGTTGGGCTACGATGCAGCCTTCGGCGCCCGCCCGCTCAAACGTCTCATCCAGCAAAAGATCGACAACGGCCTGGCCAAACGCATCCTCGAAGGCGACATCCACGACGGCCAACACGTAACCATAAGCGCCCAAGGCCGGACCTTCACCTTCGACGTCAGAGACGAAGCCTAACCTCCTGCCTCCTTCTCTCCCACGAGCGGGCCACCCCACCGGCCCGCTCGTGTTCTTGCGCAGAGATAACGACCGACCTGGCGCGCTGAGCAGAAAAAGGTGGCGGGACAGGAGCCCCGCCACCCGGAGGTCACGGTTTGAATTCATTGATCACCGAATCGATCTTGTCGGCGGGGCAGGTGATGTCCAGGGCGAAGCGGCCTTGGTTTAGGTGGGGGCGGTAGGCGTCTAGTTCGTCGTAGAGGATTTGGTCGGGGAAGATGGGCGTTTGGCGCGAGGCGGCCAGCAGGTTGTCTCTGGCGGCGGGTGGGCCGGCGAGGATGTCGCTGACGCGAGGGCAGTTGGGGTCGGCGTTGAAGTGCTGGAGGCAGATCCCGGGCGTCTTGGCGACCTGGTCGACCTGATAGAGGCCCTTGGTGTGGTTGTGGAAGAACCCGCCGCCCGTCGACGTAAACAGGCGTCCGGTGTAAGGCTGTTCGAACTCGAGCATCATCTCACGGCTGATCAAGGCGACGGGGTCGCCGTTGACCCATACGCCGCCGGGCGGCATGACAAACCCCATGTGGCCGACGCCCCAGTCGTCGGGGGCCTGAATGGTTTGGGCGAGCGAGTTCTCGATGGCCAGTTCGCAATCGACGCACCAGTCGGTCAGGGCCTTGACGCGGTCGGGGGCTGTGTACATCTCCAGAAAGAGCTCATTGCCGCGGATGCCGTTGGCTGCATCCAGCGGCGAGCGATGCCAGAAGGGCAGGAAGTGGAAGTCCCCGTCCCAGGCCTCCCACAGAAGCTGGTTCAACGAGCGGAACATCTCGAACCAGCGATTGTCGGGGGTAGCTGGCAGGGCATCGATCCGGTCCCACGTCAGATTGCAGTCCAGCCACCACGACCCTTCCAGCCGAGGCTCGATACCGGTCATGACTGCCGTCTGGATGCCGATATCGAAATGCACCGCAACGATGTGCGGAAGATCATCATCGACCAATTCATCCCGCCACCGCCAATAGCGACGACAGTCGGCCACGGTCTTGCGGACCATGGCCTCCAGCGCCGCATGATCGGGCAGTTGGCCATCGTTGGCGAGGTAGTAGGCGTTAACCTGCGGGGGCAATTGCTCGACAGCCGGCGCGTCGGGCTGCGGGTCGGCGCCCCAGACAAACACAAGCCGCTCGCCGGGCGTGTTGCCGGCGAAGAAGCGCCGCTGCCGCTCGATGATCTCCATGTTCCGCGCGTTCGATGACATGTCAGTAGGGCGTGCAATCCCGACGTACGTCGGGACACGCGGGTCGGCTGAAATCAGATAACCAATTGTCCGCGAAGCATACCCCAGAGCCCGGTCGGGCTCCACGGAAGTCTTAGGCAGCAGACAAGATGTTCAAACCACGGGTGCCACGCTTCCACTTGTGGAAGCGTGCCTTATCGGATCGACGGTCGTCACACACACGCTTCTGCAACCTGCCTGCGGTAGGCAGGGCAGAAGCGTGGCACCCGACGGGGAAGAAACGAGTTGGGGCGAAATCCCATGGGCGCCGCGGGTAGAACTCGCTGTTGATTGTCACGCGCTCTCGGCCCGCAGGCCGTGCGATCCCGACGTACGTCGGGACACGCGGAATCGCCTTGTGCGTAACGAATTGCTTGTCAGCTAGGGATTGGACAACTCGCCGCCAGATGATCCGGCGTCCAATTCCGTTAGCGGCGTGACCTTGCCGTCTTCGCTAAGAAACGGAGCGGTTATGATCTCTTGGAATCTGCTTCCGTTCTCTGCTCTGTCTGCCGGCAGAGACACGCGGATGCCATAGTAGAACATACCATCCCGCCAGATCGTCTGATCGGGAAGCTGCACGCGCACGCTCTCGCCTGGGTCGAGGCGATAGAATGGCCATGGTGCCGCTGCCTTCAGTTGAAGGGACCGACCTGTATCCGACGTGTGTCTCCAGTGGCCCTTAGAAGCCACCCACATGTGGACCTTGCAGTTCGGAACCAGCGGCCGATCTGGCAATGGCGTGTCTTCTTCCTCGCTCGGATTGGCGAACGGGACTTCAATCGGAACCAAGAAGTTATTGGTCAGCGTAGCCAGATTCGTCGCCTCGCCTGCGCCAGTGGCACGTACGACCCATGCCTGCGGCAAGCGGGCATGCGCCGCGATGATTCCCTGAAAATCAGCCTCGATAACGTCAAAAGACACAGCCTCGGACACCACATCCCCCATCTCCGACAGCGGCAGTCCGGCGATCGTATAACCCTCTGCGGGCAAGATAACCTGCACCTCATACCGGCCGGCAGATAGCTTGCCGAACAATTGCCTGAGATCCACGCCAAACCGCATTACCTCGGCGCTCTCCCCGGCGGGAACCGCTCCACGGTAGAACAAGTGGTCGGTATCTTGGTGAAACACCAGCTCGCGTTCAAGTCGGTCTGCCTGCGGAGTTATCAGGGCGATTCGGATGGGCGCCTTGTCAGGATCGAGTCGGAACCGGATTCGTCGCGGGGAGTTACTGAAGAGAACTATCTGCAGATAAGGTGAATCGACCGTTGTCACAGGCCCGTTAAGGGCTGTAGCCCATCTCAACATTCCATCCGTGGCCGAACTGCTATCGGACCGATCGCTCCTGCAACCGGCAACGCCCACCACGGTCATGAGCGCAACCAGGATTGCCTGGCCGCCCACTGTTCCCATCATCCAGCCCGTTCGGCACAACGTTCGCTTGGTCATCTCTTCAATAGCCCTTGCCCTTGCTTCAATTCCACGCCCACAACCATTATTGTCGCCCTATCCACATCCGAGCTCAATCGCCTGGCTCATGCTCGTCTGCTCCGCGCAACGCCGCGATCCTGCCCCCCTCTACGACGAAAGGCATACCGGTGAGCCGGTGAGACCTGTCAGACATGCCTTCCCTCTCTTGGAAGACAAGGACGTCATAGCAGTAGATGCCGTCCTGTAAGGTCCGATCAGGAAGGTCGATCGTCATGGACTCCGAGGGGGCCAAGCTCCGCATCGACCAACCATCGTCCTGCAGGAGTCGCGCCGATAACGCAACGTCCATGGGCATGCCACCCCCCATCAAATGCGTAGTGGCCCAGTCGCCAGTGGCACGCCACGCCAAGACATGGCCGTACGGGACCACAACTACTTCATCGGCCGTCTCGTCAGCATTGGCATTCTTGTGCTTGAACGGAACGAGAACGGTGAAGGGCAAGCCATTTGTCAGGAGTGCCGTTCCGTTGTCGCCACGCGTCAGGCAAGAGCCAAGCGGGAGTTCACGTGACCTGGCTTCCAGCAGCCGTGCTCGGGCATCAAGAATCACTGTTTCGTCCGGATCAACGATTTCAAAGGCGAACTCGCTGGAGCTTATGTCCGCTTGCGAGGACTCCGGCAGCCCCGTGATGGCATAGCCGCCCGCCGGCAGGACTACCTGCACGGTGTACCGCCCAGGCTGTAGCTTGCCGAACAACTCCTTCAAGTCGATTTCAATGTCGACGCGCCCCGTCCCTCGCGCCCATCGAAACAAGTGACAATCCCGATACCAGACCAACTCGTGTTCGACTGCGGCTCCGGTGTCGGCTCTTGTCAGGACGATCCGAATGGGCGCACGTTCTGGATAGAGGTCCAGGAGAGCCTTCTGGCTGGACATGCGGAGCAACATCCCCCGCAGCAGCAGCGTGTCAACGCTCGTGGCGTCTGGCCACATCGTGACGGTCCAGCTCATGCCCGACTGCACGGGGCTGCCTTGTGAACGAGATCGGCCGAAGTCCGGCGGGGAGTCGCCGGCCGAGTCCGCGGCTCCTTCTCCCCAAGCAACAGGATGGGCCAATGTGAAGACAGCCAAGCCGCAAGCTAAGGTGACGCAACCGGTCATGACCAACGATCTCAGCATAGCATGCTCCCTTTCAATCTCAGACGCACGGGGCAGCAAATAGTTCCGCCATTTGTCGACATTGAGGTTCGCAGGCAGGCAGTTCTACTGCAGATCGAATCATCTGGCAATCCGGACGTGTCGCTCTGCGCGAACAATCTGCCTGGCGGACAATATGCTTCATCGGGCGGTCAGGAAGCGGTGGGCGGGACAGGAGCCTCGCCGCCGGAGATGCCCGTTGTTCCGTCGCCGCTGATCTATAGAGCCAGCTCGATGATCTGGTGGCCTTCGAGCTTGGGTAGTGTGAAGTTGATTCGTCCATCGTGCTGAGTGAACGCCAGCTCAGCCCCATCCGGTACGCAGCGGACCGATTTGAGCTTCTTCGGCGCTTTGATTGAAAGGGTCAGATCGTGCAGGGGGATGACATCCTCAATCGTATCGAAGTGCTGGCCTCGGCGCTGGGGGATGTAGTGGAGCAGGTGCAGGGCCAGGCGCTTCTCGGTCTTCTGGCGGTTGAGGGTTGCGACCACCGTGCTGGGCCCGTCGTGGCGGATGAGCGGCTGGGGCAGGAGGATGTCCAGGGCGTTTAAGAGCAGTTGCTTGCACCAGCGCGGGGTCACGTCGGCGTATTCGGTGAAGATCGGGTGCATGAAGTAGATGCAGTTGCCCTTCTGGATGATGCCCGGGCCCCCGCGTTTGTGGGCCGACGGCGTGTGCCGGTGCGAGCAGAAGTGCTCCCACGTGCGGTTGAAGTAGGGCACGCGGGTTGAAGCCAGCGCCTCAGCGCCCTTGCGGAGTTTGACCTGCAGGCCGCGTGTATACATCACGTGCTCGGTCTTGGGCAGGTCGCGGCCGATCTCGCCGGCCGGCATGATGAAGTCCGGGCTAAACGGCGCGTCGCCGACGAAGTCCACGCCCAGGCATTTGAGGGCGAAGGCGTCGCCGGCTTCGTTCAGGCCGCTCTTGAAAGAGGCGATCAACTTCCCGCCGCCGGCAACGAACTTCTCGAGCTTGGCCGCCAAGGCCGGGGCCACGGGGATCGTATCCGGCAGGATCACGACCTTGTACTTGCCCAGTGGCGACTTGCTGTCGATGAAGTCGAACTGGTGGCCGCCTTCTTGCAGCATCCGCGTGGCGCCGAAAACCGCCGGGGGCAGGCCGCCGTCGGCGTTGAACTCCTCCGGAGTCAGCACGCCGATATCGACCACGGGCTCGGCCTGGCTGCACCAGGACTCCTTGGCGGCGACCTCGCGATAGACCGAGCCGATCAGGTCGTAGGTGTGTTTGCAGATCTTCCCGTCCGGCGGGAGCTGATCGCCGATCGAACACTTGCCGGCCAGCGCCAGCATCATGAAGCACTCGAACTGCAAAGCGGCCGGGTTCTTGAACGAGTGGAAGTCGCCCCAGGACGTGTGGAACTTGCCCGTCATGCCCATCGAGTCGAGGCCCAGATTCCGCGCGTAGCGCTGGGTGGCCGGGAAGTGCAGATAACCCCAGCCGCCGCCGGGGAGGGACTCAAGTTCCCAGTGCGTGTAGGCGTCGGCGATCTGGCGGTCGCGGGGGCCGACGTGCCCGGCGTTGTAGAAGATCGTGCAGTCTTTGCTGAACTTGCGGATGTGGGCTGTCATCTCGCGCTTCCAGTCATTGATGGTCTTAAGCGCGAAGGCCTGTCGCTCGGTGTCGTTGGCGGCGTTGACCCCGGCGGCGGCCATCAGGTTGCGGCAGTTCTGGCAGGAGCAGTCGACCGCCTGAACGATGTCCAGGAACAGCCCGTCCACGGGCAACAGGTCGAAGACCTCGGCCACGTGCTCTTCGAGGAATTGCCGGTACGGGCTGTTGACGCACAGGTGGTTGTAGAAGCCGGCTTCGTACGGCGGCGTGCCGTTTTGCTGGCCCTGGGGGTTGAGGGTGATCCACTCGGGATGCTGGCGGCTGAGCAGGTGGTCCCACTGGATCGTCAGGTAGATCGGGGCGCGGATGTTGCGCTTGTGGCAAGCCCGGATCTGATCGCGCAGCAGATGCTTGTACGCCAGGTTGGGATGGATGCGGTCGCGGAACTTCTTGGAATCGTAATACAGCCACCCGTGGTGACATCGGCCAAACACTGTCACCGAGTCGACGGCCGCCTTGGCGAGCGTATCGGCGAACTCGTCGGGGTCGAACTCGGCCCCGACGCCGGCGATGTGCTGGGTGGTGTGGTAGTCCATGTGGATCTGGCGGAATCGCAGTTGGTTTTCTTGCATGAACGAAATCCTTCTGTTTGTCTGGCTCCAATGCGGCCCTTGGGGACCATGGAAGTACAGCGCATCGGCCGCATCGTCAATGCGAAGTTCTCCACCGTCATCCGGGCCGGCCGGGCGGCGGTGTGAGGCGCCTGTCAACAGGGGCGTCGCGTCCCAACGGTGGGCCCGCTCTCCGGCGACCCGAAAAAAAATATTAAATACCCTTGAACTTTAGGGCCTAGTACGGCAAAGTACTTTGTAGTGCAAAGTATAATCGGCTTGGCCGGTCGCTCCGGCGGGATGGCCCGTGTGGCGAGCGAATGCGGCGGGGGCTGGGAGATGGACCGATGGACGCGAACAAAGCGGCAGAAGAACTGACAGTCATCCGGCAGTTGATGGAGCGGCCCATTCGGTTTTCTACGATGAGCGGGCTGGCGGCGATCCAGGCGGGCCTGTGGGCGGCAGCCGGGCTGGTGGGGGACTGGCTGGTATTCTCCAGATGCTCCGACGGAAATACGGCGCTGCTGCTCAGTATTGGTGTGTGGGCGGCCGTGTTCGTGCTGGCGTGTGCGGGGGTCATCGTGCTGACCCGCCGGCGAGAACGCCGGCAGGGCATGCCGTTCTGGTCGCCGGTGAAGCGACGGATCCTGTCGACGATTCTGCCGCCCTTCATAGCGGCGATGGGGCTGACGGCGGCGATTTGCGTTCGCTTCTTCCTGGCCGGTAGCCGGCCGGGCGTGCCCATGTGGCAATGGGACTGGTCGTTGGCCCAAGGGTTCCTGATCCCGGCGATCTGGATGCTGTTCTACGGCGTGACGCTCTGGCAGTTGGGCCAGTTCAGCCCGGTGGAAGTGAGGGTGTTGGGCGCAGCCTTTATCGCAGCCGGCCTGGCGACGGCGCTGCTGTGGCAGTGGCAGCCCTATTGGACCATGGGCATCGCGTTCGGCGGATTCCATATTGTCTACGGGATTGTCGTGTGGATTCGACACGGCGGGTAGAGGCGGCACGTGGCTGACAAGCAGTTACATGACCGAATCGATGAGACGATTCACCAGCGCACGCGGCTGGCGATCATGGTGACGTTGGCCGGCGTGGGATCGCTGGAGTTCAACGGCCTGAAGGGCCAGTTGGGGCTGAGCGATGGCAACCTGTCGACCCACGCCGGGGCGTTGGAGCGGGCGGGCTTTGTGAAGATCATCAAACGCTTCCGCGGGCGAAAGCCGCAGACGACGCTGGCCATAACAGCCAAAGGGCGCAAGGCCCTGACGAACTACATCAACCTGTTGCAGGGCATTTTGAGCGAGGCCACATAGCCTCGAAACAATCAAAGGAGCATGACCATGAAAGTTCTAAGATTCATAGCTATCATCATGATCTTCGGAGGCGTCAGCGCAGCCTGGCTGGCGCTTGGCACCACGATGTGGGCTCGCACGGAAGACCTGGATCACACGCTCTCCCAGGAAATGCGGAGCCTCTGGGGGCCGGAGACACTGATGCAGACGTCCCCCTATGTGGCCGACAAAGGCGACGCGAAACGCACCGACGCGGGGGCGGCGGCGCCGTCGTCGAGCACGATCACGGTCGATATTACACACGACAGCCGCTACAAAGGACTGCTGTGGTTCAGCACGTTCTCGGTGGTCTTCGACGGGACGTATAGCTTCGATGCCGTCAGCGCCTTCAGCGCCGGCAGCGGCGCGTTCATCTGCGAGTTGCCTCGTGGCGTTACGGGCTACGACGGTCTGTCGGTCGAGCTTAACGGTGTCGCCCAGAGCATCCCCATCAGCCAGATCTCCAGCGGCCGAATTACCCTTTCGGTGGATCGGTCGGTCGCCGCTACCGTGCGTGTTCACTACGTGACCAAGGGCCAGGACGTCTGGCTGTATAGCCCGAGCGGGGCATCCATGGGTGGGGGATCCAGGGGCGAAGGCCTATGGGGACCCGATGACGGCGACATGGTCCCCTCGGGCAAGTCGCTGGTTTCCTTGGCGGATTTCTCGCTGACGGTCAATACGAACTTCGCGAACATCGATTATCCCCGCGGCACGCTCAGCCCCAACACGCCCGCGTCGAGCAATAACGGTGGCGTCACGGCCGTGTGGAGCTTTGACAACGCCCTGACCAAGCAGGGCATGGGCATTGTCATGCCCCGTCGCCCCAATGCAGGGCCGATCGCCATGCGGATGAGCCTGTTCGCGCCGGTGAGCCTGTTCTTCTTCTTCGCCATATTGTTCACGGTCGTGGTGCTCAAGAAGATTCCGCTGCATCCGATGCACTACTTGTTCGTGGCGGCGGCGTTCTTTGCGTTCCATGTCCTGCTGGCCTATCTGGTCGACAAGATATCGATCCACACGGGCTTTTGGATCTGCGCAGCCGTTTCTGTACTGCTGGTCGTCAGCTACATGAGACTGGTGGCGGGCGCTGGGTTCGCCGTGATCTATGTGGGGGCGGCCCAGTTGGTGTACCTGGTGGGCTTCTCGTACGCGTTCTTCTACCCGGGCTGGACGGGCCTGTCCGTCATTGTGGCGGCGGTGATCACCCTGTTTGTGCTGATGCAGTGCACGGGGCGGCTGGACTGGTTCAAGGTGTTCGGCCGGGGGAACGGCCCCACGTCCCCGCCGGCGCCGCCGCGCGTTGCCCCCGATGGCACAGGCGCCGCGTAGGTGGGCGGCCGAACCGAGGTGAACGATGTACGACGTAGCGATTGTAGGTAGCGGCCCGGCCGGCGCGACGCTGGCGAGGCTGATTGGGAAAGACTATCGCGTGCTGGTGATCGACCGCCGCACTCTGTCCGGGCCGGTCGGGGGGGAGGGCCCGGACAGGTGCTGCGGTGGACTGGTCGCCCCGGCTGCCCAGAAGGTGCTGGCCAACATGGGGCTCGGCCTGCCGCAGGACGTCCTGGTCGGCCCGCAGGTGTTCGCTGTTCGCGTGATGGACTTTGACAACAACCTGGACGGCGACTACCAGCGCCACTACATCAACATCGATCGGGCGAAGTTCGACCGGTGGCTGGTCTCGCTCGTGCCGCCTTCGGTCCAGCGGCGCGACGGATGTCGCGTGAGGGGCTTCGAGCCGTGCGATGGGGGGACGGCCGTGCGATATGTCAGCGGCGGGCGGACATACGTCGACCGGGCGCGTCTGCTGGTGGCCGCGGACGGGGGCAATTCGCTGATCCGCCGTTTGGCCATGCGCACCTGGCCGGACCGGATGGGGCCGATGCCGCAGCGATACATCGCCATCCAGGAATGGTTCGACCTGCCCGAGCCGCCGCCGTATTTTTCGGCCATCTTCGACAGCCAGATTACCGACTTCTACTCGTGGACGATCCCCAAGAGCGGGGCGCTGCTGGTGGGGTCGGCCCTTCGACCGGGCCGGGGCGCCTCGGGCCGATTCGATCTGCTCAAACGGAAGCTGACGCAGCTCGGCTTTCGTCTCGGGCGGCGGACCAGGCGCGAGGGGGCCTTCATCTATCGGCCTCGGCGGATGGCGGAGATCTGCACGGGCGCGCCCGGCGTGGTGTTCGTGGGCGAGGCGGCCGGCTGGATCAGCCCCAGCTCGGCCGAGGGGTACAGCTTCGCCTTCGACAGCGCCCTGCATCTGGCGGCGGCGCTGCGAGGGGGGATCGAAGGCTGCCAGGCCCGCTATGCCGCGATGAGCCGGGGCATGAAGTTGAAGATCGCCTTCAAGAGCATCCGGTGCCCGTTGATGTACGATCGGCGTTTGCGGGGACTGATTGTCCAAAGCGGGTGGCGGGCGCTTTCGACAGCGACGGGCCTTTTACCGGCCGGCCGGATTGGCCAGGCCGCCGTCGCGCCCGGATAGCGGGCCGGGGCTGTTGGCGGCCTGCGTGATTGCGTGATCCCTTTCACAATTGCCCTTGACCGCGGCCCGCGCGTGGGTTATCAACGCGGCTCAATCTGTCAGTTTCCGGTGAATGCTGCGAGGTAATTCCATGGCTAAGGTACCGTCCGATATTGAAATCTCACGAGCTGCAACCCCCAAACCGATCACCGAGATCGCCGCTCAGGCCGGCATCCTGCCGGGCGAACTCGAGCCTTACGGCGACGTCAAGGCGAAGGTCAAACTGTCCGCTCTGGACCGTCTCAAAGACGCCCCCAACGGCAAGTACATCGATGTGACCGCCATCACCCCCACGCCGCTGGGCGAGGGCAAGACGACCACCGCGGTCGGCCTGACCCAGGCGCTGGGCGCCATCGGCAAGGACGTCATCCTCTGCATCCGTCAGCCCTCGATGGGCCCGACGTTCGGCATCAAGGGCGGGGCGGCCGGCGGCGGGTACAGCCAGGTGATCCCGATGGAGGAGTTCAACCTCCACCTCACCGGCGACCTCCATGCCGTTTCGATCGCGAACAACCTGCTGGCTGCGGCCATCGACGCGCGGGTCAAGCACGAGGCCCACGCCGATGACGAGGCCTGGGCCAGAACCGGCCTGGGGCGGCTGAATATCGATCCCGATACGATCACGTGGCGCCGCGTCGTGGATGTCAACGACGCCGCCCTGCGGAACATCGAGATCGGCAAGAGCGACAACTGGATGGATGGCCCGAACCGCGAGACGGGCTTCGATATCGCCGTCGCCTCGGAGATCATGGCGATTCTGGCCCTGGCGTCGGACACCAAGGACATGCGGGCGAGGCTTGGGCGAATTATCATCGGCCTCAATACGGACGGCGACCCCGTCACGGCCGAGCAGATCGGCTGTGCGGGCGCGATGATGGTGCTGATGAAGGATGCCATCAAGCCCAACCTCATGCAGACGCTGGAAGGCCAGACAGCGTTCGTGCACGCCGGGCCCTTCGCCAACATCGCACACGGCAACAGTTCGATCATCGCCGACCGGATCGCGCTGAAGTTGACCGACTACGTCGTGACCGAGAGCGGCTTCGGCGCCGATATCGGGATGGAGAAGTTCTTCAACATCAAGTGTCGCACGTCGGGCCTCGTGCCGGACTGCGTCGTGCTGGTCGGCACGATCCGGGCGCTGAAGATGCACGGCGGCGGCCCGAAGGTCACGCCCGGCAAGCCCCTGCCCGATGCCTACGTCCAGGAAGACCTGGAACTGCTGGAAAAGGGCCTATGCAATCTGACGCGGAACATCGAGATCGCCAGGAAATTCGGCGTGCCGGTCGTCGTCGCGATCAACCAGTTCCCCGACGACACCGATGCCGAGCTGGAGCTGGCCCGCAAGGCGGCCGCCGAAGCCGGCGCCGCTTCGGCCGTGGTGGCCAACCACTGGGCCAAGGGCGGCGAGGGGGCCAAGGCGCTGGCCGAGGCGGTGGTGGCGGCGTGCGAACTGCCGGTCGATTTCAAGCTGCTCTATCCCGATGAGATGTCGATCAAGGAAAAGATCGAGACGATCTGCAAGGAGATCTACAACGCCGACGGCGTCGTGTTCGAGGCCAAGGCCGAGAAGCAGATAGCGGCCTACGAAAAGGCCGGCCTGAGCCACCTTCCCATGTGCATGGCCAAGACGCACCTGTCGCTGTCGCACGATCCGAAGCTCAAGGGCGTGCCGAGCGGCTTCACCGTGCCGATCAAGGAAATCCGCGCCTCGGCCGGCGCGGGGTTCCTCTTCCCGCTGCTGGGCACGATGCGAACCATGCCGGGCCTGCCGTCGGTGCCCGCGTTCCTCAACGTCGACCTCGACGACGACGGCGAGGTGGTCGGGATGTTCTAGCCGTAGCGGTTTTGTGCTGAGATGATATCAATGGCGCGGTGGGCCAGGTGGCCGCCGCGCCGTTTCTGCTTGTCGGGTGAATCTCTTGCGTTCGGTCGGCCTGTGCGTTATTTGGTGTCATTCATGGATGCGGAACTTTTCTCAAGACAACCGGATCGACGAGTTCGGGGCGTTGTGTGGCTTTGCATTTCGGGCCTTGTGGCGCTGACGGCTGTTGGCGGCGGGTGCAACGAGGAGGTGCTGGCCCCCGAGGCCTTGGCGATGCTGCGGTCGGGCATATCCGCTTACGCGGAAGGCGACGACCAGACGACCGTTGAGCGGATGGACGCTTTTCTGGCCGATCACAACCGAGGCCGCCGGGCCGACGAGGCCTTTTACTATCGCGGGCTGGCCAACTACCGGCGCGGCAATCGCGAGGAGGCCCGGCGGGATTTCGCCGCCGCACTGGACCGCACCCGCAATCCCGATCTGCGCTGTCGCGCTCGGCTGTCTCTGGGCGATGTGGCCTATGACGCCGGCGACATGGACGTGGCCGAACAGATGTATCGCGAATCGTTGGCCGAGTTGGACCGCAGCCTTCCACCGACCGATCACGCCCTGTACCGGCTGGGGGCGTCGCTGCAGCGAATGGGAGAATGGCCTAAGGCGGATGACTACTTCAGCGAGTTGATCGGCAACTTCCCGGGCTCAACGTTCGCCGCCCGGGCCGAGCGGCGGGCCTACGCGAGGCAGTGGACGATTCAAGTCGGGGCCTTCGCCGGCCGCGAGAGAGCCAAATCGTTCGTGGGTAAACTCAGGGGCGAGCACAAGAGGGTGAGCATCTGGCCCGATCGCATGGACGGGAAGATTCGGTTCCTTGTTCGCGTCGGGCGCTACGGGACCTACGGCGAGGCGGCCGAGGCCGTCGACGCCGTCCGGCGGACGGTTCCGGAGGCGTTCATCACTGTCTCATGGTAGGGGGGCCCACGCCGGTGGGTGCGATCGGGGAGGCATATTCATAACGGCCTAGAGGAGCATGCGTTATGCGCATGTCCACCATCGGCCTCTCTGCGGGGATGATGGAAAAAATCATCGGTGGTCGACCGGCGCTTGACCGGCGCGCGTCATATGCCGATGAAACTCCTGGAGGAGTCCATAAAGTATGCCTCAGGAGGTCGGTGACGACAACTCGACCAACGACGCGTATGCGCGCGGCGTGGCGCTCTATCGGTCCGGACGCTACAGCGAAGCGATCCGCGAGCTGAGCCAGCTTCAGCGCATCGGCGGCGCCGTTGGACACATGGCTCGGTTCTACGAGGGCATGGCCCAGCGCGCGTTGGGGGTGGCGGCTATGGCGGAAGGGCAGCTCAAGGTTGCCGAGGGCCGCTTGCGTTCGGCCATTCAGGTGATCGGGCCCAGCGCGGATCTGCCGCGATACCTGGCGTCGGTCTACGCCCGCAGCGCCAAGGCCGAACAGTGCTGTGCGGCGATGGAACAGGCCGCCACGGCCGGCCCCGCCGATCCCCAACTGCTGCGCCAGCTCGCGCAGGCGCAGTGGCAGGCGGGGGGGCGCGAAAAAGCGATGCTGACGGTGGCGTCGGCGCTGCGGCTTTTCGGCAGCGATAGCGGCCTGCACGTGCAGATGGGGCTGTTCCATGCAGCAGAGGACAAACCAACGGAGGCCCGCGCGTGCTTCCAGGAAGCCCTCGACTGTGACTGCGACAACGGCGACGCGCACTACTATTTGGGGTTGGTTTTCGCCGCCGAGAAACGATTCGATGCGGCCGTGCGCGAATTGCAGCGGACGTTCGACCTCCAGCCGGACAATCTTCTGGCCGGTTACCAATTGGCGCTGGCCGGGCAAGCGGCTCAGGCCTGCGGATATCGCGTCACGCTGCATCTGCCCGAGGCCCGAGCCGCCGAGAGCCAATCGGAAATGCACCGTCTGGCGCACTACGTCGCCGAAGAGCCGCAGTTCCTGGAGGCCATGCTGGCCCTGCCGGACAGTGCGATCAACACGACGTTGTTTGGCCTGCTGGCCGCGGTGGTGAAAACGGCGCTGGCCGAGTTCCCCGGGTATGCCGATCTGCGCTTCTACTGCAGTCGCATTCTGGATCGCCTGGGCCAGACCGATGAGGCCATCGAGCAGGGGTACAAGGCTTTGGAGATCAACCCCACCTACGTTCAGGCGCTGCTGCACACGGGCGGGCTGTACGAGCGAGCGGGCCGGACAGACGAGGCGATTGCGATGTTTAAATGGGCCATTCGTAACGGCGCCGATTGGGCCGACCTCCACCATCGCCTGGCCAGACTGTTGATGCAGACCGGCGCCACAGACGATGCCCACACCCACCTGGAACGGTCGTTGCAGCTAAACAGCACGTATCCTCCGGCGCAGGAGACGCTGCGTCGGCTGGCGGCATAGCGGAGCAAGGGACGAGACGAGTGAGTTACCTGTTGGAACTTCTTGGGCGAGGGCTGGACAACGATCTGGGCGACGTGCTGGATCGATATTTCTGGTCCCCATCCGCGCAGAGCCTCGACCAATTGAAACAGCGGGTCGCCGCCCATCCCAAATGGCCCGATGCCTGGTGCCGGGTGGGGGTCGCCTACCTTCGTGCGCTGCACTTGCCTCAGGCGATCGAACATCTCTCCGAGGCGTGTCGGCGCAAGCCCGACTATGTGGCGGCGCGGCTGGCTTTGGCGTCGGCCCACGACGAACAGGGCCATCCCGATAGGGCGATGGAGCATCTGAAGATCGCGAACCTCAACAGTCCGGGCCAGGTGCGGATCCTGTTCGCGCTGGGGTACTGTAGTGAGAAGCTGCAGCATCCCGAGACGGCGGCGGAGTACTATCGCGACGCGGTCCAAGTCGATGGGAGCTTCGTGGGCGCCCGCGAGCGGCTGGCGGCGGTGGCGGTGGCCTTGGGGCGAACGGGCGAGGCCATCGAGCAATACGAGCACCTGCGCCAGATGTGGCCGGAAAAAACCTGGATCATCGCGGCATTGGGTCAGTTGCACTATCGTGAGGAACGCTTCGACGAGGCGGTGGATTGCTTTGAAACGGCCATCGCCATGGAGCCGGAGAACTGGTCGCTCCTGGACGATCAGGTCGAGTCGCTCGTCGCCGGTGGACATATTGGCCAAGCCATCGAACGCCTGACCCGCCTGATCGAGCAGCAGCCGGCCTTCCCCGATCTGCGCGTTCGACTGGGCGATCTGTACAGTCATATCGGCAACGACGCCGCCGCCATGACGCAGTTCGGCGAAGCGCTGGACATCGAGCCGGACTACCTCGAGGCGGTTGTCAAGACCGGCACGCAGCACCTGATGAGCGGGCGCTGGGAGGAAGCGGCCGAGACGTTCTGCCGGGCGTGCGAACTCAACGACCGGGTCCTGACCAACTATGTGGGGATGGGGGTGGCGCAACTGGCCGCCGGGCGGACCGAGCAAGCGGCCGAAAGCTTTGAGCTGGCCGCGACGATCGAGCCCAACAGCGGCATGCTGCTGAGCGAGATGGCCCGGCTGCAGTTGAAGGCGGCGGTGACCGACGAGTTTCTCAAGGGCTTCGAGCAGGATGCGTCGACGCCGGTGGCCGAGATCGAACTGGACAACGACGACCTGCTGCATAAGCAGATCGACCGCCACAAACGGATCGTGGATCAGCGGCCGGGATATGCCGACCTGAGGTATCGTTACGGTGTGCTCCTTCGCAGCCAAGGCCGCCTCGGCGAGGCGTTGGAGCAGTTCGAACAAGCCGCGGCCATCAATCCGACGTATGTGCAGGCCATCATCAAGCTGGGGATCACGCAGCAGGAAATGGGTCAGGTTGACCGGGCCGTCGACACGTTCCGCCGAGCGTTGGAGATCGGGCCGGAATACGTGGACGTCCATTACCGTCTGGGATTGCTGTACACCGACCGCCGGTTATTCGATCAGGCGGTGCGGCACATGGAGGCGGCCGCCGGCGGCGAGCCGACGAACGCGCGGCTGCGGGCGGGGCTGGCGTTGGCGCTTCAGAACATGGGCCTGATGGATCGGGCTGCGGCGACGTGGCGCAGCCTGTGGCAAATCCACCAGGAACAGACCAAGCCCTGATTGCCGGCCCGTGCGATCGGGCGGATGCGGCATCTCTAGGCCAGCAGCTTGGCCAGGTGGTCCAGGCCCTTGTCGATCTTCTCGAGGCTGGTGGCGAAGCTCAGCCGCACGCAACGGTCCTCACCGAACGCCCCGCCGGGCACGACGGCGATGTTGGCTTGGTCCAGCGCGACGGAGGCGAATGACATCGAGTCGGCGACCTCGGCGCCGCCGATCGTCCGGCCGTAATGGCTGCTGACGTCGGGGAAGCAGTAGAACGCGCCGGTGGGCTGGATACAGTGGACGCCCGCGATCGCATTGAGTCGCTCGGCCATGTGTCGGCCCCGCGTTTCGAACTCGCACCGCATCGATTCGACGGTCTCATCGGCGCGCGGATCGGTGTAGGCCGCCAGGGCCGCTGCCTGGGCGAAGCTCACGGGATTGGTGGTTTCGTGGCTCATCAGACGGCGGATGGCGTCGATCAATTCCCTGGGGCCGGCCGCCCACCCCAGCCGCCAGCCCGTCATGGAGAACGTCTTGGCCAGGCTGTTGACCGTCAGCGTGCGCTCGCGAAGACGATCGTCCAACGAGGCGAAGGAGACGAACCGAGTGTCGCCGTAGATGAGGTTCTCGTAGATCTCGTCGGAAAAAACCAGCAGGTCGGTCTCGAGGACCACCTCGGCCAGGGCCGCCAGCTCATCGGGCGTGTAGGTCACGCCCGTCGGATTGGACGGCGAGTTGAGCACCAGCAGCTTCGCATCGCCCGCTGCGTCGCGGAGCTGATCGGGGGAGATCTTAAAGCCGCGCTCGGCGCCGGTGCGGAGGAAAACCGGCTGGCCGCCGGCGAGCTTGACCATCTCCGGATAGCTGACCCAGTAGGGGGCCGGGATCAGGACCTTGTCGCCGGGATCGATGAGGGCCTGGCAGGCATCGTAGAGCGCGTGTTTGCCGCCGAAGGTCACGACCACCTCGTCGGGGGCGGTGGGGACCTTGTTCACGTCGGTCATCTTCGCGGCGATGGCCTGGCGGAGCGCCTTGGCCTTTTGGGGCACGTACTTGGTATCGCCGGCGTCGAGGGCGGCCTTGGCGGCGTCCTTGATGAACTCGGGGGTGTCGAAGTCCGGCTCGCCGGCGGCGAAGTTGACCACATCGATGCCGTCGGCGTGCATCTGCCTGGCCTTGGTGGTGATGGCGATCGTGGCGCTGGCGGGGAGGGCCTGGATACGTTTGGACAGGTCCATGGGGGCTCCTGCAGTTGTCGGGTGAGGGATTGGCCGCCGGTGTCGCCGGCGGGCCGTTCGTGTCGGTCCGGTAGCTTACCGGGCGGGGGAGATTTGTCAAACGCATTCGCCGGGGGCGCAATGAAACGGGCGACCCCTGCACAGGAGCCGCCCGTAAACGATTCGTTACAACACTGCCGGTCAGTATTCCAGAGTCTGGACCGGCTTGTACCCGATCAGATCCATGAAGCGGTTGCTGTTGAGGATGGGGATGCTCAACGCGTCTGCGTCCCTCAAGATCTTGAGGTAGTCCTTGTAGAGCTTCATGTTCTGTTCATAGACCTTCCAGACGGTGGGGTCGTCGATCTCATCGCTGGGAGTGGGGGGGCGCCGAGGTTCTTCGCCCATGACGACGAAATCAACCTGAGGAGATACCTCATCGATCACGACGCCCTTGAATCGCTTGATCATCGCGCGGACCTCGTCGCCGCCCTCGGCATTGGGGCGGTCCATCCCATGGAGATCGAACAGGCCCCGGACGACGAACGTATATGGCCGCTCTTCGCTGAAGGCGATGTTCATGATCATGTCGCCGGACGTCATGGGATGCTGGGTGTCAACCAGTTCGATGATCTTGCATTCGCTGGTGTTCGCAAGCACCTTGGTAACGAGGAGATTGCCCTTCCGTTCTTCCTGTTTTCCTGTTGGCGGGAAGACGCTGAACGTCAGGCCCGGAATGACCTTGTTGTCCTTGCCGATATTGATGTAGATCACCTCGGCGCTGACGACTTCGGCGACCTTGCCGTCGGGATTGAAGACCACTCCCTGGGCGACCTTTCGGCCCGTGAGTTCAGCCAGTCTTCTGCGCAGCTGGGCAACCTCATTATTCTTGCGTTTAACCGACGCCTGGGACGACGCCAACTGCTGTGTGAGAACGGCGACCTTGTCGTTGAGGTTGCTGCGCTGGGTGTCGAAATCGCTGCGGACCTCGTCAAGGATGTCCGTGTGCTCGCTACGGTAGGTCCCCAACCGCTCCTTGAGCTGCGTCACTTGGGCGTCGCGATCCTTGATCAGACTGCGGAAGTCGTCGAGCTTCGTGGACTGCGTCTGCAGTTGGCTGTTGAGTTGTTCGCTCTGCAGGGTGAAATCTCGCTTGTTCTGAAGCACCAGCCGATCTCTGGCCGCGATCTGCTCATAGGCTCCGTCGATGGTGGCCGTTAGGCCGAGCGTGCTGTTGTGCTTCTTGCGCGTGCTGTTGCCCGAGGCTAGGGCGTCGGCAAAAGACTGCGTCTCATCGCCGGTGATCAGTTGGACGAGTTGGCTGATCTGATCGCGATACTGCCCCAGGACTCGAAGGGGCTGCTTGCCAACCCGGGGGGAGTCGAACTCATTGATCATCCGGATCACTTCCGCCAGGTTCAGGCCGTCACTATCCGCCAGTTTGTCGAGTTTCTTCTCGGCCGCCAGGCGTAGCTGGGCCTCTTCATCGGCCTCCATGCGCCAAACCACTGCGAAGATGGCCGCGATGAGGAACAGAAAAACGAACGTAATCAACACGTAGGGGACTTGCCTGCGTTGGGCGACCGCACGTGCCATGGGAACACTCCTTTGGAAACCAGTTTCAAACCGTCAGTTTACAATCCTCACGCGCAGACCGACAATTCACCCTTGCCAGCCTGGCGCAAAGGGCTTGCGCTCACTATTATATCATACCATCGGTAAAAACAACGGGTTTTCATCAGGTCGACCCCACACCGTCTTCGACCCCACGCACATCTTGCTGCCGGCAGGTGAGTCCTCCCGGGTCGGTTCAGCCGTCCAGCCCTAACTTTTGCCGAAGAAGTCGCTGGACCTCCCCCGGCTGGGCGGCCCCGCGGGATTTCTGCATGACCTGGCCCATCAGGAAGCCGAACGCCTTCTTCTGCTTCTTGCCACCCGATCGGACCTCCTCGACCGCCTGGGTGTTGGCGGCGATGGCGTCATCGACCCAGGCCTCGATCTCAGCGGTGTCGGTCACCGCCAGCAAGCCGGCCGCGGCGGCGATGGCCTGGGGCCCGTCGTCGGTGTCGACGAGCTTGTCGAAAACCTTGGCGGCTGAGGTGGCGTTGATCTCGCCCGCGGTCAGCATGCCGGCCAGGTCCGTCAGTTGCCCGGCCGAGACGCCGATCTCGGCGATCGTGCAGCCTCGCTCGTTGGCCAGGGCGGCGCCGCGGCCCAGAAGCAGGTTCACGCAGCGCTTGGCGTCCGCGCCGGCCTCGAGGGCGCCCTCCAGCAGGTCGCCGGTGGCGGCGTCCTGGGTCAGCGCGTCGGCCTCCTTGAACGTCAGCTTGTAGTCGTCCATGTATCGCCGGCGGCGCGCCAGCGGAAGCTCGCCGATGCCGGCCGCCACCCGGTCGCGCCACTGGGCGGAAACGATCACCGGCATCAGGTCCGGATCGGGGAAATAGCGGTAGTCGTGGGCCTCTTCCTTGGACCGTTGAAAGACGGTCTGCCCGGTGGCGTCGTCATAGCCGCGGTTCTGCTTACCGAGGTTCTCCAGCGTAAAGGCGTTGTCCGCCTGCCACTCGTTGGTCTGGCGATCGATCTCGTAGGCGACGGCCGACTCGAGCGCGCGAAAGCTGTTGAGGTTCTTGACCTCGATGATGGGTGTCTTGTAGGTCACGCCGTCTCGGGTGATGTGCAGGTTGATGTTCGGCTCGAACCGCATGTGGCCCATCTGCATGTTGGCCTGGCTGGCGCCCAGCCACCGCACGAGGCGCTGCATGGCCCGGGCGTAGGCGCCGACCTGCTGGACGCTGTTCATGTCCGGCTCGGAAACGATCTCCAGCAGCGGCACGCCCGCGCGGTTCAGATCGACCCCTGTATGCGTGGGGTTGTCGTGAACGTTCTTGCCGGCGTCTTCTTCCAGATGCACCCGAAGAATAGCAACGGTCTTTGCCTCGCCCTCGGGCAGGGGCACCTCCAGCCGGCCGTGCTCGCACAGCGGCAGGTCGTACTGGCTGATCTGGTAGTTCTTGGGCAGGTCGGGGTAGTAGTAGCTCTTGCGGTCCCACTTGGTGAACTTCCGGACGGTGCAGCCCAGGGCGAGCCCGACGGTCATGGCCAACTCGACGGCCTTTCCGTTCATCACCGGCAGGACGCCCGGCATGCCGATGCAGACGGGGCAAACGTTCGTATTGGGCGGATCGCCGAACCGGTTGCGACACCGGCAGAACATCTTCGTCTCGGTATCCAGCTCGACGTGGATCTCCAGGCCGATGATGGGCAGGATGGTGACGGCCCCGTCAGGCATTTGGCTATCTTGCGTTTCCATTCAACTGCTGAATCCTCACCGACCGGCTGCGATCGGTCAATCACTGTCGCCCCTTCGGGGCTCTTGTCCTGTGAGGCTCCTTTTCCGGGGGCTGACGCCCCCGGCTATTCACTTCCGGCCCGTCGGGCCTTTGTCGGTGCTGCTTTCAGCGGCCGTCTGTGATTCGATGCACCATCCGTTCTCTCGAACGGGACCGGGTGTATCTGGCCCCTCCCGAGCTGGTGCGGGTGTATCTGGCCCCGAAGGGGCCCAGGTGAGTAGCCGGGGGCGTTAGCCCCCGGGCCAAGGAGCCAAGAGGGCTCAGCCCCGAAGGGGCGGTAGTCATGCTGAGATATACTTCTCATCAAACGCGACCTCATGTCGTCGAAGCAACTCGACGAGTTCTTCCTCAAAGGAGACCTTCCGGTGATGGTCTTGCTGGTTCTGCACATACTCAATGACCCTCGGCAGGACGGACTTCGATACGCTGAATATCGCGTAGCCGTCCTGCCAACTGAAGCTCCTGTGTTCCGCAAACGTCTCGTGAATCCAGCGACAGGAGTTTGCCTTGATGTCTCGTAGCAGATCGGCGATGGCCGGTTGGGTCGCAGTGGATATCACCAAGTGCAGATGGTCTTCGGGCCCGTTGGCTTCCAGCAGCTTTCCATTGGACGCACGCACGATGCCGCCAATGTATTCCGTCAATCTCCGACGCAGGTCGTCGGACAGAAACGGCCGACGTTCCTTCGTCGAGAAGACAACGTGATAGAGAAGACTGGAGTATGACATTGGATTACTGTCGCCCCTTCTGGGCTCTTGTTGTGGGAGACTCAGCCTTCCGGGGGCTGACGCCCCCGGCTACTGACTTCCGGCCCTTCGGGCCTCTATGAAGGCTCATGCATCACATCCATTATCATGATGACTCATCGATCATCGGCGGTTTCATGTCCGGCAGGTTGGCGGCCTGTTCGAACATGGCGGCGGCGCGGAAGAGGGTTTCTTCGCTGAAGACCGGGCCGATCAGTTGCATGCCGATCGGCAGACCCGCCGCCGACAGCCCCGCCGGGATCGCCAAGGCCGGCAGGCCGGCCAGATTGGCGCTGATCGTGTAGACGTCGGCGAGGTACATCTGCAGCGGGTCGTCGGTCTTCTCGCCGAACTCAAATGCCGGCGTCGGCGTGACCGGGGCCAGCAGCACGTCGCAGGCGGTCAGCGCCGTGTCGAAATCGTTCTTGATCAGGCGGCGGACCTTCAGGGCCTTGTTGTAGTAGGCGTCGTAGTAGCCGCTGGACAGCGCGAAGGTCCCGAGCATGATGCGGCGCTTGACCTCATCGCCGAACCCCTCCCCGCGCGATCGGCTGTAGAGGGCGACGATGTCGTCGACCTTGTCTTCGGTGCGATGGCCGTAGTGCACGCCGTCGTAGCGGGCGAGATTGCTGGAGGCCTCGGCCGTGGCCACGACGTAGTAGGCGGCGACGGCATAGCTGGACAACTGTCCCTTGGCGTCGACGTCGATTCGGCTGTGCGGCAGCGACACGTCGACGATCGTCGCCCCCAGCGATCGGTACACCTGGCAGGCCTGTTCGATCGCCGCAGCAATCTCACCGTCCAGCGCCTCGGAGAAAAACTCGCTGGGTCGGCCGATCCGCAGGCCGTCGATGGGCGTCTCCAGTGAGGCCAGATAGTCCGGGACGGATTGATCGACGCAGGTGGAGTCTCTCGGATCGCCGCCGGCGATCACGCCGGCAAGCAGGGCGGCGTCGGCGACGTCGCGCGTCATCGGGCCGATCTGGTCGAGGCTCGATCCATAAGCGACCAGTCCGTATCTGCTCACCCGGCCATAGGTCGGCTTGAGGCCCACGACGCCGCAGAACGCGGCGGGCTGGCGAATGGATCCGCCGGTATCGCTGCCGATGGCGGCGGCGGCCAGCCGGGCGGCGACGGCAGCGGCCGACCCGCCGGAGGACCCGCCCGGCACGCGGCCGGTATCCCACGGATTTCGCGTGGGGCCCAAGGCGCTGTTTTCGGTGGATGAGCCCATGGCGAACTCGTCCATGTTCGTCTTGCCGAGGATGACGGCGCCGGCGGCTTCGAGCTTCGCAACGGCCGTGGCTGTGTAGGGGGCGCGAAAATCGGCGAGCATTTTCGACGAGCATGTGGTCCGGCCGAAGGTGGTGGCGAGATTGTCCTTGATGGCTATCGGCACGCCGGCCAATGGGCCCAGGGCGGCGCCCTTTGCGCGGGCCTCGTCGATGCTGCGGGCCTGCTGGATCGCGCGTTCGGCAAAAGTCTCGTTGTACGCGGAGATGGCCTGGTCGCGGGAGGCGATCGCATCCAGATACGCCTGGGTCGCCTCGACGGCGCTGGTTTGGCCGTCGGCGACGGCAACGGCGAGCCGGCGGGCTGTCAGGTCGGTCAGTTGACTCATGTGGGCCTGCGGGGCGACTACTGGCTGTCGCCGATCACTTTGGGGACCTTGAAGAAATCGCCGTCTCGCTGCGGAGCGTTGGCCAGGGCGGCATCGGGCGTGAGCGACTGGCCGATCACATCGTCGGCCAGAACGTTGTGAATGGCCACCGCGTGGGCCATCGGCTCGACATTGTCGGTGTCGAGCTCCTGCAGCTTGTCGACGTACTGCAGGATATGGGCCAGGTGGTCGGCGAGCGCTTGGACCTCGTCGTCGGACAGCTCGAGGCGGCTGAGCAGGCCGATGTGGCGGGTTAGGTCGAAATCGATCTTGGGGCTCATGGCGCCTTCTGCGCCCGGGGGGCGCTGTGTTCGTGTCGGTCGCTGGAACGGATGACGAATCCGCGGCGCGATCGTGCGAACGTATGATTGGTGAAAACCGCCCGGCTGTCAACGCAGCAGGGGGAAATCATGCGGGCGCGAGTTGACTTGCCGCCGAAAGTGTGGTAAGAATATGCACATTGCTTGCTCCTTCGGGGCGGACGTTCGAGAAAGGTCGCACTCAGCACTATGGCCAAAGACGGTGTTATTGAAGTGGAAGCAGTGGTCAAGGCGGCATTGCCCAATGCCATGTTTCGCCTGGAGATCGAAATGGGCGAGACGAAGCACGAGATCCTCGGCCACATCTCCGGCAAGATGCGCCGTCATTACATCCGCATCACGCCCGGCGACCATGTCCGGAAATGGCAGACCGGCCACCACGCGCTGGTCTCCACGCCGGTCGTCCACGCCGGGCGCGCGTACGTGATCTTCCGCAAACTCCAATGCGTGGACATGGCCGGCGGCAAACTTCTGTGGCGGGGAGGCGACTTCGGACACGGGTCCTGCCTGGTGACCGGCGACGGCAAGCTGATCGTCTTCGGCAACGGCAAGCTGGTGCTGATCGACCCGGCGGCTGGGAAGTACAGCCAGCTCAGCCGAGTCAGCGGGATCGTGGACGGTACATGCTATCCGCAGGTGGCGTTGAGCGACGGGGTGATCGCGTGCAAGGATCGCGCGGGCACGCTGGTGTGCCTGTCGGTGCGGGCGAGGGGGCGGGGGAAGTGAATCTATCCCACGCATGCGATGCGTGGGCTTTCCCGATGCGCAAGCGCCGATCTCACGCGTGCGATGCGTGGGATTTCCCGATGCGGTTTTCGGTTCCGGCGAGGAGGCGCGAGATATTGGTTCGGTGGCGGAGGATGACCAAGCCGGCCATGGCGACGGCGAACGCCAGCAGTGGCCAGAGCTCACCCAC
>LAZR01000446.1_pt1 | contig 34680 bp, 29 predicted proteins | sample 329461 | NCBI WGS metagenome assembly LAZR01 (sample SAMN03002196, study PRJNA259156) | marine sediment metagenome | biome: sea floor; feature: Hydrothermal impacted sediments; material: marine sediment; isolation source: Loki non-amplified sample from Loki's castle hydrothermal vent sediment ...
AACAAAGAGGTAAAAGGGATCGAAGACCGTCTGCTGGAGCTTGTAAAACAGGATCAGCAGCAGCAACTAACATTGTTAACCAGTATACCTGGAATAGGGATCAAGACGGCCCTGTTTTTAGTTGTGATAACAGATGGCTTCGCTAAGTTTGAGAGGGCCTCACAACTGTGCAGTTATGTAGGGATCACCCCAACGATACGCGAATCGGGAAGCAGTGTAAGGGGTAGGAGCAGGATCAGTAAAGTAGGTAACAAGAAGCTCAGAAATCTGTTGTTTTTATGCGCATTTAATGCTTGTAAGCATAACAAGGGCTGCAGGGAAATCTATGAACGAATTGTAGCCAAGGGTAAGAGTAAGAAACTGGCATTGATCGCGGTAGCCAATAAGCTATTAAAACAAGCCTTTGCCATTGCTAAATCTGGATTACCCTACGATGAAAATTACGTATCTGTTCTAGCCAAAGGATAGGTCAAAAAAGGAATAAATGAAACAGCTACGATCTGTAGTTACAGATTTTAGCAAAGGATACGTATGTCTCAAATTTAATGTAGAAAAGAGTTTTTTTTTACCTCAGTTCTTTGTTGTGCGTTCGTACTTTTTTCTTCAATTAACTTGCTTTTTCTAATTTTCAATAATATTTGTGATACCAATGCTAAAATAGGCAATTCAATCAAAGGTCCAATCACTAATGCTAATGCTACAAGTGGATCATTTGGAAATGCTGTTATGGCAATTGCCAATGATATTGGAGAGTTTCTCGCTAACGTTGTCAAATTCAAACTTACTGAATCTTCATAGTTGAATTTTAACAAGGAACTCACGCCCCGACCAATAAAGAAATTGACTGTAAAAAAGAGGAGCAATGGGATAAGTAAGAGTAAAACGATTTCGAGATTATTGGTTAAGTACGCTCCTTGTGATGCAAACATTGCCAAAATTGCCAAGCCTAAAAAAATGACTTGACTCTTGTCAAAAACTGGCGAAATTCTCTTTTCGATAAAATTATCTTTTGTTAGTTGTTTTGAAATAAACCTTATAATCTGTGCTAAAGCAAAAGGAATAATTAATACCAAAACTATGCTTTCAAATAAAACACCTGAATCAATTGTTCCTGTCTTACCAAAAAACAGAAGTAAATAAATCGGTATAAGAATAACCTGTAAAATTAAATTTAATGGAAGTACGGATGCACTTAAAGGAGTGTTTCCTTTAGCAGTTCCGGTAAAAATTAAATACCAATCCGTACAGGGAGTTACCATCAACATTACAAAACCAATCCAAATGCTCAATTCGTTTTGAAGAAATAAGTATCCCAAACTGTAGGCGAACAATGGTGTCCAAATGAAGTTGATTCCGACATTAGCCGAAAAAAACTTTAGATTAGAAAAACTTTTAAACAAATCCTTAATCGGAATATTAAGAAAAAGTCCGAAAAGCATAATCATCAAAAACGGAACAATGAAATATTCAGCATAATTTCCAATTGACGCATTTTGTCCAATTAGAAGTCCGAAGAGAACAGCAAGTCCGATTATTATTGTTTGATATTTGTTAATGGAATTCATTAAATGCTTTTACTGTTTCGGTTTTTTTTGTATGACGCACAACTCGTTATATAGTAGTTAATTTGATTCTTTAACAGCCGACAGAACCGGATAAAGAAACATTTCGACATCTTTTATCGGCACACTTAAAATATCAAAACGACATCCCCAAATCATCATCAGGCGATACTTTCTTCTTTGGTTCCTTCTTGATTTCATTAATGGAATCCCTATCCTCCCATTTTTTACGGGATTCATCATAGAGCACCATTCGGATGTCAAACTCCTTTTTGGTCAGGTCGCTCTGTTCGTAGATATAATCTTCGGAAACCAAAACAGGTTGCTCTTCTAAAAAATTATCGGTCATTACCGGTTTCGACCTATCCGCCGTTCCATTACTGAAATATAGTTCGTAAACAATTGCACATGTATAGTAAACGGCATATATGCCGCCAATCAGAAAAAGAAAATTAGAAGGCTCCATAAAATAATTTTAAACCTTTTGAGATTAAGTTGCTTAAAGATAGGTTTTTCTTCTATTAGGTTCTGCAATGTCGGAACGACAAAAACACCCCAACTCTGACTTTCGGTGTAATCTCCCTCCTTCGGAGGGATTCTGAATACGGATATTTTTCTACCGAAAAAATCCTTTTCAGAAAAGCACGTTTGCGTGTCCGCTTCTGCGAAGCGGACCTAAATTCGGACAGTTTTCCCTATCGGGAAAACGTCCTCTTCAGGCGGAGCAAGTTTGCGATTTCCCTTCTGCGAAGGGATCTTAAAATTCATACGCTTTTCCTTCGGAAAAGGTATTCTTTTAAGAATAGCAAGACGGTACTGTACCGACGCTCCGCTTGTACCGTACAGTCTTGCCCTACGGGGTTGAAAACCAGTACATTAAAATTTACCTATCGCAAAATAAATTTTGCGTACCTTGCCATAAACATATATTTATGGCCGACAACGCCACTACCGTAAGGGTACAGCCGTATACAAAGGAGCTCATAAGCAAACATTCCAAGCGGCTCGGAATATCGCAGGGCGACCTGATCGAAAAAGCCATTACGGTCGCCGAAAAGCTCGGTTTCGAGTACGACCTGCCCCTGGGCGAGATCAAGAAAATGCAGGTCTCGGAAACCAACCGGCTGATCGGGTTTTTGAAGACACAGGACAAGAACCTGAGGCAGACCGAGGAGAACATATACCACTTCTTCAGGAAGAACCTGCACGATGACAGAAGGGCCGTACTCGAGTATTTCTACTTCAGGTCGAAGCAGCAGATCGGGGAAATGGCCATGGAGTTCTACCGTGAAAAAGGGGGCGAGAACAGCGAGAAGGTCGCCCAATTGTTTATGGAAAGGTTCAGCACCTTTTTCGACGAGAACTACCGAATATTGCTACGGGAACACCACAACGAACTGAAATAGGATGTACACGAAATTCAGCCCGCCGGCGGGAAATACCGGAAGCTCCCGGAACCTTGCGAACTATCTCGACAAGGAGCAGCGGAACGGCTGGTTCAACGATGAGAGCGAGAACATCGAGACGACGGAGGTCGTCGAGCAGATAGACCGGAACGGAAAGGGCCAGCTGGGCAAGGACGACTGGAAATTCGTCGAAGTGGAGTACAACCCGAGCCGCAAGGAACAGCAAAGGATGATCGAGGCCGCCACCGGCAAAAAAGGGGTCGGTTCCCTGGGTGAACTCGACGCCAGGGAGCGGGAAGCGGTCAAGGACGAATTCCGCCGGTACGTACGGGCGGCACAGGACAGCCAGGCCAAAAATTACAATAGGAAAAACATCGATAGCGGGGCGGACCTGAAATATTACGCCAAGATAGAAACGCAGCGCAGGTACAAAGGAACGGACGATGCGGTAAAGCAGGGCCACGAGAAACAGGGCGATTTGAAAAAAGGGCTCAACATGCACGCCCATATCGTCCAGAGCCGGAAGGCGGCGGACAGGAAAACGAAGCTCAGCCCCGTCAGCAAGCACCGGAAACAGACCGACAGGAACAGGATACAGCAGGGTTTCGACCGCAACAAGTTCGCGAAGCAGGTGGAAAGGGATTTCGACAAAAAATTCGGTTATAACCGCGACGTAAAGGAAACCCTAGAGTACAAAAAAGCGAACAAATCCAATGATTACGATCTAAAACAAAGCCTTATGGAAAACCACAACGAGAGGAACGAAAGCCCCGGAACGGCCGAGAACCAAAGGCGAGACGCACGGGAAAGGTTCATCCGGGAGCAACGGGAAAAGGAGCAGGGGCCCGAGCGATCGAAGGAGCTCGAGAAGGAGAACAAAAAGGATATCGAAAGGGCAAGATACCGTGACAACGACCGGGACAGGGGCTACTCCTATTGACCCGAAACAAACAGAAACTGATGATATTCTACCTGATACCGATCGCCTGTCTGGGGGTCTACGCCTACAGGCGACGAACAAAAGCCGCCTATATCCATGCGGGCACCACATTGGCGGTCTTCGCCCTTCTGATAGCCGTATTCTATTATACCACGTACATCGGCCGAACGGGAAACGACGGCATGACCATGGCCATAACGGCCCTTATAATAGCATGTTTGGGGTACATGGTATACCTAGCGGTCAAATCGCCCAAAAGTTCCGGTAGCGGAAAGATGACCACCTACCAAAAGGGGACGGCGTTCCGGTTCAGGGCGGGGAACAAAAGACTCGACATACACAACCCGTTCCGGGGAATCCTTGTGGTAGGCGGTGCGGGTTCGGGAAAGAGCCGCACGTTCATCTACCCAATCATAAAACAATCGGCGCAGCAGGGCTATACGGGCATCCTCTACGATTTCAAAAGCCCCGAGCTGGTGAACCTTGCCCAAGCCTGTTACCAAGGCACCGGGGTACGCACGAACGTTATCGATTTCAAGAACGTACCGGCCTCGCAGCGCACCAATCCCCTTGCTTACATCGATAGCGCCATGCAGGCCACCAACTACACACAGGCGCTCATCTTCAACCTGATGCCCGAATATATCCAGAAACAGGATTTTTGGAGCAGGTCGATACTAAGCCTGTTCTCCGGTACGATATGGTACTTCAGGAAGAACCGCCCGGAGTACGCTACGTTGCCGCACATCTTCGCCTTCATGTTCACGGCCACGGCCAAGCAGGTGATACGGATACTCAGTTCCGACAGGGAGGTAAAGGGCTATATATCGTCATTGGCCGAGGCCATCGACCAAGGGGCGGACAAGCAGGTAGCGGGAATCCTGGGGACGCTCAAGAACGCTATCGGCATCTATAACACCCCCGATATCTTTTGGCTACTGTCCGAAAACGAGGTGAACCTGAACGTGAACGACCCCAACGACCCTACTATGTTATTGATCGGCAACGATTCCCGGTTATCGGACACCTACGCCCCGTTATGCTCCCTGATAATCACTGTCGCGTCCAAACTGATGAACGAACCGGGCAAGGAAAAATCGGTCATCATCATCGATGAAAGCCCTACCATCTACCTGCCCAATTTCGAGCAGATCCCGGCGACCTCGAGGAGCAACAAGATCGCGGTCGTGGTCGGCGCACAGGACATCAGCCAGATGAAGGACAAGTACGGTCTCGAGAAGGCCGAAATTCTGATATCCAACCTCGGGAACCAGTTTTTCGGAAGGACGACCAACAGGGAGACGGCCGAAAGGGTAGTGAAAATGTTCGGGCAACGGGAGGACACGGTACTGGTCGAGGGAAGCTCTACGGGCCGTTTGGGAAAGGCCATAGGCTACAACAGCAAGTACAGCAAGAGCCAATCGATACAGAAGCGCGACCGGGTAAAGATGCAGCAGATGACCACGCTCAACGCTGGGGAGTTCGCCGGACTTTTGGCCGAGGGCGGCACGATGGAATTTCTGGAACAGATAGAGCTTCAGGAGGTACCGCAAGGCGGCGGTTTCACGGAGCGTTCCGACTATACGCCAATTACCGCCCAAATGAAATTCGAGGAAATTTATATAAAAATGGAGAATTTCATTGCCGGTTCACATGGGGAATCAAAGCCAAAATCGACAGGGGAAATTTCGGACTTCGATTTCTAAAGGCTGCGTTATTCACCCCCCCCTTCTGTATTTCCACGCACGGAATAGAAACCTCACATATTAAGGACGCGACCTCACATAGGATTTGCTATTTTGGTAAACTACGTTATTCAACCCCTCTATTGTGGTATCCCCTACCCTTAATAGTATAAATAAAGGTAAAAATAGAAACTACTAAATTGATATGGTGAATTGAACTTTTTGAGAGCAATGAACATTGAAATTGAGAATAGTTCAAAAAAACGGCCGTTTAAATATACTTATCCAGTTCTGTAAAACCTTGCTTTATAAAATTTAGAAATGTAACGGAAAACGATACTGGATTGAAGAAACTACAAGCCAGAAATCTACGGTTCCGAAAAACGGCCACGAACGTTTTACGGGACTATCATAATTTTTGGCACTCAACGTAGTGCCCCGTGGTGATTCTGGTTATGCCCCAGACGGTACGTAATAGATTTCGGCAATCGACATCGATGGCAGAAATGATCATGATTGTGAATTATGTGGCCATTTCTGCCATTGGTATCGCGTTCACACCCTAGATTTCAGCCTTGCCCCTTCGAACCGCCTTAATTTCAAATCGCCCAAAAAACTTTGCCCACTTCGATAGCCTTGGCAAAGAAATCCCTAACTTTTTTGTTAAAGTCGCCACAATAATAAGTCATTTATTGTATATTAGCGGGTTATCGAACCTCCAAAGCATTAAAGTTTGCACAACCTGTGCATCGATTATTTGTTATCTTTGCATTGTGAAAATCATCGCCCTCATACTATCCTTTTACATTCTGGCGCTCAATGCGCTACCGTGCAGCGATACTCGTGCAGGGTTCGACGATACGCGGATAGAGGCGGCATTCGGTACGGATTCAGGGCACGATCACGGTGCTTTCGACCTATGCCCCCCATTTTGTAGTTGCCATTGCTGCCACGTACACACGATCGATTTTGGTGCGACGGCTTTCACACCCTTGCCAAGCCCTATCTCCAAAGAAAACTTCTCACACTTCGAGGGCGTTTCAGATGGAGTATTGTTGTCACTGTTACAACCACCTAGGGCCTAATTCAGTTTTTTTAGGGGATACCTATATCCTCCCGCTAACCTATTCATAGGGTTGGCTCTCATTTCATATGATTTCACCTTTGCAAAAATCATATTGAAAAAATTAATTGAATTAAATCTCTTTCTATGATTAATAAGATCATCTCATTTTCCATCAACAATAAATTCGTTGTCGGCCTTTTGATAGTGGCACTTATCGGTACCGGTATCTGGTCGATGCTCACTATCAATCTGGGATCCGTCCCGGATATCACGAACAACCAGGTACAGGTAATAACGACCGCTCCGAACCTTGGGACCGAGGATATCGAACAATTTGTTACCTACCCCGTAGAACTGGCAATGGCCAACCTTCCCGATGTAATCGAACTGCGTTCCGTTTCCCGTTTCGGGCTTTCCGTGGTAACCATCGTTTTCGAGGACGAAGCGGGAACCTACCTGCCTAGACAGCTGGTACAGGAAAAGCTTACCGAGGTAAGCGAAGAAATTCCAGAAGGATTCGGCACGCCTTTTATGGCCCCTATAACAACGGGTCTGGGAGAAATTTATCAGTATTCCATTAAAATAAAAGAGGGGTATGAAGATCAATATGATCCAATGGAGCTCCGTACTATCCAAGACTGGTTGGTAAAACGCCAAATGGCACTGGTGCCGGGCGTGGTAGAGGTCAATGCCGCCGGTGGTTTCGTAAAACAATATGAGGTCGCCATCAATCCCAATAAGCTAAAGAGCTTTGGCATAACAATGTCGCAGGTCTTTGAGGCCCTTAAATTGAACAATGCCAATACCGGAGGTGCCTATATAGAAAAGAACCACCAGGCAAATTTTATTAGAGGGGAAGGGCTCGCACGTAGCATTGAGGATCTTGAGAGTACCGTGGTAACCACTCAAAATGGCAGTCCGGTATTGATTAGGGACGTTGCAGAAAAAGTAGGGTACGGCAATTCTGTGCGTTACGGGGCCTTTACCCAAGACGGTAAAGAAGCTGTAGGTGGACAGATATTAATGTTGAAAGGAGAAAGTCCAAGCAACGTTATCGAAAATGTACAGACCAGAATAGACGAGATCCAGAAATCACTTCCGGAAGGTCTTTACATTGAATCTTTTTTAAGCCGGAGCGAACTTATTGGAAGGACTACAAGTACCGTAGAAAAGAACCTTATCGAAGGTTCCTTGATCGTAATATTTGTATTGGTACTCCTATTGGGAAGTTTACGAGGTGGTTTGATTACGGCGTCGGTAATTCCATTGTCCCTTTTGTTCGCCTTTATCCTTATGAAGCAATTTGGCGTATGGGCGAACCTGATGTCCCTTGGAGCGATCGATTTTGGGATTATCGTGGACGGTGCGGTGATTATCGTGGAAGGTATGGTGCTCCATATCCATCAGCGGATGAAAAAATCCAAAGCTGTCGTTGATCAGGCGGAGATGGACGAGATGGCTTATGAATCCGGAAGCACGATGATGAATTCGGCATTCTTTGGTCAATTGATCATACTTATTGTATTTACGCCAATATTATTTTTGACAGGAGTTGAGGGAAAAATGTTTCGCCCAATGGCATTTACATTCGGGTTTGCCGTATTAGGGGCCATCATACTCTGTCTTACATACGTACCGATGGTTTCGGCTCTTTTCTTAAAACCGATTAAAAATCAAGAACATTGGTTTGCCAGATTTGAAAATGCAATAGATAGGTTTAGTGATAAAATAATTTCGGGGTTGAATAAGGTCTATAGACCCGTATTGTCTTTTGCACTTCGCTTTAAAGCAGGTATTGTTTTGGGTGCAGTGGCATTGTTGGTAGTCGCAGGATTTATTTTTAGCAATATGGGTGGCGAATTCATCCCGAAATTCGATGAGGGCGATATTGCAATGCAAGCCCTTATTAAACCGGGAAGTAGTCTTACCGAATCTATCGAAGCTTCCAAGAAGCTTCAAAATATCATCAAAGAATTCCCGGAGGTAAAAACGATGGTTTCAAGGATAGGAGTTGCAGAAATACCTACCGACCCGATGCCTATGGATATTGCGGATAGTTATATCATACTGGAAAAAGATAAGAGCAAATGGAAAAGTGCGGAGACCAAAGAGGGTCTTATCGAAAAAATCCAGGAAAAAATTGGAGTCATACCTGGTGTTAATTACGTCTTTACTCAACCTGTAGAACTTCGCTTTAACGAACTTTTGACAGGTGTCCGGGAAGATGTTGCCATAAAATTATATGGGGAAGACCTTGAAGTCCTGGCCGATAAGATACAGGAGATCGCTGCCGTAATCAGAACCGTGCAAGGTGCGGCTGACCTTAATGTAGAGGCCACCAGTGGTTTGCCACAAATGACAGTTGTATACAATCGTGCAAAAATGGCACAGTACGGGGTGACCGTTGACAAGCTCAACGATTATGTGAGCGCTGCCTTTGCAGGGGAGACCGCAAGTGTAATTTTTGAAGGCGAAAAAAGATTTGACGTGGTCATACGCCTGGCCAAAGAATTCAGGCAGGATATTAATAGCCTAAAGAATCTATATATCGATCTGCCCAGCGGTAATCAAGTTCCTTTGAAAGAGGTGGCGGATATTAGCTACAAACCAGGGCCTATGCAGATATCGAGGGACAACACCTATCGCCGCATCTCCGTGGGTGTCAATGTACGGGGACGCGATGTAAAATCTATGGTGGAGGAAATTCAACTAAAGCTGGATGAACAAGTGAAGCTCCCACCAGGTTATTATGTGACCTATGGAGGATCTTTCGAGAACCTTCAAAGGGCGACCGACCGGTTGATGATCGTGGTGCCCATTGCGTTGGCACTCATCTTTATCCTGCTGTACTTCGCCCTTGGTTCTTTCTCGCAATCCACTATGATCTATATGGCCGTACCTCTTGCCGCCATTGGTGGGGTGTTCGCATTATGGATACGCGGGATGCCCTTTAGTATCTCGGCAGGTGTAGGCTTTATAGTGCTCTTTGGGGTTGCCGTATTAAATGGCCTCGTCCTCATCAATAAATTCAATGAACTCAAAGAAAGTGGAATGACAAACATTAGAGACCGAATCTATGAAGCGACACACGAGAGGTTGCGCCCTATCCTTTTAACGGCAACTGCTGCTATTATGGGCTTTATCCCTATGGCAGTATCCACCTCTGGTGGTGCAGAAGTACAAAGACCTTTGGCAACGGTAGTTATTGGTGGTTTGCTAACAGCAACCTTACTTACGTTAGTTGTGATTCCTGTTTTATATAATTGGCTGGAAGCCCGCAAAGAACGTAAGAGCAACGGTGGAGACCCAAGTTATATCAATAAAAGTGCTTCAATTATCGCCGTTCTATTGAGTTTGGGAGGATTTTTGACCACAAATTCAGTAACTGCGCAGAATAGCCAAATGGCCCAAACGATTACTTTGGAAGAAGCCATATCATTGGCCAGGGAAAATTACCCTTCCTTAAAGGAAAGCCAAGCATTTATTGAGCGTGAACAGGCGATGAAAGGTACCAGCTTCGACTTGGGCAATACCCAGATTTTTACGGGGAAGGAAGAAGCGGGCAATGACCTTCCCGGTGTACGGACCACCATTGGTGTGCAACAGGGAAATATCGATCTGCTCTCCGGGTTTTCAAAATCCAGGTTCTACAAAGAACGGGTCGAATTGGGCGAAAAATTCTATGCCGTCAACGAACAACAATTGATCCGTAATGTAATGCAGGCCTATGATCGCATCAATTATAACAAGGCACAATTACGGTTTGCGGAACAGTTGGACAGTGTTTATGCCAATTTCAGGACCGCTGCCGAACTGCGCTATGATACCGGGGAAACGGGCAAGCTGGAATTTATTGCGGCCTCTTCGGAATATCAGCAGATCCAAGTCTTAGGGCAGCAAGCCTATGACGATATCGAGATTGCAAAACGTGCTTTAAAGCAATATCTAGGTGTTGACCAAGAAATAGAAACGGTAGGTCTTCCCTATCGACCGATGGACTATATGTCGGTGCTGGATTCGACATCGGTGGCGGACAACCCATTATTGCAGTATTCGATGCAAAATGCCGAGGTAGGCAAGGCAAACGTGGGCGTAGAAAAAGCACAGTTCCTACCCAAGTTCAATTTGACCTATGGCCGTCAAGAGGTAGATAATGCCTCAGGATTCTATACCTATCAGGCAGGTATCAGCATACCGCTTTGGTTCTTTCCCCAGAAATCAAGGGTTAAGGCTGCCAAGGCCGATGCAATGGTAGCTGAAAATCAATTCCTGGAACAAAAGGCGATGACCGAAAGCACAGTGTCGCAGCTCATAAAATCGCTGGAAAAGACTCAAAAAACTCTCGACTACTATCAGGATGGAGCATTGCTTTTGGCCGAGGAACAGATCGCCACGGCGGAACTTGCCTCCAGGGAAGGCGAAATTGATTATGTGAACTATATCACGATACTCAACAGTGCCATCAGGATCAAGCAAAACCATTTGCAATTTATCAATCAATATAACCAGCAGTCCATTGAACTACAATACCAACTGGGTAATCTATAATCTAAAAAAGTATAAGATATGAAAAATATAGCAATAGTAAGTGCGGCAATAATGACCCTCTTGATGGTAGGCTGCAACGACAAGCCCGATTCGGAATTGGGCCATAACGAAAATAGCGAAACCTCTGAAAATATGAAGGACGACGGGGATGCGCACGGTGAAGAAGGTGAACATAATGATGAAGAAGAAGGAGAAGAAGGCGTGGTGGAGATTTCTGAACAGCAGGCTCAAACCATAGGTTTGGAAACCAAGAGCCTACAGGAGAGAACCCTTGGTAACAATATCAAGGTTACAGGAATGCTGGCGCTTTTCCCACAGGACAAAGCCAATATTAGTCCATTTGTTGGCGGTAACGTAAGCTCAATTAGGGTTATTCCTGGAGACAACATCAATAGGGGCCAGGTGTTGGCTTATATAGAACACCCGGATATCGTTGCAATGCAACAGGATTATCAGGAAAAAAACGATGAACTGGTCTTTTTGAAACAGGATTTTGAACGCAAGCAGACCCTTTATGACAAAGGTGTTTCATCGGGCAAGGAATTCCAGATGGCGCAGTCAAAATTCCGCTCCACAACCTCCAGTGTTAATGGTTTACGTTCCCAATTGAGGTTGTTGGGCATTGACCCGGACAAAGTGGCCGAAGGCCAAATATACTCCGCTATTCCCATAACATCCCCTATAAAAGGATATGTAGATGAAGTTATGATAAGCCTTGGCGATTATGTGGCCCCACAGTCGAAAATGTTTTCAATAAGTGACAATTCCAAGATTTATGTCAACTTCAAGGTGTATGAAAAAGATATAAATCAAATCAAGAATGGTCAACAAATCCTTTTTTCGACTACCGCGAGACCAGATGAACTACTAAAAGCGACCGTGCGATCAGTAGGACAGACCTTCGAATCAGACCCAAAAGCTATAGAGGTACTTGCAGATATAGAAAATAAGAACAAGGACCTTCTTCCTGGAATGTACGTGGAAGGTAGAATAGTGCAAGGGGAGAAATCAGGGTTTGCCGTCCCGGAAGAAGCGATAGTCAAGGAAGGAGAACAGTCTTACATTTTCATCCTAAAAGAGGATGGCGAAACGGAAGGGAATACGATGAAATTTAAAAGAATTCCCGTAAGCACGGGCGTAAATGACCTTGGTTTTGTGGAAATCAACATCCCTGCCGAAATGGCAAAAGACCTAAAAATAGTTACCAATGGTGCCTACACCCTTTCTTCTGAAATGGTCAAGGGCGAACTGGAACACGGGCATTAATTCAATAACAATCAAAGGTTTTGATTCCGAGTTTGTTTATCGTCTTGATCAGTTAGTTGTAAATTAAAAAACAGGCTCGGTTCAAAATCGATCAATACAAGTTTAAAATTCATAATATGAAAGAAATAAAAGCATTTGTAAAACCGAACAGGATACAGCGGGTCATCGAGGCACTATCGAATAACGGATTTAAGAGTATGACCCTGTCACAGGCTGAAGGTACCGGAGCCTTCAAGGCAAAAGGAGCTAAACCTTCACTCGATTTTCGCGTAACGGACAGTCCCGTGGTGAAAGTGGAACTGGTCTGCCAGAACGAGGAGGCCCGATCGGCAATAGATATCATTCTTGAAAACGGCAAGACCCCGGATCCCGGTGACGGCATCATTTATTTGTCCGACATCGAAGATGCTTTCCAGATAAAAACCGGGGAATCCTTAAAGCGGTATGACCTATGACATCTATGTCCCATATGGAACAAGTAGTGAAAAAACTTGAAAGCAAAGGGGTGCGACCCACAGCAATGCGCCTGTTGACCTATAAACGATTGGCACAACTAGAGGTGGCCACTAGTCTGGGCGAGCTTGAAAAGGATTTTGAACGCTCGGAACGGAGTACGCTTTTCCGTACAATGAAGACATTTGAGGAGAAAGGAATTGTGCATCAAATCGAGGACGGCACCGGTGTCATCAAATATGCCCTATGTGAGGACAATTGTGAATGTGAGGTCGGCAGCGACCTTCATTTGCACTTTCATTGCGATAGTTGCGGTGAAACGGTTTGTCTGACCGAGCATAAAATTCCGAGCATAAACCTGCCCGAGGGGTATGTGGCAGAAGATATCAATCTTGTGGTAAAGGGGGTCTGTGGGAAGTGCACCGATGACTTGGATTAAATTTTTGATTTAAAAAATTGGAACAATGATGACGATCTATAAAAAAGAATGTAAGGTATATATGGTAGCCCAAAGTAGGTTGGATGCCAAGGATTATGACAATTTGATGCCTCAATTAAAAGACCACATACAGGCGCACAATAAAGTGTACTGGTACATTGAGATGGAAAATTTTGAGGGATGGACCTCAAGTGCGTATTGGAAAGGGATCGAGCTCAAACTTCCTCATGAGGAACGACTAAAACGGGTCGCATTAGTGGGAAACATGAAATGGCAAGAACAGTTTACGGAACTTTTGATACCCTTTACAAGGGCGCATATAAAATTCTTCGGTCAGGATGAAAAAAAATCGGCCAAGGAATGGATTGAAAAAAATGCAAAATCAATTATGTAATTCGCAGCATAGGTAATGGAAAATTATTCTGGGGTAATCATATACGCTTTCATCGCTGCAATCGCTCTATTGTTTGGCGGAATAATTTCGGTCATAAAAGAGCCGAGCGCCAAGGTGAGGAGTGCCATCCTGCATTTTGCCGCAGGGGTGATATTCTCCGTGGTTTCCGTAGAATTGCTCCCCGATATCATGGCGAAGCACGATATACTGGAAATTGCGATCGGTTTTGGGTCCGGGGTGCTTTTAATGTTGGCGATAAGGTATTTTCTGGAGCCAAAAGAAGAACAAAAAGACGACCCGGGGTTTCCCACCGCCTTTATCGTGATGATAGCAATAGATTTAATCATCGATGGCGTCCTTATGGGCATAGGCTTCGCGACCAGTCGGGAAACCGGTACTTTTTTGGCTATTGCCCTTTCCGTGGAACTGCTGTCCCTAGGCATGGCAACCTCTATCACAATGGCGAGTTCCCAGATTAACCGCACGAAGACAATCCTTACCATCCTTGGCTTTTCTGCCTTGGTGTTGGCCACCACTTTAATAAGTGCTTTCTCATTGGTCGGGATTTCGGCGGGCTATCTCGAAATCATATTGGCCTTTGGTCTGGCGGCCCTACTGTTTTTGGTTACCGAGGAACTTTTGGTCGAGGCCCATGAAAGCAAACAAAACCCACTATTGACAGCGGCATTCTTTGGCGGCTTTCTGCTATTTATGTTGCTCCCTGGAGGTTGATAGACCCGTTGAGCATAGTTTTCAAACAATTTGTTAAGCAACGAAAAGATTGCTTTGGTAAAACAAGTTGCGTTGCATTTAACCGAACGCTACGGAAATTTGAAACGAAAAATAATAAATATGAATGCTAAGTTTATTAAAGTCTTTTTGCGATTATCAATTTCAATCGGTTTTTTATCAGCAGTAGCCGATAGGTTTGGAATTTGGAGCAAAGAAGTTTCTGTTTGGGGAAATTGGGACAGTTTCTTGAGATATACCCAAATGATAAATCCTTGGATTCCGAATTCACTGATCCCAACAATCGGAATTTTGGCAACCGCAGCCGAAATTGTTCTTGCGATTTTCTTGATAATGGGATTTAAAACGGAACTGTTTGCAAAATTGAGCGGCTTTCTACTGTTAATATTTGCTGTTTCAATGACTTTTTCAACGGGAGTAAAAGGAGCGCTTGACTTTTCTGTTTTTAGTGCTTCTGCCGGAGCTTTTGCTTTGAGTCTTATGAAAGAAAAATATTTGGAATTGGACAATCTGATTTCTAAACCGATAAATATCTGAAGATGAAACCGCCCAATGTGATTAATAATCAAAAAATACGGGCGCTGAACGGGCGAGGACTTCTTATTGCCGCTGCCATAGGTTTTGCGGTAGGAATAATCATCATACAGCCATTGGGCATTTCCCTGCTCAAGTATGACCAAGGTGGTGATGCGGGCAACTGGTGGTATCTATTCAAAAAAACAGTCGGGCAAGCCTTCCGGTTCGGCGATATAGAGCAAATCCTGAAAAATGTCCTGTTCGGTGTATTAGGAAGCAGTCTGGCCCTGTTGTCCTATGCAAGAAAAGCATTATACAATTAAATAAAAATGTATCTATGCGATATTAATTCTATGATTTAAACCTAAAGCACTAAAAAACTCATAATGATACAGATTCTGAACATAGAAAAGGAAAACCTGATCGCCACCAAGATCAATGGTAAAATTACAAAGAGGGATATTGAAAAATTACATCCGCTCATTCACAACATTGTCGAAAAAGGCAATAAGGTGGATTTTTACTTTGAAATGGAAGATATTGACGGCTTCGACCTTGAAGGCTTATGGGCGGATTTAAAAGTAGACGTCGCACATCTTTCGGACTATGGTAAAATGGCATTCGTCGGAGATAAAAAATGGCAGAAATGGGCAGCCAAGGCCACCGATTTCTTTACCGGTTCAGAAGCCAGACATTTTGAACCGACCGAAAAGGAAAAGGCTAAAAAATGGATACAATTTTAATTTAAAAACAGAGAAATCATGATGGAAAACTGGTATTTTGGAGGCATGCACTGGATATGGTGGGGACTTTGGATAATCCTCATCTTTTGGATATTCCTAGTTCCTTACCCCACCCCGGGACAAAGTCGGAAAAAAGACAGTGCAATGGAAATCCTGAGGGAACGTTTTGCACGGGGCGAAATAAGCGAGGAAGAGTTCGAGCAGCGAAAGCAATTGTTACGGGAAAACAGGAAAAAGTAAGCTGCGATGAAACCATCCAATGGCATGGATAATCAAAAAAGAGGAGTGCTGACCAGGCAAGGACTTCTCATTGCCGCTGCCATAGGTTTTGTGGTAGGAATAATCATCATACAGCCATTGGGCATTTCCCTGTTCCAGTATGACCAGGGCGGTGATACGGGCAAATGGTCGTTTCTGTTCAAAAATGCAGTCGGGCAAGCTCTCGGGTTTGGCGATATGGACCAAATCCTGAAAAATATCCTGTTTGGCATTATGGGAAGCAGTCTTGCCCTGATGTTCTATACAAGAAAAACGATATTTCGATTAAACAGGGAGAAAGTCGGGGTTACTTTAATAAGGGAATTATTGGACAAAGGGGAAAACCACGAGGTAGAATTCAAAAGTACCTTGCGGTGGGACCTTCGACAAGGTAAGGTAAACAAAGCCTTGGAAATGGTAGTGGCAAAGACCATTGCGGGATTTATGAATACCGAAGGCGGCCATTTGATTATAGGGGTAGACGATGAAGGCCGTATTGTGGGGCTCGAACAAGATTACGGTACTTTAAAGAAACCGGGCAAGGACGGGTTTGAACAGTATATAATGCAATTGGTGTCCGTCAATTTAGGCACGCATTTTTGCCCTTTGGCAAAGGTGGCCTTTTATGAATTTAAAGAAAGGGATATCTGTTATGTAAGGGTCCACAAATCGCAAAAACCCGTGTATTTGGACCTGGGCGACCGTTCTCATTTCTTTATCAGGACTGGGAACGGTACCCGGGAGTTGGATATGCCCGAAGCCATGGATTATATGGAGATACACTTAAATTAAACAATAGTCGTAATTTTTAAATATGCTTTTAAACAAACGAATATCAATTTTTGACTTCTTGAAAACCATAAAGTATGACCTGCTATTTATAGGTATTTATTCAATTTTGGTCGGTTATATGGATCAATATGGTTTTTTGTCAAAGATTTCCATCCCTATAGCAATAACCGGGGTTTTTGGTACTGCGGTGGCCCTACTTTTGGGTTTTCGAACCAATCAAGCCTATGAGCGCTGGTGGGAGGCCCGTATTATTTGGGGCGCTATTGTAAACGATTCCCGAACACTGGTCAGGCAATGTGTATCCTTTTTTGAACGGGAGGATGAAAAAGTCTATCAACGGATGGTCAAAGAAATGACCGATCGTCAGGTAGTCTGGTGCTATGCCTTGGGGGAATCGTTGAGAAAAATACCCTTTTCCCCCAAAGTTAAGGAATACAAGGAATCTTGTAAAATTGAGTCCTTTAATATTCCAAATACCTTATTGTCGAAACATTCTGAAACTTTGCTAAGGGCAAAAGAAAACGGTATGGTCAATGATTTTCAGCAGGTACAGATAGACAGTACCATAGCTAGATTATGTGATTCTATGGGCAAGTGCGAACGGATAAAAAACACGGTCTTCCCCAAAGCACATAGCTTGTTGATACATCTTTTAATCTATGTTTTCGCCACAATGTTGCCATTTGGTCTATCAGATCAATACCTGGCAGTAGAAATAGGCCTCACTATTGGGATACCGATTATTTTCGTTGCCATTGAAAAAACATCCATTTTGATGCAGGACCCTTTTGAAAATCGACCTATGGACACCCCTGTAACCGATTTGGCAACAACCATTGAAATAAATCTCAAACAAATGATAGGGAATGAAGATATTCCGATCAAAGAAAAAGCGAGCGAATATTATATACTGTAAAGGGTCAACTTTAAAATTTTATGAAATGAAAAAACTGAGAATAAAAATTCCCGTAATCCTTCCACAGGTACCGGACAAGAAAGATGCCTGTGTCAACAGGCTCATCGATAAACTAAAAGGACGTGAAGGCATTGACAATGTGCACGTATCCGATGAAAAAGCGGACGGTGTTCCGCAACTCTGTTTCCATTACGACCCCGATATCATTTCCCTTGATAGGGTACAGTCCCTAGCGGAGACCACCGGTGCCCAGATCACGGATAAATTTGGGCATAGGCTAATAGCCGTGGAAGGGATACGCCACACCCGTCACGCCCGAACCATCGAGAAAGCAGTCAAGGAGGTCGATGGGGTTCTCGAAGTTTCCGCATCCGCTTCTGGAATGATACGTGTGGAATTTGATAAGGGTATTACAGGATTTGGGGCGATTAAAAAGAAAATAGAAAAACAAGGGCTTACTATTGTTGAACCTTCCGTTGATACAGAAACGTATTTACAAAAAATGGAAGTTTCCAACGGTGAAGAAAAATCCGAACATACTCAGGACAAGGAAGAAAAGCAACACGTCGGCGAGAGCGAAGACCACGTTCACAAAGACGGCGAAGAACACGACCACAACGAGGATGAAGGCGAGGCACACGCCCACGGCGGTATTTTCGGAAAGAACACCGAACTTATTTTTGCTATCATCTGCGGAGCCCTTCTCGGAATAGGTTTCGGATTGTCCTACGTGGACTCGATACCGGATTGGGTCAGCCTATCCCTATATATCGGCGCTTACTTCTTTGGGGGTTACTTTACGGCAAAAGAGGCCATTCAGACCGTAGCCAAAGGGGGTTTTGAAATCGACTTCTTGATGTTGGTCGCCGCCATCGGTGCCGCTGTTCTGGGCGCATGGGCCGAAGGCGCCCTGTTGCTGTTCCTGTTCAGCCTCGGGCACGCCCTTGAACATTATGCGATGGAGAAGGCCCGAAAGTCCATTGCGGCACTGGCAGATCTGGCACCAAAGACCGCCTTGCTGAAAAAAGATGGCAAGACCGAAGAGGTGGGTATCGAAAAATTGGGTATAGGCGATATTATCGTGGTCAAGCCGAACAGTAAAATATCCGCCGATGGCGTTGTGGTCGATGGTAAAAGCAGTGTAAACCAAGCCCCCATTACAGGGGAAAGTGTACCGGTGGACAAAGTTCCCGTGGAGGATTCTGCCAAGGACTATTCGGAGGATGATGATATAAAGGACGAAAACCGTGTTTTTGCAGGTACGATCAACGGCAACAATACCCTTGAGATAAAGGTGATCAAAGAGGCGAAGGATTCGACCCTGTCCCGACTGGTAAAACTGGTCAACGAGGCACAAACACAAAAGTCGCCTACGCAATTGCTGACTGACAAGTTCGAAAAGTATTTCGTGCCTTCGGTACTTGTATTGGTAGGTCTTCTACTGTTGGCTTTTCTGGTCATTGATGAACCTTTCAGTGCCAGTTTTTATAGGGCGATGGCCGTACTGGTAGCTGCAAGTCCCTGTGCCTTGGCTATCTCGACACCGAGTGCGGTATTGAGCGGTGTTGCACGAGCGGCCCGTGGCGGGGTACTTATCAAAGGGGGTCGCCCTCTGGAGGACTTGGGGGTTATTACCGCCCTCGCCTTTGACAAGACGGGTACCCTGACCGAAGGAAAACCCAAGCTTACCCAAGTGGTCCCGCTTGGCGATATATCTGAAAACGAACTTTTAAAAATAGCAGTAGCCGTGGAAGGCCTTAGTGACCATCCCCTGGCAAAAGCTGTGGTTCGAGATGGGAAGGAGCGTCTGAAAGGTGATGAAATACCCGATGCGACCGATTTGGAGGCCGTGCTGGGCAAAGGTATCAAAGCGTCATTGGGCAATGACAAAATCTATGTCGGTAACCTCGACCTGTACGAAGGGCTTGATGAGAGCAACCCTTCCGAAGAGATAATAACGAAAGTCCGTGACCTCGAAGGGGGCGGAAATACCACAATGCTCATAAGAAGGAACAAAGAATATATCGGCATTATCGCCCTGATGGACACCCCACGGGAAGCAGCCAGGGAAACACTGAAAAAATTAAAGGAAATCGGTATCAAGCGGATGATAATGCTAACCGGGGATAATCAAAAGGTTGCCGACGCCGTTGCTAAAGAAATTGGATTGACCGATGCCTGGGGAAGCCTGTTACCGGAGGAAAAGGTTGATGCCATTAAAAAATTGAAAGAACAGGAATCCAAAGTTGCAATGGTGGGCGACGGGGTAAACGACGCTCCCGCAATGGCGAACAGCACCGTGGGCATAGCAATGGGTGCGGCAGGAAGCGATGTGGCCCTGGAAACTGCGGACATTGCCCTAATGGCCGACAAGCTGGAAACCCTACCTTTTGCTATAGGCCTGAGCAGGAAGGCAAAGGCCATTATCAAGCAGAACCTTTGGGTAAGCCTTGGTGTTGTGGCACTGCTGATACCGGCCACCATTTTGAGCTGGGCAAACATAGGGATAGCCGTGGCATTTCACGAGGGGTCTACCTTGGTGGTCGTGGCCAATGCTTTGAGATTGTTGGCGTATAAGAAATAAAAGTTCGCTTAGTAAAAAAATCTTGCGTATTATCCGCGTTACCGGCGTAGCAAGTGGGAATTGGGAACATTTGATTTGGTCTCAAAAATGAATGAAAAATAATGCTGGCAAAGGATAAATATTATCAATCTTGGTAGAAATAGTTCTACATATAATTTAAATCTATTTAATTATGAAAAATGAAAATCATGAACAACTCGTTCAAACCTTGCTGAACTGTGCTTTAGCTTGTGAAAACTGCGCTGCTCAAAGCTTAGCAGAAGGAGAAACCGGAATGATGGAAAGATGCATTCCGTTGGACCTTGACTGTGCTGACATTTGTATACAGGCAGCTAGGTTGCTACAGAGAAATTCTGCACTTGCGCATGAATATCTTTTAATCTGTGAAAAGGCTTGCAGGATGTGTGCTGAAGAATGTGCAAAACACGATCATGAGCATTGCAAAAAATGTGCTCAAGCATGTAACGAATGTGCGGAAGCATGCCATAGGCATCATGGCGATGTGCAGTTAAGCTAATGTAATGAAAAGTATGCGGTGTTTAAGGCATCGCATATTTTCCTTAATGAAAAAACAAAAAAAAATGAAGTGTTAGAAGAGGAATAGAGGGCGAACCAAATTTAAAACTAAAAATATAATATTAAATCCTGTAAAGGAAATTCTAAAAACTATTTGTCTTAAATCAAGGATTTCCTTCAGGCACAATTATTTAAACTCAATATAAATAATATATTTTTTTTATTAAACGTTCATGGTTAAGAATGATTGTCTAAAGTAGATTTTATAATTTAAAACAGGAAAATTATGTCAGAATTCAAAGTAAAATTAGAATGGAAACCCGATTCAGAGGATTTCTCCTATAAGAATTATACCCGTACCCATCAATGGATTTTTGGAGGAGGCTCTGAAATCACTGCATCTGCAGCTCCGGAGTATTTGGGGAAAGCTGAATTTGTCAATCCTGAAGAAGCCTTCGCTGCTTCCCTTTCCAGCTGCCATTTATTGACTTTTCTGGCTATTGCCTCCCTTAAAAAGTACATTATAATGAGTTATAAGGATGAAACCGTTGCTGTGGTTCAGAAAAACAAAAACGGTAAACAGGCTGTGACCAGTGTTTTTTTACGGCCCAAAGTAGAATTCTCCGGCGAACATATACCTGATGAAGAAGAAATGAAAAAAATGCACCATAAAGCACATGCTGAATGTTTTATCTCCAACTCTGTATTAACAGAGGTAATAGTGGAACCAGTTTTATAATTTCCTTCGGGGAGGTTTAAAGATTTAAGAAACATTAGAACACAGGCGATAAAATATAATTTACATGAAAAATATTATGGTTGCCCCGTCCATTCTTTCGACTGATTTTGCCTACCTCGGCAAAACCCTTGAAACTGTTAACAGGAGTGAAGCAGACTGGCTGCATGTGGATATCATGGCCGGCATGTTTGTTCCCAGTATTTCCTTGGGAACACCTGTTTTACAAGCTATTCGGAAGCACAACAAGAAACCGGTCGAGCTTCACTTAATGATTGCCCAACCTGAAAAGTATTTTGAAGTTTTTCTAAATACAGAGTGGAGCAAATTACAGTGCATGCTAAGGCCTGCCTTCATTTGCACAGCGTGGTACAATAAATAAAAATTTTGGACTGTAAAGCAGGGGTAGCTTTAAATCCACACACCTCTTTCGATTGCCTTGAATACATCATCAAGGAGTTAGATACAGTGCCTGATGTCTGTAAACTCGGATTTTGGCGGGCAGAAGTTTTTTAAGGATATATGAATATGGCCGTTCCAAAAAGCTTGTCGTAAGCAATGATTATACTCAAGATACTTTGGGCAAAGGTTTTGCCCTTAAGATAAGATTAAAATGACCAAAACGGAAAAAATACTTTTAAAACGAGGGATTCGCCCCACTCAAATGAGGTCGAAGATATACAAGTTCCTGAAAAGGAAGCAAAGTGCCGTGTCCCTTTCCGATTTGAAAAAGGCCTTTGTACAGAATAGCGAAACCAATAAAACAGCGAACAGGACCACCTTTTACCGTAATCTCAAGATTTTTGAGGATAAGGGGCTGATTCATCAGATCAATGATGGGACCGGAATGGCAAAATTTGCGGTTTCCGATGAAAATCTTAAAAGCAAATACGGCACGGATTTACATATGCACTTTCATTGTACCGACTGTAGGAAAACGATCTGTTTACCTAATAGGATATCGGAAGAAAGCCTGCCGGACGATTATGAACTGAGCGATGTGAACCTGGTATTGAAAGGGAGATGTGAAAAATGCAGGCAAAAATAAAAGGTGGGAGTTCCAGAACTCTGAACCCTAGCGCCCAATGGTCGGGTTAAGGTTTCTTCCACCTTCTAACATAAAAAATGTAGAGGTATGGAAACAAAAAGAAAGAAAAATTTAAATAAAGCGAGAACGCTTCAAATTTTAAATGTAATCTACGATGTCATCGAGGTCATGGTGTCTCTATTTGCCGGTATAACGGCTAACAGTTCAGCGCTAATCGGATGGGCACTTGACAGCACTATCGAAGTTATAAGTGCGGCTACCCTGGGATGGCGATTACACGGAGAGCTTCAGGGCATAGATAAAGAAAAGGTCGAGCGGCGCAAGAGAATCACACTCTATGTAATCGCAGCATCCTTTACATTGGTCTGCCTTTTTATTTCCTACGATTCCATCACAAAACTGGTAAATAGGGAAACCTCGAATTGGAGTACCATGGGCCTCATTATTCTTCTGGTCTCATTGATCGCAAACCCCTTTCTTATACATTTCAAGAGAAAATATGGTCGTAAGCTGGATAGTCCCGCATTGTTGGCCGATGCCAAGGACACCTTTATTTGTCTCTATCAAACTGTTGTAGTCCTTATCGGGCTGCTATTGGTCAAATGGCTGGGCTGGTGGTGGGCAGACCCGGTCGCAGCACTCTTAATTGTCCCCTATGCGGCCAAGGAAGGTTGGGAAGCTTTCAATAAGGCAAGAAACATTGAATTTAGCATTGGTTAAAATGGCGTAATGGAGAGAAAACGAATTTGGCCATAACGAAAAAACCTATAATACTATGGACTGGATGTTCGAAGATTTTAAACCCGGCCTGGATTCTCTTGACCCAAGAGTTAAGGAAAAAACGTTGGAAATTGCCAAGCAACTGGTCTCGGAAAAAAATTACACCAAAAAAAGGGCTATATCCGACGCTATTGTAAAAGCTGAGGAGTGGTTTTACGATTTAGGAGGATAGCCATAAATCAAAACTTTAAAAAATGTTACGGATAATCGAATTAACAAACGAGAATTCAATCGCTGCGAAATTGGAAGATAAAGTCTCTAGGGAAGATATTGAAAAAACGGTCCCATTATACTATGATGCATTTTTAAGGAATTGAAATGAAAAACGGCGAATCGAATATAAACGGCGAAAAAATCAATTACTCCATTGAGCACCCTGAAAATGGATGCTGTGAAACTATGGAAATCACGAATGAAGAACCTGCGGGAAAGATGAATCTCAGAACCTACATCCCTGCAATTTTCAGCTTCATAATGTTGATGGCGGGCATACTTTTTGATTATTTTGGGACATTTCCACATTTTACGGGCTGGATAAGGATTTTATGGTACACCGTGGCATACCTTCCTGTCGGGGTTCCAGTACTGATAGAGGGTTTTCAACACATCCGCAAGGGCGACTTCTTTACCGAATTCCTGTTGATGTCCATTGCTACCTTAGGGGCATTTGCCATAGGCGAATACCCGGAGGGCGTGGCGGTAATGCTATTTTATGCCGTGGGCGAACTCTTTCAGGGCGCCGCCGTCAAGAAGGCAAGGGGCAATATAAGGGCATTGCTCGACGCCAGACCGGACAGTGCATCGGTGTACCGTGGGGGCACCTACATTTCGGTAGGTCCCGAAAGGGTTTCCGTGGGCGAAAAGATCCAGGTCCGGGCAGGCGAAAAAATCCCCTTGGACGGGAAACTTCTTTCCGAAAGAGCATCGGTAAACACCGCGGCGATTACTGGCGAGAGCAAACCCGATACCATCGCACGGGGCGAGAAGGTATTTGCCGGAAGCATCAACCTTGACAGGGTTATAGAAATCGAGACCATCAAGGAATTCAAGGACAGTTCGATTGCCCGGATCCTCGATATGGTACAGAATGCCACCGCGCGTAAATCAAGAACCGAACTGTTCATCCGAAAGTTCGCACGGGTCTACACCCCTATAGTCGTATTTCTGGCCATTGGTCTCACGTTCTTGCCTTATTTCTTTGTGGACGACTATGTATTTCGGGATTGGCTGTACCGAGCTTTGATATTCCTTGTGATCTCGTGTCCCTGTGCATTGGTCATCTCTATTCCATTAGGTTATTTTGGCGGTCTGGGGGCTGCATCCCGCAATGGTATCCTGTTCAAGGGCGCATCCTTCCTGGATGCGATCGTAAAGGTAAATACAGTGGTAATGGACAAGACCGGAACCGTTACCAAAGGCGTCTTTAAGATCAGGGAAGTGGTGAACAGTTCGGCTTTCACGGAAGCGGAACTTATGAAATACCTGATGGCAATGGAAAGGCAGTCCACACATCCCATTGCAAAGGCAATTATCGAATATAGGGCCGAGGGAACGGATTTGGAGGCAACGAACGTTTCCGAAGTTGCCGGAAAAGGTTTAAAGGGAACGGTCAACGGCAAGAACGTTCTGGTAGGGAACAAGGCCTTGATGACGTCAAATGGCATCTTAGTTCCGTCAGCGACCGATAACATTGTGGAATCGATCGTCATGGTTGCCCTAGATGGAAAATTTGCAGGCTATGTGACCATAGCCGATGAACTAAAGGAAGATGCCGACCAAGCCATAAAACAAATTAGGGGATCGGGGATTTCAACAATTATTATGCTATCGGGCGATAAGGATTCCATAACACGGCAGGTAGCAAAAGAACTGCAAATCGATTGGGCAAAGGGCGGTCTTTTACCGGAGGATAAACTGGACGAAGTGGAAACGTTGAAAAAGCAATCCGGTACAAATGTAGCTTTCATCGGCGATGGCATTAACGATGCACCGGTCTTGGCGGCCAGCGATATTGGAATCGCCATGGGAGGGCTGGGCAGTGACGTGGCCATCGAAACGGCGGATGTCATCATCCAGACAGATCAACCGAGTAGGTTTGCAAGGGCGATCGAGATAGGCCGTTCCACAAGACATATCGTTTGGCAGAACATCGGATTGGCCTTTGGCGTTAAGGCCATCGTCATGATCTTGGGCGTACTGGGAATGGCCTCTATGTGGGAAGCGGTCTTTGCCGATGTAGGTGTGGCCTTGTTGGCCATCCTAAATGCGGTACGGCTTCAAAAAATGGACTGGAGTTAAAAACGATGTCGGAGAATCGCAGAAATAGGAGAGAAAAGAAGATATTTAAAGAACCCGTTGGAGCAATCATATCAAAAAAAAGATAGAATATTGGGTACTCTGGCCTTAATGGCAATCTTTAAGGCCGAAATTGCCCCCGGTCTTTTATGAGGCTATTTTTTATTTTCCTAGGCGATTATCGGATTCCGTTCCTGTTGGCCCATCGGCCCGATTGGCCAACAGGAACGGGGACTATGTCCAAAAGGTTGATGGAAAACGGATTTCTGGTCTATGTACACCTTCGATCATCATAAAATAAGAGTTAATGTCCCGGAACAGAAGAGATAGGAGGAAGGCTAAAAAGTTTCAAAAAAATCACAAAAAGAAGATTGCCGACAAAGAAAGGCTTTATGGCATTTTGGCATTGGTCCTTATAGTAATAGCGGCCTTTTTGCTTTACTTCTTCGTGTTAAGAGGCAACATCCATAAACATTGAATTAGGCCCAGGGGAAGGGTGGCCGTCACCAAGGGCCATGTAAACGATAGATACCGGTTTGTGGCATATCCGATCTTGGAATCCATAGAAATATTATCCGCTTTTTTATTATATTTTCATTCTTGGCGTACGTTTTTGCGCCGATGGGCTTCCTACCCCTGGTAGTACCGGATCTTTAAAACGGCTTTACGTAAATAGGGTAAATATTTCGTTGATTGCATAGTGTCCAAATGCATATTTTTTGTATAATGCCATGTCAAGAAACACCAATCATTTGCTGAGTGCGGGTCACATCACCGTTTAAATTCAAAATTTAATGAAACACTATTCGAAAAAATCGATAAAAACGGCCACCTATTTTCTTTGGGCCTTTGGTCTGCTGTTCCTCATAGCATGCGGAGGGGACAAAAAAAACGGTGCTACGCCCGAAAGCGCCCTCGATCTCGGTCCCGATAATGCGGGCCTTACCCTTCCCGACGGCTTCGGGGCATTGAAGGTCGCCGATTCCTTGGGCAAGCCACGGCATATTGCGGTTAACGCCCAAGGCGGTATCTATGTCAAACTGGAAAAGTCCGGTGAAGGAAAGGGCATCTTGTATTTGGAGGATGACGATGGCAATGGATCTGCAGAGGTAAAAATGGGCTTTGGCGATTATGGCGGTACCGGTATCCTCCTTGACAAAGGCGGCCTCTACGCCTCATCGAATAGCGAAGTGTTCCGTTATAAGGTCGATGCCGATGGAAAAGTGGTCGATCCCGCCTCGGTGGATACACTGATTACCGGTCTGATAGACCGAAGGCAGCACAATTCAAAATCGATCGCACTGGACGATAGCGGCAATATCTACGTCAATATCGGTGCCTATTCCAACTCCTGTCAAAAAGAGGACCGTACGCTCGGATCGATGGGCATGAGACCCTGCCCGATCTTGGATTCCGCCGGGGGCATCTGGCAGTTTAGAACGGATAGGACGAAGCAGTCCTACGGGGACGGAAAACGATTTGCAACGGGATTACGGAACGTGGTCGGACTCGACTGGAACGAACGGGACGATCATCTGTTCGTGATGCAGCACGGGCGCGATCAGTTGAATACGCTCTTCCCAGATCTTTATGATGCCGAGACCTCGGCGGACCTTCCGGCGGAAACCATGTACCGCCTTGAAGAGGGGAGCGATGCCGGTTGGCCCTACATCTATTACGACCAAAATCAGGACAAAAAGATCCTGGCACCCGAGTACGGTGGCGATGGCAAAAAAACGGGTCCGGGGGATATCCAGGATCCCATAGTCGCCTTTCCCGGGCATTTGGCGCCCAATGCCCTGTTGTTCTATACCGGCGACATGTTTCCCGAAAAATACAGGAACGGCGCCTTCGTCGCGTTCCATGGTAGCTGGAACCGGGCCCCCGAAGAACAGGAAGGGTATAACGTCGCTTTCGTTCCCTTCGAGAACGGAAGGCCCAGTGGCGATTATGAGATATTCGCCGACGGGTTCGCCGGAACCGATCCCATAATGTCCCCCGATGCGGCAAAACACCGGCCTACAGGTTTGGCCCAGGGCCCTGATGGATCGCTCTATGTTTCCGATGACCAGGGCGGAACGCTGTTCAGGATCGTTTATACCGATAACGCGGACCAATGATCTTCGAACGGAATTTTAGGACGGCCCAGATCGCTCCCCTGTTCATTTTCCTTATCGGATCGATCAACGGCTGCGGCGAGAACAAAAAAGAAAATGCCGCCGATACGAAACCTCCTTCAGGGCAAGAGGGCGAGGTGCCGTCCCCGGTCGAAAGTGCCGATGTCCCGGAATATATGGCCGAAGGGCAAAAGATCTATGCCCAATATTGCCTTTCCTGCCATCAGGTCAACGGTACCGGAGTATCCAGGCTCAATCCCCCATTGAAGGACACGGATTATGTTTTGGGCGACAAAAACAGGTTGTTGGGTATTCTTGTCAATGGGTCCAATGTAGGCCTGGATATCCGAGGTGAAACCTATTCCAATGCCATGCCCTCCTTCAAGCAACTGGACGATAATGAACTGGCCAATGTAGCTTCCTATATCCGGAACAGTTTTGGCAATTCCGCGGCACCGATCACCGTTGGGGAGGTTTCTACTTTCCGAACAGGGAACGGAAAATAAAATAAACGTCAACCGTATTTTATCGACCATTTAAGGGGTATGAAGCCCTTCTGTGCGAAACCGTACGCTAAGGCGTCCAAATCCCCTATATATAGTCCAAGCACACTGTTGATAATCCACACAATTGACCGAACATCCTGCAATAAATAACCATTATCTATATGAACCCAACATTTTTTGGGCCATTACTGACACAGCCTTGCGAAAACGTACGCTAAGGAATCCTAATTTAACGTTTTTCTAGAATCTGTAGCGGACGCAGATTCCGTTGCGTGAATTTTTCTTCGATCTCGAAGGAATGTCCCAATATGTTTATGTGCTTAAATGCCGATGGGGACAATCTTTCCAGATCCTCGTCCTTTATCCCGATAGGTGCTTTTCGTAGGTGGCTTGATGCCGAAAATTGGACAAAATGTCCCGTTCGAACTGGATTTGAAAGTTCAAATAAGCGTGGGTGGCCGTTGCAGAAGGGGTCTATGCTCAAGAAATGGAGACTGATTAGGCTGTTTACAGAGCCCTTAGGAGAACCGGTCTTGGTCGGATTTGCCGGTAATGGGTTGTCAGGTAGCCTTGGAATGCCTCCATTATGGTCTTTAAAATGCGAATAGAGGGTTTCCCTCCCGCTTTCTTGAGGTACTTTTTAAGGTTGAAGGCGATCCCTGCCATGAGCATGACCTTGTGCGCACCGGCCTTGCCCAGTACGCCTATTTTCCGTAGGCCGTAGAACTGTGTCAGGCTGCCGAACACGGGCTCCACCGTACTTTGCCTCAGCTTTTTCATCCGTTTCCCCCTTTCGCTATGCTGCCGGGCGTAGGCTCTCAAGTATTGTTCGTCATAGATCGTTTTGGTGATTTTTTTGCATTTTCTATTTGGTGCACAGCTGGATTTCATGGGGCAGGCCTTTCAGTCCCTTGGTGCCGCCCAATAGTTTTTAAAAGCGCTACCGTCCTTGTTGGTGCTGAATCCCTTGAAGGGCAGGGGCCTGCCCATCGGGCAACTGTATTCGTCCTTTTCCCTGTTGTATGGGAAACCTTCTATCCTGGGTTTATATTTCCCGAAAACGGGTATCCACCCGGTGACCTTCCTTCTTTCGAGAAAATCGTAGTTGGAGCCGTTGGAATACCCCGCGTCCGCCAGGATATCCGTCATTATGAGCTCGTTCTTCCCTAAACGTTCCTGCACTTTTTGGCCGATATCGGTCAGGTACTGGCTGTCCCTGCCGTCGGCAAAGTCGGCCTGGATATGGGAGATGACCCCTTCCGCGGTATCCACCGCCATACTGCAATGGTAGTCCCGCTTTCTCGCCTTGCCCGGCTTTACCGATATACGGGCACCAGCCTGCCGGCAGGCAGGTCCGGATCACGGGGGCTGTAGTGCGTCTTGTTGCTGAGCAGGCGTGCCTTCTTTTGGGACGCGCCGGCAGGGCGTACCGGACTGTCCGTTAAATTGCGGTGGTGTTTCTCCACGCGCTTAAGCTCATGTTCGGGAGCGGAGATCTGTACGTGGGATATGGTTCCCCTGTGCTTTCTGGTAGTTTCCCGATTTTCTTCCGAAACTTTTTTCATGTGGCTCTCCATCATGGTGGCCGGCATTTTCGGCACTACGCTTTCCATGGACGCGTTCGCCCTTATCGGGGCCGAGTCCATTGCATGGGTATGACCGGATACCATCCCTCTGTCGACGAACAGGGCGAATACCTTGTCGAACAAGGCCGTAAAAAGGGATTCCGGGTAGAGTTGCCTCGTCCTGCTTATCGTCGAGTGCCATGGCAGCTCCTCGTCCAGGTCATAGCCAAGGAAGTAGAGTACCTCCATCCGCATGCTGCAGTGTTCCACCAGTTTCCGGTCGGAGGTAATGCCTGCCTGCCGGCAGGCAGGTTCTCGAGGTATCCCGTGATCAACAGCTTGAAAAAAGACCACGGGGTCGATCGAGGGGTTTCCCGTCCTGCCATAAAGCTCTTTTGTATCCTTATAAAGAAAGCTTAGGTCGAGCGTTTCACGGAGCCTTCCATAGAGATTTTCCTTCGGGACCCGGTCCGACAACCCGAAGCTGAGGAACAATTTTTCGGTATAGTTCTTTTTGCCTTGCATACCTTGAATTTACGGATTTCCGCTCATTGGTAAAAGCAAAAAATGATGTTTATCAGAGTTGTGCAACAACCACGTGGGTTTTTATTGCTTTTTAGATATTCCCAAATAATGGTATTTAGAAGAAAATCGAATGGTATAGTTTAACGGAAGGGATGCTGCCACTAAAAGCATCTAACATCACCGGCTAATAGCATATCCCATCTTTAGATTAAAAAATTTTTTTTCCGATTTTGTTACATTTCCATCCTTAGCGTACGTTTTCGCACAGAAAGGCTTTATACCCCGTATATGGACGAAACGTGTACTTAATCGATATCCGATCCGTTTTCGACGAAAAGCGATAGGCTGCTTTTGGCCCGAAATGTTATTGATCTATATTTGTGAACCGGGACGCTTCCCTTTGAACACTAGGAAATTAAGAACTATGAAAATGGAGAACATATATTCCAACACCGCTAGTACCCTATTTTTATCTTTCCTTTTTTTGTTGTCCGGAGTCTTTTTGGCCAAGGCCCAATTGCCCGATGATTTTGTCAAGGTCGACTTGGTCACGGGGCTGGAAAATGCCACTAGCTTTAAGTTTTTGCCCGACGGTCGCATTCTCATGTTGGATCGTTACGGTGAAGTCCTGATGTACAAACCCGATTCACAGGTCACGGTATCGGCGGGGCAGCTTCCCGTCTTTCACGAGCTTGAGGACGGACTTGTGGGCATAGCGGTCGATCCGGACTTCGAGAACAATAACAAGATATATCTGCATTATTCGCCCATCGACTTCGTGGGCAACCGGGTCTCAAGGTTCAGCCTGGTCGGTGACAACATCGATTTCAGTTCGGAAGAAACATTGTTGCAATGGGAGACCAGCCGTACGGCATTGTACCATTCCGGAGGCGACATGGGTTTCGATTCCCAGGGCAACCTATACATAGCTACCGGGGACAACAACACCTATCCCAATCTCTACTCGCCTTTGGACGAGAACGATCCGGACCGAAGCTCGGAAAAGTCCTCCTCGAACACCGATGACCTTAGGGGAAAGATCCTGCGTATCAAACCCGGCCCGGGGGAGACCTATTCCATACCTCCCGGCAACCTGTTCCAAAACCCTGCCCAAGGCCGTCCCGAAATCTATGTAATGGGGGCAAGGAACCCCTACCGTATCTACGTTGACGACCAAAACAGCGACTGGCTCTTTTGGGCCGAGGTGGGCCCCGATGCGAACGCCCCTTCCGATATGGGTCCAGAAGGCCTTGACGAGATCAATCTCACCAAGGCCCCCGGCAACTATGGCTGGCCCTATTTTTCGGGTGTGGACAACGACCCCTACCTGATTACCTATGCCGATGATCCGTACTATAACGATCCCAACGCCCCGGTAAACATTTCGACCTGGAATACGGGAACCACCGACCTGCCGCCGGCACAGCCCGCCTGGCTTGAAAAATTCCACAAATGCTACCTGGCGGGATTTCGGTACAGTTACGACCCCGAACTGCCCGACGCCCAACGGCTCCCCGAGGAATTCGACGATATGTTCTTCTATTACGACTTCAATACCAGCCAGATATGGGCGGTCGAGATGGATGCCGAGGGGAATATCCTGTCCGAGGAGCAATTGGTCAAATCGGTCTTTCCGGGCAGCGGGGGCAATGGCGATGGATATATGGATATGGAACTCGGGCCCGACGGGAAGATGTACATTTTGGCCTACGGGGCCGGTTGCTGTCCCGATAACGTAGGTACCGGTAGACTGATCCGGGTCGACTATACGGGCATTACCACGAATTCGCCCCCGAACGTGGTGCTGGAGGCCGATGTGACCAACGGCCCCTTGCCGTTGACCGTCAACTTTAAGGGGGACGGTACCACCGACCCGAACGGGGATTCGCCACTGGGCTATGCTTGGGACTTCGAGGTCGACGGGGAGGTCGATGCCACGCAGGCCAATGTTTCGTATACCTATACCGAGCCCGGTACCTATACGGCGCAGCTCAAGGTCGATGACGGCCAGGGTGGCGTGGGGGCGAGGACCGTGGTCATCTACGCCGGTAACTCAACGGCCGGGTTCGATTTTTCCTATCCGCCCGATGGGGGAATTTTCGGTTGGAACGACGATTTCGACCTGAGCCTCGATGTCAACGATCCCGACGACGGGGCCATACCCTGTTCGGAGGTCGATGTGGTCCCTTCCTTGGGACATTTGAACCATTTTCACGACGGTCTCACCACCGACGCATGCCCCAATACCCTCACGATCGACGACACCGACCATGACATCTACGGGGAGCAGGACATATTCTATGTGCTCGGGGCGAGCTACACCGATGCGGGCGGACTGACCTCCAGGGACCAGATACGCCTGCACCCCAAACGCAAGGAGGCGGAGTTCTTCGATACCCAAAGCGGTACCGAGATCATCGACAATACTAGCACCTTAGGTGGCGGAAGCCTGGCCCTCCGGGTCGACAACGGCGGTCACATCTCATTTTCCGGCCGTAACCTTTTGAACATGGACGCGGTAAAATATCTGGTCGCCTCGGACAATGCGGGGGGCAGCATCGAATTCAGGGCGGGCAGTCCCACGGGCCCGCTGGTCGCGACCACGACGGTTCCCGTTACCGGCGATAACGATGAATGGGTGGAGGTGCAGAGCCCGATTACCGATCCCGGGGGCAAGAACGACCTGTTCTTCGTTTTCAGGAGCGGTTCGGCCCAACAGGATATTTTCCGCCTGAACTATGTGGAATTTCTGGGCAATGGCGTATCCATCGATAATTCGGCCCCGGAGGTAAGTTCCGTCAAGTTGAACGGCAATTCCGAGATACGCGTTCTTTTCTCGGAATATGTCGATCAAAGCACGGCCGAGACAGTGGCGAACTATACTATAGACAACGGCGTTACGGTATCCTCCGCGACACTGCGGCCCGACGGCCGGACCGTGGTGCTGACCACATCGGCCATGTCCGCAGGTACCGAATATTCCATGACCATCGGCAATGTCGAGAACATCAGTGGGCTTGCGATCGTAAGCGACACCTACGGATTTTCGGTCTTCGAGGAAATCCGTATCAATGCCGGCGGGGGCGAGGTTACGCTCGACGGCTCTGTTTTCAGCCCGGACCGATTCAATGTAGGGGGCGCGGTATACTCCGAGAACGTACCGATCGAGGGCACGACGGACGATGAACTGTACCAAACGGAGCGCTATGCCACCGGCACCGGAGGGTTCGGCTACGAAATCCCCGTAGGTGTATCCGGGGAATACGATATCCGTCTTCATTTTGCCGAGATTTTCTTCGGCGTCGAGGGCGGTCAGGAAGGGGGTGCCGGTTCAAGGGTCTTCAACGTGGTCGTCGAGGGCGAACAGGTGCTTACCGATTTCGATATCCTGGCCGAGACCGGACCGGCGACCGTGCTGACAAAGGAATTCGACAATATTTCCGTTACCGACGGTTTTGCCAGTATTCTCCTTAATGGCAATGTACAGAGCCCGAAAATATCCGGTATCGAAATTCTCTCGCCCGACACCTTCGAGGGCGGGCCACCGGCCGATAGCGACATCACGATTACCTCGCCCTCCAACGGATGGGACGTCAACCAGCCCTTTGAGGTGGCCTTCAGGGTCGAGAACTGGACGGTCAAGGAAGGCGATTCCCATTTGCACTATTACGTAGATGGTATTTTGGTGGACAGATATTACGATTACGAGCCGATTCCCATTGACGGCTATAGTATGGGCGAACATACCGTTCGGGTCGAGCTTTTCAACGCCGACCATACCGGCACGGGAATTTTCGACGAGGTGACCGTGAACATTACGGGGGAAATCAGCTGTAACGAGAACGCGTTCCCCGATTCATGGGCGGTACACCAACTGGAGGCGAACCCCTATGCCTCGGTCTACACCTTTGCCGATTTCGATCTGGACGGCGATGGCCTGAAGGATATCGTTACCGGGGGATGGTGGTACAAAAATCCGGGTACCGCCTCGGGAAACTGGGCCAGGAACACCATCGGAGACGGTTTCGGAAACGTTGCCCACGTCTACGACTTTGACGGCGATGGCGACAACGACCTTTTGGGCACCACGGGAACCTACACCAATGCCATCTTGGTCTGGGCACGTAACGACGGAGCGGGCAACTTCGAGGTGTTCGACAATATTCCAGCCGGGGATACCGATTATTCCGAACCCTTTTTGGCCGGTCTGGCCGGTGGGGTCTTCGATGTCGGCGGACCCTATCGGATGGCCATCAACTGGAACGGTGCCCCAT
>LAZR01000447.1_pt1 | contig 34545 bp, 25 predicted proteins | sample 329461 | NCBI WGS metagenome assembly LAZR01 (sample SAMN03002196, study PRJNA259156) | marine sediment metagenome | biome: sea floor; feature: Hydrothermal impacted sediments; material: marine sediment; isolation source: Loki non-amplified sample from Loki's castle hydrothermal vent sediment ...
TTGATCTTTTTCTGATCAAGGGCGATAAGTAACGATTCAACTCCGCTGAAGCAATGCGTGTGTTTTGCTATGTTTGCAGCGTACTCGTTAACTAATTGCTTTATAAGCTCGCTCTGGTGTTGTTTGTCCCATAATTCTTTAAAACCAGCCTCTAATAATGCGCCTGCGCCGTTAGATGCCGCAGGACGGTATATATCATTACTAACAGGTTCTATTTTATTGCTAATAAGAACTGCGTTTAAAGCGGCACCTAAATCATCAGCGGTGTCGAGTAGGGTGCCGTCTAAATCAAATAAAAATGCATCGTACTCTATAAAGGGATGGGGGGCTTGAGAGTTAGCCATTAAGCTAACTTCTCAAAATAAAGTATGTAATTTACGCTAACGTCACTATTGAGCGTATATTGCTTTGATAGTGGGTTATAAGAAAGCCCTGTACTTGCACGGACTTTTAAACCGGCTTGCTCTGCCCATGCAATAAGCTGTGCAGGTTTTATAAACTTTTTATGGTCGTGTGTACCTTCAGGTACCATTTTTAAAAGTTTTTCAGCGCCAACAATCGCGTATAAATATGCTTTAGGTGTTTTGTTAAGGGTTGAAAAAAACACATCCGCGCCTGGTTTGGCAAGTGCGGCTACAGCATGAATAATAGAAGCTGGGTCGGGTACGTGCTCAAGCATTTCCATACAGGTTATTACATCAAAGCGCTCTGGGTTTTGCGAAGCAAACTCTTCTGCAGGTATTTTTATGTAATCTACATTTACGCCTGTCTCTAAACTATGCAATTTAGCAACAGTTAACGGCTCTTGACCCATGTCGATACCGGTTACTTTTGCGCCCATGCGTGCCATGCTTTGGCTTAAAATACCGCCACCACAGCCAACGTCGAGTGTTTCTTTATCGAATAAGCCTTGCGTTTTGTTTGCTATAAAGTCTAGTCGTAACGGGTTAATTTCGTGAAGAGGTTTGAATTCTCCGTCTAGGTCCCACCAACGCTCAGCGATGGCTTCAAATTTTGCTATTTCTGCGTGATCTACATTTTGATGTTCGGTCATAAAATACTTCCTCGTCAATCTGAGGCCATTATATAGGGCTAAATTGATAAATCGCAAAGTTTTGCGCCTGTAAATTAAAATTAATTGTGATAGCATGGCTGTTAGAAATAATAACAATACTCTTAATACCCAATACCGGGTTGTTGAGAGCTGATACTGAAGGAATGTGATATCAAATGACTGATCTCGCCAATGAAATTCTGCCAGTCAATATTGAAGACGAGTTAAAAAACTCCTACTTAGATTACGCAATGAGCGTAATTGTAGGACGTGCATTACCAGACGTACGTGACGGCTTAAAACCTGTTCATCGCCGCGTTTTGTTTGCAATGAACGAGCTTAGTAATGACTGGAACAAGCCTTACAAAAAATCGGCCCGTGTGGTCGGTGACGTAATCGGTAAATACCACCCACACGGCGACAGTGCAGTTTATGACACGATAGTTCGTATGGCTCAGCCATTCTCACTGCGTTATATGCTTGTAGATGGCCAAGGTAACTTCGGTTCGGTTGATGGTGATTCAGCAGCGGCAATGCGTTATACAGAAGTACGTATGGCAAAAATGTCGCATGAGTTATTAGCCGATCTTGAAAAAGAAACGGTTGATTTCGTTCCTAACTACGATGGCACAGAGTTCATCCCTGATGTTTTACCTACGAAAGTTCCTAATTTATTAGTGAATGGTTCGTCGGGTATTGCGGTAGGTATGGCTACAAATATACCACCACATAACTTAACTGAAGTTGTGAATGGGTGTTTGGCACTTATTCAAAATCCTGACTTAACTATTTTAGAGTTAATGGATTATATCCCTGGTCCTGATTTCCCAACGGCTGCAATTATCAACGGTAAGAAGGGCATTGAACAAGCCTACTTAACTGGCCGTGGTAAAGTGTACATGCGTGCACGCGCCGACATCGAAACCGATGAAAAAACAGGTCGTGAAACAATTATCGTTCACGAAATTCCTTATCAAGTTAACAAAGCTCGCTTAATTGAAAAAATTGCTGAGCTAGTTAAAGATAAAAAAATTGAAGGTATTAGCGCGCTACGAGATGAATCTGATAAAGACGGTATGCGTATCGTTATTGAGATTAAACGTGGTGACGTAGGCGAAGTTATTTTAAATAACTTGTATTCACAAACTCAGTTACAAACTGTGTTTGGTATGAATATGGTTGCTTTAATTAATAACCAACCTAAGTGTTTTAATTTAAAAGAAATGCTTGAAGAGTTTATTATTCACCGCCGTGAAGTAGTAACTCGTCGTACCGTGTTTGATTTACGCAAAGCGCGTGACCGTGCTCACACGCTTGAAGGTTTAGCGATTGCGCTTGCAAACATTGACCCAATTATCGAACTTATTCGTAAGTCGCCTACACCAGCTGAAGCTAAAATTGCCTTAACAGCACGTCCGTGGGAATTAGGTCATGTACAAGGTATGCTTGAGAAAGCAGGCGAAGATAATGTAGCCCGTCCAGATTGGCTTGCTGCTGATTTAGGTATTCGCGACGGTCAATACTACATTTCTGAGCAACAAGCTCAAGCAATTCTAGATTTGCGTTTACACAAGCTTACTGGTCTTGAACACGAAAAAATCTTAACTGAATATCAATCGTTATTAGAGCTAATTGCTGAACTACTTTATATTTTGGCGACTCCTGAGCGTTTAATGGAAGTTATTCGTGATGAGCTAGTTGAAATTAAAGCGCAGTATGGCGATGAACGTCGTACTGAGATTAATGCAGCGGCTCACGATATCAGCCTTGAAGACTTAATTACTGAAGAAAACGTTGTAGTAACGCTTTCTCACGAAGGGTATGTGAAGTATCAGGCATTGTCTGATTACGAAGCACAGCGTCGTGGTGGTAAAGGTAAGTCAGCAACGAAGATGAAAGATGAAGATTTCATCGAACGTCTTTTAGTTGCAAATACACACGATACGATTTTATGTTTCTCTACAGCGGGTCGTTTATATTGGCTTAAAGTGTATCAGTTACCACTAGCAAGTCGTGCAGCGCGCGGTAAGCCAATTGTTAACTTGTTACCACTTGAAGCAGATGAACGTATTACTGCTATATTGCCAGTACGCGAGTACGCTGAAGATAAATACATCTTTATGGCAACTGCATTCGGTACAGTTAAGAAAACACCATTAACGGCTTACAGTCGTCAACGAGCTAGCGGTATCATTGCTGTTAACTTAAATGATGGCGATAGCTTAATTGGTGTTGATATTACCGATGGTAGCAACGAGATTATGTTGTTCACTGATGCTGGTAAAGTAGTACGCTTTAAAGAAGCTGAAGAAACAACCGTTGTTGATGAAAACGGTAACCCAGTACTTGATGAAGAAGGCAACCCTGAGATTCGTTTCAAAGGTGTTCGTCCAATGGGTCGTACGGCTACAGGTGTTCGTGGTATTAAAATGCCAGACGAGCAACGCGTAGTATCGTTAATTGTACCAAAAACTGACGGTGCTATTTTAACGGTAACTGAAAATGGTTACGGTAAGCGTACACAACTTGAAGATTACCCATCTAAGAGCCGTGCAACACAAGGTGTTGTATCTATCAAGGTGAGCGAACGTAACGGTGCTGTTGTTGGTGCTGTTCAAGTTGACGACAACGACGAAATAATGATTATTTCGAATCGTGGTACCTTAGTACGAACTCGCGTTAATGAAGTTTCTACGGTTGGACGTAACACGCAAGGTGTTATTTTGATCAGAACTATTGACGAAGAGCAAGTAGTTGGTTTACAACGTATAGAAGAGATTGAAGTTACAGAAAGTGACTTAATTGATATTGAAGACGTTGAAACAGTAGATACGGTTATTGATGAAGTAGCGGATGATAATCCTCCTTCAGAATAATTGATATTGAAAAAGCGGCCTTGGCCGCTTTTTTTAATGTTGTTGAAAAAAATTAATAGAGTGTGAAATTATATTCATTCATTAAATTTTAAAGGTTTAGCGGATTGGTATTAAATGTTCATACTTAGTAGTTAAATTACTGGAATGAGGCAAAGGTAATGAGTAAATATAATTTTTGTGCGGGGCCAGCTATGCTTCCGCAAGCGGTTATGAAAAAAGCGCAAAAAGAGTTTCTAGATTGGCAAGACCTAGGTGTGTCTGTGATGGAAATTAGCCATCGTAGTAAAGAGTTTTTGGCGCTTACAGCTAAATGTGAAGCCAGCCTTCGCCGTCTAATGAATATTAGTGATGAATTCGAAGTGCTGTTCATGCATGGTGGTGGTCGTGGTCAGTTTAGTGCTGTGCCATTAAATTTACACCAAGAAGGCAAAACAGCGTTTTATTGCGAGAATGGCGTATGGTCGAAAAGCGCTAGAGATGAAGCGAATAAGTTCACTCAAACGTCTTTTACGGATGTCCGTAATGATGCAGATGGTGAGTTTTCAATTAAAGCCGTTGCTGACTGGGAATTACCAGAAGATGCTGCGTACATCCACTATTGCCCTAATGAGACTGTCGATGGCTTAGAGATTTTTGATGTACCTAGCCACCCAACAGCGCCGATTATTGCTGATATGTCTTCAACTATTTTATCGCGTGAGATAGACGTTAATAAATTTGATTTGATTTACGCTGGTGCGCAAAAAAATATCGGTCCATCGGGTATTTCAATTGTTATTGTTCGTAAAACATTACTTGAGCGCGAAGGTTTGCCAAAGCCTGGTATTTTAGATTACGCACTTGAAGCAAAGCAGGGCAGTATGTTTAATACCCCACCTACCTTTGCTTGGTATTTAGCGGCTGAAGTATTTGAATGGCTTGAAAGCAATGGTGGGGTAAAAGCCATGGAAGCACAAAATATTGCTAAAGCAGATTTACTGTATGATTTTATTGATAACTCAGACTTTTATTCAAATATTGTTGCTAAGCATTGTCGTTCACGCATGAATGTCCCATTTTGGTTAAATGATGAAAGCTTAAATAGCAAATTTGTTGCTCAATCAAGCGAGGCCGGTTTACTTGCACTTGAAGGGCACCGAATTGTGGGAGGCATGCGCGCAAGTATCTATAACGCAATGCCACTTGAAGGTGTTCAAGCACTTGTGGACTTTATGGCTGCATTTGCAAAGGAGCACAGCTAATGGAGCAGCTTCGTTTAGAGCCCATTTCACGTGTAAATGGGACTGTTACTCTGCCTGGCTCAAAAAGCTTATCGAACAGAATTTTATTATTAGCAGCACTTGCAAGCGGTACCACCGTTGTAGAGAACTTACTTGATAGTGATGATATTCGTCATATGTTGGGTGCTCTGAAGCTTTTAGGTGTAAATGTAACACTTAATGAAGAACGCACTGTAGCTACTGTAGAGGGTGTTGGTGGTGTGTTTAAAACACCAAGTGAACCATTATTTTTAGGTAATGCAGGTACTGCTTATCGACCTTTAACAGCAGTGCTTGCGGCTGTAAGTGGCGAATATGAGTTAATAGGCGAGCCACGCATGGAAGAGCGTCCGATAGGGCACTTAGTTGATGCTCTACAAACACTTGGTGGCGATGTTACCTATACAAAACATAAAGATTATCCACCTTTAAAAATCGTAGGCGGCCAAATCAATGGCGGTGAAGTTGAAATTGATGGCAGTATTTCAAGTCAGTTTTTAACTGCCTTGTTAATGGCAGCACCTTTATTTAACGGCGATACAAATATAACTATTAAGGGTACTTTAGTATCTAAGCCTTATATTGATATTACGTTAGGTGTTATGGCGCGCTTTGGTATTGATGTTGAGCACAGTGACTATGTAACTTTTAACGTTAAAGGTGGTCAACAGTATCAATCAGTCGAGCGTATTATGGTTGAAGGTGATGCTTCATCGGCTTCTTATTTCGTTGCAGCCGCAGCGATTGCCGGTGGCGAGATAGAAATTAAAGGTGTTGGCGCTAAATCGGTTCAAGGAGATATAGGCTTTGCTAAAGTAATGGAGCAGGTTGGCGCTAAAATTGATTGGTATGATGAGCGCTTAGTTGTTCGCAAAGGCGAGCTTAATGGCGTAGATATAGATGCGAATGCAATTCCTGATGCTGCTATGACCCTTGCAACAGTTGCTTTATTTGCTAAAGGTAAAACTGCTATTCGTAATATTTATAACTGGCGCGTTAAAGAAACAGACCGTTTGTACGCAATGGCAACTGAGCTTAGAAAAGTAGGCGCTGAAGTTGTAGAGGGTGAGGATTTTATAGAAATTACTCCACCTGAACATTTTAATGATGTTGCTATAGATACTTACGACGATCACCGTATAGCTATGTGTTTTGCTATGGTTGCCGTAGGCGGAAAGCCAATAACGATTAATGATCCAAAGTGTACTTATAAAACATTCCCTACATTTTTCAATGTTTTAGCATCAGTCAGTGAATAAGCTATTTAGAAGTAATTACAAAAGTTACACACTAATAGCAGATATATTTTAATAACTGACGTATAATGTCGCGGTTTATTTAGGTGTGCATTGCAGGAGGTTTTAAATGCAGGCGTTATTAATGCCCGTGATCACCGTTGATGGCCCAAGTGGTTCAGGTAAAGGAACTGTTTGTCGCTTGTTAGCCGACAAGTTAGGGTGGGATGTATTAGATAGCGGTGCGATTTATCGCGTTTTATCTTTAGCTGCACTTCATCACCAAATTGCATTAGACAATGAAGAAGGGCTTGTCCCTCTTGCTGCAAATTTAGATGTGCAGTTTTTGGTAGATAGCCAGACTAATGCAGGAAAAGTTATTTTAGAAGGCGAAGATGTAACCACTACTATTCGTAACGAAGAAGTAGGCGCTGCAGCCTCAAAGGTTGCAGCATTACCTCGCGTTCGTGAAGCATTATTACGTCGCCAGCGTGCATTTCGTACTGAAAATGGCTTAATCGCCGATGGTCGTGATATGGGCACTGTCGTTTTTCAAGATGCTCCGTTAAAAATATATTTAACAGCAAGTGCAGAAGAGCGTGCTCGTAGACGCTTTGTTGAGTTGAATACGCGCGGTCTTGATGTTACACTAAGTGGTCTATTACAGGACATTCAAGCTCGTGATGAGCGCGATATGAATCGTGCCGTTGCTCCGCTTGTACCTGCAGAAGATGCTATTGAGATCGATACTAGCGAACTTAATGCACAGCAAGTGTTTGATAAGGTAATAACTTTATTAGATATTGCAATCTCTGAAGGTAAGCTTCCTAAACGAAGCTAAAACACATTTTATGCGCCAGCAGGATGCCAGTGCTATTTTAACAACCCCATGCAGCATGGTTGCTTATTGGTATAATATATAGAGACGTATATTCGTATGTCAGAAAATTTTGCGCAGTTATTTGAAGAAAGCTTAAAGGGTTTTGAAGCAGAGCAAGGCTCTATCGTTAAAGGTACAGTAATCTCAATCGAGAACAACATTGTACTTGTAGATGCTGGTCTTAAATCAGAAAGTGCTATCCCTGCTGAGCAGTTCAAAAATGCTGCTGGTGAACTTGAAGTTGCTGTTGGCGACGAAGTAGATGTTGCACTAGATGCAATTGAAGACGGTTTCGGTGAAACTATTCTTTCTCGTGAGAAAGCTAAGCGTCACGAAGCATGGATCCGTCTTGAGAAAGCATGTGAAGAGCAAGAGACTGTTACTGGTGTTATCAACGGTAAAGTTAAAGGCGGTTTCACAGTTGAAGTTGATTCAATCCGTGCTTTCCTACCTGGTTCACTTGTTGATGTTCGTCCAGTACGTGACACAACTCACCTTGAAGGCAAAGAGCTTGAATTTAAAGTAATCAAGCTTGACCAAAAACGTAACAACGTTGTTGTTTCACGTCGTGCAGTTATCGAATCTGAAAACTCACAAGAACGTGAAGAGCTTCTTGCTAACCTTGTTGAAGGCCAAGAAGTTAAAGGTATCGTTAAGAACCTTACTGACTACGGTGCATTCGTTGACCTTGGTGGTGTTGATGGTCTACTACACATTACTGATATGGCTTGGAAGCGTGTTAAGCACCCTTCAGAAATCGTTAATGTTGGCGACGAAATCGCAGTTAAAGTTCTTAAATTCGACAAAGATAAAACTCGTGTATCTCTAGGGCTTAAACAGCTTGGTGAAGATCCATGGGCAGCTATCGCTGGTCGTTACCCAGAAGGTTCTAAACTTTCTGGTCGTGTAACTAATCTTACAGATTACGGCTGTTTCGTGGAAATCGAAGAAGGCGTTGAAGGTTTAGTACACGTTTCTGAAATGGATTGGACTAACAAAAATATCCATCCTTCAAAAGTTGTTAGCTTAGGCGACACTGTTGAAGTTATGGTTTTAGAAATTGACGAAGAACGTCGTCGTATTTCTCTTGGTCTTAAGCAATGTATTGCTAATCCTTGGCAGGAATTTGCTCGTCTACAAAACAAAGGCGATCAAGTTACTGGTAAGATCAAATCAATCACTGACTTCGGTATCTTTATCGGTCTTGACGGTGGTATTGACGGTCTTGTACACCTTTCAGACATTTCTTGGAATACACCTGGCGAAGAAGCTGTACGTGAATTCAAGAAAGGCGACGAAATCACTGCTATCGTATTGCAAGTTGACCCAGAGCGTGAACGTATCTCTCTAGGTGTTAAGCAAATCGAAGCTGACCCATTCAATAACTACCTTGATGCAAACAAAAAAGGTGCTATTGTTAAAGGTAAAGTGACTGAAGTTGATGCGAAAGGCGCAACTGTTGAACTTATCGAAGGCGTTGAAGGTTACATCCGTGTAGCTGATATCGCTCAAGAGCGCGTTGAAGATGCAACTACTGTTGTTTCTGTAGGCGACGAGATTGAAGTTAAATACGTTGGTGTTGATCGTAAGAACCGCACTTTAAGCTTATCTGTAAAAGCTCTTTTCGAAGCAGAAGAGAAAGAAGTACTAGAGAAGCTTAAGAAAGAAGAGCCAGTGTTTGAAAACGCAATGGCAGCTGCTTTCGCAAATGCACAAAAAGACTAATATATAATTAGTTTTTAGTTGGAAGGGCATTTTTTGCCCTTCCTATATCTCTTTTTAAGGAAACGCTATGACTAAGTCAGAACTGATAGAAACACTTGCGGAACAACACGCACACGTTCCAGTGAAAGATGTTGAGAATGCTGTAAAAGAAATTCTTGAACAAATGGCCGGCTCATTATCTACTTCAGATCGTATTGAGATCAGAGGTTTTGGTAGTTTCTCTTTGCATTTCCGCGCTCCTCGCACAGGTCGTAATCCTAAGACTGGCGACACAGTTGAGCTTGAAGGAAAGCATGTACCTCATTTTAAACCAGGCAAAGAATTACGCGACCGCGTAAATGAAAGCATTGCCTAGTTAACTTAGTGGAGTAGTTACTTGTTCAAGGTATTAAAAATTATTCTGGTTGCACTATGCCTTATCAGTGCATTTGTATTAGGGTCACAAAACCCACAGTTAGTACAAATAAATTATATTATAGCCAGTAATACATTACCTTTAGCTGTAATAATAAGTATCTGCTTTTTATTAGGTGTTTTAATTGGTTGTTTTATTAGCTTTAAATTTTTTTCGCAATTAAAGTGGCAAAACTACCGCTTAAAAAAGCAATTAGCGCCTGAAAAAGATAAAAAAAAGCTTGCCGCGAATAAAGACACCTAACTATGATTGAGCTTTTGTTTTTACTATTACCTGTTGCCGCTGGTTACGGTTGGATTATGGGTAAAAATAGTGCCAAAAACCAAGCTCATCAACTTAATCGTCAGATCACTTCTGAATACAGCAAAGGCTTAAAGTTTCTACTCGACAGAGAAGAGGACCAAGGCTTAGAGCACTTAATTAATTTGCTTGAAGTTTCAGCTGACTCTGTTGAACACTATTCTACACTTGCTACTATGTTTCGCCGTAGAGGTGAACTAGACCGCGCAATAAAAATCCATGAACTTCTTTTAAAACACCCAAGCTTAAATGAACAACAAGCTGCAACTAGCCGTTTAGAACTTGCCGAAGATTACATAATGGCTGGTCTACTAGATAGTGCAGAAGAGCACTTAGTTTGGTTAGTTAAAGCAGGGCACGTAGAAGCGCTAGATCCTATTATTACTTTATACTCGCAAACCCGTGAATGGGAAAAAGGCATCAACATGTTTGAAGCCCACAGCGAGCTATTTTCAAAAGAACAACAATTTAAAGCGATCGCTAATTTTTATTGTGAGTCGGCTTTAAGTGAAAATACACCTCAACTAATGAGAAAAGCGATTAGCTTAAATTATAAAGCCGTACGTCCGCTTTACGAGTTAGGGTTAGTTGCTTACGCGAAAGAAGATTACGTTAAAGCTATTTATTACTGGCGTGAGCTAGTATCACAATTCACTTTGTTTGCGCCGTTGTTTATTGATGAGCTAGCTCACAGCTATAAACAATTAAATCTAACGCATCAATTTCATGAGTTAGTCAGTGACTTGTTAGAGAAGGGCGGTGTATTAATTAAAATAAAACATTGCCAAGCATTACTTGAGCAAGGACACACTAAACAAGCCTTTGAATTTCTAACTGATAGCTTAAAACGTCAACCTACTATTCGTGGTTTCAGTTTTTTACTGCAATTAATGGGTGACCAAAACAAAAATACTAAAGAAGTACTTAACGAAATTGATAAGCTTGTAACGTCTTATATTGCTACAAAACCTGATTTTCAATGTCAGCACTGTGGTTTTACGAGCTACACCATATATTGGAATTGCCCTTCTTGTAAGCATTGGGAAACCATTGTTCCAAGTCGAGGCTTAGACGGATTTTAATAACCCCTTAAATAATATCGGATTTAACTATGATAATTTTAGCAAATTAAACTGAGAGTTTACTGGGTTGGAATTTTTTGATGTTGTGTCTATATAAATTTCTTTACACCTTCTCTCAAATTACCAGCTAGCACTATTGCATTAAATCTATTTAAACAATTACTTTATATCAATTCGCTTATTAAGTGGTCTGTTTTGAGGTAAGAAAATTGTGTCGATAACAAGGCAAGAATTTCGTTATTTTATTGTTGTATATCAGAAATTTTTAAGCAGTTAGCGTCAAATTTAGTCCTTCAAATTGATTAAGTATTATTGCGGATTGGTATTATAGCCATACATTAGGATAGTCATGTCTTTCGAACACTCAAAAAAAATTCTTATAGCATTAGATTACGATGACCAAGAGGTTGCTTTAAACTTTGTTAAACAACTTTCTCCTGATACATGTCGTCTTAAAGTAGGCAAAGAGATGTTTACTTATTTTGGACCTACATTCGTTAAAGAGTTAATTGATTTAGGTTTTGATGTTTTTCTAGATTTAAAGTTTCATGACATCCCTAATACAGTAGCTAAAGCTGTTACTGCTGCGGCTAAAATGGGTGTGTGGATGGTAAATGTTCATGCTTCTGGTGGTTTTGAAATGATGAGCAAAGCTAAATCGGCTCTAGAACAGTTTGGCGATAAAGCGCCATTACTTATCGCTGTTACTGTATTAACAAGCATGGATGAAACAGAATTAAAGCGCTTAGGCGTTGATAAATCAGCTCAAGAGCAAGTTATATATTTAGCTAAGCTTGCAAAGGAAGCTGGGCTTGATGGCGTTGTGTGTTCTGCACAAGAAGCAAAAGCCTTAAAAACAGAGTTAGGTGAGAGTTTTAAGCTTGTTACGCCAGGTATACGTCCTGAAGGGAGTGATGCGGGTGATCAAAAGCGTATCATGACTCCTAAGCAAGCAATTGATGCAGGAAGTGATTATTTAGTTATAGGTCGACCTATTACTCAGGCGGATAATCCCGTAAAAGTGCTTAGTGATGTTAATAAATCCATAGCGTAATTTAACAAAAAGCAGCAATATAGTGCTAAAACCCCTTACTGCATGTGTATTTTATGTTACATTATTAGTATTAATGATGTAGTAGGGGGTTTGCTTTGAAGTTATTATTAGGTTTCATAATTATTATTGTTGCGGGTTTTTCGGTAAATAAGTACGTCTTTTCTAATAAAGCATATGATGATGTTACATCAGTAACAGATATAATTTCGAACTATCCTATTAATATGTTCGATTTTAAACAAACAATGCGAGATTATGCACACCACCTGTGTTACAAAAATGAGGATACACTGATATCTCAGCATATAACGGTAACTGATTGCATATCTAAGCTTGATGATAAAAAAACAGAATGCGAAAAGAAGGTTTTTCGTTTGGCACCGCTTAACCTAGAGTCAAAGGGTGAAGTGCTTGATTATTCAAGGCAATATACGCAATGTACATTGCCTTATAAGTACATTCTAGGTTAATTACAAACAGATAATATTAGTAATTAAAGCCTATTATTTATGATTAAGATCTTAAGCGAATGGATTTCGCTTCAATATCTATTAACTCTTGTTTGAATAATCCACCAATTGCTTTTTTATAGTTAGCTTTACTAGTAGAAAACATCTTTTTAATCGCTTCAGGTTCGGACTTATCGCCTAATGGAATAACTCCACCTTCGTTTTTAAGTTTTTGCATAATAGTTTCACCAAGGTCACTTACTTTACCCATCCCCGGCTTTTCTAGTACAACATCAATTTTTCCGTCTTCACGTACTTTTTGAATGAACCCTTTAAGCTTTTGACCCACAAATAAGCTTTTAAATACCATATTGTAGAAAACAACACCAAAGTGCGATTCTTCAATTAATACCTTGTAGCCAATATCTGTTTTGCCAGCAACAATTAAATCCACTTCTTGTAAGTGCGTATACTGCGGCTCATCTTTAGATAGAAAGCGATTAAAGTTGTTTGATGCACAAATACGTTGGCTTGCATTATCAAGGTACAAACGAACTAGATATGAGTGACCTTCTTGCATACGTGGTTTTTGTTCGTTAAATGGGGTTAGTACATCTTTTTCAAGACCCCAATCTAAAAACGCACCAATACTATTAATTTCTTTAACGCGAAGCAGGGCATATTCACCTACTTGTGCGTGTGGCTTTTTAGTTGTGGCAGTTGCTAAGTTAGCGTTGTCTAAGAAGATAAATACACTAATGCTATCGCCCGCTTCAAGCTCATGTTTAATTTCTTGTTTTGGTAAAAACACTTCACCTAAATCATGACCGTCTAAGTAAGCACCTTCGTTACTCACTTCTTTTACAAATAATGTTTGTGTGGTTCCTAGGTAACTCATAATTATTCCTGCTCAGTCTTTTTTTTACGGCGCATTGGTGTATCGCCATCAATGTTCATTGGTGCTTTAATTGGTGCTGTTGGCTTTTTAGGTTTGGCTTTGCGTTTAAATACAGGCTTTTTAACAGCGGCAGATTTTTCTTTAGATTTATCCCACGTTGCTTCAGGCTTTTTCTCTTTAATACCTTTAAACTTCGCTTTTAAACCTTCGACACTTGCAAATACAAGCTCATCGTTCAAAAACGATTTAATAGCTAAATAGCTTGCCCAGTCTTTAGGTCCAACAAGCGATAAAGCATTACCTTTAAAACCAGCACGGCCTGTACGGCCAATGCGGTGTACATATTCTTCAGCGTGTTTTGGCAAATCAAAGTTAATAACATGCGTTACACTTAGTAAATCTAAACCACGAGATGCAACATCGGTTGTGATTAATATTTTAAAGTTTTCGCGACTAAATGAATCCATTATATCTAAACGTTTATTTTGCGTTAAGTCACCTGCAAGCGCTACAGACTTAAAGCCTTTAGCATTGAGCGCCTCACTCAAGCGACTCGTGTCAGAACGCGTTGCCGTGAAAATAATGCACTGCCCAACATCATCTTGATTCAAAAAGTGCTCTAATAGCGCTTCTTTATGATCAAGATGATCGGCAAGGTATAACGTTTGTTTAATATCGCTATGTTGCTCGTTCGCTGCACTTAGCGTAATTTGCTTTGGCTTTTTTAATAGGTTACGTGATAGTGCGTCTACTTGCGCATGGTCAAGTGTTGCAGAAAACAATAACGTTTGGCGTAAACGGTGATTAGCTTGCTCGTTAATCATTTTCAACTGCTCAGTAAAGCCTAAATCTAATATACGATCGGCTTCATCAAAAATAAGCAGTTCTAGCCCACTCAATTGTAAAGATCGTTTTGTAATGTGATCGGCTAAACGCCCAGGTGTAGCAACTACAAATTGTGGATCATTTCTAAGTGCTTTTATTTGGTCATTAAAGTTCTCGCCGCCAAGTATTTTTACGGCCTTAATAGCTGTGCCTGCAATTAATAAACGCAGCTGAGTAAATACTTGCGTAGCAAGCTCACGCGTAGGAGCAACAATAAGTACACGAGGATCGCGTTTACTGAGTGCTTTTTGTTTCATAACCCTTTGTACAGCAGGTAATAAAAACGCCAAGGTTTTGCCCGACCCAGTTTTCGACTGAGCGAAAATGTCATGCCCTGCAAGTGCGGTAGGCACTGCATGCGCTTGAATATCGGTGGGCTGGGTGATCCCTTGATGTGCTAACTGTGTTTCAAGGCGTGTATCAATCCCAAGATCAGTAAACTGCAATGTGTGTTTCTCCAAAATAAGCAAATTAAGTCTATAAATTTATCAGCGCATTATAGCTTACACAGATAGGTCGCTAACAGTAAAAACCAATCTATAGCGCTATTTTTTGCAATTAAACTAAAAAAGCGTAAAATACGCGCCCCATATGCGCCGGATTTACGATTCGGTAAATGCCAATTGTGGCAACTAAAAGCAAAATAGGAAATAAGATGACGGCAGTTCATAAAAATGATGTGACAAAGGACCACTTTGTAGTGTGTGCAATGTATAAGTTTGTGGCTTTACCTGAGTATGAAGCCCTTAGAAAGCCATTACTTGAGGTAATGGAAGCAAACGAGGTTCGTGGTACTTTACTTATTGCAGCTGAAGGTATTAACGGTACGGTTTCTGCTAAACGTGAAGGCATAGATAATCTATTAGCCTGGCTTGATGAGCAACCTAATTTAAAAAATATCGTAACAAAAGAATCTTACGATGATGAATGCCCGTTTTACCGTACTAAAGTAAAATTAAAAAAAGAAATTGTAACTATGGGGGTTGAAGGTGTAGACCCTCTAAAAGTTGTAGGTAGTTATGTTAAGCCTAATGAATGGAATGCGTTAATATCAGATCCTGACGTTATACTTATTGATACTCGTAATGATTACGAAATAGAAATTGGTACTTTTCAAAACGCAGTCGATCCAAACACTAAAACATTTCGTGAGTTTCCTCAGTGGGCAAAAGAAAACTTAGACCCTGAAAAACATAAAAAAGTGGCTATGTTTTGTACTGGCGGTATTCGCTGTGAAAAATCAACTGCGTATATGAAAGAGCAAGGCTTTGATGAGGTATATCATCTTGAAGGTGGTATTTTAAAATACCTAGAAGAAGTGCCAAAAGAAGAAACAATGTGGGAAGGCGAGTGTTTTGTATTTGATAATCGTGTAGCGGTTGATCACGACTTACAAAAAGGTTCTTATGATCAATGTCACGCCTGTCGTATGCCAATTACAAAAGAAGAAAAATTAAAGCCTGAATACATGGAAGGTGTATCTTGCCATCATTGTATTGAAGAAGTAACGGATGAACAGCGGACACGCTTTGCTGAACGCCAAAAACAGATTGAGCTCGCGCAAGCGCGTGGTGAAGGCCATATTGGTAGCGAAGCACAGGCAGTTTTACAGCAACGTAAAGAGGCTAAAAAAGCGCAAAAGGATGCTCAGCGCGGTAAATAACATTTATTAATGAATACTTTTATTAGCCCAGCTTATGCTGGGCTTTTTAGTTTTAACTGTCACTTATATTTTTTGTTAGTTTTACCTAAATTGGTATCACCTACGTAAACTCATCCTATTGTTTTGCTAATTTATCGTTCTAACCTATTTATTGATCAAACAGCTGTTAGACTTCGTACGGTAATGAAAATAATAATTAGTTAGGGTGTAACTTTGAAATCTCGAATTTTATTAATCAGTACATTAAGTGCTTTACTATTTGTAACTTTACCAGCATTAAGCGCTAATGTTGTGGTACAAAAAATAACATTAGAGCGTGCTAAGCAACAAGTACAAGCAGTTGGTAATACAGAGGCAATTCATTCAGTTATGTTATACCCAGCGGTGGGTGATAAGGTGACCGCTGTATACTTTAAACCTGGCGATAAAGTAAAAAAAGGCGATATGTTACTCGAGCTCGACTCTCGCAGGCAAAAAGCCGCGCTTGATGAGGCTAAAATTAAACTTGCCGATACGCAAAGAATATTAGAGCGATTACAGCAAAGCCAGGCGAAAGGAGCTGTGCCTAAAAGTGACGTAGACGACGCTAAAACAGTTGTTGAACTTGCAAAAGTTACTTTAACTCAAGCACAAACAGAGCTTGAAGATAGAAAAGTTATTGCACCTTTAAATGGTATTATGGGGCTAACAGATGTTGAGGTTGGCGACAGAATTTCTGAGCTTACTGAAATAGCGAGTATTGATGACACGAGTGACTTGTATATAAATTTTAATGCGCCAGAATCAGCCATATTTATGCTACGCAATAAAAGTAATATAACAGTATTTCCTTGGCAGTCAGAAAGCCCAATTAACGCCCAAATTGCTTATTTAGATTCTCGAATAAATCCTCAAACTCGTACTCTTCGTGTTAAAGCAAAACTTAACAATGCGAATGAGCAGTTTTTGCCGGGTATGAGCTTTAGAGTTCATATTGAAGTATTAGGTGATAATTACGCTGCAATACCAGAAGCTGCGTTACTGTGGGGAGCAACGGGTCCTTACGTATGGACAAGCGTTGATAATAAAGCCACACGCGTTGATGTAAAAATAGAGCAACGCCTTGCAGGTCGATTATTAGTATCGGGCCCATTAAAAGAGGGTGATATTTTTGTTATTGAGGGCGTCCAACGCCTACGAGCTAAGCAAGAACTAAGCTTTAACGCAATTGATTCAGATTCGCAGGAGTAGGTATGAAACAACAACCTATGATGCAAGATTTACCATCAATGGCTATTCGTCGCCCTGTGCTTATAGTTGTACTCAACTTACTAATTATTATTGCCGGGATTGCAGCTATTGCAGGGATTGAGGTTAGGGAGCTCCCCGATGTAGATAGGCCGCGTATTACTGTTTCTGCACCATTTCCGGGTGGCTCACCAGAAACTGTAGACACTGAAGTAACCAGTAAACTAGAAGGCGCAGTAGCACGCGTAAGCGGTGTTAAATCAATACGAGCGCAAAGTGAAGAAGGAAATTCACGAATTGTCGTAGAGTTTAGGCCCGGAATTAATTTAGACGATGCAGCAAACGAAACGCGCGAATCGGTGGCACGTGTTCAACGAGATCTCCCCGAAGAAGTCGAGCGAGTATCCATTATTAAAGCCGATAACGATGCCGAAGCCGTTGTATCGTTAACCGTCTCTAGTGATAGTCTATCGCTTGAAGCACTTACTGAACGTGTTGATGTTGATTTAGCCCCGCAGTTTTTAACCATTCCAGGTGTTGCGGATGTACGCTTAAATGGTGATAGGGAGCGAGTATTAAGAGTACGAATTGATCCTCTTAAACTAAGCAGCTTTAATTTAACGATTCCAGATGTTGCACAAGTACTTAGCCAAGCTCCGTTTGACGTGCCAGCAGGAAGTTTAAAATCAAACGATCAACAAATTATCGTACGGGCTGATGCTACATCAATAACACCAGAGCAAGTGGGCGACATCATAATTCAAGGTGATACCCGCATTAGCGATATTGCAGCTGTTTACTTTGGTCCCGCTGATCCACGTTCTATGGTAAGACTCAACGGTAAACCTGTTATAGGCATGGAGATAATTCGTCAAGCCCAATCAAATACGATAGAAATATCTGATGAAGTGTTAAAGCTCATCAACAGCATGCAAACACGTTTTCCTGAAATGGAATTTACCCTTACGTCTGATGATGCACAGTTTATTAGAAGCTCAGTTGATGAAGTTATTTACTCTTTATTACTTACTGTGTTGTTAGTAATTGTAACGCTTTGGGTTTTTATCGGCTCTTGGCGTGCCACACTTGTGCCTGCTTTTGCAATCCCCGTAGCGTTAATTGGCTCATTAGCACTGATTTGGGCACTTGGTTTTTCAATTAACATTTTAACTTTACTAGCCCTTGTACTTGCCACCGGTTTAATTGTAGATGATGCCATTGTAGTTAGTGAAAATATTCAGCGACAACGAGGATTAGGTTTAGGCAGACGTGCAGCTGCGGTAATAGGAACACGAGAAGTGTTTTTTGCGGTAATAGCAACAACTGCAGTACTTGCAGCTGTATTTATACCTATTGCATTTTTACCTTCAACCGCTGGACGGCTGTTTAGAGAGTTTGGAGGTGTACTTGCAGGCGCCGTTATTATTTCAAGCTTTGTAGCTTTATCATTAGTACCAGCGCTAACTTCAAAGCTAAAACTAAAACAGGGTGGTTTTCATCCATTTGCTAAAGTAGGTCATTGGCTTGGTGGTATTTATACAAAATCAATTCACAAAGTGCTAGACCATGCGTGGGTTACATTTATAGCCTGTGTATTGGTAGCGGCTGGCTCAGGCGCTTTATATACAAGTTTAGATAGTGAATTACTACCAACAGAAGATCGTGGAAAAATACGTATATTTGCACGAGGTCCTGACGGTGTAGGGTTAAACTTTATGGATAGACAAGCCATAAAAATGGAAGATATTTTATTACCTTTTATTGATAGCGGCGAAATAGAATCAATTTATACGGTAGTTGGCCAATGGGATCCCAATATAGTATTTATCACTGTGCCATTAAAGCATTGGGATGAAAGAAATTTTACTCAACAAGAAATAATCAATAAGATTCGTCAGCCCTTGGGTGATATTCCCGGTGCACCAGCATTTCCAGGCGGTGCAAATAGTTTAAATTTACGTGGTCAAGGTGGCGGTGTTGAAATAGCCTTACTAGGTCAAGATTACCTACAAATATTTAAAGCTGCGCAGCAGTTTTCAGCGGCACTTGAAAAAGCAGTACCTGAAGTTGCCCCTGTTCGTATTTCCTATCAGCCATCGCAACCACAGCTTAGAGTTAATATAGACAGACGGCGTGCGCAAGAGCTGGGTGTAGCGCTGAGCGACATAGCAATTACACTGAGAGCGGCTATTAACGGAGATGATGTTGAAGATTTAAACATAGGCGATCAATCCGTTCCTATAATGTTGCAAGCTCAAAATCAAACCATAAACGATCCGAGTGATTTAGCTAATTTATATATTAGAGCTGGCAATAACAGCTTAGTGCCATTAAGTAGTGTTGCTTATATCTCTGAAGAAGGTGTAGCAGCTGAACTTGAGCGACATGCACAGCGCCGCTCTATTGAGCTCAGTATGGAACTGCCCGAAGGATTAACTATCGCCTCTTTAGTAGATCAAATTAAGCAGGTGTCTGAGCAATCATTAGCGCCTGGTATTGCACTTGCGTTTAAAGGTGAAGCACTGACCTATGAGGAAACATCTAACGAAGTGCTTGTAACCTACGTATTGGCTTTTTTAATTGTATTTTTAGTTCTTGCTGCCCAGTTCGAAAATGTAAATAGTGCTGTTGTGGTTATGATAACCGTACCATTTGGTATTACATCTGCAATTTTAGCGCTTTATTTAACGGGGACATCGTTAAATATATACTCTCAAATCGGCTTAGTTATGCTGATTGGCTTAATCGCTAAAAACGCTATATTACTGGTTGAATTTGCCGACCAATTACGCGACCAAGGTTTATCTGTTAGAAAAGCTGTTGAGCAAGCTGCACTAGTACGTTTAAGACCCATTACAATGACTCTTATATCGACCTTGTTAGGTGCGTTACCATTAATTATGTCTACCGGTGCGGGCGCTGAAGCACGAAATGCAATTGGTTGGGTGGTGTTTGGTGGCCTAGCGCTCGCCGTATTATTTACCCTTTACCTTACACCTGTTATTTACTTAGGTTTAGCTCGCTTTACGACCCCTCGAGGCGATGAATCTAAAGAGCTCGAACAAGAGCTAGAAAAGCTAAATTAAAGTGTAATTAAAGCTAGACTCACTACTATTTTAGCTTAAAACAGTAGTGGGTCTTAGTTATATCTTGATTGGCTATATTTGTTTGTTAAGATAGCCACCTAAGCATATACATGCCTTACTGTGTGGTCACAAGGAATCCCCTATGCAAGCCGAACAAGTTGAAATCGCACAATTTTTAGCACAACATCCTCCTTTTGATGACTTACCTCAAAAAGCGCTTAATGAGCTAGCTCAACAAGTTGAAGTTGCTTACTTTAGAGCAAAAACAGATATTTTGAGTTTTGGACAAGATATATCTGACTTGTATGTAATTAGAAGTGGTTCTGTAGAAATGTATCGCCGTAATGGCGAGCTTTATAACCGTTTGGCTACAGCAGGTATATTTGGTCAAATGGGTTTATTGATGAACCGTAAGGTACGTTTTCCTGCAACAGCTCTTGAAGATACATTAGTATACTGCATAAACGTTGAGCTATTTAATCGTTACTGTGATGAGTTTGATGCGTTTGCTGATTACTTTGAAACAGATGGTAATGTGCGTTTACATCAAGCTATTGTTGAACAAGCTGATGGCAATGACCTTACAACTGCGAAAGTGAAATCATTAATTCACCGAGATGTAGTAACCGTAGATGCAACCTCTACAATACAAGATATCGCTAAATTAATGACCGAAGAGGCGGTTTCGTCAGTTTTGGTAACCGACGTAAATAAGCCTATAAACGATGATCCTGAGGAAGATGATGGACAAGTCGTTGGCATAATAACCGATAGGGATTTACGCTCAAAAGTAGTGGCTAAAGGCCTTGCCTTTAACACACAAGCAAAAGATATTATGTCGACTAACTTAGTGCTCTTAGACGCTAATGACTATATTTTTGAAGCTGTACTTGCCATGCTTAGAGATAATTTACATCACTTGCCTGTAGTACAAAAAAAGCGCCCTATAGGGGTTATCTCTCTCTCTGACATTTTACGTTACGAATCGCAAAGTAGCTTATTGCTTGTGCGCGGTATACTTGCTCAACAAACAATTGAGGATTTGGCACATTATGCGCGCCAGTTGCCCAACGTATTTGTTCGTATGGTCAACGAAGATGCAAACTCTCACATGGTTGGCACTGCCATGGCCGTTATCGGTCGTACATTCAAACAAAGATTGCTTGTATTAGCTGAAGAAAAGTTTGGTCCACCTCCCGTTCCTTATTGTTTTATTGCATTGGGCTCAATGGCTCGAGATGAGCAACTTATTGTAACGGATCAAGATAACGCGCTAATTTTAGATGATAGTTATGACGACGAAAAACATAACGAATATTTTCAAAATATCTCAGACTTTGTTTGTGATGGCTTAGCACAATGTGGCTATACGTATTGTGATGGAGAAATAATGGCGTCGTTCAAAAAGTGGCGTAAAACTCGCTCACAGTGGTTTGATCAATTTGCAGATTGGATAGCTCAGCCAAAACCACAAGCTTTACTTAATAGCTCTATATTTTTTGATTTAGACGGAGTATGGGGTAAAACCAAGTGGGCTAATGAACTTAAAATATTTATAGCAAAACAAAGTAAACTCAACCGCGTTTTTTTAGCTAATATGGCAGCCAATGCTCGAAATAGAACTCCACCGCTTGGTTTTTTTAAGGGTTTTGTTATGGAGCATAATGGTCAACATAAGCGCTCAATGAACTTAAAACGACGAGGTACTGCACCACTTTCGGATGTTATTCGCGTGCACGCACTAGCTATTGGTTCGCGTAAACAAAACTCGTTTGAGCGTTTAGAAGATATTATTGAAGCAAAACTTTTACCGCAGGGTAAAGCGCAAGATTTACGTGATGCACTAGAGTATATAGCCATGATGCGAATTCGTCATCAAGCGTGGCAAATAGAGAAGGGCGAAGAGCCTGATAATAACTTAGACCCACATTTACTGTCTCCGTTTGAACAGCGAAACTTAAAAGAAGCATTTGCTATTTTAGAAAAAGCACAAAGCTATTTAAAATTTAGCTACACAGCAAACTCTGGTGTGAAGTAGCCTATGAATCCGCGTAATTATAAAGCAGTTGATTGGCAAGCTAGATATAACGAGCTTGCCAACAGCACCGAAAATAAATTGTTAAAACATTTTTATGCTGGTGCTTATAATCAAGACAAAGCCGCAGTAAAAGATGTGCCTTTTGTAGCAATGGACTTTGAAACCACTGGTTTAAATAGCCAAAACGACGATATAGTGAGTGTCGGATTAGTGCCGTTTAGTCTAAAGCGTATCTATTGTAAACATAGCAGGCATTGGGTTGTACAACCTAGACGTAACCTGCATGAAGAGTCTATTTTAATCCATGGAATAACCCATTCTGAGGTGGATGACGCCCCTGACTTTAATCAAATCATTGAACCTTTACTTGAAGCGCTAAGTGGTAAAGTTGTCGTGGTGCATTACGCTGCTATAGAACGCCATTTTTTAAATAATGCGTTGCTACTAAGGCTTAAAGAAGGTATTGAGTTTGCGCTTGTTGATACAATGGAGCTAGAAAAAAGAGCACTCAAAGCAAGGCAAGGTTTATTAGGTCGAGTATTTAATACAAAACTTGGCTCGCTCAGATTAACAGATTGTCGTGCGCGTTATTCTCTACCTGCGTATCAAAACCATAATGCGTTAACAGATGCACTTGCTACAGCTGAGCTTTTACAAGCGCAACTGAATCACCATTACCGTGTAGATACTCCAATCTCAGAATTATGGGGGTAATACTAATACGTAATAATGCTTTAATCATATTGAAGGTTAAACCTGACGTTAGCTACGTTAAAATTTATCATTTAGAGCAACTAAATAACGAATTTTTGCCTTACTATTGAGACGTTTTTTCTGCCACAAAACTGATCACTTTATTAAGCGAATTGATATAACCTTAAATAGTTAAACAAAAAAGCGCCGCAATTATTGCGGCGCTTTCGTTACTAATTAAAGTATTACTAATTAAGGTATTACTTAACTGGGCGAGGCTCAGTTCGTAAACCTAAAACTAAGCTTAAACACATAAACAACAATACAATAGTGAATGGCAAGCCTGTAGAAACGGCACCTGCCTGTAGTGCTTCAATTGCTTGTGTCCCACCAATCCAAAGTAGAGCTGCTGCAATAGCGCCTTCTACCGATGCCCAAAATATACGTTGTGGAACTGGTGCATCAATTTTACCGCCAGCAGTAATCGAATCAATTACTAGTGAACCAGAGTCAGATGATGTAATAAAAAACACGAGCACTAATACAATCGCAATAAACGATAAAATATTAGATAGAGGTAATTCATCAAGCATCTGGAACATAGCTAAAGGTACTTCAGTTAAGCCGTTAGTACCTAGTGCACCAACACCGTTAACTACTTGATCAATCGCAATACCGCCGTAAATCGACATCCATAAAACAGTAACTAGCGTAGGGATAAGTAATACCGCAATTAAGAATTCACGAATTGTGCGACCACGTGATACACGCGCGATAAACATACCTACAAACGGTGACCAGGAAATCCACCAAGCCCAGTAAAACACAGTCCAACCATGCATCCATGTTTCATCTTCGCGGCCATGTGGGTTACTCAATGGAATTATATTTTCAACATAACCCATAATAGTTGTTGGTACGTTACCCATTGCTACAGCAAAGCCAACTAGGCAAACAAACAATAGCAATGAGAAAGCAATTAGCATGTTTACATTACTGAGTAGTTTTACACCACCGTCAATACCACGAACTACAGAAACAATCGCTAAAAGTGTTACACCCGCAATAACCAAAATTTGAGAGCCAATGCCACCTTCTGTACCAAATACATGGTTAATACCCGCTGATGCTTGCTGCGCACCTAAACCTAAAGACGTTGCAAGGCCAAATAATGTAGCAAGTACAGCTAAGATATCAATGATATGACCAGGCCAACCCCACGCTTTGTCGCCTAATATAGGATAAAAAATAGAACGAATTGAAAGAGGTAAACCTTTGTTGTACGTAAAAAATGCAAGAGATAAACCAACAACAGCGTAAATAGCCCAAGGATGAAGACCCCAATGGAACATAGTCGCGCCCATTGCTAATTTTGCAGCCTCTGGTGTATTAGCGGCTACGTTAAGTGGTGTTTCGTACCAACCAGTAAAGTAAGCAACCGGTTCAGCAACGCCCCAAAACATAAGACCGATACCCATACCTGCAGCAAATAACATAGCAAGCCATGAAATTCGAGAGTGAGAAGGTTTAGCATCATCACCACCAAGGCGAATATTCCCGTAAGGAGAAACAATAAGTGCTAAACAAAAGAGTACAAAGAAGTTGGCAGCCCACATAAATAGGGCATCAAAATTATTAATAATATCGGTCTTGATACTATCAAGCGCTGTTTTTGCAGTTTGTGGGTCGGTAATAAGTATGGCGATTAAAAAAATGACAATCAGGCCCGCACTAGTTCCAAAAACAGGGTTGTGTATATCAAACCCCCACTTTTGTACGTTGTCCTGACCTACGGTGTAGTCCGTATTGTCAATACTATATTTGTCATGATTTTCCTTCATGCAATACCTCTTTAGTTGTCCTAACAAGCCAAAATAAATTCGGCGTCATATCGAATTACATTAGCCTTTAAATATTAAGTAAAAAGTAATACCGTAATTATTTGAAGACTAACTAATTTGAAGAGTGATCATACAGCTAGTAGTGTATGAGTTAAATATTAAATGTAAATGAATTTGTATTTTAAACGCTGTTTATATAGCCAAATTAATGATTTTTCTATTTAAAAGCTAAAAAATTCTAAATTCAGTGAACGTTAAAAATTAGTTTGCTATTAAAAGTATTAATTTACTTAGTTAAGTAAAAAAAGATCACTTTTAAGTAACTTATTTAATGCTTAAATACTAGGGATTATTGACCTTTTAGGATTAAAATTCGTTCAATTTGGGAACGATTTAATCGCTTTTAGGTTTCTAACCTAGTGGGTTCGGTAACTGCTTCTGCGTTATTGTGCATGCTTAGATGCACCTAAGAAAAATTAAAATACAAGCAGCAAAGAGCAAATTCCCCTTTAGGGTTATTATAAATTTATAAGCCGATAAGCATCTTTAATCAAGTTGTAATATGAATATGATTTAACACAACATTAGGGCATGTTGAATTTTGGCGATTGAATTTACAGTAGTATGTTTGGTTTTTAGGCAAGGCAGAGCCTATGTAGTGTGGTTATTCCCCATAAATAGGCGATAACGCGGCATAAATACCAAACATACACTGCCCTTTGGGTTCTTTCTAGGGACGATTAACTCTTTGTTACTCGGTTTTTACTTAGCCCACTAGGTTACAAACCTCGTGCCGCGATTTAATCGCCCCTAGATTGAACAAATTTCAATCCAAAAAGCTCAGCATGCCCTAAGCTATATTTTATAAATAGATAGGCAAAGGATTAATACTATTATGCGTGAATGCGTTACAAACAATACCAATCAAAACGAACTTGTTAAACGCTTTTGCAGCGTTAGAGGCGAAAGCCTAGCTATTATAGAGCCTCTCACTGTAGAGGATTGCCAATTACAAGCTATGGCAGATGCCAGTCCAAGCAAATGGCATTTAGCACACACAACATGGTTTTTTGAAACGTTTTTACTTAGTGTTTATTGTAAACAGTACACTGTGTTTAACTCTCACTATAGAATGCTTTTTAATTCCTATTACAATGGTATTGGAGAGCAATTTAAACGAGCCAACCGAGGCAGTTTATCTAGGCCTAGTTTAGATGAAGTTCTATCTTACAGAAAGCATGTTGATAGCTGTGTAATTGAATTGCTTAATACTGAAACCAGCCCACAAATTAAAGATATTATTGATCTTGGTTTAAACCACGAGCAACAGCACCAAGAGCTAATGCTTATGGACATCAAATATAACTTTTCAGTAAACCCATTATTTCCACAATATCAAACATCATTTTTAAATAGCCAAAACAAATCAGCAGATATTAAGCCCCTTAACTTTATCAATTTTGAACAAGCCATTATTAATATTGGCACAAATGCTGACGACGAATTTGCATATGATAACGAGTGTCCCAAACACCAAGTATTAATTCATCCATTCAGCTTTGCTAGCAGGTTGGTCACTAATGGTGAATATTTAGACTTTATAAATGCCGGTGGGTATAGCAATCCACAGTACTGGTTAAGCGACGGCTGGGCAAATATACAAAATAATAGTTTAACGCAACCTTTGTATTGGCATTGCATAAATAACGAGTGGTTTGAGTTTACACACTATGGATTGCAGCCTCTTAATTTAAGTGCACCAATCTGCCATGTTAGTTATTTTGAGGCCAGCGCCTATGCTAATTTTGTAAAGGCTCGCTTGCCTACAGAGTTTGAGTGGGAATATGCAGCTAAAAATACAGCTTCAACAGAGATTAATAATAACGACCTAACACCTCAGCAAGCAAAGACTGATACTGAAATAAACCAGTTAACTGATGCGTGTTGGCAATGGACGAACAGTGCATATTTACCATACCCTGGTTTTAAGCCTATTGAAGGAGTAGCAGGGGAGTACAATGGTAAGTTTATGAATAACCAAATGGTGCTACGTGGCGGGTGTGTGTTTACCCCTCAAAACCATTTACGACAAACATATCGTAATTTTTATTACCCGCATCAAGCGTGGATGTGCAGCGGGATAAGACTAGCTAAGGATATAGTATGAGCCAAGTAACAGCGATTAAGCAAAGTAACATAACCGACACTGAATTTCTAAACGACGTGATAAGCGGATTAACTCAACAACAAAAAACGCTTCCGTGTAAATATTTTTATGATGATAAAGGTGCTGCATTATTTGAGCAAATAACAACATTACAAGAGTATTACGTAACACGAACTGAGCTTTCTATATTAGAGCAACATTCGCAGTCGATTGCTCAAATGCTACCTGAAAACCTCTCTATTATAGAGCCTGGCTGTGGCTCGGGTAAAAAGGTTGCCTATTTATTAGCGCATATGGCAAACGTAAAAACCTTTGTACCGTTTGAAATCTCTGAAGAGATGCTCAGTTATTCACTTGCTCATTTGTCACCGTTATTTCCAGATTTGGCAATTTCGCCATTATTAGGGGACTTTACACATAGTCAAATGGTTAAACAGCTAACCAAAGATACCGCTTTAGATAGTCAAACAAATCTGGTGTACTTTCCGGGGTCTACTCTTGGTAATTTTGCACCTGTAAAAGCAATTGAAATTATGAATAATTTCCATCGCTTATGTGGTGTAAATGGCTATGTGCTAATTGGCATTGATTTAGTAAAAGAGCGCCAAGTGTTACTTGATGCATATAACGATAAATTAGGAATAACCGCCGCGTTTAATAAAAACTTACTAGAACGTATTAATAACGAGTTAAATGGCACATTTAACTTAGACAATTTTAGCCACGAGTCACGCTTTAACGAGCAACATAGCCGTATCGAAATGCATTTAGTAAGTAATTGTACTCAAAGCGTGATTATAAATGATCAGCAAATAGACTTTATAGAAGGTGAAAGCATTCATACGGAAAACTCTCACAAGTACACGCTTGAGTCGTTTAAGCAGCTTGCAGCGCAGGCTAATTTAAAGTTAGAGCAAACATGGCAAGACGATAGTAACTATTTTGCCTTGTGCTTATTAAGACCGCTTTAAACGTTACTTAAGTTTAGGGCGTGTTGATCTTTGATAGTTGAATTTGCAGCAATATGTTTGGTTTTTAGGCAAGGCAGAGCCTATGAAGTGTGGTTATTCCACATAAATAGGCGATAACGCAGCATAAATGCCAAACATGTGCTGCCCTTCGGGTTCTGCCTAGATTGAACAAATTTCAATTCGCAAAGATCAACACGCCCTAGTAAATGACAACTTGGGCATTGTTAAACTCATAGTTTAGCAATGCGCCATTATTTGATTGCTGTATAAGCTTAGCTTTATTTAAACCATGCAGTCTAAATAGCAGGGGGGCAATAACAGATACCGCAGAGCCCGTTGCACTGTCCTCATTTACGCCAAACTGGGGGGCAAAATATCTAAAACGCGCTATGGCATTTTTCTTGTCTTTATTTTTTATACTAAGGGTAATTACTGCATTTTTGTGGAGTTTACTCAAAGCTTTAAAATCAACGTGTAAGCTTTTTAAATCGTCTCTTTCAACTTCTTTATTAAATTCTTCATTAAATAGCACGACGGTATAACCGTTTTTATCACCGGTACTGTAGGCTGTTTTTATTGCTGAGGAAAACACACTTTTTAACTCACCCGCAGCTAATTCGCTTTTTTTAGGCTCTATACTTTTTAGTAACAACTGGGCGCGTTGTTTTTTTACTCTTATAGCAAAACGCTCATTACTCATTGAAGTAAATACTTTAGGGCAATAACCTAAATAACCCATTAAAAAATTAGCGGCCGCTAAAGTGCCATGTCCGCAGCGTTTAATTTCACTTGTTTGGTTAAACCAGCGAATATTGCAATGGCGTTTAGTTATCTCATTTTGATTTAAAAATACGGTAGCAGGGTGAATTGATTGTGATGCAATATATTGCATTGTTTTTGATGTTAACCCATTTTTATAAATAACAATTAAAGCGCTTGAGCCTTTTAAGTTATTTGCAGGGCTATAAAAAACAGATTCGGTGGAAGTGAATTCTATCAAGCGAAGCGTAAGCCATTTAGGCTTACGCTTCGCTAAACAAAGAGTATTAACCTTTGCTTGCATATGCGTCGTTATGAACGCCCGCAGCACGACCTGATGGATCTGCATTATTTTGAAACGATGCGTCCCATGCCAGTGCTTCAGGAGTCGAACACGCTACCGACTTACCATGTGGTACACATTTAGCGGATGCATCACCAGGGAAATGTTCTTCAAAAATTGCACGATAGTAATATGCTTCTTTTGAGTCTGGTGTATTAATAGGGTATTTAAATTTCGCATTTGCAAGCTCTTGATCGCTTACTTGCTCATTTACAAACTCTTTTAACGTATCAATCCAGCTGTAGCCTACACCGTCTGAAAACTGCTCTTTTTGACGCCATAAAACTTCATCAGGTAAGTAACCTTCAAAGCCTTCACGTAAAATATGTTTTTCAATTTTTCCATCTTTACACATTTTAGCTTCAGGGTTGATACGCATAGCTACATCAACAAATTCTTTATCAAGGAACGGTACACGTGCTTCTACGCCCCATGCCGCCATTGATTTATTAGCACGTAAGCAGTCAAACATATGCAGTTTTGATACTTTACGGTTTAGCTCTTCATGAAACTCTTGTGCGTTAGGGGCTTTATGGAAGTATAAGTAGCCACCAAATAGCTCATCAGCACCTTCGCCAGATAACACCATTTTAATGCCCATCGCTTTAATTTGGCGAGCCATTAAGTACATAGGTGTAGAGGCACGAATCGTTGTTACATCGTACGTTTCAATGTGGTAAATCACTTCACGCAGTGCATCAATACCTTCTTGAATCGTAAAAATAATAGGGTGGTGAATAGTCCCAATCATGTCTGCTACTTTTTGTGCAGCCGCTAAATCAGGTGAGCCTTCAAGGCCAACTGAAAAAGAATGAAGTTTAGGCCACCATGCATCGCTTTCGTCGTTATCTTCAATACGTTTGGCAGCAAAACGCTGAGTAATAGCAGAGATAACTGATGAGTCTAAACCACCAGAAAGTAATACGCCGTAAGGCACGTCACACATTAGCTGGCGTTTAACGGCCGCTTCTAATGCATCTTTAACGTCTTGGGCTTCTGCACTATTATCTTTAACTGCATCAAATGTTTCCCAATCACGTTTGTAATAAGGCGTCATTTTGCCATCTTTGCTGTACAGGTAATGCCCTGGAGGAAATTCTTCAATGTGCTTACAAATTGGAGAAAGTGCTTTTAGCTCAGAAGCAACGTAAAAGTTACCGTGCTCGTCGTGACCAGTGTAAAGCGGGATAATACCAATATGATCACGGCCAATTAAGTAAGCGTCATTTTCTTCGTCGTATAAACAAAATGCAAAAATGCCATTTAGGTCATCTAAAAAGTCAGGCCCTTTTTGTTTATAAAGCGCTAAAATAACTTCACAGTCTGATTGAGTTTGAAAAGTAAAATCAACGTCTAGCTCTGCTGCAAGTTCTTTATGATTATAAATCTCGCCATTAACCGCTAAAATATTTGTTTTTTCAGGATTGTATAAAGGCTGTGCACCGCTTGATACACCAACAATAGCTAAACGCTCATGCACTAAAATAGCTTTTTCAGATGCGTATACACCAGACCAATCTGGGCCACGGTGTCTAAGCAGTTTTGACATTTCAATTGCTTGGGTACGCAATTGAGTGGGATCAGATTTAATATCTAATACCCCAAAAATTGAACACATAGTAACTCCTCATTCCTATTATGTGTGCAGCAAAGCCAATTTGCTGTGCTGCGAAACCTTGTTTTATCAGAAAAAATTACTCAAGTCACATAGCTTTTACAATTAATTAAGAATAATTTATGCACCACGTTATATGTAACCGCACCAAATTGGTTAATGAGTGGTACCTGCTGCCATTTTTACGTCGTTATTATTGTTCAAAGCTTGCGCAACCATAACTTTTAGCGCGTTAATAACAGTGTCTTCACTCATGCTTGGTGCGCCATTGTGGTGCACAGCTTGGCTTGGTAAATAAGGAATATGCACAAAGCCACCTTTCATTAAAGCGCAGTGATCATTTATGTAATGCATAAGGCCATACATAACGTGATTACACACATACGTACCTGCCGTATTCGAAATGGCAGCAGGTATATTGCTGTTGTGCAATGCTTGTAACATGCGCTTTATTGGTAAGTTTGTGAAATAGGCATCAGGGCCATTTTTTTCTATTGGTGTATCGATAGGCTGCTTGCCTGCATTGTCTTTAATGCGTGCATCGTCAACGTTTATTGCAATACGCTCAATTGATATTTCGCTGCGTCCACCGGCTTGACCTATACACAAAACAACCGCTGGATTGTGCGACTCAATGGCGTTTATAAGCTGACTGATAGACGTATTAAATTCACAGGCAAGTTCTAGTGTGCATATTTTGTGTTTCATGATGATAGTTTCATCAAGTTTTTGCACTGCTTGCCAAGAAGAATTGATAGTTTCGCTACCGAAAGGAGCAAAACCGGTTATTAATACACACGGCATAGTAGAAGTTGATTTAGTCATTAAACACCAAGCTATACATTAAAATAATAATAACGGCGAGTAAGTTAGCTGCCGTCGGAATTTGAACCTTTATTACATGGTACCTATTTTTTAAATCTAGGGCGTGTTGATTCTAGAATGTTTTTATAGGTTATTTTTAAGTGCAAGGCTCAATTGATGTAGATGCCCGTCAAGTTTCTGCTTCGCTTTTGCTGCTTCTTCAAACGTTACATATATAAACTCAATATTATCTAAAGGTCTAAATTGCGCAAATTGATGTAAGTCGGCTTCAATAACAGTCCCTAAAAGCGGATAGCCCCCTGTGGTTTGGCCATCATTAAGTAGCACAATAGGCTCACCATTTGGTGGTAGTTGAATACTCCCAGGACTCACCCCTAGTGATGGCAAAGAGTGCGAATGCACCAAGCTATTCTTAGTATGCTCAAGCCTAACGCCCATTCGGTTGCTGTTACTACTAATTTTAAATGCGGTAGATACAAAGTTGCTTAGTAAAGGTTCGCCTAACAAGTTGGCATGGGGGCTTGGGTGTAATCGTATAAGTTTACGCTTAGGAGGTGCAATTGCACCTACTTTTATAAACTTTCCATAATAAGGAGTAATAGGTATTTCATCACCAGTGGTGAGAGTTCTACCTTCAATACTACCAAAACACGCATTTAAATCTGTAGATTTAGAGCCCATAATTTCAGTACTTCGTATACCGTGTTTCACTGCCAAATAAGCTCTCAAGCCTGCTCTACCAGTAGCAAAGCTCAGTACTTGTTTGTTTTTTACTGCGTATGTCCAACCAGGGTGAATTGCTTGTCCGTCAAGGGTTGCTTGCAAATCGGCACCATGAAGCGCAATTACTGTGTCGCAGCTAAATTCCAGCTCGCACAAACCAACGGTTATTTCTAAAACAGCATCATTGTCGTTATTGTTAAGTAATCTGTTAGCAATTATTTGCGCATACGGGTCTAAGCTGCCCGCTTTGCTTACACCCAAATGGCGGTAGCCTTCACGGCCAAAATCTTGAATTGTAAGTAATACACCACTTTTAAGTACTTTAATCATGAGTTGCTCCTTTATTAACTAGCGGAACAAATTCAAGCGTATCACCTGGTTGAATTAAGCAAGGTTGTTCAGAGGTCGAATCAAACAAAGCTGTATCTGTATGGCCTATTATGTGCCAACCACCTGGGGTATCAGCGGGGTAAATTCCGGTTTGAGAAGCACCTATCGCAACAGAACCTTTAGGGACCCTAGTACGTGGTTCATCACGCCTTGGTGTATGTAATTGCCCCTCTAAGCCGTGTAGGTAAGCAAAACCGGGCTGAAAGCCTAAAAATAATACGTGGTACTTGGCTTTACTATGAATATTAATAACATCATCAGTGCTTAAATTATGATAGTGAGCTACGTAATTAATATCCTCACCCTTGTAGGTGGTTTTTATTAAGTGATGCTTCCCTTTAAAAGTACTACTTTTAATATCACTCCAAAGTGTAGGTAGCACTTGTAACCATTTATTTAAGTGTTTATCTGATTTTAAATAAAGAGTGAGCGAGTTCATGGCCGGCACCAAATCGGTAAATTCATCAGTGCTTTTACAGTGGCTGGTTAAAGCCCAAATTTTCTTTTGAATAGAGAGTCTATCTGTAGCGTCTAAATGCGATGCATCAAGCAGTAAACTACTGTTTGTTAATGCATAAATATGGGGAGCTGGCTTCATTAAATAAACCTATTTGTACAACATAATTTAAACGTAACACAGTTTTATTAATTTATTTACACCATTGCGACTAAGTAGTTATGTTTAGTGTTTATTTTCCCAGCTTACTTTAAGAGTATTTTTATATTCAATTAATTGTATTTAACTTATTGAGGACCAAAACTTATTACACTTCGTACTAAATAAGTAATTAGGTTGAAATGAAAATTAAGATAAGGAGGTCTTAATTAGCACGCACTTGTTTAAGAGGTACTTTATGAAACACCAGCATTTATTATATTTATCTGGCGCTGCTATTATATTTAGCGCAGGCAGCTTTGCTTTATCTATGGAAAAGGTAGAACATAGCAATGTAGAAGCCACCATGCATGTAGAAACCATCGTACTTGGTTCTGGTTGTTTTTGGGGAGCCGAAAAACGCTACGAAGCGCTAAGTGGCGTTATTGATGCTGAGTCGGGTTATGCAGACGGCCATGGGTTTAAAGCAACGTACAGAAATATCACCGATCAGTCTCGTCGTTTTGACGAGAATAATTATGCTGAGGTTGTACAGGTTATGTATAACAGCAATATAATTTCAGCAGAAGAGCTATTAAAAAGTTATTTTGAAAGCCACGATCCAACTCAAAAAGATCGCCAAGGCAACGACATAGGTACGCAATATCGCTCAATTGTATTAACGACTACTGATTCACAAGCTAAAGTAGCTGAGCAAGTTAAATCGCAATATCAGCAGCTTTTAACTGATGCGAGCTACGGAAAAATCGAAACGGTTATTAAACCGCTTGAAGGTTTTGTATCGGCAGAAGAATATCATCAAAATTATCTAGAAAAGAACCCTAATGGCTATTGCCCCGATCATTCTACAGGCGTAGTTTTTAATAAAACACCCGTAGAAAAAGCTGACAACAGTGATCTACTCGCAGGTAAGCAAATAGTAGTCTTAGATTCACGAGAATACTGTCCGTACTGTGAAAAATTTAAAAAAGCAGTCGCAAATGATTATAAAGGCACCATACCTATGACATTTCGACATGCTGACCAACTTGATGATTTAACCATTAAGTCAGCCACATGGGCAACGCCGACTATTTTGTTCTTAGAAAACGGAGTAGAGGTATATGGCCGTCAAGGGTACGCAACGCCTGAAGAGTTTTATAAAGCATTAGGTGCATTCAAATTAGGTAACAGTGATGCTTATAAAGTTGCATTCGATGCACGAACAGATAGGCCCTATTGCAAAGAATACAAAGAGTTTAAAAATACACCCGATGGCACATTTGTTGATAAATTAAGTGGAGAGCCTCTATTTGATACAAGCGATAGGTTTAACTCAGGTACTGGTTGGTTGTCATTTACTCATCCAGTAAAAAACAACGTAACACAGCATGACGATAGCAGCTGGGGCATGACACGTATTGAGCTTCGCTCTAAAAGTACAGGTATACACTTAGGGCATTTATTTCCAGGTGAAGGCCCAAGAGGGCGTGATCG
>LAZR01000448.1_pt1 | contig 34355 bp, 58 predicted proteins | sample 329461 | NCBI WGS metagenome assembly LAZR01 (sample SAMN03002196, study PRJNA259156) | marine sediment metagenome | biome: sea floor; feature: Hydrothermal impacted sediments; material: marine sediment; isolation source: Loki non-amplified sample from Loki's castle hydrothermal vent sediment ...
GGTCCCGACTTTTCCGTCAAATCAAGAATGGCTTCAGCCCGTAATGCCGGGTCGCTTACTGCCTTCGTTCCCGCCGCTTTCCTTCTTTGAATGATCTGATCCTCGGCTTCGTTCAACAGCTTAAACGTGTCTTCCGGCTCTGCCGGTCGCGGCTGTGCGCGGGCGACCTGCGCCCGTTCCTCCAGGACGTTTCTCTGCTGTCCTTGCAGCCGTGCGAACGCTCTGTCCCACAGCTCCGCATCTCCCTGAGTGGCCCGGGAAAGAATGGATTCCACGCTTGTCTCAAGTTGCTCAGAAGTTTTCGGCGTCAATCCCACTCCCTGGCGCTGTTGATTGTTCAGGATGAGTCCACGCAAAATCAGCGGCCTGAAAACTTCCTTCTGCGCTACACTCAGCGGAATAAGTTGCTGGCCGCGAATAAGATTGGCTCGCTCTGTTTCGGCAACACCCCTTTCGATTGCAGGCGTAGCGAAACGCATCAATCCCTGAGCAGCAAATCTCGATGGATCGCTGGCCTGCCGTGCTGTTGCGATCTCCGCTGGGCGTCCTTCTAAATGTGGCATTACGGTCTAAACTCCTCACCGATTACCGGAACGAATCCGTGCTCGGCCGCGAAGTTTGCTATGGCTTCGTTTCTGTCGGCAAGTTCAGTCAACCCCCTGGATTCGGCTCCCGCCCGCGATCTTCCGGCCAATCCTCCACCAATCGAAATAGCAGTTTGTACCCCTGCGGATGGAGCCACCCCACCTATCGTGGCTCCAAGGTTCGCTCCAATTCCAATGGCCTCCCTAGTTGTTAAGCCAAGGGTTGGAGCAAGTCCAACGAAAATAGCGCTCAGGCCCAATGCACCTATGTCGCTTATCACCTGTCGCTCTCCGGCCTTCTGAACATCTTGAAGAAAATCGCTTATGGCGTCCACATTCATGCGGTTTCTGAGTTCTTCTCTTTGTCGTGCGCGTTGAATGTCTGTCTGAAACTCCTCGCGCCGAAACTCTCTCCTCTCCGCTCCGATTTCTTCCTGACGTTCAGTGGCCGTGGTGAATCGGCCTGCTCCAGCTTGTTGTTCTATCAACTGTTGCCGACGACCCTGTTCACCCAGCGATAGAGCCTGACCAAGAAGCCCTCCACGACGTTGTGTCCTTGCAAGACTCGCGGCTGATCTTTCTCTGGCGACACCTACTCCAGCAATCCGCGCCGCCTCTGGCGAAACGTCAGCAAATGTGAGATCGGACGGAGTGTGTGGCATTTATTTCAGGAAAAAGAACGGATCGAATCCGTCGCTTTTCCTTGCCTGCTCCTCTGCAAACCTTCTTGCATTGGCTTCCTTGATCTGATTCGCAAGTTGTTGGTTTTCAAATGCTCTCCTTCCAAACGATTCTTCACGTGCCAACTGTACATCTTCTTCGCGTCCCAATCCCTCAAGCGTCAATCCAAGATCAAATCTCGCCCCACGTTCACGTTCGCCAACTTGCCTCATAGCTATTCCTAAAAGACCCTGACGCTGCCGCTCTCTTCCTTCGCGTTCAGTAAGAATGTCTCTGGTTGCCTGCTCCAAAATATTTCCGCGTTGTCCAATAAATTCAGCTTGAAGCCCTGCAACCCCACGTTCAGCTCCCGCTTGCGCCTGTCCTCCGGTAGCACCAAAACCTCTACTGAGCGGATCAAGCGTTCCTCGTCTGGCCACAACCGGCTCCAGGGCTCTCTGTTGTGCTTCAATCTCTCGTAGAATTGGTGCGGCCTCTGCCGCAGCTTCTTCCTCGCTGACATCGAAGAGATCCGCAAATGTTGGTGCGGTCGGAATGAGGGCTCCCCCTGGTGCCTGGAAAAATGTTTGTCCAGAAGGTGAGACAACAGTTTGCAGCCCCGTTGGTCTAGCAGCGAATCCAGCAAGTGCCTGTTCCCTTAAAAACTCGGTCGCCAGTGGCTGATGTCCGGGAATGTGTGGCATGCCTTATTATAACTCCACGGTCTGGTTTCTTGTCAGTTCGGTCATGTCCTGATGTCCCGGTATCCCATCACCTGAATCTTCGTATCGTTGGTGCTTTTGTTCGCTCGATATTGTATGGTCTGAGATGAATCGCAACCGCAAATTGTGTTTGCGCGTTGTAGGGCACCTCCCGTCAACGTCTTGATTGCCATGATGGATGTTCCCAATCCGGCAACGGTATTTCCCAGGTCTTTATTCCGGATAAACACTCCTCGGTCAAGTCCACTCGCATCATTTGAGCGTATTGACAACATCAACTCTCGACACGTTTCTGGTGCAGCCGTGGAACAGATAACATCAGTGAAATCGGTTGGAGAAGTCGAAACATCTATTTTCTCAAAATCAGGTTGGGTTGTATCTTCATTCCACCAAAACAAGTCATGACCAGCGGAGTTGACGATACGATAGAAATTGCTGTTTGCGTCATTTCGCATCCATCCCAATCGCAACTTATTTGTCTCTCCTCCTGGGACAGCAGGTCCACTGGCCGAAAGGGAGAGCAATGCAATGAGCGATGCAGGTAAACCCGCCCCATCACAAGCAACCCAAACTGACCACCACGAATTTGCCGTCTCGCTTCCCGCATCTCTGCCGTTCGCCCCCAGCACATTGAGATCAGCGACAAGACTTACATTCTGGTGCTCGACCCCTTGGATCACAAGGGTGTCAGCCGTAATATTTACTTTTCCCGGATCTGCACCGTTCGACAGTTGCAACCCATTGGCTAAATTCATCTGATATCCTCGTATGCGATCACGTCAATGATGACATCGTGAAGGGTATTGTCAGTGTGGTACTCGAAAATTTGGCTGGCATCCAGAGTCACGAATCCGTGTCTCTTGCCGTTCATCACGTTGCCCACACTGAGCCACGGAACTTGCCCTGCGTTTGAGAGCCCGTTTTCTCGCAGATATAGATTTAGTAAATTGTTGGGAACAGATATGATTTGACCGGCGACTTTAATCCTACGGCACGTTGATGGCGCAACAGGTGAGGCAACTACATCAGCGAACGCTAGAGCTGAAGTCGCAACATTGAGCACACGAAAGTCGGTTGCCGTTGTATCTTCATTCCAGGTGAACAAGTTGGAATCTGGAGCATTGCTTGAACGGTAGAATTGCGCTGCCGCGTTCCTCCTTCTCCAACCCACTCTCCTGAAGAAGCTGAAATCCAACGGAATCGCTGGCGCTGTTGCGGACAGAGAGAATAGTCCGGCCAATGTTGAAATGTTTTCTATCGGTGTTGAGGCAATGACAAAAAAATGATAGCTAGTGTTTACGGTCGGACTTCCTACATCTAATCCGTTTGCTCCAACAGGGTTCGTAATATCAGCGGTGATATCTATGTCCCTGAAACCAATTCCACCTACCGACAGTTTGTCAGCAGTGACTCTTGCCTCATTTCGATCTCCGGTATCCAAAATCTGGAGTTGATCCTGATACTTCAGTAACGATAACGGGCTTCCAACATCTCCAAGTAGTCTCTCCAGGAGAATAGCCTTCTCTAGCGCGAATTCATTGTCCCTGTGTCCATGATGAAATGTTTGACCCCGAGGAACCAGCCCCTTATTTAGATTCGGAGCTACCATCAGATTTTCCCCATATCCTTGAGTTGATACTGAACCCAACGAATTTTGCTTTGAACCCCAGCGGTAGGGAACGTTACCCTGATCCTCCAGTAACGAGCTGAGTTAAATCCGTTGAGTTTCTTAAATTCTCCTCGGGACGTGCTACCGAGCGTTGGCGAGAAAACAGTTACGAACCCTCCCTCTTCTCTCGCCACAGCCACAGTTGAATTACCTCCTGATGTCTGTGCGCCTTTAATTATTGTGCTTTCGAGTGCATATTTTTTCTCACGATCTGGCCCAAATATTCTCCTGGAGGTCCACTGTGATACGAACGTTGTGCCGTCATCATCTGGCGCACTGTCAACGAAGTTCCTAATCCGTCCGTCCTTCCCGCCCAAGTAGATCGTTCGATTGTGATACTCGGCTGAGTTTGGCCCTGCGGTCGTCGATGGGAATGTCCAGTTCCACCACGTCCCATTGGTCTTTGAAAATACTACTGCCTCTGAAGTGCGCTCTGTGCTCAGTGGTGTTTTTAGAAAAAATAAAGCCAGTTCCCTTGAAGCCCAATAGACCGCTTTTTGATTTTTATCATCCATCTCTCCGTCACTTGGTGGAATTTGCTGTGGAAATGCGGCCTGAATGATCGGTCGAACCTTGTGTCCTACGAGGTCAACCGCAAAACCTTTCACTGCGTATATATTGTCCGGATATTGACTCCCCGCATTTGCTCCTTCTCCCCATGTTGGCGCAACAGCAATTCCCATCATCACTCCACCTACATCCACTGCACTCTTTGAACTAAATCCTCCAATCGAAGTCGTGAGCCGTTCAAGCCTCCATAGCTCTTGTGCAGCTCCGGTCATCGCCCACAGACTCGTTTGCTTGATCAAGTACAGGATGTCTCCTATGCTTTTTACTCCGGTAAGATGGTCCTGATGTCCAAACGGCCGTATATCTTCTCTGTTTAATGCCGGATGCGTTCTAGGATCAGCAGTGTCACTCCATCCAAATTCATGAACACGCCTATCCACTCCAGCATCCGCTCCAATCAAATGATCTCGATGCCACGCTGCCGTTCTATATGCACCTTGTGTTGTGTTTGCACTTATTTGGAAAAGACCCGTTGCGCCCCTGAATTCTAGTTTTCTTTCCGCATTTACGGCTCCATCGCGTCTGGTAGTAACTTGAATCATGTCGAATGAAGCCGGGATAAGTTCTGCGGATCCAATATCTACTCCTGGTGGAACTGAAGAATCGACCTCGTTAATTATTTCTGCGAATGACGAAAAATCTGCCCCATTCAATCTTGCGATTGCCAAGAACGTTGACCCTGATCGGTTATAGAGACAATACAAACTATCCGTTACAAGAGAACCTATATCATCAAATGGAATCATCGCAAAACGCACCATGTCGAAAATTCCTCTGGCGTCCGTTGTAATTCTTGTTGCTATCGTCTGTACAGTCCCCGGTCTCTTGAGAAGTCCGTCGTGATCCGGATAGGTATTTATAGTGTCGTCGGTTTCATGATCCGGTAAGGCTTCTCTTGCTGCGATCCTATTGATTCCTCCAACGTGAGGAAAGATGAGCTGTGGTTCAAGTAGTGACATGGCTATCCGTTGTGATTGTGACCAATGAGACACTTAGCTGTACACATTTTCTTTCGATGGAATTGTTCCTCGATCCTCTCAAGTTCTGCGTCTAATCTTCCCTCGGCTTTATCTGACGGACGTGAACTGACCACGATGTTTGACACCGTACTTTTAATCCGTGCCACAACAACACCTTTTTCGTTTTCAAGATCAACCACAAGGTTTATAAAATCCCCATTGGGTTTCATGTCCACGATGACTTTGTTGAACTTTTCTCTTCGTGGCAACTTGGCCTTTCGCCCCTGTGGCATTTCTGAAAACTTGTTGCCTTTTGGAATTTCTGGCCTATTCGCCTTGGTAGGCTTCTCCTGTTCCGAAATCATCAGGTTGCGATGTACGTGTGAGACTCTTCAATCAGCTCAGGGAAATGCACAGCCACAAAATCAGCTTCCTTTTGCTGCTGTACTACCGCTGCGGCCGCTGCGGCCTGGAAGTCCTCGTTGTACTTCAATCCACGCACAATCGCCCCTTCAATGATGGCTCCCTGGAGTAGTGCAGGAAGTAAGAACGTATTGTCCGAATCGTTCACCATGATCGGCGGCGAACGCTGGTAGGTCAGGTGTAGCTCGTATATCGCATCTGGAAATGGATTCAGTTGTATCGTCAAAAATGTCGCGCTTATTTCCCATGGCATCAATTCTGCTATCAGGACTGGTATCGTATCTCTGCTTTCATAAATAATTATTCCTTTGGAGTTTTCGCTTTTCCCAACTCCAATTACTCCAAATACTTGCCCTGCAAATAGATCTACTGCTGCCAATGCCGGCGCGGCCAGTGTTTCAAACTTCTCAATCCTGCTTCGTTGGTCGGTTGTATAAAGATTCGCCCCCACCCTCAGATCTGCATCCTCCGTTGCATCGGTAGATCTCACTTGCATCCCATTCGGGAATAATTTTTCTACTGACGTATCGTCATAAACGAGATCGTCAATCACGGCGGTTCCAGACGCTCCCAATGTTAATCTCCCGGTAACATGAAGCCTACTTACCGTTGGCTGAGTTGTTGTTGCTGATGCCTGAACAATTCCATCTATACGAAAAGTCACTAGGGCGTTTTCGTCAATTTCAACTTCCACTATTGCTGAAGCATTTGTATTCAGTGTGGTTGGCGTTCCAACAAGAGTTCCATCAACGTTAAAAAGGTGTGACAAGAATCCTGTCGGACCCCAAATTAGATCTACTGACCATGGCATACCAGCGAGCCCGGTAAGTAACTGGTTTGCAGTGGGATCCAGCCCGTCGCTCACTCCCACCTGATAGCGCGTACTCGTCGCTGGCGAAACTGGACTTTGGATAGCGAATCGAAACACAGATCGTGTCGTTGTAGGTACATCACGACGGTAAGGAAATCCAAGTACATCATCAACAACATCGAAACTCAATGACTGAGCACCAGTGATCGGATTTGTCGTGCTCACTGTTCCTACTGAGTAGTTTGGTCCAGTTACGCCCCAACCATCCTGTCCGTCAAGATCCACAAGTGCCAATGTTTCAAATCCCTGCGAGTACAGGAAGGTTCCTCCACCTGGAAATACTGAGCCTTCTTTTATGAAGAGTGCAATATCCCTTGGGATGTCCGGATCCTGCTTGAGATCAGCATTGTAAAATTTCCGCTCGAATTCGTTCATGGAGCGAATCTCTAACGGAAACCACTCTATCGGAGAAACGTTTTCATCCAGAATTTTTGCTTCCATGATTTTCACCATGTCCCTCGGGACATTCCTGATGATGAACGGATTAACTGGATCCGGTTGGGCTCCCTGTGAAATTGTAGTCCTCCACTTTGCAACCAGTTCCGGAAAGACCCACTTCGCTGCGTACTCCATAAATTGCTCGTTCAGCCACGCATTAACGTTTCTGATCCCCGTCGCATCTCCGGTTTGCCGGATAGCTGTCAGCACTTGGTCCCTCATCGTTTTGAATGAGTAGATTTTACCGGCTGGCATTATCTACGAAACCCGCTTACCCCAAATACTTTCCTTCTCGTTTGACTTCCGGAAACAATGACTTTCCCACTTGGACAGGCATTGTAGTCAATGAATTTGTCTCGCTCCTTCCGCTCTAAAAGATGCGAGAGAAATCTTCCCCCGTATCCTTTTGGAGCATCGCAGAACTTGGTGTGCATGATTCCTTGCTGTGCGGATTGCTGATGGATGCAGTGCTTGCATCCTTCGTGTCGATTTCCTTTGTCATCCCACTGGATGGTGATGACCGAGGCTGGTTGCTTACAGTTTGGGCAGTATTGCATAAGAGAAGGGCGTCCGGGTTCTCCGGACGCCCCCGATCCTTATTTGCTCTTCAGGAACTCAACGAAGAACTGGAACGCCGTGATCGTGTTGAGCGCATCGGCCACGCTTATCGTCACAGTTATGTCCAGATCCCGATCCAACGTTTGATTCACCGTAACCGGCGTGGCACCAATCGCCAGTGCGTTGAGTGCCGCGATGTTCGATGTCGTTTTCAGTTTGGGTAGGACTGTTCCAAGTGCTCCCGTTGAGCGAACCGTGAACTCCCAAACGATTTCGACACGTCCACCCGCACCACCTGCCGCCAGTGCGCCAGACGAGATGATGTCCAACCCGCCAAGCCGACCAATAAACGTAAGGTTCGGTGTTCCCGTTGAACCATAGATTGCATCCAACGTGACCCGAATTACTTCTCCCTCCATAAAACTCCCGGCACCAATGGTCTTTGCCGTCGCCAGTGCCGTCTGCACGGTACTGTTGGCAACTGCCGTCCCATCAGCCTCCAGGCTGTGGATTAACCCTCTGCTTGATCCAAAGTCACCCATGGTTTACGTCACCCCCCTTACGCGTTTTCGGACTGGAGGATCTGAACATGGTCGTCACGAGTCCTCACAACCCCAAACAGGTTCCACAGGATGATCCGCTTTGCCAGATCCTCCCGGGTAATCACGGTCGTCATATCCTTCTGAACTCCGATTGCATACGCCTCTTCCTGGAACATAAAGTTGATCGTTCGGACCGTTCCACCTACGTCCCGACGCCGCACTCTCGTTCCCATCAACGGCTCCGCACCGTAAATCGTCTGAAGGAATCCGGTCTGTGTCGGAGTCGCTTCCGGTCGAATCCCGAAACCGATGAACCGGATGTTCACGAATTTGTCGATCAACAGAATCGCTCCCTGTTGCCCAGGGCTCACGTACAGGAATCTCCTCATCTGCGGAACGTCGGCCGCGTCAAGCGCGACTTTCGCCTGCAAAATGAGGATGTCCGTGAGATCGGTCGGGACATCGATTCGGTTCGTGTTACCAGTTTCCAGCGCCAGAATGGTGTCCTCAATGAACTGACCGTGAGCTACACCGGCCTTTCTGACGAACGCACGCTGGTTGTCGAATGACAACTGAACATCTTCCGCATCCGGGAAGTCTCTCGTGGCTTCACGCGGCTGGTTGATGATCAGCGATACGCTGCTGGGGTTCTCTTTCTGCGGGGTAACTCCACCGAGATCCCCGATACGGTTGGTGATGACATCCAGCACTTCAGGGATGTCGATTTGCTGGAATTTCTTTCCTGTGACCAAACGGGACTTGTCGATGATCCTGGTCTTCATGAAGAACATCGCATTGCGCTGTTCCAGCGCTTCCATTGCGATGTCGGTCTTAGACCAAGTTAAACTTCCTACTGGTTCCGGCATGCTCCCTCCTCAACGATGTAAGTTTTATGTCCTTTGTTCACTCCCAGCGATTTCCTGCGCTGGTGCATCGTTGCCCGTTGTGAGGAGGCTGCCCCGACGGTGATTGTCTGCGCCGTCACATCATCGCCCGTGTCGTGAGCGTGCCGAACTGCTATGCCTGGATTATACCAATCCAGTCAATCTTATTCCTGTTCCTCTTCTTTTTTGGCTTCCTTGTGCATTTTTAGTGCTTCTGAAATCTTTCCAGAGGTATACAATTCCCTGGCCTGATCACGTTTTGACTTCGGTTGTCCAGGCGTCCCGCCCCCGGCAGGAGCGCCCCCAAGCGCCGTCTTTTCAACGGTACTGGCCGGATCCCTTGGAAGCTGCGCTCCAAATTTCTTGTCATATTCCAGGTAGGCAAAGTAGGCATCCCGGGCGTGGTTGCCAGTACCAAGATCATATTTTTTAACGATCTCTTTGATCCTGGCTTCGTACTGCGGATCTTTCCGTGAAGCCGGAGCGCTCATCAGTTTGTCCCACTCCCGCCGCGAACTGAACTTATCCTCTAGGACCTCAATGGCAGTGTCCACATAACTGTGTCCTTCAGACTGAAATCTCGCTTGCTTTTCTTCCTTAGTTTCCCTTTGCGATGGACGCGCCGCCCTTTCTGCGACTCTTTCCTGCTCAAGAAATGCCAGCTTTGCTTTTGTCTCTTTCGCCTCTTCGACGGCAGCATCACGCTCGCCCTTGAGGCGAATTCCCGCTGCCTGCTCTGACGATGGCTCCGGTTCTGTAATTGTAGTTTCAACTGGCGGCGGCGGCACCCCTTCTTCAGTGGGAACTGCGGTTGCCTGATTGTTTTCCGGTTGACCGTCTCCTGGGACTACCTGTGTCGCAGGAGATCCTTCCGGTAGTTCTTGATTCACAACTTCATCAGCCATTACTCCTCCTCGCTTGGTTCATCTTTTTCTTCAGATATAGCATCCAGTTTCCTATCGTTGGCATCTCGATCCAGCTCTTTTTGACCTGCCTTTAGTTCCTGTAGATTTATTTCTTCGATTTCAATTAACAATGCCGATGCCAATGCAAGCCCTTTCGCGTAGATCGCTCCGGTGTTATTAACCTTTTTCCCGCTAACCTCAACTTGCATGTCCAAATTTTGTATCCGTATTGTCTCCATGAATATCCCTTTCAGCAACGGCCAACCTTCTTGTTGTGTTAGTTGTTTTAGATGAACCCCTTTCTGATACTCGTCAAAATTCGATCCATCCTTTCCGGCCAGGAATTTATGTACATCGTTTTCATCCTTCAGCCAATTTCTGATTAAATTCTTAATCCACTTCATGCTGGCACCGGCATGCGAGCTGCTGGTGGTTGCGAAAGAATCTGTTGGATCCTTGCGCTATTTACCAGTTGCGATGCGTTCTCACCGTAGAGGATGAGCGTCTTCTTGGTGAGCTGGAGAATCGCCGGCATGATCACGGGCTCAAGCCTCGGATTCAGTTGTACGACCTGTGCAAGTTGCTGGATCGACTGGTTAATATTTCTCAGCAACGGACGCCGGAATTCCAAATCTGTAGCTACCTTCATCTGGAACTGTGCTCGGCGCAAGAGGTTTTGCTTGGAATTCAACTGCCCTCTCACAACACCGTCCTCTCCTGTGATGCTGACCCCAAATTCAAACGGCAGGAATTGTTCGTTGAGTTCCGCCTGTGTCTCAAGGAACTTTTTCGACATTTCTGCGGAGAAGATAATCGCATACGTTGCAATCTTCCGTGCTGACTCCGTGGCGATATTCCTGATCTCCGTGGCGGTCCCGCCCTGCTTAATCCCCTGCACGTTCGAGCTGGCCCCACTGGTCGCCCTCATCTCCTCGATGTCGATTGAATCCAAGGCCATCCCTGGTCTCAATACGCTCGTATCCACATGGAGTTGAGCCATCACGCCGTCGATCACTGAGTTGAAGATCTTCCCCGGGAAAAGCCTCACACGCGATGTCACCTTTCCTGGAATTCCACCTGTCCGCTGCCACATCCCAAACAACGCCATGGTGACGATATCCGTCATGAGATTCCTTCGTTCATTGATGGCGATGTATTTGTCTGCAAGGATATCTCCCATCCCAATCCCATAGAAGTCTTCTTCGTTCGGAAGAAAACGGCACGCGCCGAATGGAAGCCGTCCGTGAGCATACGGGTTGACCATCTGTACGATCCATTCACGTCCGTTGACGATCAGGATTCTCCAGATCAGCGGCAGAGCTTTCTTGCTATTGGGATCCCTCGGGTTCTTCATCGTCGGATGAATACCCCAATAGTCATCCACGTGGAGAAGATTGTTGTCTCTTGATGTGAAGTATCCTTGGTTCAATCTGATGTTTTCGGAAACCTCACCGCCTTCCGAGGTAAATTTCCCCTTGAGATCTAGTGTATTCAAGTCTCGGGTTCTTGTTCCTGGTGCTTTTGCCAATCGAATGTTCTCAACCAGTCCACTCAGTTCTTCACGTGTGATCTCATACTCCATTGAGGCCCACAACATATCGTCGATTTCCATGGTCCGAGGCGGAAAATGGAATCGCCAGATTGGAACGTGCTTCCAATTCGGTCCGTCAAACACTACGCCTTTGGTAAATCTCGGTCCCACATCAATCATTCGTTCGCGGAATTTCCAAGGCCAATACGCGATGCAGGTTCCGTGGTTGAGTCCTGACCGCATACTCATCATCATTTTGCTTCTCAGGCCCATGTCTTCATGCTGCTGACGCATGATTGACTGTGTGGACTGTGAGGCTTCGATCACGTCACTACGAGATTCGTTGGACCACGGCATGAACCAAGGATCATCACCCCAATGCACAGCGTCAACGGCTGACGTGACAGACTCTACGTTGCGGTGATACTCAAGGCTCCCTGTATTCGCTCTCGGTCTTCCGGGCTCTGCCGCACGCCGCTCCTCTCCCAACGCACGATACATACGGTCGTTCCGTCTGGCGTTTCGCACAAACTGACCACCGTAATCTATGTGCTCCTGGACTCTCTCCATAATTATTCTCGAAATCGGCGGTTCGTTCACCTTCGATTCCGTTATTACATTTGGTACGTGTTCAGCCATTAGTTTAGTGGCCTCCCTGAGATTGGATGGAATTCTATTTGTTCTTCCACTTCTGAATTCGTATTCGGGTCCATACTATTCTGTGAAGGAATGTAGATCGGGCCACGCTCAACCAGTTGTTCAGTGGTAATTACGATTGGCGTTGCCCACAGGGTCATCGCTCCATATCTGGCAGCGTCGGCCGCGTGACAATCTGCATGGCGCTTGAATCCGCCTCCGGCTGGTTCGAGATCCCTGTCCTCCAGCGACGACAAGTTTTGAGACAACTTCGTAGCTTGACCTTCCACAATCATAAACATGTAGTAGTCGGATGGATTCGCTTGCGTCTGCATTATTCTTATGTGCTGAATTGACGCCTGGAACCTGTTGTCGGCCTTCTCGCATCTTAGTCCCGCATTGTTGAATTCGTCAGCTACCGACTTTCCATCTCTTTCACGATCCCAAGCATGCGGATCCAGGTAGGTAATATCCGGCAGTGGATGTTTTCCCTTGATAAGTTGAACCACTTGTGTCGGTGTCCGGTTTTTTACCGTGAACTCTTTGAAAATGATGATCCGACCATCAGGCGTTCTCGCGCACCACAGGAATACCGTCTCATCCGCGAATCCCCAATCACAGGCTCCGAAGATGTAGCATTGATCGCGGATCGCGTTCCAGTCCTGCACCGACAAGAGATGCCCTTCGGGCCATGGCCTCGCAACAAATTCTGGAAACACCAGACCTTCATATCCAAGAAACTGTCCGAGCCATTCCTGCGCGTAGTAGTCTGGCGTCATCTCTTTGTCACCGCCCATGCCCGGCATATACCGCAGTAATTCTTCGTAAGGTATCGTCATCACGTCTGGCTGTCCGAAGATCCAGCTCTTGTGACCTTTGAGCGCACTTTTTCCCCAGCCTTTCATGAAAGTTCGATAGTAATGCTGGCGTCCTTTCGGAGTTGAGAGATTGAGAACTTTTCCTTTTTTGTTTGCCAACGCCAGATCAAGTACCTCATTGAACCCCAGGATTGGCGAGTACGCCTTCTCGTCGTTGCACGCTCCCAGCGGGTGGATGCCCCGCAGGGCGTCGAAGTTGTCCATCCCCACCAGGATGATCGACTTCCCGTCTATCAGTCTGATCACTAGATCCTGGGAGTTTTCTCCCACCTTGATCTTTACTGGTTGGTCCTCCAGGAACTTGTTCCACTTGTCCCAAATGTTCCTTTTGGCCTGCTTGTATGACGGGCTCGTGAACACCGCTACGTCCCGGAACTGACTCTCCAGGGTTTCCAGGGTCAACCACTTCATTCCGAAGTCTGTTTTCCATATCCCCCGGCCCCCCGAGACCGTCTTCTCCCTGGCTGGATCGTTGAGCACTTCCCCCTGCCAATCCAGCATCTCCATTCGGATGGACCTGTCCACGATTTGGATATTCGTGGGCAAATGGCGCAGTTTTGTTGGTGATAAGAACTCTGATAACTGCGTCCCCATCTTTTATCTCCAGACTCTTCTGACTTTCCCGCACATCAGCTTCCACCGTATGCAATGTATCGGCTATGGTCTTCAGTTCTCGTGAGTCTAATTTGCCATCTGATTTTCCCTCCAAGGCAGCGTCTATCTGATCCAGCACCTTTGTTCGCATCTCTGTTACTCGGCGCTGATCTTTGTAAAGCTGTACCTGTGCGTCGTTCGTCTGGAGTTTCGCTAGATTTGCCTCCACCTGATCTTGTAGCTTCTTCAAACGATCCGCCCATTTGTTCCGACGCACAAAATTCCTGATGGTGCTCGGCGGCATAGACATGATCTGCTTGAGAAACGTGAAGTAATGAGTGACCTTCCCGTTGAGGTATGCGGTCTCGAACTGCGGCCACAACTCCTCGTCGAACCATTTCTTGGGAAGATCCATCAGGCAAGATTACGAGCCCGTGTTGTTGCCCGTCTGGTTGGCAGCATCCGCCGCCGCCTTGTCGGCCGCTTCCTTCTCCACCCTATCAGCCTCAGCCTTCTCCGCCGCTTTCTGCGCCAACCAATCATCCTCGTCTTTCTTGACTCGCGCGGCTTCAGCGTCACCTCTGGCCTTGGCGTCGGCCGCTTCCTGTGCTCGGTTTTGTTCCTCTCGTTTTTCCTCGTCACGCTGAACAGCTACCGCACGCGAATCCGCCTCAATCTTCACTGCTTCGCTGAACTTAACCCAGCCCATCTTTGGATTCAACGGATGAGGAACCATGATGTCCTCATTCGTCGCATCTCTGGATGCCTGATGCACTGCCGTCAGAATGAATTCACTTTCACCAGCCTTCAACGTGGTAATAAACCCCATGGTCTTCAACTGCGCTTCGTGTCTCTTGATAGCCCTGATTCCGTTGTCACGCTTTTCCTTGTCGGCAGTCGTAGCATTAACTCGTCCCAGGACAAATGTCCCCGTCATGACCATCGAGCAGTCGTGATGCTTCGCCTCAACATTCCAATCCAGCGCTTGAAATTCGTTCACCCAATGATTCATCCGTGCCAGAGCTTGTGCGATTTCCGTTGAGAGTTCTTCCTTGAGTTTTTTGGGGCTGATGTTTGCTGGAGTATTTCTGGTGTCCGGTCCCTTCCTTGCCCTGGGTCCTTGGTCCTGCGTGTCTCGACTCGTTTGATTAGTTCCGATGGGCATTTGCAATCCTCCTGGTTTGTTTTTCCGAATCGTCGATTATGATAGGCCGCCATTCAGGAGGCTGAAACATAACCCGTATCCCTGGTTGGTCCTTGTAGTTTTCTTCAAAGGCAATAGAAGGCCACTGGTCCGTCCCACCTTTGTGATAAAACAATATCCCGGTCGGCCCCGCCTGGTTGCCGAGGCCAGATTTTGCCAACAGATTCTTCCATTCAAAATCTTTCTTGATCCTGCTCGGATCCATGGTGTAGTCCGGCTCAAGAAGTAAGCCATGGTCTAATCCGTCGATTCCCAGCACTCTGAAAAATCCCACGTTGAGCATTTCCATCTGGACCATTTCGATTCCATCAACGTCCCTGAAACTCTTCAACTCACGACCTCAATCTTGCTTCCTTCCAGCGTGTTATCTTTCACGGCTCTCTCAACCCACTTGAACATCCCGAATTTTTGCGGTCCGCCGTAAAAAATACACATGAGCGGCGTCAGTCCACCAATCTCCTTGTTGCGCGTTAGAAGCCAACGCTTGATCTTGTCCAGGTCGCCGTGGAAATAGTCGTGGATTTTCACGGTCAGCGTCACGGCATCGACAATAACGGTCCCCGGATCCGGCCGGGTCTGAGTGCTGTTCAAGGTACGATCACCCGGGACAGCCAAAACATCAGCATCGGGCCGGCACACAGGGCCAGCGCATAGCAGATCCAATTTGCAAATGCACATGTTCTCTCGAACTCTTCCGCGAATTCCTTTGAAACTTGAAGCGGAGGGTCAGTCAGGCCCACCAATTTCCCAACGTGTCTTCGTTGGTCAATGTAACCATGCAGGTCCATCGGTTTCAACCGATCTTTATGCGGCATGCCGTTATTATAACCTCCCGGTCCCGGTCATTAGCATGATGACCAATAACGCCAATACCAGCACAGTTTCTACGAACCTCGGCCACCACAGTCGCTGGTCCTCCCAGCGCTTAATCCACGATGGATGGACTGGAACCCACGCATCTTCCTTCGGGAAATTTTTGGCGTTCAACAACTTGACCGCATCCAGGATGTCCTGATCGGTCAGTGTCGTTGGTGCGACCACAACCGTCCCAAACAATAAGATCTCTCGCTGGATTTTCATCTCCAATTCGGCCAGCCTCATGCCGCCACCCTGTCTCCTGGAAACACGGTCACGCCATAACGCTCCAGCGGCGTCATCTCGCCCCAGTATTCGCGCAATGTCACATTGACCGCGTAATCCAACTCCCGGCAAAAATCCCTCTCTCGCTCTTTCTCAACTTCACGTTTCGCAAATTCTACGATCATGCTGTCTGTCACAAACGCCTGCTCGTCCCAAACCGTCACGCTCATGAAACCCCCTCTGTCACCTTCCTCATCGAAAACCAGTTCTTCATCAGACCCTTCCGGTTAACCACCCACAGGTGCGGCCATCTCCATCCCCACTTCCAATTCCACCCCAGGGCAAATCCCGGACCCCAGATGTCCCTCCCTTTCCGCTTCACCCAAATCTGGAACCCCGTCTTCCCCACCCGAAATCCTACGTTCAAATCCATTTCACATTCCACCTGAAACCCCCTTCTCCCTCTCGGATTTTTTTCCACCTTTCTTTTCCCCACAGACCTCACACCCACACACACTTACACTTGGGACAACCCTCATGGGGAACACGGGTTTCCGCGACTCGGATCCGGGGTCCCCAACCCCCCCCTCGCCGTCACGGCGTCCCGACGAGCCACAGCGTCCCCCAGATCGCCATCACGACCACCCACCACCCCACAGCACACACCACAAGCAGCCATGAGCAACCCTCTCGCTTGATCATCCTATTGCCAGCTCGGCCTCGCTCTCTCTCTTGCAGCGCTTGCATAGCCTCACCTTCGCTTGATCCAACGTGCGCTGATACCACTGGTCGGTCATCTCCCCGCATCGCTTGCACCATCCCCGGTCCTTACCCGGCCCTAGCTCTCTCGGCTTCAGGTCAGGCCCCGGTATCACGTGGCTGAGGTCAATCCCCTGCGATAGGTTCGTAGCGGCTGAGTCCGCTGCACCGCCCAACGTACCCGGCGGCAGGAAGGATTGAACCACCGGTTCCCCCAGCGTTTCACTCGCCACTGTCATCCTTGGCGCACGCTCCTTCACCTTGCGCGCCGCTCTCCGCTTCGATTCTACAATCCGCCTGCACGCTCGGCATGCCCTGCGGCCTGGGCATTCCTCGCTACCGCATATGCTGACCCTCTTTGGTGGCATGCCATGAATGTACCACGCCATGACACCATCCCATGTCACCTTTGTTTCACGTGAAACGGCCCCCTTCCCTCCTGGTTCCTCCCATCCCCCTTAGGAATAGTAGTAGTAGCCTGTTGAAACCTGTTGATAACTCCTTAATCCCTGTCTGCATATCCTCTGCGTGTGTTGATAACCTGTGAACACTCCAAAGCCGGACGTTCCCCTCCAACCTTTACATGCCACGTTGTCCCCCGTGCTCGTGCTGGTAGAGCCTACGTTTCCGAAAGAGACAAGCCAACCCCACCACCAAGCTCGACATCAACCGCCCTCCAGAGATTAACCGCTTCGGCTTCGTCTTTCGCTCGCGCGCCGGGCCATTCGTTGACGATCTGCCCCGCGAGTGATTCCGCCAGCGTCCGGGCGCACGGCCTCACCCGCTCCGACAAGCCCCACATCTGGTATGGGATCAACAGCTAAACCCATAGCTTCGACTCTCGCGCATCGTGTCACACCATATGTTGTGCGTGTCAGAAATTCATACCAGGGCTTGTGATGTCAGCATCCGTCAACTGACACCCTGACACCGACCCCAAGCGCTTGTGGATTCTCTGACACCCCACCACCACCATTGGTAGAAGCTCTTGGCATGACACATGCAATATCAGTCCTTGCCAATGGTACAAACGAATAGCCTTCCTAGTGTGGTGGTTCTCGGTTCCTCTTTGGCAGGGGCTAAGTTGTGCGCTGTGTACCCAGTGTATTCGCCGAGGATTCACCTTCAGGAGATTCAACGATGAAAAAGTGGACTCTGCCCGATTGGATGAAACCCTACGTTTGCCTGCTCTCCAACGTTCAGACCGAAGAGGACGTAGAGCGGCTCATGAATAACCACACAGCAACAGTATTCGAGAACGCACCGCTCGCTTTGATCTGCGTGTCACTTAAATCTCAGGTCACCCTTTTGAATCGACTGCAAGACCGTGGTTTACTCTTGCTCGATTCTGCCCTGGAGGATCACAGCTAATGGAAATGACAACTCCATGCAAAGTCACCAAGGATAACGTAGAGCTGTTTCGTGGTACCAACATCGAATGTTATAGTTTCATCCTCAGACACCAGCCACAGTCAGTTGACTGGGCAATGAAATACTCCGGTTACAGGATTGAGCCAGTCGAAGCGCAACAGGAGGATCACAGCTAATGAGTATTACTCGACGAATTCCCCCGTGTGCAGCAAAAGTGTTGGACTGTATTCGTAAGAATGTGAAGCGGCCTCGCCGCTTGCCTCGGTTAACAGGTTCTAACCGCTTGCGTTGGTTTAAGCGAACCGCAATGGTGTGCTGTCCAATGGGCTTACTCCCTGGCGCAATCTCACCGCAGCCATGGGTTAAACGCCATCTAAAAGGCTGGGATCTTCCTGGCCGTGGAATCAAATGCTTTGCTATTTGGTGGGATGAACAACAAGACGCCCGCGCTGCCGTTAATGCAGTGTGGCCCAAGGAGGTACACAGCTAATGAGTGATTACCAGTACAGAGCACAAGGAAAAAGTTTCCTTGCAAAATGTAAAGCGAAAATGACCGTGAGGTATTTAGGCTATCGGCCCCACTTTGATGACGACAAAGAAAGCCGGGATGTGTTCGGCATTACCTTCAGGCGCATGCGTGGTTCCTGCTCTATCGCGCACAGATTTGGTATAACGTTCGGTCAGTCCACCGCCGATAGCACCGGGAGCGGTGACAACAAGCCTTCAGCCTATGCCGTGTTGACTTGCCTTACCAAGCGTGACCCCGGAACCTTTGAGGAGTTCTGTGCTGAATATGGATACGATACCGACTCGCGTAAAGCAGAGAAAACCCATAAAGCCGTTGTCGCAGAATGGAACCAAGTTAAAGGGTTCTTCACTGACGACGAGATCACAGCCCTGGCCGAGATCAACTGACCATGAACCACACACCGGGACCGTGGAACGTGAAACCCGATTGCTCTGGGAATGATCCTCACGTTTACCGGATTGACGATGCAAAGGGTCAGACCGTGGCTAGAGACATATCTCCTCAAGATGCACCTCTACTTGCCGCTGCACTTGATTTGTTTGCGGCACTAAAATACATGAATCACATGGGCGGAGATGATCGCGGAGGATACTGCATCTGTCCACTTAAGGACGGCTCTGCCCCGGACCATAAACATGCCACGGTCTGCAAAGACGCACGCCAAGCCGTAGCCAAAGCTGAAAGTAGACAGAAAACAAATGAAAACGTGTAAGGATTGTGATGGATCAGGGGTTACAGGGGTTGGGTGGCCGCTGGAGCAATGTGAGACATGCGCCGGAACGGGAGAATATATGATGCAGGAAAGTATCGCAGCAGAATTACTTGACGCCCTAGTGTTTATCCTACCCATGGCCAAGGGTTATGCTCATGCTCACCCGGTAGGAGGAAATCAAGACAAAATCCGGCACGCCGAACAAATCATCGCCAAAGCTACCGCCGCACCTGCGGCAAAGGATACTGACAATGGATAATGCTACCGCTTCCCTTATCGCTTCCTTGCGTGATGTGCTTGAGGCTGTGAGATATGCTCGAAACATTAAAGACGCTGGACAAGCTGACGATGCAATGAGTGACGCCGACGTGCGTGTGGATGAGGCTATCCATAAAGCCAACTTCGCACTAATGGCAGAGGATGACAGCTAATGCCTATCACTGGACCGATTCCAGACGAAGCAAAGCCAGTTCTTGAGGCTATACGTGAATCAGTGTCACGCCCACCGGACCTGCCCGTGCGTGAGTTTTATGGTCGCCTTCGGTGGAGACATTCTCGGCCAGACAGAGAAGGCTTCGCCTGCCCAATGGGACTACACCCAGCAGCCATTATCTGCTGTCCATATATGTGTAGGGATTTTCCCGTAGCTAGCTGTACCGGCGAGAATATTCTGAGTTTTGGTATGTGGTGGGACCGCCAGACAGATGTTCAGGCCGCTGTCGATGCGGTTTGGCCGGAGCATAAAACATGATAGTGCAGACGGATCTAGAATCCTCCGAGATTGCGGTGCTCAAGACCGCCGTGGAATTGCTGACAGCGGCCGGTTACACGCTGACGGCTCGGCTCCTGCGAAACGTCCTGCTCAAGATGGGCCTCAATGTCTAACCTCATCGTGCCGTCAGAAAGCTGTATGTGTTTGGGATGTGGTAAACATTTCCCATTCTCACAGCTTCAGCACGTGAACTATGAAGATGACCTAAACGTGGAAGCCGTGGACCGTAAGTCCCCGTGCTGCAAATCTGAATATATCCTGGTGCAGGATATAGAGGAGAGAAATTGCTGATGAACATTAAGGACGGTGGCGGAGCGTTTCCCCAAGTACCTCAACTCGACCTTGGAAAAGATGGCGAGATCAAGCTGCGATGTGATGGCATATCTGTCTTAGACTATTTCGCGGCAGCGGCGTTGACCGGCCTGTTAGCAAATAGCGATGGGTGTGAATACATGGCTGAACATGCAGACATGGCTTATTGTGCCGCTATTGCCATGCTGTCCGAGCGTGAGAGTAGGAATAAACCGTGAGCACGCCAACAGGCGACCTCGGCCCACAGCATACCGGACCCCGGGAAGGTGCTTGTGATCGGTGCAATCAACGTCCCGGGACAGATGAATACAGGGGCGCATGGCTTTGCGATCACTGCCTTGAAGATGAAGAACGCGCCGACAACCTACAACGCCAGGAGGATGAACGCATGGAAGAACAAGAGGACAGACTTTACAACGAAGCGATTAAGGTTGCCCGGGGCGATGCCTCCATTGAACCTACCCGTGAGCATGTCCGTGTGCTGTGGGATCGCATTGTGTGGACAACTGGCCGGATCGAGAAGATGAAATCTATGGTAGAGAGCGCTTCAGGTAACTTGAAAAAGGCTATAGTTTCCCATCACACAACGGAGAAAGAAAACCTCGGCCATTCATCCAAGTAATTATTATCTGTCCTCTTGTGAGATGCACTAAGTAGGCGCTGGCCGCAATGTCTTTTATGGCCTTGAGAAACTTTATGCTATCCTTGCTCGTGGGTTTGCTTCCCGCCTTCAACTGAACGACTTCCGTGTGATCCTTGAACAACGCGATTACGTCGAAACTGCTATGGCTTCCAGCCGTCCGCATCGCGTGCAATGCGCCATGCCGTAAGTACCACTTGACCAGCCACCGCTCTGCGTTCGCTCCCTTGCGATACTGCCCTCCGGGTTTCATGTCTTCCCCTCCTCCGCTGGCTGCGCTGCGGGTGGCGTCAACCCCCGATTGAATAATTGAGTTTTGCCCAGACTCGAGATCTCTGTTTCTAGCGGCCAGACCTGTTGGTTCATGTGCGAATCGACAACGTGACTTAATCCTCCGTTTCCAGGAAAAAGGTCGATCACCTCGTCTCCCCGCTTTACGTTCACCACGTCTAGCAACCAATGATAAAACTTGTTTGGCTTCTTCCCTACCACCTGCTGCTTGACCAATTCATGCATGTAAGTGTGAGCTTCACACCAATCTAAACGCCCGTATTCTCTAGGCCTGCGCTTGCGCCCTCCGTGGACAATAACCGGCTCCCAATAGTATGACGGATTGGATGTCGCCATCGAACCGCCGAACGTCTTAACCCAGGCCATGATCCTATACTTGCAGGTCAGCATGGGCAAAACGTAGGCGAGGTTTTTCTGATTCGTGGATAGCGCGAAGGCATCGAAGTCGTGCTCCAGATGCCAGATGAGTATCTTATGGTTCACTCCGCGGCCGCCGTAATGCTTCTCGCATCCAGGATATGGTGGATCCGCGTAGCAGAATTTCACCGCTTCCTCCCCTTGCCCACCTTGCCGGTCAGTAGCGTTTCAGTTCTGACTACACGGACAATCGAATATGGGCCTTTATCGGGAAGCTTCTCGCACAAATATTTCATCGCATACTTAGCAGAGCCCAAATCCCAAAACACTTCGCGACCCGCGTTGGGGCTTCTCACTTCCCATTGTCTTCCTATGTCCAGCGTAATGGTCCGGGTCTTTTTCATGCTTGCACCCGCGCCCTTCTTTTTGCAAACATATCAAGGAGATTGATACTGTTGTTGCCAAGAAATAGGTGGCGAGGATTCGTACAGATTGGGTTGTCGCACGTATGCAGAACAAACGAACCCTTGGGAATCTTCCCGTTATGAATCCACCACGATATCCGGTGAGCACCTACCTCCTTCCCGTTGACACACATGTGGCCATATCCGTCACTGTCCTTAGATGCTTTCCAGCCCCAGCACCCTTTGGCTTTTATCACGTTCGCCCAAAACCGTGGCGCAACTGGCCGTGGTGGACAACTCATGTCTTATGCTCCCCCTCGCCCTTCGGCTCACTGGGCTGCGGGTTGAACGATATCACGCAGTCATCTGGAATCAGATAATTCAGCAGCTTATCGTCCACCCAAACGACCACATTGATTAGCGCGATTGCTACCTTGCGCTTTGGGCGTCCATACAAGTTCAGGTTTTGCGCCGTGGGCTTTAATTGCTTCTCCATCCAGGCCAGCACTTCATGCACAGTACCCAGCACCCTGCGCCAGGGCTTCCACCATCTCATGTCCCCTCCCCCTCGCTCACTGGCTGCATTGACTCAAACGGGACGACCAGACAGTAGGCCCACGCCGCCACGTAATTAGTCGCACAACACGGACTGACGCTGTTCAGTGAACCCATGTGCTCATCGATCAGCTTCACGAAGCTCTTTTTAAATGGCTCCCCGCACATCAAACACACGAAGTTAGCTTTATCTTCATCCATGTTGCTCCCCCTCGCTCTTGGGCTGGCGCTTCGCAACTTTTCTTTTCTTATCTGGACGCCATCGTTTCACGATAATTCGATAGGGACATCCTGGACTCCTGTCCTCACAGGAACCACTTTGCAATCCTCTGATTACACAATTCGTCATCCCCCTAAATGTTCGCTCTTCACCACGGAAAAATGTAACCCATTTTCCTTTGCCCGGCCCTTTCCAAATTCTTAAAAGCTCATTAGACAAAGGCACATACTGAACAGTTACCAACCTTTCGCTCATGTCCCCTCCCCCTCGCTGCGCCCAACGTCGCCTCGCAGGGCTCTTGCTAACACTTTGATACGTCCAGAGGATATCTGCCCACTTCCATATACCTTGGCCTCTTCCACCACATCAGCCGCCGCCTCGGCTATGCGGATCAGGCGGTTCAGGGTCGGCTTAGGGACAGGAAACGCCTCTATGTCCCATCGCCTATTCATCCAGTCGTTCAACTCTTTCAACAACGCGGAAATGGTCATGGCTTATCCTGCTCAACTGGCTGGGCTTCGGTCATTTGGTTTTTGTTGTATTTGGTAACAGCGTCGTACAACTTCTCCCTAGGACATCCCGCGTTACATATTCTCGCGCTGTTCGCGGCTTCATTCCCACCGCAAACAGGACACCAATATTCGGTTTTCGTATCGTCGTTAGGATCGAAAACTCCATCGGTAAATTCGATCAGTGTTTCTGCCGCTATAAGCACTGCAACAAACTTCACCCGCTCGTCAGCACGGGCGGCGGCTTCGGCTTGCCCAATAACCATTTGAATCAAAGCGATCATCTGTGAGCGCGTCACTATCGGCACCGGCAGGTCGCCCAAGTTGGCGATCATGCTCCCTACACCGGACATCAGCTCCATAGCTCTCTGCCTTGCACTCATCCCCTGGGGCGGCGTCATGTTTCCTTCTTCGCATTGAAAGGATGGAGCGGATTGCACGAGTATTCACATCCGCCCTCGCAATCCCAAGCGTGGACATAGATCCACTGCCGCCCACTGTCGCCACCCCTTTCCAGATTTCCATTGAGTGATGTTTCTCCATTCCGAAGTTTGATCCAGTAGTCCGCAGGATTGATCGGTGTCGCTTCCTGCTCCTGCTCTTGCTCAGGTGACTGCGTAGCAACACGTGCTTCGGCTTGCCGCTTGAGAACGAAGATCGCCAACGCTCGATTAAAACCCTTCACGCTTTCCGAGGCGTCTCTGTAGTCCTTGACGGAGTGTCCCTGATGCTGGTGCTCGGCCTCACATTGACAAACCTCATTCAACTGAGCCGCTAACTCTTCAACCACTGGATCCAGTTCACCTGAACGCTCAACCGTTTTATTCTCTTTTCGCTTTCTCTCTTCCTCTTGGCGCTTGAACGCCTGTTCTTTCTCCCTGGCTTCATGCTGACATTTGAAACAAACGCCAACCTCAAATTCCTGCGGATTGCTCAAAACACTAACGTTGCAGTGTCGGCATGTGTGCGCGTTCTTCATGTTAACCTCCCGTTTTCACGGCCTGCCGCAGCTCGTGCCATTCATGGTAGTTGTGCGTCACCTGATCTATCTTGAGATTCAATACGGCTTCAACTGCATCTGTTAGTCTTTTCGTTTCCTGCTGTCCCTCGCAACGCGCAACGAATATTATGTTTCTCAAATTCTTGGCGTCCTCAACCAGCAAGTAGTTGTCATGGTATTCGATAAACCTTTCAAGCTGACCGCTCGCGCTGCCGTCCTCACCTTTTAGTGCCATCCAATCGCCAGTAGCATCCAGCCGACTTTACAGATCATGTGGATTGCTTGGTCCTGATGAACCGTTGTCCAGTTCTCGCACTTTGCAAAGTCAGTCATCCAATGAATAACTGTTTCAGCCATCCCTAGGGCAACACTTCCCGTTGCCAAAGCAACGGCCCCACCGTGAGTCAAGGCGTGAGCCGTCATCCAGTACGGCCAAACTGTAGCCAACGTCTGGCCGGGTGGAATGTTGTCCGGAACACGGTGTCGGTTTTTTCCTACAGTCATGTCACGCGGCTGCAAGGGAAAGTCTGCCAACGCATGCCCTACCATCATCCACCAGAACATAACTATCGCTTCGGACATTTATTTACCCTGCTTCTTTTTCTTCTTGCGCTTCTTACCGTGTGCACCCATGTTGTCTCCTATGCCAGCTCCAGGGCTGGCGTTGTGTGCCAAATGCGATTGCTCAAGATCGAATGTTCAACGTGTCCTATCGTTCTCAGGTGCGCCGGGTTCACACAATCTTTGTTTCCGCACTTGTGGTGAATGTCCACGTCGTTTGGTATCGGGCCTCGATGCAGCAACCACGATATCCGGTGAGCATACTGTGGGCTGTGTGACTTGCTCATGTTCTTGATCCGGCCGTATCCTTTACGGTCTATCTGTCCTATCCAGATCCAGCAATCAGGCGCGGCAGCGTAACCCACCTTTGACACTTTCGACCAGAACCGATCAGCTATCGGTTTTGTTTTTCTGTCCATTGTGGTTCACCCTCCTTGTAGTTGGCTCCGGACATCATGCCATTGCAATAGTGACATATCGGGAATACCCCCTCTTCGGACATCTTGCTTTCCGGATGAGATAATCGTCCCTTTTTATGGCCAACACACAGCCTTCCAAGTCTGAATTTCCAGTGCCCATCAATTTTCTCAACGATGTCAGCAACCGGGACACGCTCATAATCCGGACATTTCGCACAGTGAATAACCCCGTCCGCTGTTCGATCTCGAACTGTGAAACCACGAGTTGAGTTCTTACTCCACCGTGCCAAGGTGGCCTGTTGAAATCTGGCGTACTCACGCTGGCCCTTGCCCATCGTCCCCTCCAAATAGCGTCGGCGCTTTTTCTTCAGCGGCCGGTGGCTCTGCTGGAGCTGCGGCCGGGGCTATCATCGGCTCCACGATCAGCTCAACATTGGCCGCAATCAGTTCCCATTTCCACCTCTTGTTTCCTTGGTGCTCGAACGCCCGGTTTGCCATCCGGCCACGTACCTGTAGGTAGGATCCATCCAGGTAGTGCTCAGTCTGCTGCGCGAGGTTTCCCCAACACACGATGTCGAATGACGTGTGGCTCGTCTTGGGCTCACCGGCCTTGCTGATATAGTTCTCTTCGGTTCTGATTGTCAGCTTGGTCAGCAAACTTCCTCCCTGCACCTGTACCGTTTCCCGCCTTTGCACCAGGCCACTTACGAAGATGACGTTCATTTCCTTGCCCCCTTTGCAATCCGTTTCACCGTGATCGCCGTGAACGGAGCGCGAGTGAACTTGACCTCTTGCCCTCCCGGATCATGTCGCAGGTATGCTTTCAATCCCTTCTCTATGATTGGTTTCCCGTATTCTTCCAGGCGTCTTTTCAATGCCGTCTGAACCTTCTCCCTCATTTCCCCGATCACCGCCGCCCGTTGGCTATACTTGACGTATTCCTCAATCGACGGCGTGATAATCTTTGCCATTCTGATTCCGCCCATTTCCCTGTTGAGCGCCTTGCAGCGCCGAGCCAGTCCACAGCTCGTGCAGCGTCGGTTGAATGTCGGCTCTCTCTTGTGCGTACCCATCATCCGAGTGACCACTGACCGGGCATACCGTTCAGCGTCATCGGCGTCTTTAAGATCTGCCTTGGCTTCCATCGTTATGTCATGAAATATACTGACCCATCGCTTGCGAAATGTCCGTAATGGATTCAGCCCCAATGATTCGGCCAGCGGTGGGTATCTGAGACACCAGTTGTAAAGTCCCATTTGAAAATCGGCCTCCAACTCTTCCTGAGATGGGATCAATCCCCATAGCTTGAAGTCGGTAATGGCGCACTCTCCCATGTCCAGACGGTCCAGGCGGTCTATCTTTCCCTGGATCTTCACCGGCCTTTGGCCCGGCCCCATGTGAAGTGGTGCCTCAATGGGAACCTCCACCCCGATAATTTGACTTCGTTCCATGTTGGACTTGGCTGCGTAATCTCTCATCCAATCGCAGAACTTAGCGTAGTAGCCATAGTCCTTAAACCCGGTCAGTGATACCAGTGCTCCCTCAATGTCCTCTTCGGATATTCCATCCTTGTTTTCCATCAAGGCGATGTTTACTTTGGCTATGGACTCATGACCTTTTTTCCCGAACGTAGCCATCCGACTGTCCATCGGATGCCCCAACCGATATTCCCAATCGTGCCGCTTTTCACACTCATCAGCTAACGTGATCTCCGTGAAGCTGGAGTGTGGATCGGTCGGGTGGTAGATTCCCCGGGGCTGTGCCTTCACGCCGCTTCTTTCATCTTGTTCAGTTCTTCAACTATCTTCTTGTGGCCCGAGGATCCCTCTGTTACACCCTTTAGATTGTCAGCGTAATCAGCCAACTTCTCGGCCGGAACCTCTTTGATGCTTTTCACATTCTCTTTGGCGTGGATGTACTTGTGCAGCAATCCCGTGTCCAGTTTCAAGCGGTGCCCTTCGGCGTGCAGCCGAGCGTTGGCCTTCACCCATGGATCGTCGTGTTCGATTTCTTTTCTTTTTTCGGTTGCTGTCTTTCCGCCCCGCATCTCCGCTTCTGTCGGCGTTCCCATGGCTGGACTCCCCTTTGCCACTGTTGGGCTGGTTTTCTTGTCATCCTCTTCAACGACCTCACCCATGACCACTCGTTCCATCTCTTCTTTGCTGAGTATCCGATCACCTTGCCTCATATGCCCGTCATAAGGAGCCAACTCAACAATGCAGGGCACACCTATATTCGTGGCATCTCGACCGGCCCGAGCTTTCGCCCTAGTTTCCGCATGGCGAGGCAATGCGCTCTTTGCCCATGAGTTATGAACACACGCATCACCTTCGGCGGCGAACACTTGACCGTTCCTCAGTGTAATCACCACTCTGGATCGAAACGTAACATCTCCCGCACTGGCGTTGTAACACTTGCAAGGTCTGTCCGGCAACGAATCCGGTATTATCGACTGAACACCACGACGATGTAGGTTATCCAAGATGGGAGGATAGGGAACGAAGGGTTTCTCGGTCTGCTTGCCACTCTTCTTATCCGTTTGAAGAACCCATAAGATTTGCTCGTTTGTCATCACCGGCCGGAAGTAATCCTTGTGTGAAACTATCTTGACTCCCAGCTTTTTCACCGCCGCCAACGCCAGCGTGTCCTGCTTGGGTATGTCGGACGTTAGACTTCTCTTGCGGCGAACCACCATTGCCCTCTTTCGCCTTTTGGCTATCGCTCTGGTTTTTTTCTTCATGTGGTGAACGACGTAGAGGTTTTCTTTGACGCCTTGATTCCCGGTATCTCCTCACCGTCCGCAAGACCTTGCAATATTTTCCCGTGCTTTACTTCCAGGTACTTAGCTGGGATACGATTGATTTCCAAAACCTCATATTCCCACACGCTCTTCTGTTTTGAACCTTCGACCGTTTGCTTTGTCGCCTCTGGCATCGGCGGCGGCGGCGGAGCTGCGTGCCCCGATGATTCGGCGCGCTTCACCTGAGCACCATAGTTTTTACCTATACGCTTTCGCTCTTGTGCGGCAACCTCTTCGACCTTACGATTTTTCTGATCCGTGTAATAGGACACCTTTTCCTCAAGAGTATCCACGGTGGCCTGAGCATCGTCGCGCGGTCCCTTGAACATTTGATTGATCGTGCGCGTGTGCTTTGTCATCGGATCAACGATTTCCTTCCGCTGAATTTCCAGGGAATCTACCAGCGCCTTTGCGGCCTGCCCTCTCTCCGTGGCTAGTTTTCCAGAGGCTTCGCTGTTCACCGTCATGCCCTTTGCGTCAGCCAACATCACCTTCACATTGGACCCAAGCTCTTGCAGAATCGGCTTTGGCTTAAACAGTTTCTCCAGATCTGCTACTTGATTTACGACCGCCAGATCGGTCATCTTTGCCCTCCTTTTCTTTCGCTTTCGCCAACTGCTCCCGGCATATCCTGAACACCGGATTGTCGTCGGTCAAAGCGTCTTGTTGTGAATACCTGCTTTCGTCCACTGCCCCACCAGCGCAGGCCGCGTGGACCGCTTCCTTGGTTTCCTTCTCCCACTCAATCCATGCTCCAAGCCTTATCGGCTTTTTGCAGACCGGGCAGGTCCCGTCGAATTTTGCTCGTATTTGGATGGTGCTCTCCAGTGTCTTGTCTTACAGCTTGGACACTCACGGATGTCCTCAACCTTTTTCCGTGGCGACCACTCATACCTGCACTTCACACAAGTAAGTTTCTTCTTCATAGTCATAATCATATACCCCTTTCAGGATCCTGTCAAGCCCTTGCCCTGGGCGAAGGTCCACCCCGGGCTAAATCTCACAAACCATTGGTGTTTAATGCTTTCAGAGTTCTGGATCCAGAATTCCGGATCCGGCCGGGTCAGGGCGCCCTCGCCCTGGAACAAGGTTCGGGGCGAGCCTTGGTTACGTGTTCTGGTGGCATCGAGCATTTCGCTGTGCCGACACGCAAGGTTGTCGCCCCTTACCTGTATTACATGATGACCTACTTCAGTCGCGCATCAACCATCCCCCGATGAATGTCTCGTATCGCTTCTGTTCTTCCGCCAGCCGTATGTACCGCCGACGCCGGAGTGTGTTGATCGCTCGGAATGTCGCGATGGGTACCCACCAAGCCATGGACAGCGCACGCTTCAGCGTCCTGATGGTTTTCTTTCCCACCTTCCCATCCACAACCAAGTCCGCATACCTGACTCCCTCTTTGTTGAACAAGTTCAAGGCTCTCTGCAAAAACCTTCCCATTGTACGAGGTCCGCAGTTCACGGCTCCATCAAACATTTCATCCGCTATCTTCGGTGGCATGTCACCGCAACGCAACTTGTCCCAATACCTGAGCCTGTAAATTCTCAGGACCTCCGCAAAGGGAATGTCCCTCATTGGTCCTCGGTATCCGTTGTGTCTTGCTACCCCGATGGTTATTCCGTAGTTGGTTTCCTTGCCCTTGTCGCGTGGATGGTTCGCGTAGCCGGTCTTTCCCTTGATTGGCTTTCCATTCTTCCAAAATCTGACGCCTTCGTTCTTGAGAAGTTTGTTTATGACACTGCCGAATTTAGCCATACGCCAGACTGTTCAGACCTTCTCTGCGGTCTTTTTCTTCTGGAGTCCCCGAGACACCATGTATCCCACGGTGACAACGGCAATTCCAATCAGTGCGGCAATTCTCAGGCCAGTCGGCATCGAGTCATCAAACAGAATCTTTCCAAACGTTCCGTCTGCTGCAATCAATACCACGAACTCGGTGCTGTTGATGCCTGGCTTGATCGCCCGGATCTCCTTGACGAGACTGACGGCTATTTGCATGTCACGCAGATCTGGCTTTTTCCCTGGCGACACCAGTTCAACCACGGAATCAAGCGTCTTTCCTACCCCTGGCAACAGAGTCCCCACTGCGTTCTTAACTACATTCAAGAAACTTCTCGGCGTAAATGCCATATCATCCTCCCTTTATCATTTGAATTATTTGATTCCTCATTCCTTCCATGTCACTACGGTGGTTTTCCATAATCACGCTCATTTCTTGCCTGTGTTCCTGCGCTCGCCTCGCCTCATCTTGGTCCAACTTCTCGAACCTCTTTGTGATTGCACCAAAATTAGAGAATACCGTCTTGAATCTGGACTGAAACACGAACGTCATGATCCCACTCCAACTCATCCCTATCACCCAAGTGACCGCAATAGTTTTAGCGGCACCCCAAAACAGTGACCAAAGAGCGGCTTCAGTTGCATGCGGCAAGTGCAATTCATCCCATCCCTATGCTGGCCGTAGTGACAATCCTACGGTTATAGATTCGTCCTGGTTGTTTCCAGCATTGTCCCACCGGACATTAACGGTCGAGGCTCCGGCCAGCGTGGCTCCTTTGGACTCGGCGTGTCGATCCGTGGACGCTGGCCCATGGTGTAATTCTGTGTATCGGTTCGTCTGACCTCCACCCGGCTCAGTCAAATCATGATTGTGCCTTCCGTGTATCCACGCCACCACCAATTCGCCAATGTTCGATGGAACGTTCAATGAGTGCTGCTCCGTCTGTGATCCAGCGGCGACTTCAGCGCCAAATGGGGCAATCTGATTTACTCCATTAAACTGCCACGCCGAAGCAATGATCCCAGCACCAGCCGCATCAACTCCCAATGTCGTAACGACGATATCTTCTGTGCCAACCAGCGGGTTCAGTATGTACCACATCTCCATCCTGGCGCAAAAGGACGGAGGGCCACAGGAGATCGGCGTCGTGCTTCCGAAGGAAAAACCAAACGTCATGCTCACCCCGCCGCGAGTTACATCCTGTATCGCCGTACTGGGGCCGACGTAAACGTTTTCTCTTGCGATCAATGCAAGTTGGAGCCGTAACGGACAGGTGCTTGCGGCGATCACTACGTTGGAAAGTGTCAGCGTCGTTACTACGTCCGTGAGGTTCACTCCACCTGATTGAACGCTGACAAATGCCAGTGGCTCAACGCACGCTGCGGCGGCACCACTGTAAACCGCCGCAGAAGAAAACGGGCTAATCCCTGCTAAGGTAAGTCCCATTTACTCGATGATGATGTACATCGTCACATCAATCCGTTGTGCGGCCGTCCACGTTGCACCCGATTGAATGACCAACTGAACGAACATATTTGTTGCCAACGTGTCAGCGCTGAACACTTTCCCAACGTTTGGCTTCGATGCCACTCCCCATGTCCTCCAATCTGCCGCAACAATGCTGATGTGTCCCAACGTGTTTAGTTTATCGGCAGCACTGAGAGTGAACGCAGCATTGTCGGCTATTTGGGCAAAACTTGCCCTGGAAAGATAAATGTCCAGATTGGGATTGTTTTGTTCAGAGTCAGCGGCATCGACCGTCTGGACGATTCCTTTTCTTCCATTCGCCAAAACTACACCGGCAACCGTTTGTATTGTTCCTAACGTGTCCCCAGCAACATATGCCGCCGTACCCGGGACAACGCTGAACGTGACCTGGATGATGCTCTGCTTTTCTGCTTCAATAAGATTTACTCGGGTTGGCATGGCTTCTCTCCTTGGTGTGTTATTTTACATGATGCCTAGAACAGTGACTCGACCGTGATTTCTCCAGATTCTCTCCTGGCAAGCCCGCTAGCACGAAGTAGCCCTCCACCTTCCCTGATTTGTTCAAACGCTCTTACGCCTGCCCGGCCGCCTGGAATAGCCAGCGGCAACGTCCGCTTGAATTCTCTCAGTCCTTCAGCCCTGCCCCGTGACAGCGCCGATAGCGCCAGCCCCATCTGTGGGATCGGGCCTACGCCAAATCGCGCAAACCCAGCGGTGAATCCCAGTGGCCGCGCTGCATCCGGAATGATCGGCCATACGTTGTCACGCATGTCCAATCCGGATACCTCCGCTCCACTTGTGATGACGGCCGTTCCAACCATGTACCGAATGATCCGTTGAACGTCCTGGTTCGCAAAGTCTAGATTCTTTAGAGCCTTTGCAGTTCTTACTGGGGACAGGAATTCAATCTGCCTGAACGGGAAGGATCCGAGCTGTCCGAAGAACTTTCCTAACGGGCTTTGAAACGCAAGCGGTGTCCCTGTGCTCATGTAGTTGAACTGAGTCAGGTTCGCCGCTTTCCTCCCCGCCGCCGCCGCCGCTTCCTTGGTGGCCTTAATTCCGGCCTGTAGCCCAAGACGTTCTGCAACTTGTCGCGTTAAAGTCCCTTCGATGGCTCCGAAGTACACCCCAAGATATGCCGAGCTGCGGTTGATGTTCTCTGCGGCCTGAAACATGAACATCAACTTGTCGCCTAGCGCGTTCTTGATAGCCAGCGGTGCGCTCTCCTGTACGAGTTCCCATCTAGACAGGTTGATAACATTCGAGTCCTTTAGAATTTGCTGGATCTCTTTGTTTCCAAGTTTCCCCGCCGCCATCTCCCTGTATCCGCGCATGAATACTTTCGTCCCAAACTCTGAGAAGGTGTTGATGCCTTGGGACAGGTTTGTGAGAGCAGAATCCACGGCTCCCCCCAGCGCACCCAAGAACATATTTCCACGAACAAAATCAGCACCTTGCCTGAACGCTATGTGCAAGGGAGCGTTCATCAGGTTCGCTGTGGACTGTTTGATAGATTGCCGAAGCGATGTTACGGGTATCGCTCCAGCAAGCATGTTCATCATCGAAGCCATCTTCTGGAAGAATCCTCCAAGCCTAACCTCTGTGGCGTGCTTGGCCCCAATTTGGTACGAGGCGTAGTCCGTCAGATACCTCGCGGTGGATTCTGGCATCTTTGCCTGATTCTTGAGAAGCCCTTTCAGTTGCTCATGTGGACGCCGTAGATATATGTACTTCATCGCAGCTCGCGTGTACGAGTCCATGGCTCCGACCACATCCTCAACGTATCCTGTGGCACCTAAACGTGTCTTGAGAAACGGGTCCTCAACCTTTCCAATGTACTTCACCGCTGAAGCCAGATCCACCGCCACAAGTTCCTCGGCACCCTGAAGCTCAAATATCCTTGGCATGTAGTCTTGAATCCTTCTCTGCTCTACAATGCCCAGTCGATCCGCAAATTCCTTGAGAATTCCCCTGATCTCATCTGCTGCCACGATGCCTTCCTGTCCGGCTACAGCGAAATCTGCCTGCGTTGCCGTCCGGTCAACAATCTTGTAAACGGACTGGCTTTTTTCGTTTCCTTTCCTGATACCTGACTTCTTGTAGATGCCCACCAACCGTTTCCCCATGTTCACCAGAGCGTTCAGCCGAGCCTCATGCGCCCCTTGATACATCTCAGAGATTGCCCCAAGACCAAGCTCTTGCATCACGACATCAGTTGGTCTTACCCAAGACACCGATGTTGCCGTGCCGATGTTCTTCGGGTTCTCGATGATGTTCAGGATCCGCTGGAGGATGATCGGCTCAATGCGCCCGTTAGCCATGTCCGCAATAACGTTTTCAATCCCCTGATCCAGCGGCTTGAATTCTCTACGAGCACCAGCGCCAAGCGATCTCGGGTTCGGCGGCTCCCATTTACCCATCGTCCCAAACTTCTCAATGTTGGCGTCGGTCGCCAATGAACCCGGCTGTGTCACGTGTCGCTCGATGGTCTGCTCCTGGAGTCTGGCAACTGGAATCTCTTCTGTTACCGGCCGTGCTTTAACCCGTTGAATGGCTCTTTGAAGCAGCACACCTTTATCCGTTGATCCACCAAAAAAGTCTCCAGTGGTCGTGTCGATCTTTGCCGCTGCCTCGATGTATTCATCGAATACATCTCTGATCTCTTTGATCTTCGGAGATCTGCTCAGGAATTCAAGAAGTTCCACGTGCGAAGCTGACCTAGGCGTGACAGCAAAAATCTCACCCTGTCCCAACAACTGCTTGAGGGTTAGTCCCTCAGAATTCATCTTGAGAACGTCCTGGATCGCCAACTTGATCTCCCCTCCCAATGCAAGGGGTGTCTGGTTGACCCTGGCAAGGTTGCCTGCTGTTTGTGTGAGCGCAGCCGCAACTCTTCCAAGTCCTGATTCAGCAGGCATCTCAGTCAATATCTGGATGAGATCGGTGTTCTCCGGCCCGAGCGTATCTGCGAGGAGGGCTTGCTTCACTCTCCGCTGTACCTCGGCTCGATTGATCCCCGTCTTCGTCAACAACAGCTCCTTGTCTGGAATATCATCAATGAATCGCTTGATGAAGGCTTTGTTGGTGGCCGCAAAGAGGTTTCCTCCCTCTCCAGGTGAAAAAATACCCAAGTGTTTCCGGACAATCTTGGAATCGGCCACCGTC
>LAZR01000449.1_pt1 | contig 34307 bp, 32 predicted proteins | sample 329461 | NCBI WGS metagenome assembly LAZR01 (sample SAMN03002196, study PRJNA259156) | marine sediment metagenome | biome: sea floor; feature: Hydrothermal impacted sediments; material: marine sediment; isolation source: Loki non-amplified sample from Loki's castle hydrothermal vent sediment ...
GCTCAGGGACGTGCCACCCACGGCCGATTCTTGCTTCGTAACCGAGCCCGCCACCCATTCTAACCCCACTCTTGACCGCCTGCGATCCCTCTGCTACTTTGGATCGCTTGTAATTAATCGAAACTAGCGAAACAGGTCTGCAGATCGAGGATGAAAAAGATGGCTTACGAAGTAACGTTAATAACCGGCGACGGCGTCGGCCCCGAACTGGCCGAGGCGGCTCGACGATGCGTCGACGCGACGGGTGTGGCGATCCATTGGGACGTCCAAGAGGCGGGCATCGACGTAATGGAGCGCACCGGCACGCCGCTTCCCGACGCGGTTATGGAAAGTATCGGTCGCACCCGATGTGCCTTGAAGGCGCCGATCACCACCCCGGTCGGCAAGGGCTTTCGTAGCATCAACGTCCATCTGCGCCAGGAGTTGGGCCTGTTCGCTTGTATCCGCCCCTGCAAATACTACCCCGGCGTGCGCAGCTTCTTCAGCGAGCAGGGCGTCGACCTGGTCATCGTCCGCGAGAACACCGAGGACCTCTACGCCGGAATCGAATTCGAGCAGGGTAAACCGGAAACGGCCGAACTGGTCGACCATATCAACAAGGTGGCCACCGAACGGCAGATCAAGTCGGGCCGCGACGAGACGGGCGTGTCGATCAAGCCGATCAGCATCTCGGGCACCGAGCGGATCGTCCGCTGCGCGCTGGAGTATGCCCGGGACAACGGCCGCAAGAAGGTCACGGCCGTCCACAAGGCCAACATCATGAAGTACACCGACGGGCTGTTCTTACACACGGCCCGCAAGCTGGCCGAAGAGTTTCCCGACATCGAGTTCGAGGACCGCATCGTCGACAACATGTGCATGCAGTTGGTCCAAAAGCCCGAGCTCTACGACGTGATCGTGCTGCCGAACCTCTACGGCGACATTGTCAGCGATCTGGCGGCGGGTCTGGTCGGCGGGCTGGGGGTAGCGCCGGGGGCGAATATCGGCGCGAACGGGGCGGTCTTCGAGGCCACCCACGGGTCGGCCCCCAAGTACAAGGGCCTCAACAAGGTCAACCCGACGGCGCTGATCCTTTCGGGGATGCTGATGCTGCGGCACCTGCAGGAGCCCGATGCCGCCGCGACGCTCGAACGGGCCGTTGCCGCCGTTATCGTCGAAGGCGCGGCGGTCACCTACGACATGAAGCCGCATCGCGACGACCCGACCGCCGTCGGGACGAGCGAGATGGCCGACGCCATCATCGCGGCGATGTAAACCCCCTTTCACCGGCGCAAAGACGCCGACCGGCGCCGGCCCATTGCCGCCGGCGAGGCCCAGGACAGAGCTTCCGCCACCGGTGTGGGTGCGGTAGCATAATGGCATTCCCGTGAACGAGAGCGAGATCCGTGACATTATGGCTGGCGAGGGGGGGCGTTGGGGGGCGTTCGTCCGCCCGTGGCTGTGGCTGGGGTCAAAGGTCTACAGCGACGTGCTGCGGTACCGCCGCTGGAACTACAACAAGGGGCTGTATAAGTCGCACGCCGTCGACGCGCCCGTTATTTGCGTGGGCAATATCACCACCGGCGGGACCGGCAAGACGCCGATGGTCGCCTGGGTCGCCCGGCAACTGCAGCAGATCGGCCGAACTCCCGCCATCGTGACACGCGGCTACAAGGCGCGGGGGGGCAAGTCCGACGAGGCCGAAATGCTCGACGCCCTGTGCGATTGCGCCATCGTCGTCAACGCCAACCGCGTCGCCGGCGCCCGCACGGCGATTGTGGCCGGGGCCGACGCGGTGATCCTGGACGACGGATTCCAGCATCGCCACCTGCGGCGAGATCTGGATATCGTGTTGATCGACGCACTGAACCCGTTCGGTTACGACCACGTGCTGCCGCGCGGGCTGCTCCGCGAGCCGCTCAGCGCCCTCAAAGACGCCCACGCCGTCATCATCACACGGAGCGACCTGATCGAGTGCGAGCCGTTGGCCGATCTGCGTCAGCGGCTGGAGCAGCTTGCCCCCCAGGCGTCCCTGCACCTGGCCGTGCACCGGCCCATCGGCGGCATCGACGAAACCGGCGGCGAGGTCGAGCTTGCAGCCCTGACCGGCCAGCCCGCGCTGGCGTTTTGCGGGCTGGGCAACCCCGAGGCATTCTTCGCCACGCTGCGGCAGATCGGCGCGAAGGTGGTCAGCCGAATCGATTTCGACGATCACGTCGAGTACACGCCCGAACTCGCCCAGAAAATCAACGCCCAGGCCCACCAGCACGACGCGGAGATTCTCCTGACGACCCAGAAGGACGCCGTCAAGCTGGGGGGCCTACAGTTCGATCGGCCGTTGCGGCAGTTGGTCGTGACGATCGAGATTGTCGACGGCGAACCGGCGCTGCTGGAACGCATCGGCGAGGTCGCCTCGCCGCCGGAGGCTGCGGCGGACGACGAGGCGTGAGCGGCGATGTGGCGTGTTGGGCCCAGTGTCGTCTTGCAGTGGTCTCGCCGTTGGCGTTAGAATCCTGGTATGCAAGCGCTCATTGAGACGATTGAGCGGTTCGGCCACCCGCAGGTGTTGGTCGTGGGGGACTTCATCCTCGACCGGTACGTCTACGGCGACGTCGAGCGGATTAACCCCGAGGCCCCCGTCCCCGTGCTGCGCCAGGTGGGCGCCGAGTCTATCGTCGGCGGGGCCGGGCGCGTTGCCGCTGCGGTGGCGGCGCTGGGCGCCCAGGTGATGTGTCTCGGCGTGGCCGGCGACGACGAGGGGGGAAAAGAACTGGCTGACCTGTTGAAACGGGCGGCGGCCAAGCTTCAGTTCGTCCCCGCGCCGGATCGCCCGACGGCGATCAAGACGCGCTACGTCGGTCTGGCCCAGCATCGCCACGCCCAGCAGATGTTCCGGGTCGACGACGAATCGACCGAGCCGCTGCCGCAGGACGTCCAGATGGCGCTGCTCAAGGCCGTTCGCAAGCATCTGCCCCAGGCCGACGTGATGGTCCTGGAGGATTACGACAAGGGCGTCGTCAGCGCCGACAACACCCCGCATCTGATCGATGCGGCGCGTTCGGCGGGCGTGCCCGTGCTGGTGGACCCGGCCTGCATTCACAACTATGCCCATTATCGCGGCGCGACGCTGCTGACGCCCAACCGTTACGAGGCCGAGGTGGCCAGCGGCATTCGTATCGTCGACGACGCCTCGCTGGAGGCCGCCGGGCGGGCGATCTTGGAGACGACCCAGGCCGGAATGCTGGTGGTGACGCTGGACAAGGAGGGCGCCTACCTGCTGCAGCCCGATCGGCCGGGGCGGCGTTTCCCCCATCGCCATCCGCGGTCGGTCTACGATGTCTCCGGCGCGGGCGACGTGGTGCTGGCGGCCCTGGCGGTCGCCCTGGCCAACGGGTGTTCGCCGGAGGTGGCGCTCGATTTCGCCAACGTCGCCGCCGGGGTGGAGGTCGCCCACCGCGGGTTCGTGCCCATCAGCCGAGGCGAGGTGATCGACGAACTCGAGCGGATGATCGGCCTGCGGGTCGACAAGGTCGTGTCGCGCGACTTCCTGGCCGCCCACATCAGCCACCGCCGCCGCGGCGGCGAAAAGGTCGTCTTCACCAACGGGTGTTTCGACCTGCTGCACATGGGGCATATTCGCTACCTGCAACAGGCCCGCCAACTGGGCCAGTGTCTCGTCGTCGCGATCAACAGCGATGAATCGGTCGCTCGCCTCAAAGGCCCAGGCCGGCCCGTTATCGGCGAAACCGAACGCGCCGAGATGCTGGCGGCGCTGGAGTGCGTGGACTATGTGACCGTCTTCGACGAAGACACGCCCAAGCCGCTTCTGGACCTGCTCAAACCCGACGTGCTCGCCAAGGGCGGCACGACGTCCGTTGTCGTCGGTCGGGAGATCGTCGAAGGCTACGGCGGGCGCGTTGTGACGCTGGATTTGGTGGAAGGGCTCAGCACGACCGACATTATCGATCGCATTGTGATGGGTAATCCGAACGCCGTAGAAAAAACCGACCCCTGACGCGAGTTCGCGCCGGCCCGGCGGAGATAGAACGCATGTCTGAAAAGGCTATTTTCCTGGATCGCGACAACACGCTCATCGAGGACCCCGGGTACATCTCCGATCCGGATGCCGTCAGGCTTCTGCCCGGGGTGGAACTGGCGATGAAGTCTCTCTCGCAGGCCGGCTATCTCCTGGTGGTGGTGACCAATCAAAGCGGCGTCGCCCGCGGCCTGCTCACCGAGGAGTCGCTCAAGAAAATCCACGAGCGGATGGTCGAGCTGCTCTCCCGCAAGGGGGCCCTGGTCGACGAGATCTATTACTGCCCCTATCATGCCGAGGGCAGCGTTCCCGAGTACGCCATCGAGTCCGACCTGCGAAAGCCCGAGCCCGGCATGTTGCTGCAAGCCGCCGAGGACATGGGGATCGATCTGTCGGTCAGTTGGATGGTCGGCGACACCCCCTCGGATATCGAGGCCGGCGAGCGCGCCGGCTGCCGGACCATTCGCATCCGCACGCCGCACGATGACGACCGGACCGACAATCATCTCGAAGAGTTCCAGGCCGATTACACCGTTCGCAACCTTGTGGAGGCTGCGAGGGTCATCCTGCGAAGCGGTCCCGGCGCATCGGCCCAGGTCGATGCCGCCGACGAGGACGAAGACGTGCTCCTGAACATCGACCACAGCGCCGCCGGCGCGCCCGAATCGGCGACAGGCGTCGTGCTGCCGACGCCCAGGACACCGCACTACGCGGCGGCCGAGGTGGCCACGCTCCCGACCGCCCAGGCCATCGAAGACGAGCCCGTCGGGGACTTTGAGCCCGAGCTCCCCGCCCCCGCCGCCGCCGCCGCCGGCGAGGCGGCCACACAACTGCCCGAAGAAGACACGGGTGGGGCCAACCGGGTCCGCAACGAGATTCTCCGCGAACTGCGGCAGATGGCCCGCAGCCAGATGGCGGCCGAAGAGTTCTCCGTCTGGCGGCTCGTGGGGACGATCGTGCAGGTGCTGACCTTCCTGGCGCTGCTGATGACGGTGAAGCACCTGGTGGGACAACCTCAGGAACTGATGAAAGCGCAGGTCTGGGGTATTCTCACGGTGGCGCTCCAGACGATGGCGTTGACGCTTGTGATGATGCAGCGGCGCCGATGAATGTTCCTTCGCAAACAGACCGACCATGCGTTGTTCTCGAAGATCATTTGCCTAAGGATGTGAAGATGGTGCGCGTTAAGACGTTGGGCGTGCTGGTGCTGGTGGGATTGACCGCGATCGGTGGGTGCAAGAGAAAGCTCCCGACCCCGCCCGCCGCCGAAGCGCCTCAACAATCCACTCAGCCGGCCGCACCGATTCCGCCGCCGACCCAAGCGGCGCCCGGGGCCGCGGGCTACCACGCAGCCATCGACGCTGCCCACCAGGCAACGGCCCGAAGGCTCATCGAAGGCGGCGTGGACTATCTGCTGGCCCGCCGCGATTCGGATGGGGCATGGAGCGTCGGCGACGGCCGAATGCTTCAGCCGGCCCTGACGGCCATGGCGATCAAGGCCCTGGTCCAGGACCCGCGCTTTACCCACACCTCGCCGGAGGTCCGCACCGCGCTGGACGTTCTGCTGCGGTATCGCCAGGACGACGGCGGGATCTACGATCCCGATCAGGGCATGGCCAGTTACACCACGAGCGTGGCGGTGATGGCCCTGGTGGTCACCGGGGCCGAGAAGTACCACCCAATCGTGCGCGATGCGGTGGGGTTCCTCAGAGGGCGACAGATCGTCCCGGGCGACGAATCGCCCGACGGCGAGCCCATCGACGAGGACCACCCGTTCGTCGGCGGCGTCAGCTATGGCAGCAAGCACGGCCGGCCCGACCTGAGCAATGTGAGCATGTGGATGCAGGCCCTCCACGACGCCGGCGCCCCCGGCGACGATCCGGACATGCAGCGAGCGCTGCGGTTTGTCACACGCGTCCAAAACCGCAGTGAATCCAACCCGATGGTCTGGGCGAGCCAGGGGGGCAACGACGGCGGCTTTATCTACGCCCCGGCCCTTGCCGGCGACCCGACGATGGGCGAGTCCAAGGCCGGGCCCGGACTCGGCGGGCGAGGCCTGCGGAGCTACGGGTCGATGACGTATGCGGGCTTCAAGAGCATGCTCTACGCCGACCTCGACGGCGACGATCCGCGCGTCCGGGCCGCCTTTAACTGGATCCGTCGCTACTGGCGGATGGACAGCAACCCCAACATGCCCGCCGCCCGGTCGCTGCAGGGGTTGTATTACTACTATCACGTCCTGGCCAAGGCGCTGGCCGCGTGGGGTCAGCCCGTGATCACCGACGCCGAGGGCATCGAGCACAACTGGCGACATGAACTGATCGACGCGTTGGCCGAGCGGGTGAGCGACGACGGGTCGTGGGTCAACAATGCCGACCGATGGTACGAGGGCGAGCCCGTCCTGGTGACGTGCTTCGCCGTGATCGCCCTGCAGGAGGCGACCCGGCCGTGACAGCCGACCAGGCGCACAGCGAAGCGGGGGGCGCCTTCAGCGCCCGCGGCGTGACCTGGCTGGGGGTAGTCGTCAACTCCTTGTTGGCGGCCGTCAAGATCACCGGCGGATGGCTGCTGGGCAGCCAGACGCTCTTTGTCGACGGCCTGCACAGCGCGTCGGACCTGACAACGGATGCGGTTGTCCTGCTGTCGCTGGGGATCTCGGGGCGTCCGCCCGATCCCGCCCATCCTTATGGCCATCGGCGGGTGGGGACAATGGCGGCCCTGGCGATCGGCCTGGTCCTGGCAGCGGCAGCCGTGTGGATTGCGTGGCGGGCGCTGACGGCGCTGGCGGGTGGCCACACCCATCGGGTCGTCGGGGTCTGGGCCATGATCCTGGCTGCGGCGTCGATTCCGGTCAAGGAGATCCTCTACCGTCTGACCATGGCCGTCGGCCGACGGACGGGCGATCTGGCGGTGACGGCCAACGCGTGGCATCACCGCTCCGATGCGTTCACGTCGTTGGCGGCCACGGCGGGCCTGGCGGGGGTGGTCTTCGGCGGGCCGCGATGGGCGTTTCTGGATGATGTGACGGCTTTGGTGCTGGCGGCGTTCCTGCTGATCGTGGCGGTGCGGATCGCCCGCCAGGCCGTCGACGAACTGGTCGACCGCGCGCCCAGCGAGGCGACCCAGGCCGCCATCCGCCGCACCGTCACCGCCGCCCAGGGCGTTCGGAGCTTTCACGCCTTCCGGGCCCGGCGCGTGGGCGGGCGAGTGGCCGTGGACGTCCATGTGCAGGTGGACCCGATGCTGACCGTTCGCCAGGGCCACGAGGTCGCCGCAGCCGTCAAGCACCGCGTGCTGGATGCCGATGACCATGTGGTCGAGGTGATGGTCCATATTGAACCGGCTGCGCCCAACGGCGCGGACGAGACCTCGCAAAGCTAGCCCCAGGAGGCAAGATGGAGATTCGAGCGTTTCGAGGATGGCGTTTTGCCGGCGACGGCGGCGATCTGACGGGCCTGGTGGCCCCGCCGTATGACGTGCTGTCGGCCGAGCAGAAGCAGCGCCTCCTGGCCGGCTGCCAGCGGAACATCGTGGCCGTTGACCTGCCGCATGTTCCGCCCAAAGAGGCCGGGCCCGACAGCGTCTACGCCGCAGCCGCCCGGCAACTGGCCCAGTGGCAAGCCGACGGCACGCTCGTCCAGGACGCGGCCCCGGCGGTTTACGGGTACGACCAGACCTACACCTGGGCCGGGCGAACCCACACACGCCGGGCCCTGCTGGCGGGCGTGCGGGCGACCCCGCTGGGGGCCGACCAGGACGTCATCCCCCACGAACACACGTTCGCCGGCCCCAAGGCCGACCGGCTGAAGCTCACCCAGCACACCCGCATGCAACTGTCGCCGATCTTCGGCTTCTATCAGGATCCACAAGGTCGCGTGGCGTCGCTGCTGGCGGGGCAGACCGAGCGCCGGCCCGACGCCTGCGGCGTGCTGGAGGATGTCAAGCAGCAGTTGTGGGTGATAGACGATCTCGACGCCGTCACGCAACTGGCCGCCGCGCTGAGGACCACGCCCGCCTTCATCGCTGACGGCCACCATCGTTACACGACGGCCATGAACTATCGGGACGAACTGCTCGCCGCCGGCCGGATCGACGATCAGCACGAGGCGAACTTCGTGCTCTTCGCCCTCGTCGACGGCGACGATCCGGGCCTGCTCGTGCTGCCCACGCACCGCCTGGTCAGCGGGCTGAGCGCGGCGTTCAGCCTGGACGCCCTCATCGCCGCCGCAGACGCCTTCGAGTTCCAGCAGGTTGATGCCGCTGCCGCCGACCTGCGCGACGCCGACGCATTCCTCAAGCCCTTCGGCCCGACGGCCATGGGTTTCCTGGCCGGCGAGAAGATGTGGATTGCCATGCTCAAGGACCCGACTGCGATGGTCGCCGCCGCCGGCGACCACTGCGAGCCCTGGCGCAAGCTCGACGTGGCCATCCTGCAGACATTGATCATGGATGGGGCGTTGGCGGAGTGGAAGACCGACGAGACGTTCGTCGACTTCACGCCGGACGGCGAGATCGCCCGCCAGGCGGTCGCCGACGGCAAGGCGCAGTTGGCCCTGCTGCTACAGTCCACGCCCGTCTCGGCCGTTCAGGAAGTCGCCCTGGCCGGCGATGTCATGCCCCACAAGAGCACCTACTTTTACCCCAAGCTCGCCACCGGCATGGTTCTCAAGCCGCTTCAGTGATGCGGCGGTAGAGAATGGCGCGCCCGCGCTTGCCGTCGGTCGCGATCGCGCCCGCCTCGCGGAGGCAGTAAGCCATCTTCTGCGCCAGCGACCGGGGCTTGGCCAGGGCGGCCGCGATGTCGGCGGTGGTGAACGGGTCGGGCAGGTCGGGCGGCAGGAGGTCGGCCAGGTCGGCGGGGGTCTGGAACACCCAGCGGTCGACCACCTCCAGCAGCCGCCGCTCGGCCGTCCGCCAGCCGCCGCGCCGCCGTTTACGGCGATCCTGGCGGCGGACCTCCTCCTCGTGGATCATCAGCACCTCCAGCGAGAAGTTTTCCTCAGCCAGCAGGGCCGGCAGGGAGACCAATTCCTCGAAGATGTCGTCGACGCAGCCGCGCTTCGGTGATTTTCTGCGCGAGACAACGCGCGCGCGACGCCGGTCGAGCTTGACGATCCACTTGGCTGCGGCGATGGGGTAGACCAGCCGGACGTGATGGCCGGCCGTCAGGGCCGACAGTTTGCGTTTCAGCGCCGAGAAGTTGCCCGTCTGAAACTCCACCAGCAGATCCCCGCGCACTAGGTCGATGCAGAACCCGTCCACCTCGACCTCGAACCGGTCCCCCGGCTGGGCGTAGGCCTCCTTCAACGCTGCGTGGAGCGGCTTTTCGTTGAGCGTCCCAATATGGGGCGCAGGTGTCGGCAATCCGTTGCCCATCGTCTGTGGTAGCCTCGCGGGCGGCGTCCGTGGCGGGCCCGTTGGGAAAAGGTTGTTCTATTCCTGCTCGGCCTGTTGGTACTCCTGGAGGCGGGCCATAACCTTTTGGGCGATTTCCTGGCCCCAGCGTTGGCCAATGACCATGGAGTCGGCAACAATTTTCGGCTGGGCAGCGATCAGGTTCCTACCGGCCGGCGTCTCGTAGAAGACGATGATGGCCTGGACGTCCTCGTGGGTCAAATGCTTGGCATACACGGGGATCAGGAGATCGATCATCCCGCTCATGTCGAACTCCTGTCCGAGTAGTGTCCAGAATTCCTCAGGCACATTTGGCGCAAGCGGCTTGAGGGAGGCCATCATCTGCTTGAAGACCTGCTCGCCAAGTTTGTCGGAGCCGGTGAGTTTCAGCATTTTCAGAATGTCCGCCCGCAGCGCCTCGTCGATTGTGCTCGAGCTGTCGCCGGCATCTTCCTGGGCGACGGCCACCGATATCGCCGCCGCGCCAATAGCGACCGACCCGCACAGCAGCACCACCAACAGCAGTTTCTTGTTCACCATGGCTTTCTCCTTCTTCTTGGCTTAGGACCTGCAGTTCGGCGCCGCCGATCACAGGGCCAGTTTGTCGTATGGGTCTCGTTTCGGTCCGCCGGAAGCCCACCAGGTGCGGGCGGCTTCGACGCCGGCGTCGTCGGGCGTGAACGCGTCGCCCGTGATCTTGCCCAACGCGCCGGCTGCTGAGTTGCCCATCGGCGGCTGCGAACGCGATGACGTTGCGAAGCTCTTTGGCACCATCGGTCATGGTCGTGCCCTTGTATCTATCGGATCGGTGGGATTATACACCGCCCGCATCGCCGGCAACAGCGCCGGCGGCGCAGACAAAAGAAAGGCCGGGCGACCCTAAAAATGGATCACCCGACCGGTATCCGCCGCGATACCGGGTCCCGACCGAAGTCGGGTGTCCGCTGCACCGCAGGCGGTTGCTCGGGCCGCCAGCACGCCCTCCAGCGCGGCCCGAAGGATTCTCGGTTGTTCACTGTGGGCTTCCTGCCGTGATGACGGCCCAAGAGGCCGTTATCCCCCGCCCTAGCGTGCATCCCTGCCGCGCATGCGCGCCGATGGAAAGGCGCATGCGACGCTGTAAATTTCATCGACAAGACAAAGGGCCGTCTTAAGGGCGGGGCGTAAACTTTTCCGCCCGTCCAGGCGCTTGGCCGGGGGGGGCTGGGCCTGTAAGATGTCGCGTTTTGAGGAGCACCGAGTGGATATTCTGGCGAATCTCAACGACGCCCAGCGCGAGGCGGTGACGCACGTCGACGGGCCCCTGCTGGTGCTGGCGGCGGCCGGGTCGGGCAAGACCCGCGTGATCACGCGGCGCGTGGCCCATCTGATCGGTCAGGGCATCGCGCCCTGGCAGGTGCTGGCCCTGACCTTCACCAACAAGGCCGCTGGCGAAATGCGCGACCGGATCGCCGCACTGGAGGTCCCTCGCGGGGCGACGGTGTGCACGTTTCATGCGCTGTGTGCGAGGCTGCTTCGAGATTTCGGCGATGCGGCCGGGCTGACGGGCAGCTTCAGCATCTATGACCGCGACGACCAGATCCGGCTGGTCAAGCAGGCGATGAAGACCGCCGAACTGTCGACCGACCGTCTGGCGCCCGCGGCTGTTCTGTCGGTGATCTCCAAGGCCAAGAACGCCCTGCAGACGGCCAAGGAGTACGCCGACGCCGCCGCCGACTTTTTCCAGCGGAACGTGGCGGGGGTCTTTACCGAGTACGAGAAGCTCCTGACGGCCAACAACGCGCTGGATTTCGACGATCTGCTGACGCGGGTGGCCTTTCTGCTGCGCGATCTGCCCGACGTCCGCCGGCAGCTCGGCGAGCGTTTCCGCTACGTCCTGATCGACGAATATCAGGACACCAACCGCGCCCAGTACATCATCGCCCACGGCATCGCGATGGATCACGAGAATATCTGCGCCACGGGCGACCCCGACCAGAGCATCTACGCCTGGCGCGGCGCGGACATTCGCAACATCCTGGAGTTCGAGGCCGACTACCCCAACGCCCGCGTTGTCCGCCTCGAAGAAAACTATCGCTCGACCGCGCCGATTCTGGCCGCGGCGGGCAAGCTGATCACCCACAACACCAACCGCAAGGACAAGCGTCTCATCAGCCATCGCGGGGCCGGCCTCGACGTGACGGCGATGTACTGCAACGACGAGCACGCCGAGGCCGCTCAGATTGTCCAGCGGATCGCGGCGCGGGCCTCCACCGACAGCAGCCACGACGACGTGGCCGTGTTCTATCGCGTCAACAGCCTGTCGCGCGTGATGGAAGAAGCCCTGATCCGCGGCGGCGTGCCGTACCGAATCGCCCGCGGCGTGGCGTTCTACAATCGCAAGGAGATCCGCGACGTCGTGGCCTATCTGAGGCTGCTGGTCAACCCGGTCGACGATCTCAGCTGCCGCCGTGTCATCAACACGCCGCGGCGCGGCATCGGCGCTACCAGCATCGAACGGCTGACCGCGCTGGCCGGGGAGACGGGCGGATCGCTGCGGACGGCCTGCCGCACCCCCGCCGCGGCCGGGCTGAAACAGGCCGCGGCCAAAAAGGCCGGCGAGTTCGCCGCCCTGATGGACCAATTGGCCGAGGACCTGGACCGGCCGGTCCGCGAGATCGTCGAGGACGTTGTGCTTCGCAGCGGGCTGGAGGAGCTCTATCGCCACAGCGTCGATGTCGACAGCGACGCTTGGGCCAACATCGAGGAGCTGATCTCCACCGCCGCTGAGTTCGACGCCGCCTACGAGGGGCCCGAAGACCCCGACGCGCCGCGGACGCCGCTGGCGGACTATCTCCAGCAGGTCAGCCTCGTCAGCGATGTCGATCACTTCGAGGGCGGCGGGGCGGTCACGCTGATGACGCTGCACGCGGCCAAGGGGTTGGAGTTTCGGGTGGTCTACATCATCGGCTGCGAGCAGGGGCTCCTGCCGTTCGAGCGAATGGACGAGCCGGCCTCACCGTTTACGCCGCGGGACATCGACCGTCTGGAGGAGGAACGTCGGTTGGCGTTCGTCGGCATGACGCGGGCCCAGGACGAACTGACGCTCTCGTGCGTTCGCCGGCGAATGGTCCGCGGAAGGTCGATGCCGCAATCGGCCTCGCCGTTTTTGCGCGAGATCGGGGTTGAGAACCTAAAGGTCGTGGATCTGACCACGCCGGTCGAGGCCGCCCCCAAGTCCCGAAGTCGCTCGGCGACGGCCGCTGCCGGCGGGTTCTATGAGGATGTCGACGAACGGGCCCTGATCGAGGCGGCGGCCGACCGCGTGGACCTCGGCGGCGACCACGCCTCCGACGAAACCGACCCGCCCCCGCCGGAGTACGAGCACCTGACCGTCGGCTCGACGGTTCAGCACTCGACGTTCGGGATCGGCAAGGTTGCGAAGTTGTCTCTGGCCTGGCCCAAGACCAAGGCCGTCATCGACTTCCACGAAGTCGGGCGGAAAACCCTCGTCCTGAAAATGGCGAAGTTGGACTTGGTGTGAGGGGAAGCGGAAGAAACAAGATACAAGAGAGCAAGAGACAAGATACAAGAGACAAGAAACAAATGGGGTGCGGGGGGTCGTCGTGGTGTTCCGGACGCGTGTGGGCAGAGGGCGCCGGTGCTCAACCTAGCAGCAACGTGTTCAATTGCTCGCGTGCTGCGGGTGCGTTGTTGCCATCCATTGCTTCGGCGGCGGTCAGGAGCAAATCGGTTTGACGCTGCGTGAAGGCCGCCGGGGTGGTTGGGTCGATGTCGGCCAGACCCAACGCGTTCAGAATCGCCTCGGCCAGTTCGGCCAGCCCTTCGCCCGTGTGGGCGCTGACGAAGGCATCGAAGGGGCCGACGGGTCTTGGGCGGTCGCACTTGGCCGCGACGCGGAGCAGCAGTTTGGCGTCAAGCCAGTCGGGGGTCGGTGTGGGCTCGCCGGCTGAAATCAGCAGGACCAGGTCGGCCGATTCGGCGCGGTGGCGGGCGCGGCGGACGGCTTCGGCCTCGATGTCGTGGAGGGCCTCGGGCGATTCGAACAGGCCGGCTGTATCGGTCAGCCAGATCGGCACGCCGCCCAGCAGGGCCTGCTCGCGGACCCAGTCGCGCGTCGTGCCCGGCGTTTCGTGGACGATACTGACGGCCCGGCCGACCAGGGCGTTGGCCAGCGTGCTCTTGCCCGCATTGGGCGGGCCGACCAGCACGACCTCCGCCGGTGACAGCAGCTTGTCCATCACGGCCAGCCGCTCGGCGGCGGCGCGGAGCTGTTGGGCCGTGGCCGAGTCGTCGCTGGCCAGCGCCGACAGCCCAGCCGACCACTGCTGCGAGATCGCCGCGACGACCAACTCACTGGCGGCGGCGGGTAGGAGTCCGAGCATCTCGCGGCCGATAGCGGGGTTGCTCCACTGCGGGTGGGCGGTCTGAAAGCTTTCCGGCGCTGCCGGCCGGGCGGGGGCGACGTCGGCCCCCAGTTGGGCCAGCCGCCCCAGCACAGCCTGCGCGACCGCCGGGCCGCCGTGGATGTTGATCTCGATCGCCCCCTGGCCGCTACGGGCGACGATGGCCTCATCCAGAACGTCGCCGCTTTCGTCGAGAACGCGGCCCAATTGCACCGCATCCGCCGGGCCGTCGGCGTGCGTCTTCAGCGGGCGAAATATCCCGTTCAGAACCGCCTCCCGGTCCGGCCCGTCCAGAGCGATCACCGCAATCCCCCCGCGCCCCGGCGGCGTCTGAATGCGGGCGGTGGTCTTGTCGGCGGATGACAACTAGCTCTCCACGTGGATGGCGATGACCTCGCCCGTGTCGGTCGGAATGACGGTGGCGCGCAACGTCAGCTTTTCCTCGCCGACATTCTCCATTCGGCCTTCTTGCGGGATATCGCTGCGGGCGGGGCTCATGAAGAACAGTTGCTTCAGTTGTGCGATGATGGCCGGGACCTGTTGCTTGGCAGGCGCGTCGAATTCATCGACATAGTTGCCAATGCGGTATTGCACCCGGACGCGTCGGCCGAACGTGAGGTAGATGTCGGAAAGGCGTTTGTCCTCGCGCTTGGCGAGGTCGGCGATAAGTTGACCGACGAACTCGGAGGCCTCGGGGGTTTTGACGAGTTCGGCGACCTCCACGGGAGAGGGCCTTTCGCTTTCCACAGCGGTGTCGTCCGTGTCGATATCCAGACCGGCGCCCAGCAGCGACTGGACTTCCTCCCGTATCTGGTCGAGCTTCAGATCGAACTCCGTCAGGACGATAGCGGCGATGCCCTCTCCTTCGCACAGAAGCCCCAACAGAAGATGTTCCGTGCCGATGTAGTTGTGGTTCAGGTTGCGGGCTTCGGGGGTGGCGTATTCGATGACCTTCTCGGCCCGCGGTGTCATAGGCAGCTTGCCCGTCGCCACCATCTCGGGGCCGGGGGGGGTCTGCTGTTCGACGGCCACACGGACCTTGTGCAGGTCCACGTCCAGATTTCGCAGCACGTTGGCGCCGACACCGGTACCCTCCTTGATCAGCCCAAGGAGAATATGTTCGGTGCCAATGTACTCGTGGTTGAAGCGATGGGCCTCCTGGTTGGCCAGGGCCATCACTTTGCGGGCGCGCTGGGTGAATCGTTCGAACATGGGAAGTCTCCCCTGACAGCGACAATTCGGGTTAGGGTCAACAGCTATTATAGCGCCGACACCCGGGCCCGGCCATTGCCTGGGCGGGGGGGATCATTTGACCAGCGAACGGTAGTAGGCCATGGCGACCCCGCGGAGGGCGAGGTCGGGTACGATGGCCTGGACGAGGTCGTTGTGCTGCGGGTCGCCGACGATCAGGTCGGCGTCGCCGCCGGTGCAGATGACGAGCGGCCAGTGGCCCAGTTGTTTGGCGAACGCCTCGATGCACTCTCGCAGGGCCCCGCGCGCGGCGGCGAGCAGGCCGATCTGGATGGCCTCGGTGGTGTCCTTGCCGGGAAGGCTGGCCGAGGCGGCGGGATCGACGCGGGGCAGTTGGGCGGCCTTGTCGTGCAGGGCGTCGGCTGACATCGCCAGGCCGGGCAGGATGGCCCCGCCGAGGAAAATGCCTTGCTCGTTGACGCAGTCGATGGTGATGGCCGTGCCGAAATCGGCGACCACGCAGGCCTGGCCCAGTTGGTCGAAGGCGGCGACGGCCGCACACAGGCGATCCGCGCCGACGGCCTCGGGGTGAGGCAGGTCGGTGTCGATGGGCAGGGGCAGATCGCGGCCGATCACGAGGATGCCCGCCTGCAGGGAGTGGCTGGCGGCGGCTTCGAGCGCCTTGCAGGCGGCCGGGTTGACACTGGCGGCCACCAGGGCCTTGGGGGCGGGCAAGGGTTCCCACAGCGTGGTTAGAATTCGGCCCAGACGAGTCAGCTCGCCGACGCGGCAGGACGTCACGTCGCCGATCTCATCGCCGTTGACGTGGGCGAACTTGATCGTGCTGTTGCCGATATCGCAGGCCAGGACGCCGGGGATTTCGCTTAGGTCATTCATGGTGTTCGCTCATTTCGTGTGCATCGCTCTAGGGCTCGGGGTGCAGGCGTCGCCAGATGGCTTCGGTCAGGGCCTCCAGTCCGCGGCCGGTGACGGCGCTGATGGCGATCACGTCGCAGTCGACGGCCGACCGCAGCTCGGCCAGGTGGGCGTCGCTGTCGGTGAGGTCCATCTTGTTGGCCACGACGATCTCGTCCTTGGCCGCCAGGGCGGGGGAGTACTGCTCCAGCTCGCGCCGGATAGCGTGGTAGTCGTCGGCGGCCGTGCCGGTGGGCGGGCAAATATCCACCATGTGCACCAGCAGGCGGGTCCGCTCGATATGGCGGAGGAACTCGTCGCCGAGCCCCGCCCCGGTGTGGGCGCCCTCGATGAGCCCCGGGATGTCGGCGATCACGAACCGCCGGTGGTTGGCGAGCTCGGTGATGCCGAGGTAGGGCGTGCGCGTGGTGAACGGATAGGCGGCGATTTTCGGCCGGGCCGCCGACAGGCGCGACAACAGCGTGCTCTTGCCGGCATTGGGCTTGCCGACGAGTCCGGCGTCGGCGATGAGCTTCAGCTCCAAGAGGAGCTCCCGCTGCTGGCCGGGGTCGCCGGTTTCGAACTCGCGAGGGGCCTGGTGGGTGGGCGTGGCGAAACGGGAGTTGCCGCGTCCGCCCCGCCCGCCGGTAGCGACACGGACCTTCTGACCGGGCTCGGCGAGGTCCTTAAGGACCAGTCCGAGATCGGCGTCGCGGATGATGGTGCCCACCGGCACGCGGACGACGATGTCCTTGCCGCTTCGGCCGTGACAGTTCTTGCCCATGCCGTTCTCACCGTGTTCGGCCCGCCAGTGGTGGTGGCCGGCGAGGTGCTGCAGCGTGTTGAGCGAGTCATCGGCGAGCATGAATACATTGCCCCCGCGTCCGCCGTCGCCGCCGGCCGGGCCGCCGTGCGGGACGTACTTCTCGCGCCGAAAGGCCGAGCATCCGTCGCCGCCGTCGCCGGCGATGACGGCGATGGCGATCTCGTCCACGAATCCGCTGCGATCGTTTCGGTGGTCAATGGCCATGGTCGATTGTGCGCAGAAAAGAGGATGGCGCGCCGAAGCGGCCACCCTCGAAAGGTCCTGGGGTGCGGGAGGCGGGCCGGCGTTTATCCCGTGGCCGGCAGGACATCGACGAACCGCCCGCGAAACGTCACGAAGCCCTCGGCGACGGCGAACAGGGTGTCATCGCGGCCGCGCTTGACGTTCTTGCCTGCCTTAAAGGGCGTGCCGCACTGGCGAACGATGATACTGCCCGCTTGGACCGCCTGGCCGCCATAGGCCTTCAGGCCGCGACGCTGAGCGTTGCTGTCGCGCCCGTTGCGTGTCGAGCCTTGTCCCTTCTTGTGTGCCATCAGTATGCTCCCGGCCCGGCGTGGGGCCTGTCTGCGCCGACACGAACGCCGCCGACGATCGAAGAATCCCTGATACTAGCGACTGAGGGCCGGCCTGTCAACGGGCGATGTCGGCAAATTGAGCAGCCGGTGCTATCGCATGATCCACCGCTTGTCGACCAGTCTGGTCGGCGTGGTGAACCGGGCGGCCGGCTCGCTGGGGATCTCGTAGGTCAGCTGCCGCGTCTTGTGGAGGACGACTTCGCGGACGGTGATGGTCCGTTCCTTGCCGTCGTCGCCGACCATGGTGACCTCAACGGGTTGGGGCAGCTTGAGGACGCGCTGTTCGCCGCTGAGCTGGCCGATGAAGACGACGGCCCGGCCGGCGCCGGCGTCGAAGTCCGGCCAGATGGCCACGCCGTCCTTGGCGTTGTCCTCGCCCTGGAGAATTTTGCCCGTCATGGCGGCGAGGTTCTTCAGCAGGGGTTGGTTGTGGTGGGCCTTGATCTTATCGAACACCACGCGCGGGACGGCCGTCTTGGCGTTGAACAACTGGCCCGTGTTGGTGCACAGGTCGAAGCTGGGGATGAACTGGCGGTCCTCGCCGGTGTCGTTGAATATCCGGTAACGGAGGTACCAGAAGGTGGTCGCCTTCGTCTGGCCGGGCAGGACGATCCGAATCGGCCGAAGGACGTCCAGGGGTTCAAAATCCAGCTCCCACGTGATCGGCGTGGTGGCCGGCGCGGGCGCGCTGCCGGCGATCGCCCAGCCCACCGCCAACGCCGTCACAACCATTGAAATCAGTAGATACGAGCGTTTCATCGGTCAACTCCTAATCGGGCCCGGGCCGCGGGCCCGCGCATCGGCCGCCGCGACTGTCCCGAATTCCTATCGACTCGGGCAAGGCGATCCATTGAGGTCAATTCGACCTCCCCAATAAGGATAGACATTGGCGGGGTCCGAGTCAACCGACCCTTGCGATCAAGCCCCCGCCAGCGACCTGGCCGCGGCGCGCCGGGCGTGACGCATCCGGCAGAATCGAAGGCTTGTGCTGTGCCGCAACATTCGCTATCCTATGGACAATGGGTCATTTCAGATACAAGCGCGGCTTTAGCCTGACCGAAATGCTGATCGTTGTAATGGTCTTGGGGCTGCTGCTGTCCATCGTTGTTCCGTCGTTCCTCCGCGGCGCCGCGATCAGTCGGCGCGTAAGGTGCTCGGCTAACCTACATGCGTTAGGTCAGGCGTATGTGGTCCATAAGACGAACAATCGCCTCAGTGGCGAGCGGCCGTTCACGGCGATTGGATGGGTGACGGCCCTGCAGCCGTACCTGGCCAACAACCTCGCCGCGCTGAAGTGCCCAGAAGATTACAATCCCAAACTTGTCTTGCCGGACGTGAAGATCTGGTGCCCCAAGGGGCCCTACAACCTCGACGTATTCACGGCCCATCCGTACTGGCTGGAGTACGCCGCCGCCGAGATCAACGGCGGGCCCGGCATCTGGAAGGTCAACGACGAGGTCTACGACCAGATTCGCCCCGAGATCGCGGAGCGCCATAACATCACCCAGTCTCTGCCCAAGTACACTCCGGGCAAGAACCCCAACAACTACTGGCTGTTGTTCGAGGACCTGCGGGCCGGCGCCGACCTGTGGTCCACCGGCGATAAGGACTACGAGGACATTATCATCCGGGTCGAGGAACGCGGGGACCGGGTGGACATATGGGCCTACAAAGGCGCCACGTTCCACCAGTTCGATCTGGTCGCTCCGGATGGCACGACCTACGTCGATATCGGCTACCAGGGCGATGCGGAGGTCTACAGCTTCCGCGGCCGGGCGCAACTGAGCTATGCCCTGAGCCTTCGAGTCAACGAGATCGCGCTGGGCACGGACAAAGTCCTCGCTCTGGATTACGAGAACGATGTCTGCTACGCGGGCGTCTCGCCGCCGGGAGAGGCCACTGCCTGGGACCAGGCCGTCGCGCCGCGGCACCTCGGCAAGCTCAACGTGGTCCTGGCCAGCGGGAAGGTCATCCTCGTGGACCCGGCGGAGATCGACCCGACGGTTGCCGAGAACGCCCAGCGCTACTGGCGCGGCCTGAGGCGCCCGCCGGTCGGCGGCGAGTAGACCGCGCTCGGCCTCAATCGGGGGATATCGCCAGCCATCGCCTGCCCTACACCAGGCCCTGATCCATACGTTGCCGGGCGGCGCCGCTGCGGGTATGCTGGGGGTTGAGCACAGGTCCCCGGCAATAACGGCCGGCGACGCGGAGCCATCATGGATACGACTGAAACAATGGCCGCCAAGACGATCTTCGCCAACGCCACGGCCAATTTTCACCAGGCGGCAAGGCTGCTGGGCGGGCGGTTCAAGGACGACCTGCTGGAGAAGGTCTACCAGCCCATGGAACGGATCGAGATGACCTACGGTCCGGTCATGAGCGACGGGAAGATCCACGTGGTCAAGGGGTTCATCGTTCGCCACAGCGACGCGCTAGGCCCGGCCAAGGGCGGGATTCGCATGGCGCCGACGGTGACGCTGGACGACGTGACGGGCCTGGCCATGGAAATGACCTGGAAGTGTGCGCTGATCGGCGTGCCGTTCGGCGGCGGCAAGAGCGGCATCATCGCCGATCCTGAGCGGCTGTCCCCCGTCGACAAGGAAACCATCATGCGGCGGTTCGCCACCATGGGCTATCGCCACATCGGACCACAGATCTATGTGCCCGCCCCCGACATGGGGACCACCGAGGCGGACATGGGCTACGTCAAGGACGCCATCTGTTATTCGCACGGCCAGGCGACGACCCCGGGCTGTTTCGTGACGGGCAAGCCCGTGATCCTCGGCGGCATCCGGGGTAGAAAAGAGGCCACCGGCCGTGGCGTGGCCATCTGCATCGTCGAGGCGTTTCGGATGCTCGGGCGACACCCCGATGGCGCCACGGCCATCGTACAGGGATTCGGAAACGTGGGCAGTCACAGCGCCTTGGCTCTGGCCGGGCGAGGGCTGAAGATCATCGGCGTCAGCGACATCCGCGGAGCGGTCTACGACGCCAAGGGCCTGGACGTGAAGGCCCTGGTGACCTATGCGGCCGATCGCTGCACGGTCAAGGACTTTCCGGGGGGTCAGGACGTCGACGGTCAGGACCTGTTGGAGATGGACTGTGACGTCCTCGTGCCGGCTGCTACGGCCAATCAGATCACCGAAGACAATGCGCTCCGCATCAAGGCTAAGATCATCGGCGAGGGCGCCAACAGCCCGACAACGCCCCAAGCCGACGAGATCCTCTGCGAAAGAAAGGTCGTTGTTCTCCCCGACATTCTCTGCAATGCCGGGGGTGTGTTTGTCTCCTACCTGGAATACATGCAAGAGACCCAGCAGGAGCAGATGAGCGAACAGGAGGTCGTGACTCGCCTGACGAAACGCATGACCGAGAAGCTCCAGGGGGTCTGGCGCTTGGCGGAGGATCGGACGTTCACGCTTCGCCAGGCGGCGATGGTGCGCGCCGTCAGCGCGGTCTGCGAGGCGCGCATTGCGCGAGGCTTCCTGACCTAATCCGTCTGATTCTACACCAGGCCCTGGTCCATCATGTGTTCGGCGAACTGCTTGGCCATCTGAGAGTCTCCAGGTCTTGAACATCATTCAGACCGGCCCATGCCAGCCGTGCGCCAAAGGTAGTGTCTGCCCGCCGCGGCGACAAGACGTTGTCCGCAGTCAGGCCTGGGGATTCGTTCAGCAAAAAAAAACCCGGACGTCCGTGCCCGGGCCATCGTCCATGAAATCACACAACACCAGTGCCGTCTGGCGCTAAGAATGTTCGGAGCGGCCTAGGCCAACTCCTCATCCAACAGGCGAATCAGTTCGGTCGCGCGGATCGTTCGCACACCGGCGGCGGTCGGCCAGGTCAGTGTGGCCTCGTCGGCCAACAACGATTCCATACGCTGGACGGTCAGGACGACCGACGAGTGGTTCTTGCCCATCGCCCGCGCGACCTCAGGGTAGCTCATGGTGGTGCGCTTGCGAGCGAGATACATGGCCGTCCGCCGCGCCAGCGAAACCGTCCGCGTCCGCCGCGAGGAGTGCAGGTCCGCCGGCGTGATGCCGAAGTACGCCGTCACCACGTTCTCGATGTCGCCCAGCGTCAGCGCGCTGCCGGTTTGGACGAGGTAGTCGGCCAGGGCGGAGCGGACCAGTTCCAGCGTGGGCGATGTGTTTTCCAGCGCGGCCACGGCGGCCAGCTTCACCAGGGCGCCTTCCAGCTCGCGCACCGACCCACGGATGTGGGTGGCGATATAGGTCAGCACGTCCTTCGGGGCCCTCATCTTCAGCGCATCGGCGCGGCGCTGCAAGATGTGGATGCGGGTGTCCTGGTCGGGTGAATCAACGCGGACCACCATGCCGGCGACAAAGCGGCTGAGCAGTTGCGGGTTGAGCTTGCCGACGAGGTTCGGGTGCGTGTCGCTGGCCAGGATGATCTGCTTGCCGGCGGACTCGATGGCGTTGAAGGTGTGGAGGAATTCGTCCTGCGTGGCCTTCTTGGCGGCCAGGAAGTGCACGTCGTCGATCGCCAGCAGGTCCAGTTGACGGTATCGGTTGCGGAACTGGTGAAAGGTTTTGTTGCGGACGGCCTGGATGAACTCGTTGGTGAACTGCTCGCCGGTGACGTAGCGGCAGGTGGCGCCGTCGGCCCGGGCGTTGAAACGGTTGCAGATGCCCTGGAGCAGGTGCGTCTTGCCGACGCCGCAAGGCCCATGGATAAACAGCGGCGTGAAAAGGGCCTTGCTGTCCCCGGCGACGGCGCACGCCGCCGAGTAGGCCAGCTTGTTGGTCTCGCCGACGACGAAGGTCTCCAGTTTGTGTCGCAGCTGCCGGGCGAGTGGGGGTCGGCGGCGTCGGGCGCGGCCCTCGGTGCTTTTGGTCACCAGGTCCGCCTGGCTGTCCAGATCGCCTCGGCGAAGCTCGGCGCAGAGCGTCGGGTCGACGGTGAGGGTGATGGACTTGTCGCAGCCAGTCTGTTCGGCCAGGATCGCGGCGATCTCGGCCTGGTAGTGGGTTTCGATCCAATTGGCGACGAACGGATTCGGCACGGCGATGCGGAGCACGCCCTTGTCGAGGTGCATGTGCGTGCCGTGACGGAACCACGCGTTGAACTTCTGCGGGCCGATTCGCTCGCGAAGCTTGTCCAATAAGCCTCGGATGGTGGGGTCCTCGGCGCGCACCGGTTCCGTTACCGTATCCATGGTTTTCCTTGAAAGTCCTTTTTGCCCGTCACTTGGTGTACGGGCGGCCCATCGAAAACCTACTGCTTGCGTGTCGCATTTGGTGCAACGAACTCATCAAGTCGATAGGAACTTTAGAAGGCCTCCACCAATCGGTCAATTACAAAACGGCCCGATTCTTTTCCACAACACTCAACACGTTGGAGAACGTGCCGTTGCCGGAGAAAAAAAAAGTTCGTGCACACGTTGTCCACAATTCCTTCAGGTTGCCTGTTTTTCGGAGCGGTCGGCGGCCAGAATGTAGGCCGTTCGAGACTCCGTGACGCGAAAACCCTCACGCACGTAGGCGTCCCGGGCATAGGTGTTTCGCTCGTCGACCGCCAGCGTCAGCGCGTGGCGTCCGCGGCGTTCGCTGACGTGTGCGGCGTGGCGAGTCATGGCGCGGCCGATCTGCCGGCCGCGACAGGACGGCACGACGCCCAGGTACACAACGCGCGCGGATGCGTCGAGCGTGCTGTCGTTCAACAGGCAGCAGCCGGCCGTCTCGGCCCCGTCATCGACGACCCACCACGTCTGCGGGACGAACGTCCCTGATGCCCGGTGGCCGGCGACAACGTCATCTGCACTGCGCAGGCCGATCAGGCCCGGGCAGTCCAACGATCCTTCGTAGGTGGCCGTCACAATGCGCTGCAGTTCGCCCCGCGCGAGCTGGTCGACGCATCGCCACCGCAGCCGATGCTGGCAGGGAAGGGCATCCGCCGGCGGGGTCGGCAAGTCCAACTGCATCGAGGCCAGTTCGGCCAACGGGTGATAGCCGGCCTCGACGAGGAGGCGCCCGTCTTGCGGCTTGTTCGTCATCCCCTGGACGAAGACTGCGCCACAGGCGAGCGTGTGATGCGATATCGCGGCGATCACGGCCGACAGGGCGTCCGGACGGACACCGCGCGCCGCCGGCGGGCTGTAGTAAAGCAGCGCCGATCGCCCGGGGCTGATGACGGTCATCGCCGCCGCGACTGGGGTGTCTTGATCGAGCGCCCACCACAGATGGGTCCGCCGCCCCCCGCGACCCACGGCGGCATCGAATGCATCGACGTGGGCAGGTACCCCCGAGCGATCGGCCGCACCGGCCAGCAGGACCCGAAGGCCCTGGGACCTTCGCGCATCCTCAACCGGTTGAATGTGAAAGCGTCTGGTCATCGCGCCGGACCCGATTCGCCCAATCCGTCAACATCGGTCGATCACGACGATGGTTTCATCGTCCCTCTGCGGCGCGTCGCCGCGAAAGGCCGCCACCGCGTCCATCACCGTATCGGCTGTAGGCTGGGGGTCGGCGTCGCTGCACGCGCTGATCACCTCCAGCAGCCTTTGGTCGCCGAATGTCTTCTCGGCCTCGTTGGTCGCATCGACCAGGCCGTCGGTGTACAGCACCAGCCGTTCGCCGGGAAGGAAGGTGTGGCAGATCTCGTGAGGCTCGTAGGGCTCGACGCCCAACACCAGGTCGGACCCGCCCAGGCCGTGACTGGCGCAGCGATCGCGCTCGCAGACGATCGGGGGAGGATGCCCGGCGTTGATCATGAACCCCATCCCGGTCGGCAGGTCCAGCACGGTGTAAAGCAGCGAGCAGGACAAGATGGTGTCCGTCTCGTCGCCCAGGGCGATGAGCATCTCGTTCAGGGCGCCAACCATGTTGGCCGGGCGCGAGCGGTCCTGGGTGTCGGAGCGGAGGAACCCCATAATCTGCGCCATCAGCAGCGCGGCGCGCACGCCGTGGCCGACCACGTCGCCAATGACGATCGCCATTTGGTCGGGATTCAGCTCGATGAAGTCGTAGAAATCCCCGCCCACCGATCGGCACATGCGGTTGCGGATCCCCGTGCGCTGGTGCTCGCAGGTCTCCGGGCAGCCTTTCGGCAGCAGCGCTGCCTGGAGTTCTGCCGCCAGGGCCAGGTCCATCTCATGTTCGGTTGGTGTCATGATGCCCGGCATACCCCATGGTAGGAGGGGCGACAGCCGCTTTTTGCATGAGCCAAGGCGGCGAGTCAGTCTTCCAGCGAGAATTCGTCCTTGCCGGCGCCGCACTCGGGGCAGACCCAGTCGTCCGGCAGGTCCGCAAAGGCGGTGCCCGGCTCGATCTTGCCTTCCGGATCGCCCACGGCCGGATCGTACACCCAGCCGCACGCGTCACAGACGTACTTCTGCATGATAAACTCCTTGTTTCGGGCTCGCCGCAGCGGCCGTTACATGAAGCTCTCCACGACGCGCTCCACGTCGCGCCACGTGACGATCAGGACCAGCCCCAGCAGCAGTACCAGGCCGCCGATCTGGACGGCATTCATGATCTTGACGCTCAGGGGCCGGCCGCGAATCTTCTCAATCAGAAGGAACACGGCATGGCCGCCGTCCAGGACCGGCAACGGCAGGAAGTTGATGACCGCCAGCATCACCGAGATCATCGACATAAAGTAGACAAACCGTATCGCGCCTTGCCGGGCGACCTGGACGGCGATGTCGGCGATGCCGATGGGCCCGCGAAGCTCTTTCGTCGAGACCGTTCCCTGCAGCAGGGCCCGAAGGTTGGCATAGGCCATCACCACGTTATATCGGACCTCTTCGATTCCCCAGGCTAGGGCTTGCAGCGGATTGGTGTTGCGGATGGTCGTTTTCAACATGCGGAAAGGCCGGGTCGCAAACAGCTTGTATCTGTAGTCCTGGGGGCGGAAATCCCCGGCCGCCAGGATGCCGAAGTCGGCCTTGAACGGCTGCGAGCCATTTCGGCCATGCAGCGTAATGGGCTTGCCCTTCAGCGCCGTCAGGGCCCGGATCAGCTCAGGCCACGTCGCTACGGGAAGATCGTTGACCTTCTCGATGATGCAGCCTCGGGCCACGCCGGCTGCATCGGCCGGTGAGCGCTTGCGAACATGGGCGACGACCAGATGCTCCTGGTCGGACATGACGAGCGCACCGATTTGCGGCTTTCCCTGTTTCTTGCGCGGGCGGATGTCGATGGGCGATTGCGTTCGGCCATTGCGAAAGACGACGATCTGTGTGCCTCGATCGACGAACTCGCGGTTGATCGCGCGCAGTTCAGCCAGCGTGGGCGTGCTGCGATCGCCATAGCTGACCACCACGTCGCCGCCCTTGAGGCCGGCCTTGGCGGCGGGGTGCCCTTTTGTGAGGCCTTCAAACAGCAGTCGCGGCGCCATGCCCAATACGTCTATCGAACGGTCGGTATGGACGATGTCCTTCTCGGCGACGATGCGCTCGCCGCCGTCGACCAGCATCAGCCGGACCTGCGAAGGTTTGTCCGATGGGTCGTCCTTCTCGTCTTTGTCGGCGACCTTCTTGACCGATGTGGCGCGGACAGTGGACCCGTCGGCCAGAAACACGACACGGTAAGGCTTGTTGGCCGCCAGCAGCTTCGGCCGAACGACGACCGTCCGTGTGGCGTCGGGGGCCTGGTCTTCCTGTTCGTTGTCGTCAGTCGGGCGGACCGTGACGGTCACCGGTCGGCCGTCGAGATCGGCCTCGATGTCGCGCAGGTCCCAGGCATGCTCGATCGGCTGATCGTTGACGGCCAGCACCCGTTCGCCTTCGTTCAACCCGTCCTCGGTCACGATAACATCCTCGTTAACGCCGAATATGGGCTCGGTGGCGGGTGAGATGCCGAAGCGAAAGACTTTCGTCTCGGTGCCGGGGTGGTCGCCCTTGATCAACCCCATGGTGGCCGTTCCCACTCGCGTCTTGTCACCTGCGGTGCGTCGGATCGTCATCTCGAAGATCCTGCCCCGTGGAGCGAGAATGGCGGCGAATTGGAGCTTGCCGAATTGGTGGATGCGGCGCCCGTTGAGCGTCAGTATTCTGTCGCCGGGCTTGAGGCCGACGCTTTCGTCCGGCGTGTTTGGGTCGCCGTCGTCCTGCCAGATGATCTTGGCCTGGGCGGCCGGGAAACCGGGTTCCACCCCGCCGATCACCGGCGCCGGGAATTGGATGCCGATCAGGCCGATCACCACGAACACGATACTCGCAAAGATCACGTTCATCACGACGCCCGCGGCAATGACGGCGAATCGCTGACCCACCGTCTTGTTGGCGAAGGAGCCGGGGTCCGTGTCGCCCTCCTTGAGCGGGGCGACGTCCTCCTGCCCCGCCATCTTCACGTAGCCGCCCAGCGGAATCAGCCGAACGCTGTAGTCGGTCCCCCCGCGCCGCAGGCCGAACAGCCTCGGCCCCACCCCCAGCGCGAACGTCTCGACGTGAATGCCCACCCACCGGGCCACAATGAAGTGCCCCAACTCGTGCACGAAGATCACCGCGCCCAAGCCGATCGCAAACATCAGCAGCGGGCCGACGTATTGGCCCCATACACCTTGGATGGTCAACACAGCTAGTTCCATTATTCGGTCGGTTCCTTGGTCTTGTTGTCGGTCTTCGGCGACGACGCGCGATTGTTGCTTTGGCCTTGTTCGGTCAGATGGCTTTGAGCGCCTCCAGCCGTTCGGCAACCTGCCGGTCCGCCCACGCAGCCGCTGCCTGAAGCGATTCTAACGTAATCTCGTCATCGGGCGGGGTGTCCTTTAGGACATCCTCGACCAACGGGACGATTTGACCGAAACGAATCCGTCCGGCCAGAAACGCTTCGACGGCTGCTTCGTTGGCGCTATTGAGCACGGCGCCGGCCGGCCCGCCGCGGCGGATGGCCTCGTAGCCCAGCGCCACGGCGCGCTGGAATCGGCCTTCCAGAGGCCGAAACGTCAGTTGGCCTATGGCGCCGAGGTCCAGCGGCGCCACCTTTCGCGTGGGGCGATGCGGGAAGTTCAACGCATAGGCGATCGGCGTGGTCATATCCGGGGCCGCCAACTGTGCGACCGCCGCCCCGTCGACGAACTCCACGATCGCGTGGACGATCGATTCAGGGTGGATGACCACGTCGATCTGGTCGGCGGACAGGTCGAACAGCCAGTGGGCCTCGACCACTTCCAACGCCTTGTTCATCAGCGTCGCCGAGTCGATCGTGACCTTCCGGCCCATCGACCAGGTCGGGTGCTTCAGGGCGTCCTCGACGGTCGCCTGGTCGGCTGCGGCGGCGTCCCAGTCGCGCAGCGCCCCGCCGGAGGCCGTGATCGTCACCCGCCGGACCTCCTCGCGCTGCCCGGCCAGCAAACATTGGTAAATCGCCGAGTGCTCGCTGTCGACGGGCACGATGGGCACACACGCCTGCCGGGCGGCGGGCATGACGATGGCGCCGGCCATCACGAACGTTTCCTTGTTGGCGATCGCCAGCGTCGCGCCGCATTCGATGCCAGCCAGCGTCGGCTCGAGCCCGGCCGAGCCCACCACGCCCACCAGCAGCACGTCGGGCCGCGTGCGGCGGACCAGGTCGGCCGGTGAATCGGGCCCCGACAGCACGCCGATCGTCTCGGGCAGGTCCCGCCGGAGGTCGTCGGCAACGGCGCCGTCGGCGATGGCGACCAGCTCGGGAGCGAACTCGCGCGCCTGGCTGGCGAGGTTCCGCCAGTTGCTCCCGGCCGCCAGCGCGCAAACCGTCAACTCAGGCTGGGCGGAGATGACCTCCAACCCCTGACGGCCGATGCTGCCGGTCGAACCCAATATGGCGATCCGTTTGCTCTTCATTCGGCCTTGTCGATCTGCAGCGTGCCGACCGTCGCTTCGAAGGCGGTCAGGTAAGTCTCGTAGGTGTCGGCCAGCGCCGTGCCGGTGATGGTGAAACTCTTGCCGTCCTTGATGATCATGTACTGGACCGACTTGATGGTGAACTTCTTCATCGTGAACGTGAACACTGTGCGAATGGCCTTCATCCCGTTCACGTTGGTGACGGCGGCTTCGATGAACGTGAAGTTTTCGAAGACCGCTTCCATCCCGGCGGTCATCGCCTTCTTGAAGCTTTCGAGATCCGGCAGCTTGTCTGCCTGGCCGACGATGATGTTGATGTTCTCACTGAACCCGTCGGTCTTGCTCTCCAACGGACTGTGGAAGAACACCTGGCCGACGCCGGCCTGCTTGGTGGTCCAGCCTGTCGGCGGCGTGATGGTGAACCCGTTGGTTTCATCGCGGTACTGGCCCTCGGCGGCCTTGTCGGCGTCCTCAGCCGTGGACAGGGCGGCGATGAACACGACGGTACACATGGCGATGATCCATTTTCGATTTGTCAGGCGCATGAGTGGTCCTTCCGGTCTGGAGTGCCCGAACGGTCGACTGTGGTGGTCACGAGACCTCAGCATACGCGCCGCCCGCGGCTCCGACAAGGCCAAAGGCCCTTGATCGCGGGAGTTGTCGCCGGGCGGATGGAGGTCTATAATCCGCCCCATGGCCAAGAGCTTTGACCAGCGATTTGTCGACCATGAGTTGGCCTTCGACGGCAAGACTGTCAAAGGGTACTTCGTGAAGCTGCGAATGGACGACGGCCGCGTCGTCGACCGCGATTACTTCCACTACACCGGCTCGGCCGTGATCGTGCCGATCCTCGACGATGGTCGCATCGTGCTGATCCGCAACACCCGCTTTGCCGTGCAGGAAGACCTCCTGGAGCTGCCGGCCGGACGGATCGACGACGGCGAATCGGCCGAAGCCGCCGCCGGGCGCGAGTTGACCGAAGAGACGGGCTACGTGGCCGGGCGGCTGGAGAAGCTCGGCGAGTTCTACTCCGCCCCCGGCAACGCCGACGAGACCATGCCCGTCTACCTGGCCACCGGGCTGTCTGAAGGGCGCCAGGAGCTCGAGACCTACGAGAAAATCACGCTCGAGCCGCATACCGACCGCGAGATTCGCCAGATGATCCTCAGCGGCGAAATCCACGACGCCAAGACCATCGCAGGCCTGACGCTGTACTGGCTGCGGGAGGGGACCTGTTAGATGGGCTTCTACGACCGACCCTACCTGCGTGAGGACTTCCAGAGCGGCGGTGGCGGCCGTGGCGGAATCGGGGGCTTCGGCCGGGGCATCATGGTTGGCATGCCCAAGCCGGCCCGTGCGGTCAAGATTATGCTGCTGATCAATGTGGGCGTCTTCATCCTTCAAGCTGTCGCGGATACGTCGCGGTTCGGCCCCGGCCCGTTGAGCGCGGCGTTCGGCGTCACGTGGGGGGGCTGGTGGCAGGTGTGGCGATACGTGACGTTCCAGTTCCTGCACGCCGGCTTCTGGCACATCGGCTTGAACATGCTGGGGCTGTACATGCTGGGCTCGCCGCTGGAGAAGCAGTGGGGGACGCGGCGGTTCCTGTGGTTTTACCTGACGTGCGGGGCGACGGCCGGCGTCGCCTATGCCATCATGGGCGCTCTGGTGGGGCTTGACCCGAACTTCCCGCTCGTGGGCGCCTCGGGCGGCATCTTCGGGATCCTGCTGGCGTGTGCGGTGCTGTTTCCGCAGTTTCGGTTGATCCTCGTCCTGTTTCCTGTGCCGATCCGCATGGCGGCCTTGCTCATCTTCGGCGGCATGATCGTGGTGATCCTCTCTTCGGTCTCGTCCGGGGAGTTTCGGCCGCAGTTCTGGTCGGATGTCGCCCATCTGGGCGGCGCGGTGGCCGGGGCGTTTTGGATCTGGGTCTTGCCGCTGTTGGGGATGCGGCTGGCTTCGGCGCGGGTCCAAGTCCAGCAGGGCGCGTGGGATCGCAAGGTCAAACGCGAGGATGAGGAGGAGAAGACCATCGACGAGATTCTCCGCAAGATCCACAACGAAGGCATCAACAGCCTCAGCGGCAAAGAGAAGAAGACCCTCGCCGCAGCCACCAAACGCCAGCGAAACGAATAGGAAGGAAAACTGAAAGCTTAAAGCTGAAAGCTTAAATGTTCCGCCGCCATCGACTGCGACAACGCATTTTAGCTTTTAGCTTTCAGCTTTCAGCTTTCAGCTTTTAGCCAGCAGTGGAGGCGCAGATGTTCACCAAGGGCAAGACTTGGAACGAATCGCAGACTCACACCGACGCCGTGACCGGGCGGATGGTGCGGCGGATTACGACCGTCGGTGATATCAACGAGAAGGCCCCGTATCACACGCGGACGACCTTCACCGACGACGGGGAGTTCATGATTTTCTCGACGCTGCGCGACGGCTACAGCGCTCTGTGCCGCGCTCACGTGGCCACCGGCGACATCACCTGCCTGATCGATCCGATCTCCGGCGAGGCCAAGACGATCTCCGCCGCGATGGTCGCGCCCCGAAGCGGCTGGATGCCCTTCTGGCACGGCAAGAGGATGCGGGCGGTGAACCTGTATACGCTCGAAGAGCGGACGATCATCGAGGACCTCGGCGACGAATGGCGCGGAGCGATGATCAGTATCGACCCGCCCGAGACCGAGCTGATTACCGCCGTGGTCCGGGAGCATCCGGACGCCATCGCGGGCTTGCCGGTCGAGCAGCAAAGGCCCTTCAAGGAGGTCTTCGCGGGCGGCAAGGGCATGGTGTCGCGGCTTGTTCGCGTTCCGCTGGCCGGAGGCGATACCGAGGTGATCTTTGAGGACCCGGCGATGCGGATGTGTCACGTCGAGCACAACCCGGTGGACGGGGACCTGTTCTACCTCGACCGCGACCGCCCGCCGATGTGGCACGCCGGGGGCGATTACTCCAAGACCTCGCGGTGCTGGACACTGCGGATTTCGACCGGCGAGTTGACGGCCCTGACGCCCCGGGCCGAGGCCAAGTTCCAGATCCACGCCGCGTGGAGCTGGGACGGCGAACTGCTGCTCTATCACGGCCCGGCGGTGCTGGTCGACGGCCCGTGCCCGTGGTACATCGGCGCCGCTGGCCCCGACGGCGAGATCTATCGTGAGTGGACGTTCGAGGAGGGCAAACACTACGGGCACGTCGCCGCTGCCGGCGGGGACCGACCGGCCATCATCCTCGACGGCAATGTCACCCCCGACAAACTGGTGTGGCTGTACTACGACAGCGACGAGCCGCGCTTCGAAACCATCTGCGAGCACAAGACCGAGCTGAACTCCATCCCCGGCCAGGCCTCCCACGCCCACCCCTCCACCGACAAGGCGGGCAAGTACGTCGCCTTCAACGTCGCCAAAGACAAACGCACCGACGTGTGGGTGGTGCAGGTGTAAGTGGGAGCCGGGAACCAGGAACCGGGAACCGGGGGCTGGGCTACGCTTTTCATCTTCGGCTTATCCTTCACAAAGACAACGTCTCGGGTGCCACGCTTCTGCTTACAGAAGCGTGCGGGCGGCAGATGCCGATGCGATAAGGCACGCTCCCACGACTCGAGTGATCTCGTCGAAGCCAAGTGGCAGCGTGGCGCCGCATAGCGTCGGTTGGCGTCCCGATGTACATCGGGACGCCGCGCGATACGCAATTGTGCCCGCCGCTCTAGCTACCGGCGAGAAGGCTGTGCAGCGACCAGCCTGCTTCCCACAGGAACGTCCCGCCGAAGAATACCATCGCCGCTGCGCAGATGCCGAGGATCACTCGTTGCGGGACGTTGCCCATCAGCTTGCCGCCGCCGAAGGTCACCCAGGACAGAATCGTCAGCCAGATCAGGTCCAGCAGCCAGTGGATCAGGGCGAAGAGCACAAAGGCCATGACGCCCAGGCTGACGGCCTTGGTCGCCAGGGCCAGCCCGACCGTCGCCCACCACAGCAGAAAGTAGGGGTTGGACGCCGACAGGATGATACCGATCAGGATCGGGTGACGAGTGGCCGAGGCCGCCTGGTTATCGTCGCTTGTGGGGTGGCGAAGTGCTCGAAACATTCCCCACGCCATCATCAGCAGGAACACGCCGCCGGCCAGGCCGATGCCGATTCGGACCCCTTCGACCTTCAGCAGCTTGTCCATGCCGATTACGATCAGCACGATCAGCGGCAGCTCGACGATCCCATGGCCCACCGCTATCATCGTCCCGGCCCAGCGGCGGCGCGCGCCGGCGGCGATCGTGGCAGCCGTCAGCGCGCCCGGCGCCAACACGCCCGACAGCGAGATCACAATGGCCGAGGCCAGGAAGGTTAGCAACTCATTCACGTCAATATCCTATCGGACCAGCCGGCGGCGACCAAGCGGGCGTTGAGTTTCGCCGGCCGATGCGGTACACCTTGATCCCGTGACAGGAAGGGATCGGCCATGACCAAGATTGCCATTACCGGAGCGGCTGGGCGGATGGGGCGGCGGATCGCCGCGCTGGCCATTGAATCCGAACAGTTCGATATCGTCGCCGCGTTGGAATCGCCCGGCCATGCCGATACGGGCAAGGACGTCGGCGAGCTGGCCGGCGTCGGGGCGTTCGGTGTCTGTCTCAGCAACGAACTGGCCGACACGCCGGACGTGCTGATCGATTTTTCCCTGCCGGAAGGCACGCTGCAGTGGCTGCCGATCTGTCGTCAGAAGCTCATCCCCATGATCATCGGCACGACCGGTCTGACCGAGAGCCACCTCGCCGAGATCGCCGACACCGCCGCCGACATCCCGATCGTCCGGGCCGCCAACATGTCCGTCGGCGTCAATGTGCTGCTGAAAGTCGTCGCCGAAGTGGCCCGCGCGCTGGGCGACGATTACGACATCGAGATCGCCGAGACGCACCACCGGTTCAAGAAGGACGCCCCGTCCGGGACGGCCGTCGCGCTGGCCAAGAGCATCTGCCAGGCGACGGGCAAGAATTATGGCGAGGTGGCGGTTTTCGGCCGGGGCGGCATGTGCCCGCGAAACGCCGGCGAGATCGGTATGCACGCACTGCGCGTGGGCGATACGGTCGGCGAGCATACGGTGCACTTCGGCAACTTAGGCGAGACGATCACGATCGGCCACTCGGCCCACACCCGCGACACCTTCGTCCGCGGCGCACTGCGAGCGGCCCAATGGATCGCGGGCAAAGCCCCGCGGCTGTACTCGATGCAGGATGTGCTGGGACTGGTTTGATTGCGGATTGCGGATTGGTCCGGAATCCTGAGCTGTTGTTGAATCCGCAATCCGAAATCCGCAATCTGCAATGGGATGCTGGACATGATTGATCTACGAAGCGACACGGTTACCAAGCCTACTGACGAGATGCGGCGCGTGATGGCCTCCGCCGAGGTCGATGATGACGTGCTGGGGCACGATCCGACGGTTCAGCGGCTCGAAGAGCAGACGGCGGAGATTCTGGGCAAGGATGCGGCGCTGTTCGTGCCGTCCGGCTCGATGGCCAACCAGATCGCCCTCAAGACCCAGACCACCGCGGGCGACGAGGTCATCATGGAGGCCCAGTGCCACATGTACTGGTACGAGGCTGGGGCCCCGGCGGCGATTTCGGGCGTGATGTGTCAGCTCATCGCCGGCCAGCGAGGCCTGTTCACCGGCGATGACCTGCGAGGCGCGCTGCGCACCCCGGACGTGCACTTTGCGCGCACGACGCTGGTGTGCGTGGAAGACACGCACAATCGCGGCGGCGGCAGTGTCTGGCCGATCGAGCAGATCGCCGATGTCCTCGTCTTCGTTGTCGTCGTAGGCCTCGACGTCGATGTCGTCGAACATCTCGTCGTCCGACTCGTCGTCGAGCATATCGTCGAGCGAGACGGTGCTCATCTCCTCGACGAGTTGCTTGACCTGTTTCGTGCTGACGGTCTCCGGCTGCATTGCGAGCGCATCCCAAGCCTCCATCAAGCCGGGCGGGCCATAGCCGGCGTGTACCGCCAGCGCATAGCCCACGCAGATGTTCACAATGCCGATCATAAGCACCAAGAAAACCACGACCGCACTCTCCTTTTTCGGTGCGCATACTCCAACTACCAACTCTAGGTCACGACGGAAATCGCTGCCGTGCGATGATCCCGGCAAAGAATCGGGGAACCCCGGCACAGGATACAGACACGCCGGTTGCAGCGATCAAACGGATAGTAGG
>LAZR01000451.1_pt1 | contig 33981 bp, 54 predicted proteins | sample 329461 | NCBI WGS metagenome assembly LAZR01 (sample SAMN03002196, study PRJNA259156) | marine sediment metagenome | biome: sea floor; feature: Hydrothermal impacted sediments; material: marine sediment; isolation source: Loki non-amplified sample from Loki's castle hydrothermal vent sediment ...
AGTGCTTTTGAATTTCAATGTGAAGTCAGAGGACAATATAACGCTGCAAAATATTTTCAAAAATGACGAAATAAAAGAAGTCCGATTGACATTAAAACACGACGTTTTGGCTGGAAGTGCTGGGGGAAGCGAATTTGACATAATAATCGATCTGCCACGAGTCACTTCCTTGACTACACCTGACAACCTGAACAATATTGGCGAGCTTGATTTGCCGGTATCTTTATCGGCTTTTGATGATGGAACCATTGGATTCACTTCAAGAATCACAGTCAAAAACAGCGTTGCAGGAGCCTACGCCGTATAGGAGGGGCACCCATTGGTCGAAAAAAAAGCCAGTTTATTAATAGGACTTAAGGACCGAACATCCAAAGGACTTGCGCGAATACGTGCGGGATTAGGAAAGCTTACCAAGGCGGCAAAGCTTGCAGCCGTTATTGGGATCGCTGCGCTTGGCGCTGCCCTTATCAAAGCCACAAAGTTAGCGTCGATCCAAGAGGACGCTATCAATAGCCTCAATGAGGCAATGAAAAACAACGGCGAGTTTACCGAGGAAGCTTCACAGGCGGCCCAAGACTTTGCCGCTGAACTTCAAAAAGTAACCACTTTTGGCGATGAATCCATCATTATGGCGCAATCTCTTCTAGTCAGATTAGGGGGCTTGTCAGGCGAAGGACTTGAAAACGCGACAAAAGCCACGGCCGATATGGCCGCCGCGCTTGGTGTCGATCTTAGTACAGCGGCGACATTGGTCGGTAAAACACTCGGATCGTCAACCAACGCACTAGCGAGATATGGCGTGGAAGTCACTGGTGCAGTCGGCAGCCAAGAGCGTTTAAACTCATTAGTCCAGAATGCAGCGACACTATTCGGAGGGGCAGCGCAAGCGGAAGCGCAAACATTTTCAGGCCAAATACAATCCCTTCAAAACAGATTCGGCGATCTATTTGAAACAATCGGCTTTCAAGTCATACCGATAATTCGGGATGGCATCCTGCCATTGATCGATAAATTCTTTAAGGTACTTGAAGGTGGTGGATTAGAGCGTTTTATAGTTGCTATCAAAACAACTTTTATCAAAGTTCAGACTGAAATAAGAATCGCTACCGAGATATTCAAGGAGCTAATCGCAGCTCCATTTAAGGCTTCCACTTATACAGTCATTTTCAATGGATTAATCGAACGGATTAAAAAAGTGTTTGGGATTCTCGCAAACATATTTAAAAGAGGTGCTAAAGCGACAATAAACGCCATACGTGAAATTGTGGATGAGGAAAAAAACGAACAAGTTTCACTTGCGGACGAAATTGCTACAATTCGAGAGGAATCAAACGATAAGATACTTGAACTTAATCAACAATTATTGGAAAAAAAAGGAGAGCAGAATACAGCGGAGGTCGAACAGGAACGCGAAAAACAAGCCGCACTCGCCGAAATATTAGAACAGACCAGGGCGCAAAAGCTAGCCGCAAAGGAAAAGGAAAAAGAGGCCGAGGAAGCAGACAAGCAAGCGGAAAAAGAAAAAGTAACGGCCGAAAAACAAAATGCGGACGCGATCAAAAATACCGCGCTAAGCCTTACCGATGCCCTTGTTTCGAACGAATCAAATAAAGCAAAAGCCGTGGGGGCAGTCCTTAAACAGCAGCTTAATAGTCAGATTGATGCATTCGCCGCCGCTGAAGTTGGCAAAGCGACGGCGGGGGGGCCGCTTTCGTTTGGTGCGACACTTGCTTTAATCGGCCCAATCATCGCGTTTGCAACAGCAGCAAAAGCAGCAGTCGGCGCAATTCAATTCCACCAAGGCGGTGTCGTCGGGGGATCGGGTGGGGTAGAAGCCAATTTCAATAGACCACTTCGGTCAAACGAGCAAAGGGCGATACTGCAAGAGGGTGAGCGCGTATTAACCCAGGCGACCAATGAGCAACTGAGTTCTACACTGACTAAACTGAGTGCGAAGCTAGACCGGATGGACGGCACCGGCGGGTCTATTGTTCTGCAAGTAGATGGAAAAGAAATCGCACGGGCAGTAGCGCCATTTCAGGATTCATTTCAACAATTAAGAAGGGCAGGATCAGTATAATGGCGGAATCAGAAAACCCAATATTTTTGAACAAAAGTGAAATCAGCGACGTTTCAGAAATCACCGATAACGGGTCCACAACGGACGCTGTAAAAATAAGACTACTCGATCGAAATGACGAATTAAAATACCGTTTAGTTGGCGTGACTACTGGGGACAGAATAATAACGTGGACCCCGCCAGCTTCGGCAACAATAAGTCGAATATGGATTCAAAACTGTAATTTTGAAGATGTTGATATAACGTTTAATGGCGGGTCTAATTTTTCACCGGCGATTAGTCTTACCGGAAATGCCGACAAGCATCTTTATTTTGAGTTTGCAGACCAGGCAGTCAATACGGTCGAAATCACTGTCGGAAATATTTTCGGAGGCGGTAGCGGACTCGCTACTGCGGGGGAAATCTACATAGGAACCGAACGTTTTCAGGTCGGCGCAAACTTGGGTTCGGATCGGCTCGAAGCGCTTCCGGATGTGGCGCAAACTATTTTCACACTAAGCGACAATACTAAACAAAAAGTATTTATCAGGCGTACAATTGATTATCAATTTGATTTACTGGCGATATCAGACTCGGATCGTCAAAATTTTGTTGATCTTTACGAACTTAACAGGTCTGAAACATTCGGATTTATTCCCCGTCCAATCCCGAACGCTACCGGGTGGGACGGACTGGCGGGGCACTACAATTGGATCAATGCAGCCGACTTTGTGAACTACACGGACGGATTTTTCATTAACGGTTTCGACATTAATATCAGATTGGGCCAAGCCGGGGGGTTTGATTAGTGACGACCTTAGACGAGTTTGTTAAACGAGGTGCAAAAACTGCATATAGGCGCGTCGAAATAAAGCGCGTTAAAACGGATGGGACCTACGAAGCCGACTGGTTTGATATCACCCCTTTCATCGTCAACTTCGGGACGATAGCGGAATCATATAGCGACAATATCATAGTCGGGGAATACCAAATCCACAATTTGACGATATCGGTTGATAATTCACGGCGAAGGTTTAACCCTGAAACGGATTCGGAAAGCATATTTTTAAATTTTAAGACCCGGATAAAAACAAGGTTCAGGATAGAAACCGGCTTCATTGACCGCGACGACAATGATTCTGAGGTGCTTGGTAGGCGATTTTATGGCATCACGTTTTCAGAGCCGCAAAATAGCGACAGTGGACGAGTTAATTTTTCCATAGCCTCAATATTAAAGGTCTTTCAACTATATCCCGCGACCGGCATAGTGACGACGTCTGCTGCGGTATCTGTCTTAATGGAACGACTGACTGAGCGTACCGAAAATGCTGTAAGGATTTTTGACCAATTTTTTGAAGGCGCGAGTGATGCGGTCAGGTACCAAATTCAATCAAGCAGCACCGTAATTACTCCGATTATCAATGACAATGAAACCGTCTGGGATAAGATGACGGACTATTCCCTTTACGAATTCTACTACCCCTCGGTAACAAATGATGGCAATTTTCAATGGAGGGACCGGGTCGAAACCGGCGGTACAATATTCAAATTCAACGGTGGAAATAGCTTCGATAACGAATTCGGCATAAATATCGTCCGGATTCTTAGCGAGGTTCCGGGCGTTGACCAAACTTGGACACGGGTCACCATAGAGTTTGATGATGATATGTTTTCAACTTCATTGACCAGCTGGACGCCAGGCGACGGGAGTACACAAGACATATTCGGCGAGCGAACATATGAAAGGACTTTCAAAGAATTGACGTCCGGAACATCGGCCACAATCGCCGACACAATAAGAGCCAACACACAAACGCCAAAGCGCCGCTGGAATATCTCGACGAGCTTCATACCGCATCTAAATTTGAATGATAAAGTAGAACTCAATTACACCGGCGATATAATCAGCGATGGTTTCATTCTCGGCCTATCCGTATTGAACGGGCCTGATGTTTTGGGTGGATCCGTCGGCGCGATAAATTTAGAAAATGTGATCACAAAAATTTCGGGATTCTCGATCAATCTCGATACATTCGCAACACAATTTGAATTAACGGAGGTTTGATATGGGACTACCAGCGCTTTTTGTAGATGGGAACGTTTTAAACGCGGCAGAACTTAATGACTGGATGAATGAACGGGATGGAATATTATTTCCTATTAGCCCGTCAACCCGAAATCCGGAAACACTAGTCCACAATTTGGGTTCGGCATCGTTCGAGTGGAACCAGTTTTTTGTCGCGACCATCAACGCAACCTTGCAAGTGAATTTACCGGCTGCCGCTAATATAGATGTGGACGGGACTAGCTTAGAAACATTATTGGAGGATAACGTGATAGATTCAGTCGCAACGGACCAAATCGGAAGCTTGGACACTGTAGGGAGTGGTGTGTTACTAAACACAACTTTTACCAAAGTCGAGCAAGATAAAATATGTCGTTTCTATGTTGAAATGGAACCAGCCACGTCAGCAGATATTGACGTGACGGTCGGAACCGAAACGCGGCGTTTCGGCGGGAATAACGCAGGCTTTGTAAGCTCGAATGATTGGTGGGATTTGACACAATTTGCAAACGGTTCGGTCGTCTTAAAAGTCGAAGTCATTGGCGTGGGCAATGCTGCGGTCAATGCGAGATTCTACAGAAATGCATTTTGATGCACGATATTAAGTATCCTGGCTGCGATAATATTTGGCTTTGGGAGCTTATGCCCCAAAAAGTGTATGAACAATATGGAGCGAAGTGCATTTGGTTCATAGATCCCAAAATACCGCCGTTAGCCCAATTTATACGGGATTGGTTCAATAAGCCTATTGTTCTGAACACGTGGAAAAATTCCGGTGAATCTGAATATCGCGGGTATAGACCCAGAGATTGCGAAGTCGGTGCAGAACATAGTCAACACCGATTTGGGCGGGCGGTAGATTTTATAATCCCAGGTAAGTGGCCGCAAGAAATAATCAGGGAGATACAAATTTATTATAAACAATTCAATGACGTGGGTTTAACTACTATCGAAAAAGATACACCTACCTGGGTTCATATTGATGTTCGCAGAACCCTTAATCCAACAAAGCTTTTTGAGGTGCCATTTCAATGATAATGTCAATATTAGGTTTCGCGGGCGATGTCATTAAGACCGTTTCGAATGGGTGGCTTGAGGAAAAAAAGACCACAAAACTGGTCAGACTACAGCAGATAAAAGACACTTCAAACTGGGAAGCATTACAATCGAAAGCAAGTATAACGAGCTGGAAGGATGAATATTGGACGATTGTTTTATCCATCCCGGTTATTTTGGCATTTTTTCCGGGTATGGCTGAGTATATCGCCGCCGGGTTCGAAGTAATTAGTCAAATGCCAGCCTGGTATCGGTATTGTGTTGTAATGGCAATCGGTGCCGCCTTTGGCGTAAAGCTGACCAAAGGTTTTATCGGAAAAGTAAAATAATGAATTTTCTTTACTCACATTTCGAGCTTATCATTGGATTAGGGTTAAGCGTCTTGGGCGGGATTTTGACAATGTTGATCACTTGGTTTCGTCGGGCCATAAAAGAAGTAATTATGGCCGATATCCAAAAGCAATTCGCTTTAAAGACTGATATCAAAATTTTGAAAGTCGAAATCGAGAATAAGTATGTGACCCACAAGAGCTTAGATAATGAGGTAAACCGAATTGAGGGCGCTTTAAGGCACGGCTTGAAGGATATCAAGACAGAAATACAGACACTTAATGATCGTCTGTTTAAACTCGTCTCCGAATCGACTTCTTAAGACGATCGCTTCGCTACAAATTCCCTAATTGGCTTGTGACATTCTTTACATCCAAAATAAAACACTTCACCACTAGCGATACGATAAGGCCCTTTGTACTTATCGACTTGAATTGAATGGCAATGCGGGCAAGCTTTTGAATATTTGCGGCTTTGGGCCGGGAATCCCGGCTTTTCTCTATTGGTATAACTGAATCCAAAATGCGTCGTTATTGGATAGGATCGAGCAAAAAAAGTGGCCTCTTTTTCATCTGGCAACAATTCTGGGATGGTAAATGTTCTTCGCATTTAAGCACGAACACCGCAAGTAGAACATTTCCACCCGCCAATTTTGATCGAAATAAAAATCCATACAGGCAGCCAAAGACCAAAAGTGAGTAAAGATAAAATTAAATGCAAAATGTGGTTTGTCCCTTTTCGCCAGACCAAAACATTTTTATCACACACTTTGCAGTAACCGCCTTTTTCTTGTTTTGCCATAATTACCTCCAAATTTAATACTGTGCCGCTACACTGATTCGAGGGGAGCGGACAGCCTTCGATTAAAGAGTCCCGAAGGTCATCGCTGTCGGTGATATATCCACACCCAGACGCGAAGCAAGTTAAACAAAATCCCGCAATTAGCATTTTAGACATTTTAGACCCCTTGTTATTGATAACGGGGTATATACCCAATTTAGAATTTTCTAAACATAGTTATATTTTAAGGTAACGTCTTCGAAAAAGGTAGCATATGCGATGAAGGCGCCTTTTTTATTTGGACGCCATGGGTTTTGAGGGGAAATCCATTTTGGAAGAAAGTAAGTTAGCCTCAAAATTGACAGCGCCAAACATAGTTAAGCGCCATTGGGACATTTACTACTTGCACCAGGTCATTACCATATTTCTGATCCATATAATCCACCTATCGATTTACTATTAAAATAGCCTTAAATTGTCAGGTGGTCAAATATGTTTGTAGAAACTATTTGACATAATAATTTTGTGATGGTACCTTTGATTTATGAGCAAAAAAATTAATGGGAAGCAAATTTATAAAGCCTGTTTAAACAAAAAGGGGGTCGGGTCCTGGGCACAATTTTCGTTTTGGTTCCAAACGCAAACAGGTGTGATTTTGACACAACAGACATTAAGTAATTACAAATGCGGCCGAAGTGTGCCGAGTTCGAATATGCTGATGGCGATATCAGAATTTACCGGGAAGGCATTAGACTATTTTTATGGTCAAAAATGATATGTTTAAATCTAAAAGATTGTGGGTATAATCTGCAATCAGGTTCGAAAGGAGGTGAGCTATGAAATTATTCAAACGATTTGAGAAACCAAAATGGGCTGGTCCGATAGATTCAATTCCATTGTTGGGCGGGTATTGCATTCAAATATTCAAACGGCCAAAAAACCGAAATTGGGCTAAGAAACCGAATTTGAATTGGGATGAATCACAGACCGGGATTGTAAGATTGAAATAAAAATAAAACCGCCGTCATTTCCCGTTAAGTTTTGACAGCGGTTATTTGGAAAAAAAGGAATATACAATGATTAGTTTAAACGATTTTTCAGCTAAGCGCAATAAACCACAGTTAGCAAAAGGCCACCAAAGCCGCGAAATTTTGAGAACCCTTCAAAGAGACAAAAGCGACGATAATCTGCGTCCAGAATTTAGGGCTATTTTTACCCTACTTGGAATGCAGCCATTAAAAATCAATATAACAGACGTGATTTTTGATAGGATTATTGGTCAGGAAAACGTCGGTACAGTTGATACCGATTTAGGCAAGGTAGTGTTTTGGAATTATAGGGATATCCTTTATTTGAAGTTGAAAGGGACTAATACAATCAGAATCGCATCGGCTGATATCCGTCGAAATTTCATCAAGGATTTTGTACGGGAATGTTTGGTCCCCGAAAAGGTCGGATTATGAACGTATTGGAATTTAAAAAATCAGTTGTTTCAAAATCGAAAATCAATACAAAAGACGTTACATTAATGGTCACAAAGGCGACAAATGCATATGGCATAATCGGCCCGGTCGACTTTTCCGGGAAGATTTTGGCTGATTGCAATCTATCAGGCTGGTACCACGCAAAGGAAAACTATGCGGAATCCATTTTAATCAATCCTGATTTTGGGCAATCGCTATTTGAAAGCTGTGATTTTTCAGGTGCAATCATTGTCGATCCCTTAGGGATTCCAATGTTTTATCGGTGCAACCTGGAAAACGCATTGTTCGTTAATTTTCCTACGGAACTGCCCTTTATTTTCAAACGCTGCAACGATGCAAAGGCGAAGTTTATCCGTAGTTCGGAATACACAATCAGGGAGGTTTGGGATGCATAGCAATTTACCGGAGGATTATGTCTACCCTTGGGAATCGATGTATGTGGAATGCGACAATTGCGGGGATGAATACCACGAAGATTTTGAGTGCCACTATTGCAAAGAGCAATCCGAGATTGATGCTCATTGGGAATCATTGTCGGATTCTGAAAAAGATTTATCCATCAAAATGGCCGTTAGGGAGGTGGTTTGATGGATAAACCAGAAAAACTAAAAGACAAGCATTTGGAATACTTGGACGCACTTAGGGAGTCAGGTGACACCAACATGTATGGGGCGCCATGGTTTCTTAGGGAGGAATACCCAGAATTAAACCGGAAAGAGTCCCATGAAATTCTCAAGTATTGGATGAAAAATTTTAAGTTGAAAAGCGAGGTTGCGTGATGGAAGACAAACAGTTAATTCAATTTCAATCGATGGCAATTACAAAGGAGACAGTCAAGCTGCATATTTGCCCACTTGCGACTGACACCGAATTGGTAATGTTTCTGGAACTTTGCAAGCGAAGACGACTTAATCCGTTTATCAAAGAAGTCTATTTGATTAAATATTCGGAAAGTCAGCCAGCTTCAACGGTAGTTGCCAAAGATGTGTTTCTAACGAGGGCAAACAATATACCCGAGTACAGGGGGTTTAATGCCGGGGTTGTTTTACTCAATAATAAAGGGGCAATCGTAAGGACAGCAGGTATTTTACTCCCCGACCATAAGTTGATTGGTGGTTGGTCAACTGTAAAACGGCATGAGCGTGAAGACCTTGAAATTGAGGTCAACCTAGAAGAATACATAGGTAAAAAATCCAACGGGGAAATTAACAAGCAATGGAAATCTAAGCCGGTTACGATGATTCGAAAGGTTGCGCTAGTACACGGTCATCGTGAAGCGTTTCCGGAAGAATTTGGGGATATGTACGACGAATCGGAGCTTGGGGCCATGCAATACGCTGAGGTACCGGCGGCTGAGCCAAACAAGAAGGATGTGTCTCAGCCACAGTCAAAATTGAGCAACGGCAATGGTTCACAGCCGCAAAAGGGCACCCGAACAGAAAAGGGCGACTCACTCGCTGATTCCATTATGGATATGGCAAACAAGATGGCGGGCGGAGACTTTACAAAATCTTGCGATATCTTAGAAAAACACTCTGTTTATCAAGGAAAAGGGCTTAGAACCCTTGAGGGCGCTTCGGACGGGCGCTTGTTCCACACAAACAAAAGCCTTTCGGTAGAATTTGACGCGTGGGAAAAACAAAATGCTTGATCCCAACTACTCCAAGGACTTGGAATTTGAGGAGGAAACCCACATTTACCGTTACAAAGGACGCCGGTTTATGTCGGTAACCCAGGTGCTTGAGACTGTTGGCATCAGCGACTTTTCGATGGTACCCGCGAAGATATTGGAACGGGCGCAAAACTATGGCACAGCGGTTCACAAGACGATCGAATTGTTCGAAAAAAACGAGCTGGACGAGGACAGCCTAGACCTGCGACTGGTGGAGGTTTTGGAGCAGTGGAAGACGTTTAAAAAGGATCTGAATGTCAATATTCTACTCTCAGAACAGAAATTGTTCTCACTCAAATATTGCTACGCCGGAACAATGGACGCAGTTCTCACACTCGATCATGGCCCAATCTCAATACTCGATATCAAAACAGGACAGTCATACCCCTCACACCAAATACAAACGTCGGCCTACGAGCAATTGTGGCGCGAGAATCGATCAGACAAGCACCCCCGGTTAGTAAATCGGTACACGTTGCTAATCAGCGACGAGTCTTACCAATTGGTTCCCAACACAACCAAGAATGATCTAAACGTATTTCTGTCCGCCGTACAGGTGGTCAATTACAAAGGATCTTGATATGTCCACAAAAGGATTCGAACAACATAAAAGAGAATATCTTAGGGGAAAGCTATCTAAATTAAAAAAAGAGCAAATTGCTTTCTTTAATCGAATTTACGTTGGCATTGACGAAATTCCCGAGGACAAAATGGATTTTGCGGCATGTCAAATAGAAAATACAATTTTAAAAAATGAAAAAGGAGTTTTGTGATTATGACAATTGAAATTCAAACAGAGGTAAAACAGCAGGTCGATGAGGCGACACAGTTTGCGGACAACGCGACGTCACTAACGATAACCGATCAAAGGGAACTGGACGCCGCCGCGAACATCGTTAAGGAGGCCAAAACGCGATTCAAGGAGATCGACGAAAAGCGCAAGTCAATGACAGCGCCTTTGGACGAAACCAAAAGAATAATAATGGATTTTTTTAGGCCGGTTTTAGATCAACTAAAAACGACCGAGTTGAGGATTAAAAGCGGCATGGCCGACTTTCACCGTGCGGAGATCGAACGGGAGCGCCGGGAATCCGAAAAAGCCAGGCTTGAAGCTGAACGGATAGAAGCAAAGCGCCAAGCGGCCCTTTTAAAACGGGCTGAAAAGGCGGAGCAGAAAGGGGATGATTCAAAAGCAGAGGCGTTAAAAGATCAGGCAGAACAAGTCTACGTCGCCCCGGCAGTAACTATGGCACCAGCAAAATCAGCCGGCGTATCTATCAGCAAAGTTTGGAAATTTCGTGTTACCGATATCAACAAAGTTCCCAGGGAATACCTTGAAATCAATGAGATAGCGGTTAATAAGATGTGCCAGGTGGCTAAGTCTGTTGCCGGAGAAAAGCAAAAGGTTGATCACCTGATACAAGGGATTGAGTTTTACGAGGACATTAGAACCTCGGTGAGAACGGCTTAAATAATTTTTGGAGGTAGTTAGACAAATGTTTAAAGATATAAATGATGAATCGGTCAGAGCTTACGATCAACAGTTTTTAGATCGAGACTTAGGGAATGCTTCTATTGCAGTGGTGGCAAGTGTCGATAAGGTATACCAAAAAGGCGAAAAGAAAGACAAACCTTTCACTAACGTTACATATGAGGTGCTACAAGGTGATTTTAAAGGATCTAGGCTCACCATCAAATACGATCATACGGTTGAAGAAATCAATAAGAATACTGGCGACACATACGCCGGGGGCATACCTTTAATGCGCCGGATTGCGATTGCTTGCGGACACTACGAAGTAAAAGAAAATAACGAAAAACACGTAAAAAAAGAGGCCGGAGGTACATTTAATCCAGAGGCTTTGATTGGCAAAAAGTTTGTCGGCGACATCAAGACAAAAAAGAACGGGGATTACTGGAACTACAGGATTTTTAACGAGCGAGAGTTCGTAACCTTTCCGGAACCAATCCAAGACGACCGGGACAAGATCGGAGGCCCCGACTTAGAGAATTTTTAAAACTCAGCCATACGGCTGATATAGAGGCCCTAAGTTCCCCCCAATCTACTGGGGCCTCGCTATGATCCGTATGAGTGGTAAAAAGTAAGCACCGATCACGCTTGGTTTTGGATGCAGCGGCAATGTGCCTTCCGTGCTGGGATGCGATGTTGTGACGGTGTCATCGTTGGGGTAGGGTGAAAGCCTCCCCTACAAAACAAACCACCATACGGGTCGCTTTATCGGATTGGAGGAACTAATGGAAAACAAACTTGAGAAGTTGGTTGAAAACTTCATAAAAGGTTCATTTAAGTACGTGAATCAAATTGGCAATGAGATTAAAACTAGGGATGATATGTCTTGCGTGGGCGCGCACTTTATGGGACTTGCCCAAAGGCTAGTTGTGACGTCTTGTTCTATGCTACGGCCAACTATCAGGGCCGGGACAATTGAAAAATTTTGCGGTCACGTAATGGATGAACTCGAAGAAATAGAGAGCATCGCAAAAAGAAAGGCTAGCCAAAATGGAAAATAAATTTGAAGAGTTGGTCAAAACATTCAAAAACGATTGCCACACCAAAGCGCACGAAATTTGTTGCAAAATTCACAATGGGGAAACCGGCGCTTATATGGGTTCCCACTTTATGGTTGTTGCCCAAAAGCTTGTCATTATGGCCTGTGTTGTAATTAATCGAAAGGACAGAGTCGCAATGATTGAAAAATTGTGCGGTCATTTATTGGATGACCTTATAACACTCGAAAAAATTGAAAGAAAGGCCGACCGAAATGGCACGCCCGATAAAAAATAGCGTTGATTATTTCTATATGAATACCAAGCCGTGTAAAACTTTGCGCATGCTGGAATCGAAATTCGGCAACGCTGGATTCGTATTCTTTTGGAAATTGTTTATGTTACTTGCAGAGGAAGACGGCCACTTTTATGACGCTAGAGACCCCGTTAATATGGAGTTTCTGGCCCAGGAACTATCGTTACCTGTAGTTTCTGTCACAGAAATGCTCGACACCTTGAGTTTCTGGACCAAGCTGGACCAAGTCGCTTGGGGCCATAAGCTGATTTGGTACCAAGGGTTCGTTGACTCCCTCAAAGACGTCTACGAGAAACGCAAGCGCCCGTTACCCACTTTAAAGGATGCAATCGAAAAAATAGGGGGTTTCTGTCCCAGAAACTCAAACACTATTGGGGTTTCTGTGACAGAAACTACACCTGACACCGGGTTTCTGGCCCAGAAATCCACAGAAAGTACACAAAGTAGAGTAGAGGAGAGTAGAGAAGAGGAAATTAAATCAGAGGAAATTTTAAAGGGCACCACCACCACTGATACTGTAAGAGTCGAGACGCCACAAAAATCAGAAGCGGAGAAGAAAACGGACAGTGGTGGTGTGCTTGGAAAATTTAAAGAGTATTTTTTCGGAATCGTTGATCAATATTGTGACGTGCGAATAGCCAAAAAGAAAGTCAAGACCAATAAAGCTATTTATAGGAATTCGACTTGGCTGAAATTCCAGGAAGCTTGCGCGGTTGGAAAGGAAGCTGCCGAGGGTCAACTCGACTCAATGCGAAGTGAAATTCAGGACTATGAGATCGAACAAAAAGAGAAGGCCCTTGTAGACAAAAAGAAAGCCGAGATAGAAGCAGGCGTGCGAAGATCTGCAAATAAAAAAAGATTGGACTTCGAAGAAAAAAAGCGCCGAATTTTTGAATACAAAAAGGACTTAAAGGGCAAATACAAAGCCGATTTAATGAACGAAGCGAAAAGAAAATTACCGGCAATTGTTCTGAACGCAAAAAACGCGCTTTTCGTTACCAAAAGCATCAACGACGCAATCGACGAAATCATTTGGGAGAGAATCGGGGATGACGACGATTAATTTATTTGAATCTCAGATCAAGTCTTTTTATTTTTGGAAGGTGGTAAAAATGAGATTTTGTAAAAATTGTGGGCACGAAGCCACTTTAAAATCGGACACAAAAGATATTCGATACATCTGCGAGAATTGCGGCCGCGCGGAAAAGGTAAAAGAAATGAAATTGGACAAAATTTATGCGTACATCGCGATGGATAATCAAGGCAATGAGGCTATTGTGGCTGCGTCAATCGGCGAAATCATTATGCCGCTCGTTATGGGTGACAGGTTGCGCGTCGAAAGTTATCGTGAAATAGCTCTGGAAGTTGGGAGAACCGAAAATGTACCAATTAGATTGGTGGAATTCACTAAAAGGTCAGATATCGAGCGTGTTTACTAAAAATGTGGAGGTGCTTATGAAAAAGGACGAAATTTGGGAACCTAACCCGAGTCAAGATGACAAAAACGAAGGATTCGATGCGATTGAGAACCCGTCATATTATACCCAGGGATGTGAGATTCAGCCCAGGGATTTGTCGAACGATTGGGGCTTAACCGAGGAAGAGGGGGATTTTGTCAAGTATATGAAAAGAGCGGGGAAAAAAGACGATGAGTTGCTTGACGTCCAAAAAGGCCGTTGGAATCTTCAACGGGCGCTGCGATTAATGGAAAACCCCGTGAAGGGCACGCTAGGGATCACCAGTTGGGATGCTGCAAAAGACTGGGAATTAAGCTTTTTAAAAGGCAAGGCCCTTGAACAGGTGGAACTATCGAACAAAAAAGGCGGCGATGCAAAGAATCTTAGACGGGCGATTGAGGCGCTAGATGCAGAAGTATTAAGACTGGAAGTCAAAGCTAAGACGCAGCCTGAATATGATGATTAAATGGCTCAAAAATAGGCTCCTAGCCAAAAAAAGGCGTCGAAAACAATTAACCCAACGGGTTAAGAGAAATGCCGAGCGGCGGCGGCGACTAAAAAGGGATGCAACACTCGAAAGGAAGGTGATCAGGATGGATAAATGCAGCAATTGTAAAGGTTCTGGAAAACAAGTATTCCATGGTCCATTTGAGTCAGTAGTGGGTCATTGTAACTTTTGCCAAGGTAGTGGCCGTCGAAAGGATCAAGTCGAGTGGTTTAGAAAGGTATGTGACGGTGATGGGTGAATACGCCGAACTGATTTTAAATGGGGATGACTGCGAAAGCTGTGGAATTTCATTTCACGACGAAGGACCAGGTTATCCAAGACGCTGCAAAGGATGTAAGGATGAATGTGACCGGGATGAAAAAACTGATTTGATGGAAATTTTGGACAAATTTCTTTTAAAACCTGGCATAAATGTTTCTGAAAATGCACTCGAATTTTTTTCGGAGCCGTGGAGTGACGAAAAATATAGCTATTGGTCTGACGGAAACATAATTGCAAGAACACAAAAAATAGAAAAAATCACCAGAAAGTCGAAAATTGCATCCCAACGAATAACAGGATTCTCATTCAATGAACAAGAGTCGTTATTTAGTCAACCGCCAAAAGTTGTTGAGAAAATATGTGATAAATGCGAAAACGGCATTGCGGAACCTGAAAAAACCTGTCCTGAATGCGACGGGCGCGGCGATGTTATTGCCGAGACATCGTACAGCGATTACGAGGTGGAATGTGCAAGCTGCGGTGGAACCGGGGTGTCAACTGAGGTTCGGTGCAGGTGTCAGACAGAAGTCACAAAGGTTGGTCAGGAATTCATCCAGGATAGCTATCTCAGAATAATTTCTAAGCTTCCAAATGCAAATATTTTAAGGCGAAAAATAAAGACACTAGCGGGTATTCCGTTTATATTCGATGGAGGGCGCGGGTACGTTATGCCGGTTGTTAAAGGCGGTGATCGCGATGGATAAGTGCGAACACTGCCAAAAGGTTCAAGCCCTGGTTGATAAACAGGCCGAGGATTATGGACTTTGGTTTATATCGGAAAACATTGCTCAAGGTTATTTGCAAAGCGCCTTGAGGGAACTTCATTCGGTTATTGAAGGGGATAGGGACAAAAAACTTAACGGAGGTGACGCGTTGTGAATAATGACGAAAAAATATTGCAATCGATAGCAAAAGGAATGCACGACGAGGTTATGGGTATTATACACCGGTACGCTAACCAAGTGGAAAACTCCGACTTATCCATTAACGATTTTCAAGCAGAGATATCGTTGCTGGCGGCTTCGATCATCGCGGGGGTAGTAGAAACAATGCCAGACGACCGACGGAGGGAAATGTTTACGGCATCCATTGTGATCGCGGCGAACAAAATTCGTGATCGCGGAAAAATCGATAAAATCTCAGTGGCGAGGGATTCCAAAAAATGAATTTATCTAGGATTATGATGGTTACCATCACAGCTATTTTGGCAATCGGCGTTTTGGTTAGATGGCTATGTAGAAAACACCATAGAATTGAACACGTCGGAAAATTTAATTGGGCCTGAGCCGCCAAATAACTTATAAGATGGAGGGAATTATGAAGGTTGATTACGATAATAAAACGGACGAAATTTTCTTTTCGTATATCTCGTTACAAGATGGCTTTGTTTTCGAGAGTAGAATTCAAATTAGCAATGTTATTTCGTCACTACTAAAATGTATCACCTATTCGACAGGCGATTATTATCAGCTAGAAATTGAATACAAAAACAACAAGATTGGTTTGATCGGGTTTAAATATTATTCGGAAGCGATGGCCGTTTTCGGCAAAATTGCTTTTATGGTGAATAGTCGAAAAGATGGCGAGATTTTTTGTGGTTGTGAGAGGGGTTGAGGTGAAAACGTCAAAAATCAAAACGATAAATTCAAGCCGGAAAAATCGTAACTGTGATTGGTGTTCAGAAATAATACGATCAGGGGATTCGTATAAATACTATTTCTGTTTTGGGGAAGGCACTTCAGTTTCAATGCATCCAGAATGCTTTGAGGCTATGGAAAATGATCCCAATAATGATCCCGATCACGACGAGTTTATATCTGGTTACAACCCGAGAGGTTGTAACTGTGGATTTGATGTTGGTTGTTGTAAACAGGGAGGGGTTTAGGTGAAAAAGTTCAATTCTGAAAAAGATACAAAAATTATGAAAACACCGAATTTAGATAAGGTTCAAGAAGTCTCGGATCAAAGCCACCAAATAGGCGAATTCTTAGAGTGGCTTGAAAATAACGATATAGTCTTAGCCCAATTTCATCGGCCAACTCAACTGCCCGCAGATTGTTTAATGCCTTTAAACAAAAAAATAGAGGAAATTTTAGCAGATTACTTTGAAATTGACCTTGTTCAGATGGAAAAAGAAAAATGTATGTTACTTGAAAAGTTAAGGGATGTCGCCAAATAAAATCAAGGGAGTGAGTTCATATTGAGTTCAGAATTAAAAAAATATAATCATTTGATTGGCAAGAAATGTGATCTAGTTGATCCGTTAACAGGCATTATTTATGCTGCACAGATTAATAGAGTTTGGGGAATAGCCTTGTTCACAGGACGACTACAAAGGCCCTGGGAAAAGCCACTTGAAGAACAAATTTTTTTGAACTTATCTGATGGATTTAGTTTTTCAAGATCAATGCATATTTTTTTCCGACCACTCAAATACTGCACGAATTTTAAAACCGACGGAAAGTGGGAGAATTACCCGCATAAACCAGTAAATCGAATTTATTGGCCAGATTGTCACAAAAAGGAAGTGGTGTAAATGAGAACCAGAAGAAGAGTTCAGAGTCGAAAGAGCCAACGGTACATGGCAATGGTGACTTTTGTTAATAAGTGGGTTTTAGTGTTCGGGATTGGACTAATAATTTTATTTTCATTTGCTATGGTCACAGTTCAGGGAAGGTAATTAAAATAAAATCAAGGGAGTGAGTGAATTTAGATGAATAAATATTTTTGGTTATTTTCGATAGGAGCTATTTACACAGCTATCGCGTTCGGCGTATTTAGCTGGCGGCACCCACAGTGGAACGATATGCAGGGGTTTAAGCACTTGCCGGAAGTATTGACGTTTAGGAAGGTGGTTGATCATGGGCAAAGGTGATTTTGGGGTTCCAATTCGACGACTGCCGAAAATAACCGAATTCGATGATCCAAACATATTGTGGGACAAAGACAGTAATTATCTCGGGCGTATGTCGGACCGGATACCGGATGATCTCATTGATCGTTTTGTCTCGTGCATTAATGCCCTAGACGGTATCCCCGACCCGGAAAAGACGGTTCCGAAGTTGGTAGATTGTATAAATGGGCTAGATGAACTATATGGAGCACTAATGGTAGAGGCGACGGAACTATCTTCAGAAGTTCATAAAAAATTGATTGCTGCTCAAAAAGCACTGGAAGGGGTTTCGGGTGAGTAAAACAAACAGGACAATCAAAGATTTTGAGGAAGCGGTTATCAAAAAGAAAATTACCGAATGGTTTATTCGTAATTGCTTATTGTGTGAATATCCCTTGCGATTTGTGTTTTCTATCAAAGGTGAAAACGTATCAGTTGGGTTTGATGCTGGATGCGACTGCGTTCGTCAACGCGGGCCTATCCACAAAAGAAGAATGAAATCAGTCAAATACCAGTACGATTTACAATCGAATCGAAAAGTAATCGATGAATATGACCAATTTTGGGGATTTAACGGGGTTTCGGATGATTAACAAATTACACATCACCTTAAATCGTCGCTGGTTCGAAATGTCACATCCAGGAGACGAGGATTTTTTGAAGGGGACGAAGCAGGAAGAATACCGGGAAATAAAGCCTTACTGGGAAACGAGACTGAAACCATTTATCGACAGCGGTGAGCCATTTATTGTGGTAGCGCGGAACGGATATCACAAGAATTCGCCAATGTTTCAACGAGCTTGCAAACGGGTTCGGATGGGACTACCAAAGCCAAGATGGACAGATCGGCCCGGCGTTGTTTGTTTTATTCTAGAATATGATCGGGATTATAAATGGGGTTTCGGATGATTGAAATTTTAGACTGGTTAAAATTATTAATTTACCCGGCGTTTATTGCCTATTGTTGTTACTCTTGCGTTAAAGATTACTGGGAAGGGCGTGAAAGCAAAGCCCGTGCCCAAATAGCCGAAGGTGCGTTAAAACACGTCTTGCACGCGAAAACGAAAATAATATTTAATATTAAGGTTGGGGTTTCGGATGAATAAAGAGATAATCTTTAAAGCTGCAAAAAAGAGAATAGATGCTCTGCAAGGACTTCTTTTGTGCTATCGAGTGGAAAAAAATCCAAGCATAAGATTGAGTAAAAATTTAGATACATCAAGAAAATGTTGGGATAAAGTTTTAAAAGAATTTGAGGAGGTTTCTGATGAGTAAATTACTATTTTGCTTTCACAAATGGAATCGGGTGAAAGCTGTTTGTACCAATGTTAGCTATAGTTACGTGGTTGTATGTCTCGAAAAGTGTAAAAAATGTGACAAAATTCGCACAACAAAAATCGGCAGTTTTCAGGCACCGAACGCCGCAAATATAATTTGTGAAGCTGTAAATAAAATAATTTCAGACGGGGTTTCGGATGAGTAAAATTATATTAGTGGTATTACTGGGGTTTGTCTTTATGCTAATTACTAATTTTGACTCTCCGAATGTGCAAAAATTAGGTATGACTATCAAGAAATGCTTGACGAGTAAAAGTATAAAAGCGTTATTATTTTTGTGGTTTTTTATACTAATTTCAATATTAATATACCCCCTTTATTTTTAGTGTTCTTTGACGATCACCCATACAATACAAAGTAGGTTGATGTGCATATTTCCCAAAATATGCACATCAAATAAGATTTAAGTTCGAAATCGGGTATTTTTGATAAATACTTGTGTTCTCTGTCAAATAAAACGTTAACCTATAGCAACACCATAACCCTGTTGTCTATACGCAACGCGTAAACGTTTTTCGGGTTTAGTTTACATCCCTGACGACATATACACTAAATCGTTATTTAGTTTACTTTTGAGAACTCAAATTACCGAGGGACAAGTTTTATTTTGAAGTTGCGCCGGACCCACTGCCAAAGTGAGACGGTAGAAGGGTATTCGATCTCACCATTCTTATTTTGAACCGGAAATTTTCTAGTGATCTTATTCCAACGCATATTACGGTTCAAACAGTTCTCGACCGTCTTTCCGTTGTAAGGGTATTTTTGTGGTCGTCCTCGCATATAAGCATTATACACTAACATATTCATAAAATAAAACGGGATCTTTCAATTGGTATTATGTGAATATGTTAGTATAATAAAAGTATAAAGAAAGGTGGTTGAAATGAAAACAGAAAAAATAAGAGTTTGCTTAAATGAGGGATTGAACGAGTTAGAGGATGCTATTGATTATGAAATAGACCAAATTAATGTAAGAATTTTGAAATCTTATCATTATGATATTTCAAGATTAATAATAAAAACGGAAAGCTGGAATTTAACCGCGATTAAAAATAACCTCAATAATATAATCGATGATTTAAAAGGCAACTCATTAACAACTTTATTAGACGTAGTGCTCTCAGATTTCCAATATTGCTCAAAATTAATCCAACAGACGTTAAATGACCGCAAAGGTTTATCTTTGGATAATCAAGAAGATATTGGAAACGGATAAATTTATTGGTATATTAGAGTTATTCCCCGTCAGGCGGGGATCAACCGATGTTTTTTACAATGTAAAGTTGTGGTAAATATCTTTCCCTGCCTAAGCGGGGACTAACACACCAGGAAAGTCGTGAAACATTTTGAAATTGCGTCGAACCCACTGCCAAAGTCAGACGATTGGGGTATTTTTGTGGTAGTTACTTCTTTTAATAGGCATAATTCTTCCTTTTATATAAAATTCCAACACTGAACGATCAAAATTACCTTTTTTTTTAGAAAAAGAACCCACAAACACCGTCGTTTATCATTTTCCTTTCAAGTGTAGAACAGTACCTTTTTTTAGACATAATGCGCTTGGGCTGCGATTCAAAGTATCGTATAGTGAATTTAGCGGTTTGTTTACGATCTGTTTGGGACGAGGGGCATCGAGCAAGTGACTGGGTGGATAACGATCCATCCCCTTGCGTTGCCCCTCTGACAACTATGAATGAAATACTTGAATTAAGGCGGCGACACAAATTACCTGAAAAAATAGTCCGGTTTATTAATGGCCGGGCAATCTGCTTTAAATTCAATATCACTTCAAGCTGGGACGGTATGTTCTATGCTGATTATTTGAGCGGGGATGAATCAGCCTATTGCGGGAGTGGTGGCAGCCCTAAAACGGCGTGCGCGCGGCTTAAAATTGAACTGTCCCATAAACCTCAAAGGGGTCGGGGGTCAGAGAAGGCAAAGTGGTACTAGGTGAGATATTTCGTAGAATTAATATGTTGGTTGATTGGGCATAAGTGGATCGACGGAGGTACTACGGAACCGACAGGGGCACTCAATGCCTACACAAAAACCATATGTTGTCACAGGTGTGGGGTGATTCAAGAATTTACCCATTTTAAACCCGGAATCATCGTACTTTCGAAATGAGACTCACCGAAAATGAGTACAAACAACTCAGGAAATCAAGTAAAACTCCAATTCGTAATCCCAGGAAAACCCGTGCCCTATGTTCGAACAACCCAAAAGCAAAAGTGGTACGACAAAAATTATCATCGGTATCAAGCCTATTCGAGGTTAGTTCAGGACTGTTGTTTGGCGGCAATTTCAAAATTGAAGTCGAAATCTATGGCAAGTCCCGAGCCGATGGCGACAACATCCTTAAAGGCATCCTCGACGCGCTGCAAGGGGTCGCTTACGACAATGATCGACGATGCCGGGAAGGATCATTTAGATTTTGTTAAAGTGACCATTGAAAGTCTCCCACCAGAGGTATAATACACCCAAGGCTCAACGGTACGGGAGGTACATTATGGTCAGTAATATTGGGCGCGTTGTCGAGCATAAAAGAATGGTTGTTGAACTGGTCCACGGTGAAAGAGTTGAGGTTGACGCAATGATCGCATCGAATAACAAAATAATATTGAAGACTTTAACCGATTCGGGTATTAAAGAACGGATCGTGGATATGTTCGATGTGTTGGACGGATCATTCAAAGATGAAACCGCTGGTTTTTAAAAACCCCGTCTGATGTAGTATTGTGAAAGTATAGTAATGGTCAACAAAGGAGCGGGGCGCTTCCGTCAAAAGGAGTGCCTCGCTTTTTTTATGGGTAAAAATAAAAAGAATAAGGGCGGAAGGCCCAAAATTGAGTTTGATGCCAAGGATTGGAAACGGATCGATAAGATGTGTGAAATACAATGCACAGCCGAGGAAATTTCGGACGTAATTGGATGTTCTGTTGACACATTAGATCGTCGGGTTAAGGAAATTGGGGGGGTAAGTTGTGCGGAGTATATAAAAAGTAAAGCGTCTTTCGGCAAAACGTCACTCAGGCGATCGCAGTGGAATATGGCTAAGCATAATACAGCAATGGCCATTTTCTTGGGTAAGAATTATTTAGGGCAACGGGATCGAAACGACGACGACGACACCGGGCCAAGGGAAATAAAAGTAACCATAGGAGAGTGACGATGACAATTCAAAGAGTGGACCCCGGTGACGTGAATGAAATTCAGTTAAGCGCAGCAGGTCAGAGCGATTGGATAGCGTTAAAGACTGTGTACAACCCGTTCGAATGTTCGTTGACGCTCAGCAAAGGTGCCGCCGACGATCTTGAGGCAAGTGTCGAATACATCAACATACCGGATCCTGATGCTGGCCCTATACCAGCCGAAAGACTTCGAACGATCCAATTCTTAACTGACGGCGGACTCAAAAAACAAAAGATCGAATTAATTGGCGGTGTTGATTATCTTGATGGGCCGCTTGAATGGCCGGTGTCGCATATCCGACTTAATGTGACCGCTTTTGCGTCTGGTACTGCGACGTTAACAGTATTGCAACCAGGTCGATAAGGGGGATTAATAATGGCACTAACTGGAATTAATAGTTTAGCGGGAAGCGCGGGGGCGGGCGCACCTGTGTCGGCATTACTCGAAGTAGCAGACATTGCGGCACGTGATGCAATCGCTGCCCTCGATCGTTTTCAAGGGATGCGGGTACTTGTTCTCGATGCAAGCGCTGACGTGAATGTCGGAAGCGGTCGGGCGTTCTATCAATTAGGCGCGGGGCTAACTAATCTCGACTGGCTGAGAATATCCGAAGAGGAAGCGATGGACCTCGACGATACTGACGGTCTGCCCCAAGGGGCGACCAATCTTTATAACCAAACCCACACTGGCGATGTGACCGGATCCATACTACTGACAATAGCCGCTAATGCGGTTGACAATACTAAGTTGGCGAATATGCCAGCGCTCACGATCAAAGGAAACAACACGGGCGGTCCAGCGGACCCAATCGATTTAACGGTTGCGGAAGTAAACGCACTACTAGGGACTGCGCCAGCCCTTCTCACCACTAAAGGCGACTTGCTGGTACACAACGTAACTACCGAGGCTCGGTTTCCAGTGGGAACCGATGGCCAGGTAATTGTCGCGGATTCGGCTTCAGCCGAAGGCATGAAATGGGAATCAGCTATCCCAAACCCGGTAATTCAGGTGGTTACGATAGCAATGGATGGCAATACGTCATTTTTTATAACATCCCAGCCTACTAGTCCAGCGGCCTTTGATGTATATCTAAACGGTCAACTGCGACTTCGCGGACTTGATTACACACAAACAGCATCGTTATTCACTTGGCTTGATCCTGGCGGGGTCACACTAAAAACGACAGATACATTGGTCCTTAGATGGACCGATAACGCCCTTATCGCTAGCTCAGTAACAAAAGAAATCTTTATATCTGGGACGGATTATTCCGACAATAATGGTGACTATAGAGTCATAGCACTTTCTCAAAATGGAAGCCAGCGATTTACTTTTCATATTCCGAATGACTTTGCCAGCCTAACGTCGATTAAACTAATCGGAATTCCCAGCGCTGGCGCGGCGGGGGCGGCAAAAGACATTGATCTATCAAGCGAGTACGGGGCTATTGGCGAGGCATCAAATAATTTTACGGAAAGTGAGATCGCAACAACATACGATCTCACCGGAACATCAGGCGAGATTACGGAAGTGCTTGATCTAAACGTTGTTTTGTCATCGCTGGCAGCGGGGCAGTTTATTGGGGTATTCGTCGATCACAATGGGATTGGCGGCGCTATAGATTATCTAGGCGTCAAGATCGTTTACAAAACATAGGGGGAAACAATGGCGATTTATTCTTTTACTAGAGAACTTGAGTTAGGGGCTTACAACATAAACAATCGCGCTCGGGTTGATGGCAATGGAGACGTAATACACCTATGGGGTGAGATCGAAACGGCATTGCCAGGCAAAACGTCCAAGATGACTTGCAATGGTATAAATGTGGATATCACGTCAGTTTCCGATTTATCTGCTGGTGACCAAACAACTTTAGCGACAGTCGTTAGCGATCATAAAAATAATGTATAGGAGAGTTCACAATGACAGTTGACATCAGAAAAGAACAGGTTGATTTTACCGATCAAGACTTATTGACCACGTCGCCGGTAACTCACGATATCCTAACGACAACCGATCAATTAAAGTCGGATACGATCAATGAAAGAACGACTAATGCCGGAGTAACTATTGATGGTCTTTTAGTTAAAGATGGGGGTATTACACTCGGAGGCTTCTTGGAAATTGGTAGCTTTGGCCTACAAAGGTCGGGCGAAAAAGTGCTAGAAACACAGTTTGTGGCAGTAAGCGGTGTTAATAATTTTAACATAAGCAATGCGGCAACAGGATTACCCCCGGCGCTTTCAGTAGTTGGATCTGATACAGATATAGGTCTGAATTTGGTAACTAAGGGGACCGGAGTTGTTCAAGCGAATAGTGTCGAAGTTGTAACGATAAGCGGCACACAAACACTTTCCAATAAGACATTTGAAGACAGCCTAGATATAGATAGCACGATCGGTACTTTGATAATCGCCCGGATGACAACAACCCAACGGGACGCGCTAACTGCGGTCGACGGAATGATTCTATATAACACGACGACAACCGCATTCAATTTTCGGGAAAACGGGGCCTGGGTCGTTGGGTCAGGGTTAGCCTAAGCAACAAGTAATTGAAAAAAATTAGATAATGTTCAATTGTTATAGCGAGTTTTATGGCTCATTCAAAAAGACCTTTCAGGTTGGGACGGATTATAACTATTGAGCCAGTTGGAGGTGATGAGACTCAAAACTGCCGAGCCTATCGGTTAGCGCCACTGAGACAGTTGGATCGAATAAAGTTTTGGAAACACCGGATTTATTCGGGTTTTCGCAACAAAATAAAATAGGAGTGACCTAATGAATATTGATTTACGTTTGCCTGTGAAAACACTAAAAGGGGAAGATCATCCGACCGAAACACTCGGATCAATGCTCGCCAATGAGCTTTCCTTTAAAGCGAAGGGAATGGACCCCATTAAAGCGTTTAATATTGCCGTTGCATTGACAGGAGATGGAGCAATGGAGATTGATTTGTCGGACCTGAAGTTAATTGAAGCTTTAGTTAGGGGAAGCGAACGAATGACTACTTTGGTTCAAGGTCAGTTATTGATCGAATTAGATAAACAGGGCAGGGAAAAGTAAAACTAAATGGGCGGTCCAATCTCTATCAATTTCGGAAAAACAATAGGCGGCCACCGTGGCCAGGAAGAAATTTGGAATGATGACCACCGCTTCATCGATATGATGATGGGACGGCGATGGGGCAAAGATTGGATCGCCTCAAAAAAGACTTTAAAAAACATATATCAACGCGATTTTTTATCGATAAAAGACCAAGAGATAAAATGCTCGATGCGGCGTAATATGCCACGTCTTTTGTATTGGTGCGTTGCGCCCGATTACGCATTATGCCGCATTCAGATCAAAAAACTATTCGAAGTTTTACCCGATAGTCTGATTCAATATGACGGGAGCAGAGCAAGCCAGCCATTTCTATGGCTCTACCCTGAAATAAAATTAGAGTTCAAGTCAGCGGAAAAGCCCGAGCGATTAGTAGGGGAAGGGATTAACGGGCTTTATATTACCGAAACAGCCCGCCTTAAAAAGAATGTATGGAACGATAATCTACGCCCCACCCTTGCCGATAAAAAAGGGTGGGGGTTATTTACCACTACCCCGCTGGGCCGCAACTGGTACATCGATGAAATCAGATCATTGGCCGAGCCAGGCGAGCATCACGACCCTGAGTGGATTGCTTATTACGGGAAAACAATCGAGAACACAAAGAACCCCAATTTAATCGATGAGGTAAATAAAGCGAAAAAGAGTATGCCTAAAAAATATTTTCTTCGCAATTATGAAGCGTGCCCGGATGCCTTTCAAGGTCAGATTTATGATGAATTCTCATATGACAAACACGTTCAAGACTTCGAAATCAACCTAGACAATTACAAGGTGATTATCGGCGGGCAAGACTGGGGCTACACTCACCACGGCGGATTCGTTATCATCGGCATAACTAATGATGATGCCGTTGATGTTTTAGAAGAGTATACGCAAGATCGTATTCCGGTCGTATCTGAAAACGAACACCAAGATACTTGGGTTAAGCGTGCCAAGGAAGCCGAAGAAAAATACGGCACCGAATTGTTTTATTGCGGACCGGATCAGCCCGTGTATATTGCAGCTTACCGAGAAGCCGGGATCGATGCCACAGCAGCGAACAATAGTGTACACGCTGGCATTCAAACAATATCGACCCTAATGCACATCGACGAAAATGGACACACCCAATTCCGAATACATAAAACCAATTGCAAGAGGCTCGCGAAATATCTACCCGCGTATAGTTGGCGCGAAGCCCGCGACGGGGAAATGAGCGAGGAGCCCGCGAAAGTGAATGATGACGAATGCGATATGCTCAGGTACGCCGTTTATAGCGCAGCAAGAAAATGGTTCAGGTATTTACCAGAGCAACGAAATCAACATAGGGAGGCGGCGTGATGCTGGGCCAATTAATTCGAAGAAGCAAAAATGCAATAGATGCCCTTCAAGGCAAGTCATTCTCGGATCAAAACAGATTCTTTGAACAAAATTCAATCACCGCGAGTAGCAACTTTCGTAATTCGAAAGACTATTTAAACGCATATCAATTCGTTAGCTACGTAGGGCAAGCGAGCCAAATAGTGGCAAACGATATAGCGGCGCTGAAATTCCAAATATTAGACGATGATGGAAATGCGCTAGATAATGCTGAAATCAATGAATTTTTAAAGATGCCAATGCACGGCAAGGGGTACGCTAATTGGATGCAATTTATCATTTTGCATCTTTTACTTGATGGAAATGCCTTCTTAATCAAGCATTCCACTAATGCCCTAAGCCTAACGCGAGGGACTTTTGATGAAGCGATTGTTTTAAATCCTTCTTTGGTCGAAGTGATTAACAGAATCGGGGAGGAAGTCAGAGCAAGCCGAAACACAAACGTTTCGCAAATTCTGGAATATAGAGTTGATTTTGGAAACAATTTCTTGAATGTACCAGCGCAAAATATCCAAAATATTATCCTTGCGGGACCCCATAACTTAGCGCGTGGGATGGGCAAGATTCAACAGAATTCGAGCGTTCTTGATGCCGATCGATTTAGCTCGATATTCAATAATGCCTTTTTTCAGCAAGGGGCTAGTCCAAACCTATCGGTCAGCCCTGGCGTGGATATGGGGCTTAAGGAAATGCAGCTTTACGAAAAGCAATTCAGGGAAAAATACGAGGGGCTAAGCAATTTGAACAAGACACTTATTATGCCGAAAGACTCCAAAGTCCAAGTGCTTAATTTTTCTCATCGTGATATGGAATTTATCGAGCAAAAGAAAATGACGCGCCAAGATGTATTCGGAATTTTCCAGGTCCCGCCGATTATATCCGGTATAATGGAAGATGCGAAATACGATTCAGCAGAAGAACAAAAGAAAGTCTATTATGAGCTTAATTTACCTCGGATTTATACGCCGGTTGAAGACGCTTTAACATCTTTAATTAAAGAGATTGACCAGCGTGCGAACTTTAAAATAATTAAGCGCCAAACTATTGATCAAGAGAAACAAAATGTGATCGCAACAGATATGTTCGATAGAGGCGCAATCACTGGCAATGAATACCGAGAAATGGTCGGTAAACCTATCGATCCAGACAGTCCAACCCTCAATACCCACTTTATCAGTTTCGGATTGGTTCCCGTTGACTTTGCGATTACCCCGCCACAGCCGATAAATAACCCCGGAAACGAGGAAAAACAGCTGGCCAAGACCGATGAAAAGGCGATTGGCCAAAAAGCATCATCCAGGCAATTGCAACTGCATCGACAAGCCCGGCAAACAAAAATCCGAATTGAAAAAGAAATTCAGCGGTCGGTACTTAAGTTCTATAAACAGATGGAAAAACGCGCCATCGAAGGTTTGGAAAAGACCATCGAAGGCGTGCAAACAAAGGACGCCAACCTTGAGGACGTATTCAACTTCTCAGACGAACGCGATGCGGCTATTAAAGATAGCAAAAAGTTTTTCACATCTGCCTCGGTGTTGGCCCTAAAAGACTTTAACTCATTTTTTGGCGGTGATATCGATGCGACATTCGGAAATCACAAATTGCGGCTGGTCGTCGAAAAGTTATCCACAAGGTATGCCGACTTAACCATCAATACTCGTCGCAATGAGCTTAGGCGAATACTAGAAACCGGCGTGTCACAAGGATTGGGGATATCTGAAATCAAATCCAATATCCAGGGCCACTTTCAGACTCTTAGTGGAAAAGATGGATTCCGGGCCACAAGAATTGCCAGGACAGAAGCGAGCTATGCTTGGGACCAGGCCGCAAGGATAGGCTATGAAGAAATTGGGGTGCGCCAAATTGATGTCGTAGGATGCGAGGACGCACACGCGCCTTGGGATTGTAACCAATGTTGTTTCCCGTTGGGCAAGATCGATAGCCTGAACCTTCATCCTAACCATACGGGAACGGTAGTACCGAATGGAATATGAAAACCCCGACAGGTGTTGCTATAATGGGTGGTATGAGCCAGGAAGATTTTGAAAAACTGAAAGCTTATTTGAAATCAAAAAGCGTTCCGAATTTTGGGGAAATCGTTTTGATATTCCAAAATCATAAGCTGGTTCGAGTTAAAAAAGAGGAAAGCCAAAAAATTAACTAGGAGTGAAATATGGAAATTAAAATGGATATTGAATTAGGGTGGAAAGTCAGAGATGTTGTAAGCGATTTTTCAGGCATTGTTATCGGGATAGTAAGCTATCTAACAGGGTGCGACCAAGCATTGATAGTTCCGAAAACATCACAGGAAAACAAAAAAGAAGATTCTGTATGGATTGATATTCAGCGTTTAGAGCGGATTGGTGATTTTTGTTTAGAACTTGATAATAGCAAAAATGCAGGAAGCGATATGTCACCTCCGATTCGATAGTAAACAACAAAATTTAATAGCCCAATCGTCGCTGATTGGAAAACCAAAGGCGACCTGTTAGAGAAATCTAGCGGGTCGCCTTTTTTGTTTAAAGGGATAAATATGGAATATGAAATCAATATAAAACAAGACTGGATCGACAAGGCCAATGAATATGTCGCCCAAAAAGGATGGGACACCAAAGATGTCGCGGTCGTTAATGAAGTTAACTATGACGTCGAGGTAATGACTAAGGCTGACCACCCTGACGATGACGAAAGGGACGGCGTGAGAATAATGGGTTTTCTGTCGACGTTTAAAAATACAGACCGGGAAGGCGATGTGGTTGCAGAGGGCGCTTTCGATCAATCCCTAGAGGACATTAAGAAGCGCGGCGGCAAACTTCCATTGCTATTTGACCACGTTAACTCAACAGCGATGCAGGGTGGATCATTCGAAAAGTTCAAGGTCACAGAGCATGGCCTAAAATTCGAAGCGTTCATTTCGTTGACGCCTAACACTTCTCATCAAATACAGCTAATCAAAGACGGCCACTTAAGCACATCTTCTATGAGTGGGCTGTTTAAATTTAAAGATGCTGGCGAGAGAGACAAAAAAGGACGTCGTTTCATTGAAGAGGTTGTTCTTTTTGAAGGCTCAATCGTATCAATCCCAGCAAACCCGAAAGCGACTTTTGTAATGAAGTCGCTAGATGATTCGGGCATTAACAATGAAAGCGAAAAATCAAAGGAAGTACCTAGCGGGAAACCGAAGAAACTATCGGTCAGAGAAAAAGTCGAACAATCTTTACAACTAACGGAGGGTTAGAAATGAAATTAGAAGTATTTAAGGCGTATATTTTAAAGGGCTTATCAAGGGAAGAAATCTTTTCAAAGATTTTCGGAGACGACGAAAATGCGGACGTCGCAGAAGCAACGAAATTGTATTTAGCAGCTAAAAAAGCTATCGAAGCTGATGGCATTTTAGAATCAAAGGCCGCTGAAACCAAAAAAGCGGAAAACTTGAAAGTAGAGGCGAAAAAATTAGCCGATGCCGCTTTAAAAGAAATTCCAGTACAAAGCATTCTTGAAAAAGCGATTGAATCAGGCAAGGTCCAAGTTAAAGAACCGAAAGACGCCTGGAAAAAAGACGTTGCCGACTACGTTAAAAACCTAGTGGTTTTGAAAAAAACAGGCAATCCGGTTGCGTTGAAAAACCTGCAAGACCTCACCGAGAGGGCAAAAAAGGTTCGAGAATCAATGGGCCTCAAAGCAACTTCGATTCGATCTGACTCGGACGTCGATGGTGGCTTTTTGATTCGTCCTGAATTCGATATGGAAATGGATAAACTCATTTTCAAAAGATCGATGTTACTTGACGCGATTCAATTCCGAACAGGAAACGACAAAACTTTGATCGATGGTATTTCAAATTTCGATTTTACTTTCAGAGCAGATCAAGACACCGACTTCACCGAGACAAAACCAACCTTTACGCAACAAGAATTGAACTACCGTGAAGCTGGCGCGATCGTACCTGTGTCGAATTTTGCTTTGGAAGGGTCTGAATTTAATCTTGTTTCTGAGTTGCTAGAAAATGCAGCGGATGCGAACATTCGGTTGCTTGAGCCACTCATCACCACGGGAAATGTAGACGCGCCTGATAACGACGTCTTCGATGGCTTCCGCTTCCACGATGGCATCACTACACGAGCAAGTATTGCCGCTGGATTGGAAAGCAAAGACCTAACCAATGCTTACCTTGCCGCGCCGCCTCAAAGCCGACAAGACGGTAGTTTTGTACTTGATACACGCGAGCTGTGCTTGCTACTTGAGGAACGGGACAACCAAAACCTTCCAATCGAAACGATTCTGAATATCAACGGGGCGTGGATTCACAAAAAAACTGGTCGCCCAATAATTGTTTCCGACCTTATGAGCCGAACCAACAACGCGTTGGTTGATAACTCGACTGGAACCGATGTTGGAGCCTTCTTTGTGCCTCTTAATCGATTCCGCATCTACCGAGATGGAACAATGCAAGTCGATACCTCAGATCAAATTTTCTTCAAGCAAAATGCAATCGGACTCCGATTCATTACTCGGATTAAATGGGGAATCCCAAGCAATTCTCGAAGCTCATTTGTTACTTTGACCGGCGTTAAGAACACACCAATTACCTAATAATTGGAATCAGCTCCCCCGCTTCGGCGGGGGGGACTCATTTGGAGGAAAACAATGAAACGATTACGAGTAGGATTAGTCCATCAAGGTAACAGCTACCAAGCGGGCCAGTTGGTCGAAAACAGTTCCGAATTAGATGCGATGGGGTACACAGAAGACGTCCCAAAATCTGAGGAAGCCAAATATGCCGGATTGACAGCATCTAGCATCAGTTTTGCAGTGCCTCAGAACAAAAAGCAAGTAGTATCGCACGGAAAAGCTGTAGTCAAAAATGTGAGCGAAGATAAAAAGCAAACAAACGAACAAACAGTTGAAATACCGAAAGAATCAACCAGGGCAAAACCCAGTGAGCCTAGATAACAATGCCCACAAATTGCTATGCCACAGACCAAGAATTAGCCGATAAATTAGGGCTTGACTCCGACAAAAAAACTCGGTATCAGGCCCAAATTGACTCCGCAATCGAAACGGCATCGCGGATCATCGATACGCGCACACAGACATTTTTTTTCATCAAGACCCTCACAACAGAGGCAATAGATGTCAACGGTTATTCGATCAATGAACTCGAAATATCCCCGGCCTGCCGAAGCATAATTGCGTCAGCCCCGATAATCACTGTGACGGCATTGCTTGAAAGCGGCGTAGCACTGAGTGAAAAAACTGTATTCGCTGGCACGGGCGATTATTTTCTCAAAAAATCATTGGGACAAATTGTCAAGGCCAACGGTGGCCGGTGGTCAACCGGAGATTTGGCGATATCCCTTTCTGGGACCATCGGGTACGCGGAAGTTCCAAAAGACATTCACGAAGTAGCCTTAACATTTGCCTCCGTTCTTACAAGATTAGATAACAATGTCGTAGTGGATCAAGACGGAAATTCCGAAGGTATTTTACAGTCCATATTGCCTGAATGGCCTTTTGAATTACTAGATAAGTACAGGCGGCCAGTGATATGACGGTAGTGCTGCAAGATAGAGAAATTAGGCGTTTTGTTAATGGCATCGAAAAGAAAGCTGCCCCGCTCCTCGACGGTGTCATTAACAAAACGACTATTTTCTCATTGCGTCTTATTAAAACGACTTTGCCAAAACGTACCGGCAACTTACGAGGCTCATATCAGCAAAAAAAGTTGGCTAAGTTCACCCGGTTTGTTTCTTCCCCCCTCAAGTATGCAGACAATGTCGAGGAAGGATCAAAGTCAAAAACAATTCGCCCTAAGACGAAGAAAGTTTTGACAATACCGATCAATAAAAACGTGCTGACGTCGACGGGCGCACAAATTAAGAAATCAGCACTGGATAGGTTATTCAGTCGCCTTGAAAATCCAAAGGGTAAAACCCGACGACAAATACAGCAAGAAGTCGGAATCGTGTTAGCTAAGAAAGCGAACATTCCACCGATAAAAGGCCAAAAGAATTTCGAGCGAATAATTGAACCAAAAACAACAGAATTTCTGGAAAAAGAGTTTGGCGATGCGGCTATTAAGTTGGGATTTACATAATGGGGGTGTACGTTGACGTCATTGAGGAATTCAACAACAGGCTTACCACGGCTCAAGGAAGTGGAAAAAAGCTTGAAAGAGTCAAGGAAGTCTTTGTGGGCCAAAGGACTCACATTGATACTAGTCTTGATATGCCATCCATTACGCTGAGTATTTCATCTGGCGCGGAAGTTTTTTCAGGGCAAAATCGAAAGCGCGCATCGTTTGTGGTCGTAGTGTCGGTGATTGATCGGATCGTTAGCGAAAACGATAAAAATCTTTATTTTGATTCAATAGCGCAAACAGGATTTATGTTCCTGGTTGAAAGCGTTTTGGATGTCATTATGGAAACTACAACGCAAGCCCTAGACCCAAGACTAAATCAAAATAGCTACAAATCATCTGACCCAATTACGTTTGGAGAGGTCGAAAAATTCACCGACGGTTTTTTGAAGGTGGACATTTTCGTCACGATTAACACTCGGGAGTATCTTATCAATGAGCGAAGCATATAGGAGGCAAAAATTATGAAGTTAAAGCTAGTGGGCGCAAAGGAAAAATTATTAAACGCTTTAAAAGGGGGAGTTGCAAAACGCGATGAGCCTTTCGAAGTGACCGATGAAGAGGGTAATTCGCTTTTATCACAAAACACCGCGACGCAAATATTGTTTGAGGAAGTAAAAACAAAATCATCAAAAATTGAGGAGGAAAAACAATGACTTTCGTACAAGGTTGGCAAGGGTATATCGGAATAGGTAGTCAATTAGCAGACTTATCTACAAAAGTAGCACCGACTGTCTTTCAAGATCCGTCGGAACCGGATGTTTCATTACACGAAGTCAAGCCGAATAAGGGGCTAGTCCCGGCTGTCAGAGGCGGGGTAACTCCCACTAATGCATCTGTCAAACGCGGATTCAAATCAGTTGAGGGCGGATTTTCTGGGCCTTTATATCCCGATGATTTATTTGATGGGATTATTTTCGCTATGCTAATGGGTAACAACCAAACAACCTCCGGGGATGCGACCAATGGATTTACCCACCAATTCGACGAGCCAGCGGCCGAATCCGATCACGCACAATTCGGATCGACAATACAAGTCTTAGTTGGAGGCGATGACAATACCAAGTTGCGGGAATTTCTTGGTTGCTTCCTTAACAAATTGACTATTACCGTTCCCGAAGATGATGTGATTACGGCCGCTGGTGAGTTCGTTGGTAGAAGTGAAGATTTGCAGGGCGTTAAAGCTAGCCCATCGTTTACACCTGTAAGCCCCTTCGAATCTTGGATGGCAAAATTAGAGATCGGCGCTGACCTTGGGAGTTTGTCGCCTGTCCAGTTCACTGATTTGACTTTTGAATTCACCAAAAATGTTTCGATGATATCTCAAAAATTGAATTGTACTAGATTCCCTGTAGGCCGTGTTTTATCCGGACCACCTGAAGTGCTTTTGAATTTCAATGTGAAGTCAGAGGACAATATAACGCTGCAAAATATTTTCAAAAATGACGAAATAAAAG
>LAZR01000452.1_pt1 | contig 33973 bp, 23 predicted proteins | sample 329461 | NCBI WGS metagenome assembly LAZR01 (sample SAMN03002196, study PRJNA259156) | marine sediment metagenome | biome: sea floor; feature: Hydrothermal impacted sediments; material: marine sediment; isolation source: Loki non-amplified sample from Loki's castle hydrothermal vent sediment ...
CGGCAGCGTCTTCGGCGAACCCGGATCAGTGTGCGGTGTCGACATTGAAGGCGGCAACAACCGTTCCGAGCATCCAGGTAACAACATGATTATCACCAGCAACGGCGACTCTGTGGTCGCAGCCGACTTCGAACGGGCAGCGTTCCAGACCACCCCCGCGCAAGGGACCTTCACCCTGGGCGCTACCGTCGAAATCTTGCTCGAGCTTGGCACCGATGGCGCCTCCCACACCTTTAATGATCAGGTCTGCCGCTTCGGTCCAGCCCATGTAGCGCAGCATCAGCATCCCCGAAAGGATCAGCGCCGGGGGGTTGACCTTGTTGAGGCCTTGGTACTTGGGGGCCGACCCGTGGGTGGCCTCGAAGACCGCCCCGTTCTCGCCGATATTCGCCCCCGGCGCTACCCCCAGCCCGCCGACCAGACCCGCACACAGGTCGCTGATAATGTCGCCGTAGAGGTTCTCCGTCACCAGCACGTCGTACAGCTCGGGCTTTTGCACCAACTGCATGCACATGTTGTCGATCAGCCGCTCCTCGAACTCGATGTCGGTGTACTTGGCCGCGACGGACTCGGCGACTTCCTTAAACAGCCCGTCGGTGTGCTTCATAATATTGGCCTTATGGATGGCGGTGACCTTCCGCCGGCCGTTCGCGCGGGCGTAGTCGAACGCGAACCGAACGATCCGCTCGCTGTTCTCGACGCTGATGGGCTTGATCGACAGGCCCGTCGTCTCCGGGCTGGTGCGAATCTGCCTGTCGGTGGCGAGGCGGTTGATCTCGCCGATCAGCTCGGCGGTGGCCGGTTGGCCTTTGGCGAACTCGACGCCGGCGTAGAGGTCCTCGCAGTTCTCGCGGACGACGACCAGGTCGATGTTCTCGTAGCGGCTGCGGACGCCGGGGTAGCTCTTGCATGGGCGAAGGCACGCATACAGATCCAGCGTCTGACGGAGCAGAACGTTGACCGACCGAAACCCCTCGCCGATGGGCGTCGTAATGGGGGCCTTGAGCGTGACGTCGGTATCGCGGACGGACTGAATGGTGGCCTCGGGCATGGGCGTGCCCTGCGCCTCCATCACGTCCACGCCCGCCTCGCAGAGGGCCCACTCGATCCGCCCCGCGCCGGGGGTCTTTTCCAAGGCCGCGTCGACGCATCGCCGCCCCGCAGCCGCCAACTCCGGCCCGACGCCGTCACCCGTAATCAATGTTGCGCTATGTACCGTCATGACAAAGCTCCAACGCCCGCCCATCCCAGTCGGCAGGCAAAGCGAGGCATGCTATCAGTCCTCCACCCCGGCGTCAACCGGATGGCAAGGAACGGGAACCGAGGCGCCAACCCCCCCCAAAGGCCACGCATAGCCATGCGTGGCTTTCTTCCACACCGACCATGCCGACCAACCTGAATCAAGTAGGGACGCCCCCTAGGCCACCCGAAACCGCCCAGCCCGGTTACTCCGCCGCATTCCGCAGTTCACGGCTCCCATGCGTGGGCCCGTAAGATGCGCCCCTTCATGCACACTCCTCAAGGAATTGCACGCCCCACGAACTTTCCTCGGGAACGTCCGGCAGTTATACGAAGAGGTGGGGACTTGACATACCTGGCCCGGACAGTGAAGATGGCCGCAACTTCAGGCGGCAGGGAAGCCCGAGGGGACCGGCACGATGCCGCCAACGAATGGGTCACCGATGATCGACGTCAAGAATCTCACCAAATGGTACGGCCCGGTGCTCGCGGTGGATGATATATCCTTCCACGTGGACCGCGGCCAGATCGTGGGTTTTCTCGGGCCCAACGGGGCAGGCAAGAGCACGACACTTCGGATCCTGACGAGCTTTCTGCCCGCCACCGGCGGCAAGGCGACCGTGGCGGGCTTCGATGTCCTGGCCGAGTCGATGGAGGTCCGCCGCCGCATCGGCTACATGCCCGAATCGGTCCCGCTGTACGGGGAGATGCGGGTGCGCGAATACCTGACCTACCGCGCCGCCCTGCGGGAGATCCCCCGCCGCGAGCGTCGCGCCGCCGTCGACCGCGTCGCCCAGCGCTGCTGGCTGAGCGAGCCGGAAGACATGATGCGCCGCCGGCTGGACCAGCTCTCGCGCGGCTACAAGCAGCGCGTGGGCCTGGCCGACGTGCTGCTGCACAACCCCCCGGTGCTGATCCTCGATGAACCCACCATCGGCCTGGACCCCGCCCAGATCCGGGCCATGCGCGACCTGATCACCGGCCTGGCCGCCGAGCACACCGTTATCCTGTCCAGCCACATTCTCGCCGAGGTCGAGCAGACCTGCAGCCACCTGATCATTATCGCCGGCGGGCGGATCGTCGCGGCCGGCACGTCCGGGGAGTTGCGCCAGCGGGTGATCGGTCCCAACCGCATCATCACCGAAATGAAAGGCGCCGAGCCGAACGTCCTGGCCGCCGACGTGGGCGGCCTCGACAGCGTTGGCGACGTCCAGGTCCAGCGAGCGGGCAACTGGACGCGGCTGATGATTGCCGCCAACGACGATTCGGATCCGCGATCGGCCATCTTCCAGTTGGCCGCCAAGAAGGACTACACCATCCGCGAGCTGCGCCGCGAGGTCGCCTCGCTGGAAGACTTCTTCGTCCAGATCACCTACGAGCAGAACACCCAAACGACCGACCAGTCGGCCTGACAGACCCCAGGAGCCGCGAATGCGAAAGACGCTCATCATCGCCCGTCGCGAACTGGCTGCTTATTTCGTCTCCCCGATGGCCTACGTCATCGGCGGGCTGTTCCTGCTGGCCAGCGCGTTGTGGTTCTTCCACAGCATTTTCATCCCCGGCCGTCAGGCGTCGCTGCGGCCTTTGTTCGAGGCGATGGCCTACATCCTGACATTCGCGCTGCCCCTGCTGACGATGAGGCTGGTGGCCGACGAGGTCCACACCGGTACGGTCGAGACGCTCATGACGGCCCCGATTACCGAAGCCCACGTCATCGTGGGCAAGTTCCTGGGCGTGATGGGATTCTACCTGGCCCTTCTGGCGACGACGCTGGTGCTGCTGGTGCTGATGGCGATCTACGGCCAGCCGGATACGGGCGTGGTGACGATGGGGTATCTGGGCATGGTGCTGGTCGGCGCGCTGTTCGTGTCGGTGGGGCTGTTCGCCTCGGCGATGACGAGCTACCAGTTGGTGGCCGCCATCGTCGCCGCCGGCATCTGTGCGGCCATGGTGTTATTGCCGCAGGCCGTCATCGCCACCGGGCTGGCGCCCTGGGACCGGTTGGCCTCCCGGCTGAGTGTGATGATGTACGTCAAGGACACGGCCCGCGGCGTGTTCGACACGCGCGGCGTGATTTTCTTCGTGACGACGTCTGCGGTCTTCCTGTATCTGAGCATCAAGACAATGGAGTCACGACGATGGCGATAGCGCCTTCCGACTCGGCCTCCCGCGCCCGATCGGGCAGGGAGATGCTCCTCGCCCAGCCGACCCGACTGGCGGCGATGGTGGCTGTCGTCGTCGGCCTGGCTGGCGCGGCGATCCTGGTGGTTCACATGGCGGGCAACCGCCAGCAGCCCGCCGAGTTGACCGCCTATCAGGCGGTCTGGGCGGCCCTGCTATGCGCGACGGCCGTGCTGGCGCTGTTGCTGCTGGCCCGGGAGGTCTGGGCCCAGAAACTGCTGCTGACATGCAGCTCGCTGCTGGCGGTCGCCGCGATCGTCCACGGGCTGGGGGCGCTGCTGTGGGGCAGCCAGTCGTGGTGGGCGTTGGGCCTGCCCGCCCTGAAGGTCGTCCCGGTGGTCGGGATCGGCTCGGCCGTCTGCGCCCTGCTGCTGGTTCGGGCTTCGGCGCCGGGGTCGCGACTGCGATACGCCTCGGTGGTGACCCTATCGGCGGCGGTGGCGATCGCCCTGGCCGCGACGGTCAACCTGATCGCCCAGAAAGACTATGTCCGCCGCTCGGTGGAAACGCTTGGGCGGTTTGGCCTCAGCGACCGTCTCAAGCGCGTCGTCGAGTCGCTCGATGAGCCGGTCACGCTGACGTGCGCTTACACATCCACCGACCCGCGGCGCAAGGGCAGCGAGTACGGCCCGCGCGTGCTGGAGTTGCTCAACGACATGGGCGAGCACAGCCGGCGGCACAACAAACAGATCACCGTGATCAACGCCGCCAACGACGTCGAGCGCGCCAAGGCGATCCGCAACCTCAGCCGCCAACTCAGCGAGAAGGCGGGCCAGCACCGAACGTTCCTTCAGCGGTTCGCCGATGAGGGCGACCGACTGGCCCCGGCGGCGTTGGCCAGCGCCCAGCAATGGGACGCCTTGCCCAAGGACGCGTACCTGCGGGCGTGGATGGTCCACGGAACGCTGATCCAGCAGTTGGCCCAAACGGCCGAACGACTGTCAACGCAGGCGAAGATCGTCCGCAGCAAGCTGCGCATTTCGGCGCTGCCCGACTATGCGACGTTGGCGGACCAGTCGGTCAAGGCGCTGACCGACTCGGCCACCTCGCTGGGGATGTCGGCCGACCAGTTGCGGAGAATCCGGGCCATACCCGAGACCGTCCGCGCCAATCGCGCCAAGACCCTCAAAGGGCTGACTCGCTGCACCAAGGCCGCCCGGGCCATTCTCGAGACCGTCGGCCAGGTCGACGACCCCATGCCGTCGCGCCCGGCCGGCGTACTGCGAAAGTTCGTTCGCCAGGCCCGCGAGTTGGCCGCCGCGTCACAGGCTACCGGGCGCCTGCTGGCCGAGATCGCCGGCAAAGACGACGCCCAATTGCTCAACACGTGCGAGGCCTGGATGCTGTGGCAGACCGTCGAGCGGCAGCGCGTGCCGCTGATGTCGCCGGCGGAACTGTACCTCTATAACAGCGGCCTGCTGGCCAACCGCGCCGACCGGGTCGAGCAAACGATCACCGCCGTCAAGGACGAGTTCCTGCCCCCGCTGCTGGAGGAAATGCGCCGCGACGCCGTGACGCTGGTGAGCGGATATGTCGGCTCGGACGAGCTGATCCGAAAGAAGATCGACTGGCTGGCCCAGCCGAGCGAGGACCTGGACGCCTTCCTGGCCAAGGCCCTGGACGAGACTCTGGTCGTCGGCGTGCTGGCACCGCTGGCGGATCTGCTCAGCGCCGGCGAGAAGCTGCCGAAACTCGAGACCAGCGACCTGGCCGACCAGGCGGCCGGAGAGAACATCGTCATCATCGAAGTCGGCGACCGCCGCGAAATCGTGCCCTTCGAAGCGGTCTGGCCGCTGACGATCGAACGCATGAGCGCCTTCAGCGCCGAGGAGGTCCCCCGCCAGTTCCATGGCGACGTCGCCATCGGCTCGAAATTGCTGGCCATGACCCAGCCCCCGTTGGCCACAGTGGTGATCACATACTATGAACCCGCGCCGGACCCCCGAGCCCCCGCCAGCACCCCCACACCCGCCATCCGGCCCGCCGATCTCTCCGCGCTGCAGCGCCGCCTGCAGGAGGCGAACTTCCGCGTCGAGCAGTGGAACCTCACCGATGCGGCGCCACGGTCTCTGGCCGCCAAGGCGGACGAACCGCCCGAAGCGGGCGATGAGGAGCTCCCCCGGATCCTGCTGGTTCTGCCGTCGCCGGAGTTCATGCCCCCCGGCCTGGCCGCCCTGCAACGGTTCAAAGCATCGCCTCTGGTCAAGGTCAAGCAGGCCATCGATACGGGCGTCCCAGCCGTATTTCTGACGAACTACCAGTGGCCGCGACCGCTACGGAACCAGTGGCCCAGTCTCATCATGGCCCAGGTCCACGACGCGTTCGGCGCTTACCTCAACGGCGAGTGGGGCATCGAGGTGCTCGGCGATTACCGGATTCTCGAGACGGTCCCCGACAAGGACGTCCCCGGCCGGTTCCGTATCAGCCCCCAGCGATTCTACTATCTGGCGTTGTCGTTGTTCACCGACCATCCGATCGGGCGCCCGCTGCAGGGCCAGAGAATGTTGTGGCGTGAGCTGTGTCCGCTGCAGTTGGCCAAGAGCCCCCCGCCCGGCGTCCGGACCGAGGTGCTACTGGCCGTCCCGCCCGCCTGGAGACCCAACGTCTGGGCCACCAGTCGTTTGCTAGAGTTCATCGATCAGGTCCGCGGCCAGGAAGGCAGCCTGATCGAGCCGAACTACGATGCCGGCGACATCGCCATTCCCGACGACGTCGGCCTGCCGGTCGCCGTCGCCGCCACGCGGGAAGGCCCCGCGCCGACTGCGACCGCCCCGTCGGACGCCACCCCGTCGACCCCGCCCGTTCGGATCGTCGTGCTAACCGTCGGCGAGTCGGTCATTAACGACCACCTCGACGGGCGCGTCTCCGAGATAGACCGCTCCGGCAGTATGATCTTCACCGATCCGCCCCGCGCCAACGCCGACCTGGTGATTAACAGCATCTATTGGGTCATCGGCCGAGATCAGGATATCGCCGCCGCCGCTGCAGCGAACCAGCCGATCCAAGCCGTCAGCCGCACCACGCGCGCCCTGCTGTGGGTCGCATGCGTCGTCGTCGCGCCGCTGGTCATCCTGGCCGCCGGCGGTATTGTTATGCTGGTCCGTCGACGCTAGCTGCGCCGGCCGACACCTGGGAGCCAAGAGCCGATGAAGCCGCGAACTGGTATCGTGTTGGGGGTGCTTCTGGCCATGTGTGCGGGCTACGTGATCGTGCGGCACACGGACCTCTTCGAGAGCCCATCCGCCAAGAGCGGGCTGGTCTTCGGCCGCACGCTGAAGGATATCCGCCAGATCCGCATCGTCGACGACACCGGCAGCGCGATGGCGTTCGTTCGACAGGACGGGCGATGGCGCCTGACGGCCCCACTGGCGGCGCCGGCCGATGACCAAGCCGTCGCTGAGATCGTGGGCGTATTGGCGGACCTCACCAGCGAGCGGGCCCTGCCGCCATCGGACAAGCCCGAGCAAACGGCCATGACCGGCCTGGGCCGCCCCATGTGGACGATCCAACTCACAGCCCGCGACGGCGCCCACACACTGTTGATCGGCCAACAGGCCCTGAAGCTCGGCTCGTTGACGACCGAAACGTACGTCCAGGTCGCCGACACGCCGACCCCCCAACCCATCCACGCCGTTGCGACCGATTTCGAGCCCCTGCTGCGACGCCCGTTGAAGGACTTCCGCGACAAAACGCTTGTGAGCGTCCCGATGGACCGGGCGAAACGCGTGACCGTCGAAGGCAAGCGCCGCTTCAGCCTGCATCGTGATGCCGACGGCTGGCGGATCGTGACCGATCGGTTCGATGCCGCCGCCGCTATTGGCGCCGCCCGGGACCTGGTGGCCGCATGCACGGGGGTGACCGCCGTCGACTTCGCCGACGAAACGGAAGACCTCGGACGCTACGGACTCGAGCCGGGCAAGCAGCGTCTGTCCGTGACGATCGAGTTGTCGGAGCCGGACGAGACGATCACGCTGCTGCTGGGTCGTCCCATCGGCAAGGCCGTATACGCCAAGCGGGCCGACCGGTCCGACGTCGTGCTGGTCGCCAACAGCCTGCTGGATGACCTCCAGCCGGATCCGGCCATACTGCGCGACCGGCGGGTGCTGACGCTTGCGCCCGGAGCGGTCTCGCAGATCAAGATCACCGGGGCCAGCGACGGCCCGATCGACCTGGTCCGCAGTCAAGGGCAGTGGCGTCTGCTGGCCCCGCTGGCGCGCCCGGCCAACGGCCAAGCGGTCGAGGCGCTGCTGGCGCACATCACCCGCCTGCAAGCCCGACGCATTCACGACAATGTCATCGCACCTGGCGCCTTTGGGCTGGATGAGCCTGCCGCCGAAGTGACGCTGTACCTGGCCGATTCAACCCGGCGGCGGATCCTGCGCCTGGGCGGCAAGAACAAGGAGGACCACACCGTCTGCGCTCGCGTCGACGAGGAACCAACCGTGATGGAGATTTCGGCCGACGACGCTGAGCGGTTGTTGGCCTCAGCGGCGCGGTATTGCGGCACGACGCTGCTGGCGACGCCGCCCGATACCGCCATCACCCGCCTGGTGCTGCAGCGCGGCAAGGAGATCGTCGTGCTTCAGCGCGACTCGGCCGACGTGTGGTCCATGCTCAAACCCCGCCAGGCCCCCGTCAACGACGATGCCACAAAGCGCATCCTTCATCACCTCAACGACCTGCAGGCCGACGAGATCGTCGCCATCGCCCCACAGGCCCCCCGCCGCTTCGTCCGCGCCAAGGAAACCGTCTCCGTCACCGTCACGGCCACGGCCGCCAGCGCCGACTCGCCGGTGCAAGAGGGCATCAGCCACGTGCTGCGCGTTGTGCGCCTGACCGGCGAGAAGAACCCCAAGGGCGTTTTCGCATGGCTGACGGGCAGCGAACCGGCCGTCATCGGGCGAGTGAACCCCCGCCTGTTAGACATCCTGCAGGCCGACCTGCGCAGCACGGTGATCTGGCAGACGCCACCTGAGACGGTCGACGCCCTGGAGATTCGCGCCGGCGGGGCGCCGCCGTTGGCGCTGGTCCGCCAGGATGATCGCTGGCAGGTTAAAGACCAACCCACCAGCCAGGTCAACGGAAAGAACGTCACCGACTACCTCGCCGCCATTGAACAACTGAAGGCGACGCGGTTCGTGCCGGACTCCGCCGGGCGGCGCAAGGCGTTCGATCTGCACACGCCCTGGCTGACGGTGGTGATTTCGGCCGGCGGGCGGCAGTACCGGCTGGTGGTTTCAGCCCGAGGCCCCGACGAGCACGACCATCGGTATGCAGCCGCCGATCACGTGGACCCGGTGTTCGTGCTGTCGGCCGAGACGGTTGCGGCGCTGACGGTATCACCGGACACGTTTCTGCGAAACTAGAGCCGCCGCGGGGGCGTGTTGGTGAAGATGATGGGCAATAGACGATTCGCCCGGCCGTTTTGCTCTACGGCCCGGCCGGCATAATATCGGCCGTCTGCAGGAGACGTTCCCATGACGCGATCGGCGCTGGTGTTATGCGGGGTGCTCGCCGCAATGACCCTGGCGGGCAACGCCTCGGCGGCGGAGGTGAAGGATCCGAAGTTCCTGGAGCTGGTTGAGCGTCTCGAACAGGCCGGCGAGCAATGGCTGGCCGGCACGCTCGAGGAGAAAGCCGAACGCACCCTCCAGAAACAGCTCAAGTCTCTGCGGTATGACAGCGAGTCGTTGGACGATCTGCGCGCAGCGCTGAACCGCCCGATCACCGACGACACCGTGGCGCTATACGTCAGCACGCGGCTGATCAAGGGGCTGATGATGTCATCGCCGCAGGTCGCCGCCGAGGGGGCGCCGATCGTGGTCCAGGTCCACCAGCGCCGCGGCACGTTCAAGCCACTGAAGCAATACGACAAGAAGATGCTGGCCCGACTAGCCGAGCCCGTCCAGGGGCCCGATGAGACCGACGACCCCTTCGCCCTCCGGCGCCAGCTCGTCGAAGACCGCCGCCAGGAGAAGCTGCAAGAGGATCGGCTGGTCAAGATACACAACAGCCAGGTCACACGCCTGCAGAAGCAGACCATTTACTTGATGCTGCTGGCTGACCAGAGGGCCTACGATGAGAAGCTGCTCGACTGGATGGCCGTGGCTGAGAAGAAACGCCTGTGGAGCTATGCGATCATCCTCGGGGGGATTCGCTCGGCGAGCGAGACGATGACGCGTGATCGAGCGGCTTGGTTTTACGGCAAACTCATGAAGATATGGCGTCCTCGCGATACCAAGAAGTACACCTACACGGACCCCGGCGAGGTGACGCTCGAGGCCGCCGCCAACAGCGCCTTCGCCACACACGATGACCGCCCGGCCAGGCGCGTGTTGCAGACGATCAACATTCTGGCCACCCAGGCCAAACTGCCCGCCGTGAAGGTCCCCGCCCGCCCCAGGCGATCCAGATCGCGCAGGTAGCCTCGGTGATGAGGGGCGCGCCGGCCTGTGGCAATTGTCAGCCGTGTTGGTATGATGTCTGCCGATCATGGTCCACCCGCGTCATGCCACACGGCTGATTTGTTCCCTGACGGCCCGGAATATCGAGGGCATGCGGGCGCAGCTCGCGACCGCCGTCGATGCCGGCGCCGACGCGGTAGAACTCCGCGTTGACTTCCTTTCCGACGAGCCCGCCGACGAACAATTGGCCGGCCTGATCGCAGAATCGCCGGTCGACGTGCTGGTGACCTATCGCCCGATGCGCCAGGGCGGGCGCTACGACGGAAACGAATCGCAGCGAGTCGCAGTGCTGACGCGGGCGCTGGCGATGGGGGCGCGATGGATCGATGTCGAACTGGACACGCCCGCCGAGCTGCAGCCCGGCGGGGAGACGATCCTCAGTCACCACGACTTCGACGGCTGCCCGGGCGATCTGGACGCTATCGCCGCGACGCTGGACGCCTCGCCGGCTGAGATCAACAAGGTGGCCTTCGCCGCCGCCGGCCCCGAAGACGGCCTGCGGGCGCTGGATCTGGTGCGTAGCTGCCACAAGCCCACCATCGCCCTGGCCATGAACGAAGCCGGCCTGCTAAGTCGAATCCTTGGGAAAAAGTTCGGCGCCTTCGGGACGTTCGCCGCCTTGAGCACCGAGACCGTCGCCGCCCCCGGCCAGCCGACGATCGATCAGCTCAAGAATCTCTACCGCTGGGACACCCTCACCGAGGCAACGGCCTGCTACGGCGTCATCGGCTGTCCGGTGGGCCATTCGATGAGCCCGGCGATCCATAACGCCGCTTTCGCCGCCGCCGACCTGGACGCCGTGTACGTGCCGCTGCTGATCCAGCCGGGGCGGGAGAACTTCAATCGTTTTATGGATGCGGTGCTGGCCCGGCCTTGGCTTGATTGGCGCGGGCTGAGCGTGACGATCCCGCACAAGGAAAACGCCCTGGCCTATGTCGGAGCCGACCATTGCGACGAACTGGCCGTGCAAATCGGCGCGATCAATACGATCACAATCGAGGCCGACGGAACGCTCAGGGGTGACAACACCGACTACGCCGCCGCCACCAGCGCGCTATGCGGAGCGATGGGCATCGGCCGAACCGAGCTGGCCGGGCGCTCGGTGGCCGTGCTCGGCGCCGGCGGAGCGGCGCGGGCGATCGTAGCGGCGCTGGCCCACGACGGGGCCGACCTGACGATCTATAACCGTACCCTCAGTCGGGCCGAGGCGCTCGCGGCGGATTTCGGCGGCGTCGCCCGCCCTCTGGAGGCGGCGGCCTCGCTGGAGGCCGAGATCGTCATCAACTGTACGCCCATCGGCATGCACCCCAACTGCGACGCGACCCCCCTGCCGACGATCCCTAAAAGCGCAACGGTTGTCTTTGACACGATTTACAACCCATTCGAGACAACACTTCTGGCGGAGGCCAAGCGGGCGGGCTGCCATCTGGTCAGCGGATTGGAGATGTTCGTCAACCAGGCCGTCGCCCAGTTCGAACGATGGACGGGGCAGGCGGCCCCACAGAATGTGATGCGTCGGACGGTGCTGTCGCAGCTAGGGGTTGGCCCGATGCCGGGGCAAGCCTAGAATACGCCCCGATACTTTGAGGTGGACATGGACGTCATGTGGCTGGTTTTTTTCGCGCTTCTCGGCGCGTGCGTGGGCAGCTTTCTCAACGTGGTGATCTGGCGCCTGCCGCGCGGCGAGAGCATCGTCTTCCCGTCGAGTCACTGCCCCGCATGCGGGCGGCCGATCCGATGGTTTGACAACGTTCCCCTGGTCAGTTGGCTGGTGCTGCGCGGGCGCTGCCGAGCGTGCCACGCGCCGATCTCGCCGCGGTACCTACTCATTGAAGCGGCCACAGCCGCGATGGTGGTCGGGCTGTACGTGGCTTATTACATGCTCGACCTGCGCGACGGGCTCGGCGCGTTCAACGAATCGTGGCCGACGTTTCTGGCGCACGCGGCGCTGTGGTGCGGATTGCTGGCCTGTGCGGCGGTGGACGTGGAACACTGGATCGTGCCGCTGGAGGTCTGCTGGTTTGTTTCGCTGGTGGGCTTGGTCGTCGGGGCGGTCGCCCCACCCGATGCGGCGATCCTCCCGCGCGTCTCGCCCGTTGTCGGTGCAATGGGCGTCGCCGCGGCGGTCGGGCTTGGCGCAGCGATGCTGCTGACGCGATGGGGACTGTTGCGGCCGAGCTTCATCGACGCCGACGACAAGGCCTCCACGGTCACCGAAGAATCCAACAGCCCCGGCAAAAAGGGCCGCCGCATCGTCGCCGTCGCGGCGACCAAGAAGGACGGCATCAATCCGCGGGTGGAGATTCTGCACGAGGTGCTGTTCCTCGCGCCGGCGGGGGCGTTGGCGGCGGCCGTCGCGCTGCTGGCCGCGCACGTGCCGGCGGCGGGGCAATGGTTGAACCGCCTTGGGGACGCCGGCCGGACCGGGCCGTTCGCTGCGCACCTGGGCGGGTTCCAGGCGGCGTTGGTGGGGTATCTGGTCGGCGGCCTGTGGATCTGGGGCATGCGCATCGGCGGAACGCTGGCATTCGGCAAGGAGGCGATGGGCCTGGGCGACGTGCATCTGTTGGCGGCGGTCGGGGCGGTGACCGGCTGGATCGTGCCGTCGCTGACCTTCTTCGCAGCGCCCGTGCTGGGGCTGCTGTGGGGGCTGCGGCTGATGCTATCTCGCCGGCAGAGGGAATTGCCCTACGGGCCATGGTTGGCAGTGGCGGCCGGGGCGGTTATGATATTCCACGATCCGCTTCTAGCCGCGATGCAAGCGGCGTTCCACATTTCGCCGGCCCCTTGACGACAGGGAGACGAGCATGAACATGAAACTGATCGGCGCCTATGTCACCGCGATCCTCAGCGGACTGGTTGCCCTGGCCGCTGCGCTGCTGATCGTGCTGCAATGGGGCAACACGGGTGATTTCTCTTTGTTCGGCAAGAACATCAAGCCCGCCACCGTGGTGATTGTGCTGGGCTCAATCGCGTTCGGCGCAGCGCTGCCCTACTTGATTCGGCTGCTTTGGCGAAGCTCGCAGACGATCCGCAGGCATCGCCAAGCCGCCGACGTCGTTCGCAAGGCGGCCGAGCAGGCCGTTCGGCAGGCCAGCCCGGCGAGTGCGACTGAGGTAGGTAATGGCAAAAAAACTGGGGAATCCGCTTTACATGATTGATATAATCCCCGCAAATTATGGTTGTCTTGACTTGGAAGGAGACCGTTCATGACGCGACAAGGCCAAGGTGGACTGATTCTGCTTGTGGCAATCTCGGCATTCGGCGCGATCGGCTGCAACCCCAACGCGCGCGAGATCCAAACGCTGAAGTTGCACAAGCAGGCGTTGCAAAGGGAGAACACCAAGCTCGCCGCCCAGCTCAAGGACGCGCTGGACGAACAGGATACGTTGCTGCGCGAGCTGGAAGACAAAGACGCAGAACTGGCTCAGGCGGCCGAGCAGTGGCAGGACGCCGAAGATCGAGCCAAAGCCGCCGAAGCGATCGCCGCCGGGATCGGCGGTGCGCCGACCGGTCCGACAGCGGACGGCTGGACGGCCACCCCCGCCGGCGACAAGATCACGGTCGGCAGCAACATTCTGTTTTCGCCCGGGCGCGCCAAGCTCACTGACGCCGGCAAGCGGGCCCTCAACGGAATTGCACGCGATCTGACGGTGACCTATTCGGGCCGACCGGTGCGTGTGTATGGCTTCACTGACGGCGACCCGATCCGCAAGACCAAGAAGCTCTGGCAAGACAATCTCGATCTATCGGCGAATCGAGCGATGGCCGTCACGCGTCATCTGATCGGCCAAGGGGTCGACACTGAACGGCTTGAGACCATCGCCATGGGCCCGGCCCGTCCGGTCGCCAGCAATAGTTCGGCTGCCGGCAAGGCCCGCAACCGCCGCGTCGAGATTTACGCGATACGGTAACGGCACGATTCGGGACGCTGTCGTCGCTGCAGCAGCCGGTCGTGTAGACCGCGCCGGTGTCTTTGAAAAATCTCAAAAATCGTTTTGCGTTCGCGCCCTCAATCGCTATCATTGACGTCGAGAGGGGCACTCGAAGAAGGTTTCGGCAAAGAATTGTCCGTTCGGACGTGATTGCACTACGCCCGCGTCGCACCCGCGGGTCCCGTTGTAAGCTTGGCCCAGACGGGCGCCATGGACAGGTGCAGGTATAAGGAAGGTTCTGGAATGAACGAGGAAACATCCACTCAAACAAGTCAGCAAGGTCGCGACGGCAAGACGCTTGAGGAAGCGGACGGCGTGCTCGAAATCACCGAGAAGGGCTATGGGTTCCTCCGACAGGCCCAAAACAATTTCCGCCCTACGCCCGGCGATGTGTTCGTCGGAAAGGATTTCATCCGCCAGGGCGGCCTGCGCACGGGGTTGGATGTCGAAGGCCTTGCGGCGCCCCCGACCAAACGCAAGGGCGGCCCGAAGCTCGAGCAGATCACCAAGATCAACGGTCAGCCGGCCGACGAATACGCCGACATCATTCCCTTCAACGAAATGACGGTTGTCGACCCGCACCCGCATCTGAAGCTCGAGACCCCCGACGGGCCGCCTGAGATGCGCATTCTCGATCTTATCTGTCCGATCGGCAAGGGACAGCGCGGCCTGATTGTCTCCCCCCCGCGAGCCGGCAAGACGATCCTGCTGCAGCAGATCTCCAACTCGATCACCAAGAACAATCCTGAGTGCACGATCATGATTCTCCTGGTGGACGAGCGTCCAGAGGAAGTGACGGACTTTCGCCGCAAGTGCCCCGACGCCGAGGTGGTGGCCTCCAACAACGACCAGGATCTCAGCAGCCACGTTCGCGTGGCCGAGTTCTCCCTCGAACGGGCCAAGCGCAAGGCCGAATGCGGCCAGGACGTCGTGATCCTGCTGGATAGCCTCACCCGCCTGGGCCGGGCCTACAACCGATACATCGAAGGCTCAGGCCGAACGATGACCGGCGGCGTGGACATCCGCGCCTTGGAGACCCCCAAGCGCCAGTTTGGCGCGGCCCGCAAGCTGGAAGGCGGCGGCAGCCTGACGATCCTCGCCACCGCGCTGATCGAAACCGGCAGCCGAATGGATGACCTGATCTTCGAGGAGTTCAAGGGCACCGGGAACATGGAGATCTCGCTGGACCGCAAGCTCGCCGAGCGTCGCATCTGGCCGGCGATCAACATCCCCCAGTCCGGCACGCGAAAAGAAGAACTGCTCGTCGAGCCCTGGGTCCTGCCCAAGCTGCACGTCCTCAGGCGGTTCCTGTCCAGCCTGAATGCCGATGACGAAATGCCGCAACTGCTCAAGGCCCTCGATAAGTTCAAAACGAACGAGGACTTCTTGCGGTCGCTGGAAGTGCGCGACTAAACGATTGACCGCAGCACCGAAATACGAACGGGCCGACCCAGAGATGGGCCGGCCCGTTTTCGTTTACGCTCGCAGCAATACCGTCGGCGCGCTTAGCCCATCACGGAGTCTTTGGCGGCCTTGGCGATGCGGAACTTCAGGACCGTCTTGGCCGGAATCTTGATCGCCTCACCGGTGGCGGGGTTGCGGCCCATGCGGGCCTTCCGTCGGCGCTTGACGAGTTTCCCCAGTCCAGGAACCGTAAAGCCGTTGCTTGCCTCCTTGTAAGCCAACTCCACCAGCGTCTGGACCACGCAAATTACTTCCTTCTTGGTCAGGCCCGTCTTGTCAGCCAACGTCGACATAATCTGTGACTTCGTCATTGCTTTGGCCATGTGCTCGCTCCTTCAGGACTATGGACCAATCTGCTTCGTGAACGCCCTGAAGCCGACGGCCAAACCAATAGCCGCGACCGGCGATCCGGGCGATCAGGCCACGCGACCTGATTTCCGGGTGATTATGGAAGCATCGCAGCGCACCGGTCAAGATAAAAAGTTCAGAAAAGTCAATGTTTCCGGGGGTATCACGGACGCGCCTGTTGCAGGCAACAAAGGGTCGGCCGACGGCTTGCGACCGGTCGCACCGACCGATACAATCCGACCACTGCCGCAGCGGCGATTTCCCAAGATCGCCGCACCCGAAATGTTCGGAGAGGTGCCGGAGCGGCCGATCGGGCGGCATTGGAAGTGCCGTGTACCCCTTGGGGTACCGTGGGTTCGAATCCCACCCTCTCCGTTATGTTGACACCCCTGTCAACGAAAGCCTTTGTTCATAGGCCTTCGCTGGCGGGGGTGTTCGTCCCTGAAGCCCACTGTCCCCAAGCTGTCCTCATTTGAGCTCGTCAATGTTACTGACGATCGCATCGACACACGATCCGGCGATGGATATCCTTTGTCGTTCCTTGTCCATCCCTGTGAAACGAATACTACGAAGACGAACGATTCCGGCCGCAATGGTGGCAGTTCCTCTGCTTCTTGGCCTCGTCGAGTGCCAGCATGCAGGCATTAGGGCTGGCCGGTTCTCGTTCAGAAAGATGAGGGTATGGTTATGTCTGTTCTGCGCAGCATCACCGAGATCCAATTTCAACCATGGGAACCGCACAACATCATTCCGGGCATGAAGCGGGGCTGGCCGGAACACATCCGGCACGTCGTCGCGACCCATGTGGAGCGACCGCCAGCGTTGGAGGGAACGCTAAGCGATCCGCTCTGGCATGGTGTGCATTACATCGAGCCCCAGGCGCCGTTTCATCATGACAGTTCCTTTGTCTCGACAAAGGTGTATTTGGCCTGGGATGCCGCGGCCTTGTATGTCGGCATTCGCGCCGCCCTGCCGGCGCTACCCGATGCTGTCGAGACCGGAAGCGATGCTGAACATGATCGCCTCGGCGAAGAGAGAGTGGCGCTGGCCATCGATGTGCGGCACAACCACTGCGAAATGCAGACGATCTCGATCAATGCCCGCGGAGAGCTTGAGTGGTATGACGACGCCTCCCAGATGGCGGGCTTCTCGGATGAAGCGGGCTTTCAGTACTATTGGTGGAGCCTGAACGATATGAATCCTGATCCGTCGGCCAGGGCCAGGGAAATGGGCCTGCGCGGCGCCGCGGTTGTCGGGGATAGGGAATGGACCGCCGAGATGGCGATTCCGCTTGCCAGCCTCAATGTCGAGACTCCTTTTCCCGGTCAGACGATGGGCTTGGAGATCATTCGGACTGCGACAGAACTGCCGGCCGAGAGCTTCAACTACCATTTCACCTGGATGCCGCAATACCCGGGCGTACTGTGTTCGCCGATCAAGATGGGGGCCATGTCGTTTGGCCCCGCTCCGGTCAGCCTGGAAGCAATCGATTTTCCGAATTGCAGTTGGGGCATCAACAACGCGTCGGTGCGGCTTAGGAACAATTCGCAGCGCACGATAAGGGCGGAGATGATTTCGCGGGGCGTCTGCGGCTCAGAGCCGGGCAATACGCATACCAACCCTCCCGTCGAATCCGGCCCGGTGGAGATCCCTGCGCAAACAAGCATCTCGACGACGTTCGAGTATCACATGCCCGTACGATTCATGCCCGAGACCATCGAACTGGAACTGCGCGACCATGCCCAGGGAGATCGGTTGCTGCGCGTGTCATACAATCTCGGCACGTGTGCGGTGGTGTACCCGTTCGGGCAGGAGGCCGGCATGACAACGCCGCACCTGGACGATCCCGATTTTGTCGAGAAACGCCATCGGTACATCGTATCGCGCCAGCCGCTCCTGCGCCGCCGAACCACGCGCCAGGGCGCGCCAAGCGATTTCACCATTGAAGCCGTGGATGGATCGATCGAGTTTGATCTGATGCAGGATGGCGTCATGCAGACAATCGCCGACTGGCTATGCTCGCTGTACGATAGCGACATCGATCGCGTCATCGGCTCGACGTTCTTCATGGCCCAACAGGCTGTGTATGTCTATGCGTCGCGACGGGCTCATTTTGCCGCTCTGCTGGACCCACTGTCGAACTTGAGGCTGGGCGGCGGGATGTGCGGAGAGTTCGCTCGGTCGCACGTAGGAGTGCTGTCTCGCATGACCAGCGTGGGGACAGGCAATCGCTTTCACGCTCGGAAGGTCAACCTTGGGGGCGGGGGGCACGCATTGACGACGGTTCGAATGTTCGATCGCTGGGTATTGCTCGATCCGACCCCGCCCAACGTCAAGGCCTTCTTTCACCGTGACCATCAGACCCTTGCCAGCGGCCAAGACCTTCAGCTCGATCCGACACTGATTGCGTACAACGGGTCAACATTGACGAAACCCCCCGGCCCGCTGGTGCAGAGCGTCGCATGCGGGACAACCTGGCCTGACGGAGCGCCCGCCGAGTGATCGTTAGTCGTCGGCCTTTTGGTAGACGCGCACGTAGTCCACATAGAGCCTGTCCGGCAAGGTGGCTTCGGCGATGTCGCCCGCCCACGGGCCAACTTCCAGGCTGAGGATCATATACTGCGGTCGTTTCGAGATCGCCTTGTTCGTCCGCCAGGTCTCCTTGCCGTCAACGTAGAAGATGTAGCCTGCCTGGGTCCACAGCACGCCGAACGTGTGCCATCCCGCAGAGAGCCCCGCCACCGTTGCCCGCCCGCCGACGACCTTGTGATGCTCTCCGTAGCCGTCCCAGTGGAGATTGTGCACGACGTCATCGCCGAAGTTTCGCAGATACTCGTAGACGTCGATTTCCGTGCCCGACACTTCGGTGTTGCCGAGTTCCTCGCCGATCGTGGGGGACTGGATCCAGAACGCCGACCAGTGGCCCACTTGTGTCTGAAGCTTGGCCCGACATTCGAAATAGCCGAAGGTGGTCGCGAATGTCTCATCAGTCCCGATCATCGCGGTGTGATACGCCTCCCCGCTGCGCTTGGTGGTCAGGACCAAGTGGCCCTTTCCGTCGACCGTGACGGTGTCCTCGACGTTGATTGCGTCGCGTCTGGGGCCGGGGCGGCGGTGGCGCCACTTCTGTGTGTCGAGTTCGGCCCCGTCGAACTCATCCGACCACACCAGGACGTATCCCTGCACGGGGATATCCGTGACTTGCTGAAGCGGCGAACACGCACCGGCCAGCAGCGGCAGGCAGATCGCCATGATGGTGAAGAATCTGCGCATACCTGTGGTCTAGGTCCTTCCGTATTCCAGAGCCGTCTGGTACATCGTCAGCACGTTCTCGGGGGGGGTGAAGCGTTGGATCATATGGCTGGGGGAGAAGATGTACCCTCCGCCGGGAGCCAGGGCGTCGATATGCCGCTTCACCTCCCGCTCCACGTCGGCCGGAGTGCCGAAGGGCAACAACTCAATGACGTCAATCCCGCCCCAGAAGATGATATCGTTGCCGAACTCACGTTTCAGTTCGAACGGATCCATGCCGGCCGCTGAGGTCTGCGTGGGGTTCAGTACGTCCACGCCGATCTCGATCAGATCCGGCAGAATGGGCTTCATCGCGCCGCAGCAGTGAAGCATGAACTTTGAGTTCGTGCGGGCCTTGACGAAACGCACGATCTCGGCGTGCCGGGGCTTGACGTAGCGGCGGTAGTCGTCCGGGCTCATCAGCATGCCGGTGTGCGTTGCCACGTCGTCGGCGATGGCGTAGACACAGTCGGCCTCGCTGCCGGCTGCGGCGAAGAACGACTCGGCCGTGGCGAACGTGCCCGCGATCGAGTTGTCCATGATCCGGCAGTACAGCTCGGGTTGCAGGACCATCTCGACCAGCGACCGCTCCATGCCCACCGCGCCCCACGTGGCCATCATGGGTATGAACACATGGTTAATCAGAACCGCCTTGCCTTGCTCGTGAACGGCCGAGATGGCCGTGCGCGTAGCCTCGGGGTCGGCCCAGTCGCGAGGCGTCGGGTCCGGCGGAAACGCGCGGTCCACTTCCTCCGCCGTCAGCTCGCCCGTAATCGCCGGCCGATAGAGTTGCGTGTCCGACTCCCCAGCCGGCAGGCGATAGATGGCGCCGCTGGCTTGTGTCCAGTCGATCGCACCGTCGGGGTGGACCTCCTTCTTGGGCCAGGGACTGTCGGCATCGACAGTATCGGGCTTGGACACGACGTCGACGTGGCGCGTGTCAATCCCGAGCGCTTCGAGCATCTTCTCGTCAGGACAGACAAACGTGCCGGGATGCTCCACCCCTTCAGCGGCTGTGGGCTCGATGCCCAGCAATTCGGCGAGGCCTTCATAGACCTCCCGGGCCATGACGGTCTCGCATGTGCCCAGATCCAGCGGCACGCGATCCGGTTCCTGATGGTTCAATGCTGCCTTGAAGCGTTCGCGCGACGTCATGGACACTGGCTCCTTCACATCCTGCCTCTGGCGACAATTCCGTAACCCATTGCCCCAAAGTAAGCAAGATTCTGTGCGGCACCTCAAGCGAATTGTTAAGATGCCGTCGAAGGTCCCCTGCGACAGCCTCAAGGAGAAACCTCCATGCAACCCGACGCTCTTGAAACCAGCCTCTACGATGCGATGGCGGCACTCGACATCATCGACTGTCATGAACACCTCGGTCCCGAGAAAGACCGAGTCGAATCGCAGGTCGATGTGTTCACGTTATTCTCCCACTACACTCGCGGCGACCTGCTGGTGGCCGGCATGAGCGAGCCCGACTTCCGGTCCCTGTCCGACCACGACATCCCGCTACAGCGCCGATGGGAGCTCTTCCGCCCGTACTGGCAGGAAATCCGTTGGGGGTCCTACGCCCGCGCTGCCCTACTGGCCGCCCAGAAGTTCTACGAGATCGACGATATCAACGACAGCACCTTCGAGCTGCTTTCCGAGAGAATGCAGCAGGCCAACACGCCGGGAATCTATCAGCGCGTCCTGGCCGACACCTGCAACATCCGCGCGGCGCTGACACAATGCGGCTCGACCGACGTGGGCACCCCGCTGCTTAAGCCCCTGATGCCGGTGTTCTTCGATACCCGATCATGGGAGTTTTTGTCGAACGAGCCCTGTGTGGCGGATACAGAGGTCAGCTCACTGGACAACTACGTTGAGGCTGTGCGGCGTTATGTCGTTCGCGTCAAGTCCGAGGGCGCGGTCGGCCTGAAGATGGTCTCGAATCCCTACGGCACGCCCAACCGGGAAGAGGCCGCCGCCGCCTTCGACGCCCTCCGGGCCGACAGCGAGATGTACCTCGCCGATCCTAATCCTCTCAAGGACTACCTGGCCGACCAGGCGATCGCCATCGGCACCGAGGAGGGGATGGTCATCGCCGTGCATACCGGCTACTGGGGTGACTTCCGCCAGTTGGATCCGCTCCACATGATCCCGATGCTTCAGCGTCACGAGAAGGCCAAGTTCGACATCTATCACCTCGGTTATCCGTGGATGAGGGAAGCACTCATGCTCGGCAAGGGCTTCCCGAACGTGTGGCTCAATTTCTGCTGGACGCACATCATCTCTCAGCGTTTCGCCGTGGCCGGGTTGGACGAAGCCATCGATCTGGTGCCGATGAGCAAGATCCTGATATTCGGCGGCGATTACAGCATGGCCGTCGAGAAAGTCTACGGCCACCTCGTCATGGCCCGCGAGGACATCGCCGAAGTCCTCGCCCGAAGGATCAGGCGAGGCCTGATCTCAGAATCACAGGCCCTGGAGCTGACCCGCAAATGGTTCTGGGATAACCCAAAGGATCTCTACAGCCTGGACCTCTGATCCGGCTGGGGCAGATCGCCGTCGCACAGCAGATGGCGTGCAAATCAGAACCTGCCATGGTAAAGGGAGGCCATGAGCAATGAGACACCGAACGTTATCTTCGTCCTGACTGACGACCAGGGATACGGGGACCTGTCATGCCTCGGCAACCCGGTGCTCCGGACCCCCTGCATCGACAGGCTGCACGGTCAGAGCGTGCGGCTGACGGATTTTCACGCTGCACCGGTCTGCACGCCGACTCGGGGGGAGCTGATGACGGGCCGGGACGCCATGTGCAACGGCGCAACGTTCGTGTGCATGGGCCGAAGCCTGCTGCGAGCCGACCTGCCGACCATGGCTGACATCTTCGCGGCCAGCGGTTACACCACGGGCCACTTCGGCAAGTGGCACCTGGGAGACAACTACCCCTATCGGCCGCAGGACAGGGGCTTTCACGAAACCATCTACCATCCCGCCTGGGGCATCACATCGGCCCCGGACGTCTTCGAGAATGACTACTTCGACGACCACTACCGCCACAAGGACGAGATAGAGCAGTACAAGGGCTACTGCACGGACGTGTGGTTCGAGCAGGCCATCTCGTGGATGGGCAAATGCCACAAGGACGGGGATCCGTTCTTCGCCTACATCTCCACCAACGCTCCCCACGGCCCCCTGTGGGTCCCGGACGAATACCGACGGCCTTACCTGCCCGGCGTCGAGTGGCACGAGGCCAGCTTCTTCGGGATGATCGCGAATATCGACGAGAACATGGGACGGCTGGAACGCTTCCTGCAAGGGACCGGGCTTGGCGAGAACACGATCCTGATCTTCATGACCGACAACGGCACCGCAACCGGCATGAACGTGTTCAATGCGGGAATGAGGGGGCATAAAGGATCCCTCTACGAAGGCGGGCACCGCGTCCCCCTGTTCGTAAGGTGGCCGAGCGGCGGCATCGGCGGAGGCCGAGACGTGCCGGGCATGACCCGAAGCACGGACGTCCTGCCGACGCTTATCGACCTGTGCGATCTGGCCGTGGACGATGGCCTGCAGTTCGACGGCATGTCACTGGCAAGTGCAATACGGAATCCTGACGAACCCGTTCCCGAGCGGTTCTCGGTCATACAATACGGCCATTCGAACGAAGGCGTCTGGGGCTACACCGACCAGCGCGAGCGGGCCGTGCTGTGGAAACACTGGCGCCTGGTCTACGGCGAGGAGCTTTTCGACATTGAAAGAGACCCCGGCCAACTGGAGGACCTCGCCGGGAAGCATCCCGACGTTGTCGCCAGGATGCTGGGCTATTATGACCAATGGTGGGACGCCAACGGGTCGACACTGGAGACCTACCAGCCCCTGATCATCGGTTCCCCCCGCGAGAACCCCATGAGGCTCTGCAGCCCCGACTGGGCATGGGCCTACGCCGACAACCAACAGAACATCCGTGACTGCACGACCGAAAGCGGCACCTGGCACGTGGACGCAGCAACCGAAGGCGTGTACGACTTCACGCTGCGGCGGTGGCCGAAAGAATCCGGCCTTGGAATTGCCGCTCCGGCTCCGGTCATGCGCGGCGTCGACGGCGAGTGGCCGGAAGGCAAGGCCCTGCCCGTGGCGTCGGCGTGGCTTAGAGCGGGACGGGCCGAGCAGCGCACGGCCGTGCCGGAAGGGTCAACTGATGTCACGCTCCAACTCCAGCTCGAACGTGGCCCCACGCAGGTGCAGACCTGGTGGTATGACGATCAGGGAGACCGCCTTGCGGGAGCCTACTACCTAACCGTTGAGCGTGTCTGACCACAGACAACAGGCCGCGAGCTACGTGTTCGATACCGTGAAACCCCTGTCGCGAACGGCCTGTTGAAACACGTCGGGATCAAGCTGCAGGCCAAAGCCCGGCAAGCGGGGCACATTCACATGTCCATCTGCAATTGAATACACCGACGCATCCAGGCCCGTCGCGGATGCTTCATCCCATTCCACCATCTCGAATCGGCGGATGCCGCCCGCAAGATGGCAGGCGGCGCAGTTGCCATATAAACCAGCATAGTTATGCGGTGCCGTGCGAATGTTGATGGCGTCGAGTTTTGGCCCCAGCACAACCCAGTCCGTAAAGCCAAAGATGTCGTACTGAACAACGTCGATGAATCCGTTCTCTGCCATGGTCAGGAGTTGCTCGGAAGCGACGCCTTCACCATCGGCAACGAGAACATCCAAGCCCTGCTGCTGCAGCCATTTCTTGAAAGGCCCGTTCCATTGCCAACTCTCGTGAAAGGGCTCCTCGATCCAGTATATGTCCGCATCGGCGGTCTCGGTGAGCATGCGCTTCGCCAAGTTCAGATTGTAGCCGTTGTTGGCGTCGATCAGGATTCTGGCCTCGGCCCCGAGGGCTTCGCGGACGGCCTTGATGACGCGGATGTCCCGCCGGAGCCCCTCTTCAACCGGCATATGCATGGCTCCACGCCCTATCTTGATCTTGAAGGATCGATGCCCCCGCGTGGCGCACTTGACTGCCTCGGACGCAATCAGGGACGCGGCTTCATCATCGTCTTCGAGGTCAAGGTCGTCCATCAGCAATGACGTGTCGTAGCACGGTGCGCGGAGGGCTGTGGTATTCGTCTCGCCGGACAGCAGTTCGTATACGGGTCTGTCAGCCAACTTCCCTGCGAGATCCCACAGTGGCATATCCAGAGCGAGGTAATCTGTTGATACGCCGCGCTGAGGATGAAACGCGTCCTGGAAAGAGAACCCCACAAGTGAGTCTGCCTTCTGCCGATCAATCCGTGACCAACCGAACGCCATCAGGCCGTCGCTGGTAGTGACACGGGCAATCGGCATTAAAAAGTCTTGTCCGTGGCTTCTTGTGTAGGCATTGCCGCGGGCTTCTCGGGCCCGCCGCCCATTGAGCGGAGCCCATTCAATACGGTCGATTCGAACTTCGTTCATTTGATTTCCACCTTCATGGTCGCGTTATGTCGAGCGTCCGACCCGTTCTGTTTCGCAATTATGCGACGTTTCGGCGCTCGTTTAAAGAGGCATCGCAGAGCGCCCTCCGTTGACTCACGGCCTCCTTATAGGAGGCAGCATGCTCTCAATCTTCAGGACACAATACCGAAGCCGGAAGCCTTTGGCGAACGCGGGGCCCGCTCTCAGCGTGCGCGGCCGCTTGCCTTTCCATCATCCGACCTCGCCTGCAGTGTGGACTTCACCGGCCCATGGCGATTACCATGGCCTCGGGACCAGGAGTTGACCTCCGTGCAAATCCGAGCAAACATCTCAGTCAACGCGATCGAGCGTCGCTGCCAGAGGGCGGGGTAAGGGCCAATGGACGAAGCGCCGGCGAACATTCTCAAGAGGGTCTTCGGGTTCGATGCGTTTCGCCCCGGGCAGGAGGAGATCGTTGAGCACGTCCTGGCCGGCGGGGATGGGTTGGTGCTTATGCCCACCGGCGGCGGCAAGTCGATGTGTTACCAACTGCCCGCGCTGATCCGGCCGGGCACGGCCGTGATCGTCAGCCCGCTGATCGCCCTGATGCAGGACCAGGTCTCGGCCCTGGTCGAAAACGGCGTCCGGGCGACGTTCCTCAACTCCACGTTGCCGCCCGATATCGCCACCGAAATCGAAAACGACTACCTCCGCGGCGCGTTCGACCTGCTCTACCTCGCCCCCGAGCGCATCATGCAGCCGCGGATGCTCGACCTGCTCGGCCGCGGCAAGGTCGCCCTGATCGCCATCGACGAGGCGCACTGCGTCAGCCAATGGGGCCACGACTTCCGCCCCGAGTACCTGCAACTGGCCGAGCTGGCCGACCTGTTCCCCAACGTGCCGCGACTGGCGCTGACGGCCACCGCCGACCCGCGCACGCGCGAGGAGATCATCGACCGCCTGCGCCTGCGCGACGGCCGGCTGTTCGTCGGCGGGTTCGATCGGCCCAACATCCGCTACCTCGTCGCCGAACGCCAGGACGCCAAGCGCCAACTGCTGGCCTTCCTGGCCGGGCACGAAGGCCAGAGCGGCATCATCTATTGCGCGACGCGCAAACGCGTCGAGGAGATCGCCGCCTTCCTGGCCGATAAGGGCTTCGACGCCGTCCCCTACCACGCCGGCCTGCCCGATGCGACCCGCCACGCTCACCAGCGCCGCTTCCAGCAGGACGACGCCGTGGTCGTGGTCGCCACCATCGCCTTCGGCATGGGCATCGACAAGCCCGACGTCCGCTTCGTCGCCCACCTGAACCTGCCCAAGAGCATCGAGGCCTACTATCAGGAGACCGGCCGGGCCGGGCGAGACGGCGAGCCGGCCGAGGCGTGGATGTCCTACGGCCTCCAGGACATGATCCTGCTGCGGCGGTTCATCGACGAGAGCGACGCCGACGACGCCCACCGACGCATCGAGCACGAACGGCTCAACACGCTGCTGGGCTATTGCGAGTCCGCCGACTGTCGGCGCGGCATGCTGCTGCGGCATTTCGGCGACGAGCACGACGGCGGATGCGGCAACTGCGATAACTGCCTCACCCCGCCGGAGACCTTCGACGCCACCGTCGCCGCCCAAAAGGCCCTCTCGTGCGTCCATCGCGTCGACCAGCGGTTCGGCGTCTCGCACCTCGTCGACGTGCTGGTCGGCAAGTCGACCGAGAAAGTCCAACGCTTCGGCCACGACCAACTCAGCACCTTCGCCATCGGCGAGGAGTTGAACGAGCGCCAGTGGAAGTCGCTGTTTCGCCAGCTCGTGGCCGCCGGCTATTGCAGCATCGACGCCGACCGGTACAACGCCGTGACGCTCAACGACCAATCGCACATGATCCTCCGCGGCGACCTGACGATGCGGGCCCGCAAGCCCAAACGCGCCGCCCCCAAACGCGATCGCCGCAAAGCAGCCGCTGTGCCATCTACCCCGCTTGGCTCCGACGACCAATCGCTGCTCGACGCCCTTCGCGCCTGGCGTCGTCGCCAGGCAGCCGAGACCAACCGCCCGTCCTTCACCATCCTCCACGACAAGACCCTGCGCGAACTCGCCGTCGCCAAACCCACCACCGAAGCCGCCCTCCTAACCATCAGCGGCATCGGCGAAGCCAAACGCCACCACTACGGCCAAGCCCTCCTCGACCTGATCTCCCTCCACACCTCGGCGTAACGCCATCGGCGTGAGGCGTGAGGCCTGAGGCTTGAGACTTGAGGTCTACTTCTTCTCAATCCGCAACCTGCCTGCCGGACAGGCAGGTCCGAAAATCGAAAACCGCTCTCCCCAAACCTCACCCCTCAAACCTCAAACCTTTTCGCAGCACACAAATCGCGCGCCTCATTCACCGCCATGTAACCCTCATCGCCCCCCCAACCCACGGCCGCACCATCACCTACAGCCGCCCCGATTTCATCAGAATTCCCGCCCCGAATCTTTTGCCGAAAACCGCTGAAAGTGGCCCATTCTCCCAATACCCCCAACGCAGCCGCACCACTTACGCCCGAAAAACCAGCATGTCTCACCACGCGTGCTCGTCCTGAGTACATCGAAGGGCTCAAGCGACATCCGCGACTTGAGGTCTGAGGTTTGCGGTTCAATCGACAATCGGCATTCGACATTCGACAATCCGATCGCCCGACAGTCCCCACAAACGGTCTTACACCCACATACCGCCCAAGCCCCTCCTAGCCTTCGACAATCCCCCCCCCATTCTACCATCCCCCAACAGTCCCCCTCGAAACGGTTTTACACCCACATACCAGCGGACGAAGCGGAGCTTCGTCGTGTAAGGTCAGCTCCGCTGACCGACGAAATCTTGCGGAAGTAAGGTGTTCACCCGATTGACGGCCAACTGCCGGATGTGGTATCATCCGGCTGTCAGGGAAGACGGGGCATCGGCCACGGCGCAGGCCATAACAGCCGGGAGATTGAAAGGGAACGCATCATGAGAAGCTCTATTATCGCAGCAACCGTTCTCGTCGTATCTGTGGGCCTGGCCCAAGCCGGCATTCGCGCGGACCTGTCCGGCGACACCGTGGTGGACTTCGCCACGACGATGAACATGCCGTTCATGAACGTGGGCGATGTCGGCAATGCAGGAGAACTCTCCGGCACCGGCCACGGGCCGGATGGGATCGTCGGCGGTGTGGACTACGCCTACAACATCGGCAAGTTCGAGGTCACCACCGGTCAGTACACCGAGTTCCTCAATGCGGTGGCCGACACTGACACGTATGGCCTGTACAACACCGACATGGGTGACCCTTCGGGCTGGTGGGGCTGCAATATCCAGCGGACCGGTTCATCGGGCAGCTACACCTACTCCGTGGCCACCGACTGGGAGGACCGTCCGGTCAACTGGGTGAGTTGGGGCGATTCGGCCCGTTTCGCCAACTGGCTGACTAACGGCATGCCGACCGGTGTGCAGGGCGCGGCGACGACAGAGGATGGATCGTATGACCTTTCCGGTACGCAGGCATATTACGATGCGGATGGAGGGATCCCTGCACAAGGCACCCCGGATTACGATGCCCTGCGTCAGGCGCTTATGGCCGTAACGCGCGAGGCGGACGCCCGGTATGTGATTCCCACAGAGCATGAATGGTACAAGGCTGCCTACTACGACGGAGATAGCGGCGTATACTACGATTATCCCATGGGCTGGGATAGCACGCCCAGCAACGATGTGATTGATCCCGATCCGGGGAACAGCGCCAACTTCTACGGCACACCTGACGGGGGCATAAAATGGGCGACCGGCCATCCCTACTATCGGACGGAGGTCGGCGAGTTTGAGAACTCCGACAGTCCCTACGGCACGTTCGACATGGGCGGCAACGTCCAAGAGTGGAACGAGGGGATCCCTTCCGAGTCGTGGCTGTCTCGCGGTCGGCGGGGCGGGGATTACAGCGTCATCGACGACAACATGCACGCGTCGTACCGCGGCACCGGCAACCCGGCGGACGAGCACCTCGCCCGCGGGTTCCGCCTCGGCGAAGTCCCCGAACCGGCCACGCTTCTCGTCATGGCGGCCGCAGGCCTTCCTCTATTGCTGAAGCGCAAGCGGAAGTCCCGAGCGTAACTCGGGGCTGGCCCTGGGCGGGCTGACGATGCTGCGAAGGCACAGGCGCAAGCCTGCCTAGCGGCAGCCGGGCATCGGCAGCAGACAGGCCGCATTGGAGATTGGTACTTCAACACCGGCTCATGGTCGACCTCCGGCAACAACTTCGCTCGCATCGACCCCGACGGCCAAGCAGCCGTGTTCAATTGGATAGACGGTAAGGCCGTGGCCAACAACACGATTCTCCAGGCCGGCATCGTAGCCACTGTAAGAAGAGGCACCTGACCCCGTTTCTGTTCCAGCTCTGCTCGCACAACGCCCCCCTTATCCTGAGTTCGCGGATGTAAGCTCACGCCCGGCGTGCCGGCGGAGATGTACAGCTCCCGCGCAAGGGACACTCGGAGCAATTCGGTTTGACGGGCCGGCATACTTGTGCCGCAAAGTCTAAGAAACCGTAGACATACTCTCGGACCCCTGACTTGGGCACCAGCCGCGATAAGAACTCCCTCAGCTGTCGGCCCTCGGCTTTCGTTCTTTTCAGCGTCAGGCCGAAGTAGCGAGAGACAAATCGAAAAGCATTGGTATCCACCGGAAAGTCCTGTTCCATGAAGCAGATTGCGCGAACAGCTGACGCGATGTAGAGCCCGACTCCCGGGAGACGAAGCAGGTCGTCAAATGCTTGAGGGACGTTGCCCCGGTGCCTCTTCTGGATAACAGTGCCGAGTTCCTTGATGGTCTGGCACCTTGAACGGATGCCGATGCGTCTCGTCAGTGCGCCGAGCGAACGAAGATCAACTGAAGCAGCCTTTCGAGACGAAGGGCAGAGCTCAATGACATCCCGCCAGACTGTCTTCGCCAGGTCAGCGTTGGTGCGCTGCAGCAGTAGCTCAGTGACTAAGATACGGTATGGATTACGGGTATTCCGCCAGGGATACCGGCGGGTAAAGCTCCGGCGAAAAGCTGCGGTCAATCGCTTTCGGAGTCCTGGGGTAGCTTCGGGAAGAAGTTTCCGGAACACCCGCCCATGGATTCTCTTTTCGTGTTCACCGGCTCGCCTCAGAGCGCTGCATAAAGCGCGAGCGAGAGGAGGCGGCACTGCGTTGGCAACCTGGTCTATTTGGGAAGATATGTAGCCTTCGAAGAGGAAGAGATCGTCAAACCCTTGCAGTCGCGCTGCCTCGCGAACGGAGATGGCTCTCGGATGCCGCGGATGAACAGGCAACGCCCTGTGCCCGGAGATCAGCGTATCAGCGGGCGATTCCCATACTAATCTACGGTAGGAAATCGGGCCCCCTGGCTTTATTCTCCGCAGCTTTGCCCTGACACGCGACCCATGCTTCATGAATACGTGCGATATGCTCTTTCGCTCTTGGGTCCCCGGCAGGCCACGGAATGCATCACGGACCGTAAGCTTGTCATTTGATGGCCGCAGAGCCTCGAAAACCCCGCTGGCCCGGCCCTTTCTGACCGCGACAAGGAAGAGCCGTTTGCGGTGCTGGGGCGCCCCGAAATCATACGCATCCAGGACCCTACTTGCGACGTCATACTTGGCTCGCCGAAGGCCGCTGATCAGAGAGTCCAGCATATGCCTAGTCCGGACGGTTGCCATCCCTGTGACGTTCTCGAAGACCACGTGATCAGGCGAAAGCTCTTTGACGATTCTCAGCAGGTGTTTGTAAAGGAAGTTCCGGGCGTCCGCAGGATCTCGCCTCCCCGCCCGGCTGAACCCTTGGCATGGGAGTCCCGCAAGCAGCGTATTGGCCGCCCGTATCGGATGGCCGTTGAGCGTCTTGAGGGACTCCGCGAATTCCTCTATCGACGTCCGTTCCCAAGTTCCCGTCGGGCAGTGGGTCTTGGCTGTGGCAAGCGCCTGCGCGTCCGTGTCGATTCCGCCGAGGACGGTAGCCCCGCCTTGGCGGAATCCCTCTGAAAGGGCCCCGGCCCCGCAGCACAGATCAAAACATGCTATCTTAGCACGTTTAGGCATCTTCTCGATGCTCCGGAATTGGCAAGTCGACCGTCTGCGATGCCAACTCACGCATGTATTCGCCATGCTGCGTTTCTAGGCGCTCCCTGTCAGCAGTCTCCCTCAGCCACGTGACGCCACCTTCCCCGACCGTCCTCACGAAGCGGGCAAGCTTCCGCTCAAAATCCAGCTTCCTTGGGCGGCCTAGCCCCCCCAGCGTTGTGGCCCGTGGCACTTGCTCTAACCGAACACGAAACGCGAGATGCAAGAGCCATATCTCGGGCGATTTGTCATCCCTCACCAGCATGTGGGCGTCCGCAGAAATGATTTCATATCTCTGTACGGCCAGCATGCCAGCAACCAGTTTCGCGATGCCAACCGGCACGAAATCACGGTACTTCTCCCTCTGGAGAGCCTTTGCCGACACGTCGCCAAAGGCGGCCCGGTAGGCTCGAGAGAATGCCTGGCTCATCTTAACGTTCTCCGTGATCCTCTTCGACAAGTCGTCAAGGAAGCTACCACTGAGTTGGCCTCTGCTTCCCCGAGCACCTGCGTCAGCGCGGGTCGTTACAAACAAGACGAATTCCCTGCAATTCGCTTGGCGTTGCAGACGAAAAATCTCCCCGATACCTTTCAGGTTCTCCGATATTCGCTTGTCATCTTCCCGAAAGAAGACGGAGTTGTTGTAATCAAGATTGATTACCTGAAAGGGGAACATGTTTCTGAGCTGTTTCGCGCGGCGCGTCTTCTTTTCAGTGAGCAGGTGGTTGATATCACCCTCAAGAAACAGCTCCGGGCGCCCACTGCTTCGCGATATGGCATCACCAAAATGGGCTTCTTCGTAGGCAACCGTTACGACTCCATTGAAAGTCTCGCCATCGTAGGCAAGGAGTCCTTTTCGCTGAAGATGCTTGATGTCCATCATCGGTGGTGAGTACAGCGTCAAATACTTGGAAAGAACCCCCCTGCCTGCAAGTTTCCTTGCATAGGGCACCCACAGCTTGTCGCGAATGTCCTGCTTCAGGGGACATCGCGCCATTCTTTCATCAAAGCTCTTCGACATCACCCCTGGCTTTCAACGCTTTCTTAGCCTGCTGGACGATGTTCTCGGCTTCTTGAATTTCGTCCGGTTCAGTAATCCCTGTCAGTACGAGCGCGGCAGCCAATAGCGCCTTTTCTTGCCTTGATGAACTGCCAACGCCGTCCCGGTGGTCCTGATTAATAATCAACGTTTTCCCGCGAATCCGAAGAAGCAGCTCCGACTTGCCAAGGGCCTCAAATCGCACCCTACGGAATTCGCAGTCTGTCAGCTCGGTAGCCAGACACAACGTCTCCTGAATGTCACGCCGGTTCGCTGCTCGGCGCGCAGACCCCGGAGCTCTCTGGAGCTTCTTGATCGTGGAAAAAACCTGCTGTTGGAGTTTCTTGTGCACCCATTTCGATAGGGCCATGTAGACGTCATCAGTCTCGTTGAAGCTGTTCCGATCGATGTTGAGCGCGCCAGAGAGCCCTTCTGCGTATATCTCTCCAGTGAGTTGGTTGAATTTTTGGCCTTCATTGAACGGATACCGAAGATACGTAGAATCGTAGCCCCCAATTGCCACTCCCCCCTCTCTGACCAGGATCCCATGCAGTATCTTGGGCCGTATTCTCCTTTTGTAGATAATGTAACCACTCGTTCGGCACTCGGGGCGTCCACGTAGGAATGGCTCGTTATCCCAAGTGAAGACCCCCTCAACGGGGTAATCGCTATCGTTGAAGAACGATTTTTCGAAGGGCTTTGTAACTAAAATCCCGTCGATTCTCAGTTCGAATTTCGCTCGAGCTGCCAGGCGTGCAATGCTGTGAAGTTTCCCCCCCTCTTTGTACTCTCCAACGTCAGGGTACCTGACCGGACAGTACACCCCCATTTCCCAGACGAGCCTCTCATAAGGGTACCATCCGAGAGTCATGTCTCTCTCGTTAACTCGAAGCAGTTCCAGCAATCGCTGGTAATTCGGTGAGTAAGCTTTGCTTTTTGACCGATCTGGATTGAGGTCGGCTAGGTCACCTGCAAGGTGCTTCTGGACAAATGCCCTGATCCCAGACAACGCAATGCGTGTGAAGGCCTCGTCCTTCTGATCCGAACCATAGCGTGTTGTCGTTATCTTACATTCGCCGATCTTGAGACCGGATGGCGCATTGCGCGACCTGTGATCGACCTCCTCCAGCGCAGCCTCATCTTTCACTGTCGAGCGACTTACACCGTCCTCCTCAACTTCCTCGAATTGCTCAAAGCCGATCTCGGCGACGAATCCTCCAAGCGTCCCAGCAGTCTTGCTGGTTATTCGCATGACCTTCGCAAGCTGTCCAACCGCGAGCAGACCGATCCCGTAGTGACCGATCGTGCGGCGCTTGATGCGAGTGCCTGGGATGGTGAATGCCTTGCCTGCCTGTTTCTTGGTGAACCCGATGTGCTTGACCAAATCTATGAATTCATCCCTCGTCATTCCTTTGCCGTCATCGGTGATGACGATCTCACGCAACACAGGCCAACCCGTGTTGACCGTAACGTGCCGCGCACCCGCATCGTAAGCGTTGCTGACCAGCTCTTTGAGGGCGCCGGCCGGCGTTCTGTAAATTCCCCGGCTGATATGGCGCAGTACCCTGGAGCTAACGTTAATTGGAACAATCACTGTCTTCGTCATGGGACATGTTCTTCCAGTAGGGGTGCCACTCGTGACCCATCCGGCTATTGAGTGACCATGCCATTTCATCGGCACCCGACTGAGAATCTCTGCACAGGCATCCTATTGTCCTGGGCCGCTTTATGCAAGCCCCAAGCCTCAAGCCGTCGGTCGAACTGCGTTCGGCTTTATCCTCCGGGTGAGCGGTGTTGGAGGTCGAGGATCCAGTCGGGAGTTTCGTTGAGGTAGGCGGCCAGGTGCTCGCCGTTTCTGCAGTTCAATCGGCAATCGGCATTCGACAATCGCTCTGCCTCAAACCTCAGCCCCCGCGGACGCGAAAGGCCAGTACGGTGCGGTCGTCGCTCTGTTGGGCGGTTCCTACGAATCGGGAGACATCTTCCACGAGAGAGGCCACGAGGTCCGCCACGGGTTTCGAACGATGGGTTGTCAGGAACTCCACAAGGCGATCATCACCGTACAATTCGCCCTGATCGTTCATGGCTTCGGTCAGGCCGTCGGTGGCCAAGAGGATGGCATCCCCGGGGGCGAGCGACAGGGCGGCCTCATGGACCTCAATATAGTCTTCCAGCCCCAGGAGCATCGAGCCGGTTCTCGGAAGACCGACCACCGGCTGGGACAGGTCGGCCGGCAGATGGAAGGGCTCAGGGGCATGTCCACAGTTAACGAAGTCCAGACGTTCGTTCGCGTGGTCGTAAATCGCCGCCACCAGCACGACGAAACTGCTGTCGGGGGTGAATTGGCAGAGGTCGCGGTTAACACGGCGGGCAAAATCGCTCAAGGACCACTCGCCCTCGACCCATGACCGGAATGCCATCTTGACGATCACGGTGATGAGCGCCGCGGCCATGCCGTGGCCGCTGACATCG
>LAZR01000453.1_pt1 | contig 33739 bp, 32 predicted proteins | sample 329461 | NCBI WGS metagenome assembly LAZR01 (sample SAMN03002196, study PRJNA259156) | marine sediment metagenome | biome: sea floor; feature: Hydrothermal impacted sediments; material: marine sediment; isolation source: Loki non-amplified sample from Loki's castle hydrothermal vent sediment ...
CTTAAGTGTATGGGGAATTATTGGCGGGCTTTGGTGGAAAGCACTTGGGTATTGGTAGTACTGTACAGATAGTAATGTCTTTGTTAATTTAACCAGCATGTTTAACTCTATACGCTTGTTTTAGTCGTACCTAATTAAAAGCGCTATAGCCCTAAAAATATAAACATTAGGGCTATTATTAGGAAGCATTAAAACTTTATAAACGACTGAGTTTTACCATTATTGATAAAGATAATTACGAGTACCACATGCAAACGCGGGCTACTCGTAGCTAAAATTAGTCGCTTTGATCTCTGAAGTCTTTTTTTCTGAAAATAGTTAAATGCCAACCCCAATGCAAAGAGCCTAATCTTAAGAAAATAGTCGTGAAAAATGAGCCTAAAATACACCAAATGTAATCTACATTAAGGCTAAATAGAGCGGCATAAACTGCACCACCCGCTAAACACGCAGAGGCGTAAGGTTCACTGCGCATAACAGTTGGCACCTCACGGCAAATTACGTCGCGTATTAAACCACCAAATATACCTGTAGTGATGCCCATGGTAATTGCGACCACCATACCAGAGCCATTAATGAGTGCTTTTTCTATCCCCATAATATTAAATAGCGCCATACCAACAGCGTCTACCAATAAAAAGTAGTAGTTATTAACGCGCGGTAAGTATCGAATAAATGCAATTGTTGCTATAACGGCCCCGTAGGTCGAATATAAATACTCTGGAGTGGCAATCCAAAATACCGGTTTGTTTAAAAGTATATCTCTGAGGGTTCCGCCCCCTAGTGCTGTAACGGTTGCAACCACTACGACGCCAAAGCCACTAATGTTTTTTTCATACCCAAGCAATGCCCCTGCAACAGCAAAAAATGCAACACCGAGTAACCCTAGTACCATAAAGTATTCAGCAGTCATGGTAATTCCTTTTTAAAATTCATAAGGGGTTGTATCAACTTACGTGCCAAAAAGCATCCCTTAAAATTTGAATTAACTTTAAAAAATACATTTAAAAACAAAGCCGTAACTTACACTGAATGCAGTTTGAGGTTAGGTTTTATGAAAAGTAATACTTGAGAAGGTAATTATTTTAAAAGTAGGTATTTTTTACACGTTGTTTGTAAGTAGGCTCATAAATTAAGCTAGCGCTATTTATCCACCCAAAATAAGCAAGATAGCCTACAAAAATTGACTCAAAGATTAATAGGCTAATGCCTATCCAACTTGCAGAATTACATAAAAAATAACGCTGACACCTACCCTAATTTTTCATTGTTGATTGGTATTATACGGCCATTAAAAAAACATGTCCCCTTGGTCAGGTTTAACCACACCACAAAGCATTTTCATTAACATGCTTTTACCAGCCCTATTTTCCCCTTTAGATTTAAATAGTAAAAGCATTCGCTTCACCGTGCCTTATTTTTAAGGCTACTCCGTTATTACCTATACCTCGACAATTTAACCCAACCGCCATTAACTGACCGAGCGGTCAACAATGGCATGGTAACTGCAATATATTTACCAAGATTAAAAAGTATTTTTCTTACCCGTGCGCAAACAACAAGAAAAAACATATGCCAAGCCTTTATGTATCAGGGCTTTATAAAAATTAAGGGGGTCTGTGTGATTCAATTTTTATTAAATAACACGCCAATTGAAATACAAGAATGTTCGCCAAGTCTCACCATTTTGGACTGGCTTCGCACCAAAAAAGGGAAAATGGGCACCAAAGAAGGCTGTGCAACTGGCGACTGTGGCGCGTGCACTATTTTAGTGGGTGAAGAGCGTATAAATGCAAACGGGCAAGCTAGCTGGCATTACAAAACAATGAACAGTTGCTTACTGTTATTAGGTAATGCGCATGCAAAACATATAGTAACAGTAGAAGCTGTGACTACTGGTTTATACCCAAATTTAACCGATTTACACCCTGTGCAGCGCGCGCTGGTAGAGTGCCATGGTTCGCAATGTGGTTTTTGTACGCCTGGTATAATAATGAGTTTGTTGGCTCTTTATATTAATGAGCCTACGTACCCCGGTAAAAAAGCGGTTATTCATGCACTTGGCGGTAACTTATGCCGTTGTACAGGCTATAGCCCAATATTACTTGCAGCCGAAAAAGCCTATAGCTATGAACGTAAAGCTGAACCGTACTCAACAATGGCCGCAAAATTTAAAGCGTCACTTAATACGCAATATGATTACGATGTTCCATTTTTAAAAAATGGCCCTCGCAAATTCTATTTACCACAAACTGCCCAACAACTTGTTGAGCTAAAAGCGCTTTATCCTTATGCACATTTAGTTGCTGGTGGCACCGACTTTGCCATTGAGCTTAGCCAAAACATGCTTTTACCGGATGTAATTATCTCCCTTAGCCAAGTAAAGGAACTTTGTACCTTGGCAGATAATAACGGTGAGTTACACATTGGTGCAGCACTACCTTATAGCCAATTTGTTGAGGCATTTTATAACCATTACCCTGAGTCAAAAGAGCTATTTGAACGCTTAGGATCAAGCCAAGTAAGAAACAGCGGCACACTGGGTGGCAGCATAGGGAATGCCTCACCAATTGGCGATCCAGCTCCCCTTTTAATCGCTCTTAATGCATCAATGGATTTATTGAGCAGCGCAGGCACGCGCACTATTAAAGCTGCCGACTACTTTATTGATTACAAAAAAACGGTTCTTAAAAGCGATGAAGTAATTAGTAAGTTCACCATCCCAAAGCGACCAGAGTCACTAAAACTGGCATGTCATAAAATATCAAAACGATTTGAAGACGATATATCTACCGTTTGCTTGGTGCTTGCTATAGAGCATTCACAAAACATGATCACTCAAGCTCGCTGCGCTATGGGTGGGATGGCGGCTATTCCTAAACGCGCGCAGCATATTGAGAAAAAGCTGATATCTCAATCATTACAAGTGAGCACTTTCATAGATGCAGCTACCGCTGTAAACGATGACTTTGCACCCATGAGCGATGTACGCAGCAGCGCACATTACCGCAGTACGGTAAGCAAAAATTTGCTACAGCGTATTGGAATTGAGTTTTGCGATGCACAGCCAAGTAGCAGTAAAAACAATAACAACATTGCCATTACGAGGATCTCACATGCGTCACTTTGAAATGGATAAACTAAAAGCCCAAGGTGGTAGCGTTGGACAATCTAAATATCACGAAAGCGCTATTAAACAAGTTTGTGGCAGTGCAAATTTTGCTGACGATAATCCTGAACCTTACGGTTGCTTACATGCCTACCCAGTACTTGCGCCTGTTACAAGCGGCTTTATTAAATCAATAGATACTAGTCACGCACTGGCAGTTGAAGGCGTTAAACGCATTTTATCGGCGGAGGATGTACCGGGTAAATTAGATATTGGCCCGGTATTTCCTGGTGATGTATTACTCACCAGCCATGAAATTCAATACCACGGACAACCTGTATTAGTAATCGTTGCCGACAGCTACGAAATAGCGCGCCGTGCTGCTCGCCTAGTGGTTATTGAGTGCGAGCAAACCACGCCAATACTTGATATTAAAGAAGCGATAAAAAAAGAGCATTGGGTAAGGCCGCCCCATTCACTTAACCGTGGTAACAGCGAGCACGCAATTAATAACGCAGCCCACCAGCTAAAAGGCGAAATAAACATAGGCGGGCAAGAACATTTTTACCTTGAGGGGCAAATAGCACTCGCTCAGCCCGATAACGACGGCGGGATTCATGTTCAATGCTCAACTCAGCACCCTACTGAGGTTCAGCACTTAGTTGCTAAAATTTTAAAAAAGCCATTTAGCTTTGTAAACGTAGAAACCCGCCGTATGGGCGGTGCTTTTGGCGGAAAAGAAACCCAAGGCGCACCGTGGGCTTGCCTTGCAGCGCTTGCGGTTTACTACCTTGGCTGCGCAGTTAAAATGCGCCTAGCCCGTAGCGACGACTTTAAATTAACCGGTAAACGCCACCCTTTTTATAACCAGTATCATGTTGGTTTTGACGAAAATGGCCTGATTGAAGGTGCTGATGTAACCGTAAACGGGTTTTGTGGCTACTCCCCCGATTTATCGGATGCCATTGTAGACCGCGCGATGTTTCATGCCGACAACGCCTACTATTATCCAGCTGCCACTATTAAAGGGAATCGCTGTAAAGTTAATACTGTAAGCCATACCGCATTTAGAGGGTTTGGTGGTCCGCAAGGGATGATCATGGCCGAGCTAATAATGGACGATATAGCAGCCAAATTAGGTAAAGATCCGCTTGAGATCCGAAAACTCAATTTATATAAAAAAGGGCGCGATACCACGCCGTACCATCAAACTGTAGAGCAGCATATTTTAAAAGATATGATTGCTCAGCTTGAGGAGTCGGGTGACTACTGGGCGCGTAAAGATGCTATTAAAGCATTTAACGCATCGTCACCTATTATAAAAAAGGGCCTTGCGATGACGCCGGTTAAATACGGTATATCGTTTACGGTACAGCATTTAAATCAAGCGGGTGCATTAGTGCATGTATATAGCGATGGCTCAATACATTTAAACCATGGCGGCACCGAAATGGGCCAAGGGCTTAACACTAAAATTGCACAAATTGTGGCTCATGGTTTTGGGGTTGATTTTAACGCGGTAAGCATTAGCGCTACCCGTACAGACAAAGTACCAAACACCTCGCCAACAGCGGCTTCAAGCGGGACCGACTTAAACGGTATGGCAGCCCTTAATGCAGTAAACACCATAAAAGAGCGCTTAATAAACTTTATTACCGAGCACTTTGAAGTAGACAGCCAAAGTATTACATTTAAAAATAATCTCATTACTTTTAGTAAAGGGGAAATTAGCTTTAGCGAACTTGCAAATCTTGCTTACATGAACCGTATATCACTTTCATCAACGGGTTATTACGCCACGCCTAAAATTCATTACGATAGAGCCAAAGGCGAAGGCCGACCATTTTTTTACTACGCTCACGGCGTAGCACTGAGTGAAGTAGAAGTAGATACGCTTACAGGCGAAAACACCGTAACTCGCGTTGATATACTGCACGATGTGGGCAGTTCAATTAACCCAGCACTTGATATAGGGCAAATTGAAGGCGCCTTTGTACAAGGTATGGGCTGGCTTACCACCGAAGACTTACAATGGAACGATAGAGGGCAGCTTGCAAGCTTTGGTCCTGCTAACTACAAAATACCAGCCATTGGCGATACACCCGCCGAATTTAACGTCAATTTATATAACTCTGCCAATCCAGAAACCACTGTATTTAGATCAAAAGCTGTAGGCGAGCCGCCGTTTATGTTGGCCTTTAGTGTATGGAGCGCTATTCGAAACGCCATAAGCAGTGTGGCTGATTACAAATACACCGCCCCACTTGATACGCCTGCTACACCTGAGCGTGTATTAAATGCAATTGAGCAAACCGCTAGCTGGTTTAAGGAGCATCAACATGGCTAATTTAAATGAGTCGTTTCAGGGTTTTCATACTCAAAATTGGGCGCAGGCTATAAATGAGCACGAACAAAGCGGCACTAATTATGTTATTGCCACAGTGCTTGGCACAAATGGCTCAACCCCACGCGGCACAGGCTCTAAAATGGTAATAAGCGGCGAGCATATTTACGACACCCTTGGCGGTGGTCACCTTGAATACGTAGTAATTGAAAAAGCCCGCGAACTACTTGCCAAAGGCGAAGCCGCCCAAGTGATAGAGCAGTTTAACCTAGGTGCAAATTTAGGCCAATGCTGCGGGGGAGCTGCCACCGTTATGCTTGAGTGCATGCAATGCGAGCGATTTACCCTCGACATTTACGGCGCAGGCCATGTAGCACAAGCGCTCATTGGTATATTGGCACAACTACCTATGCGCATACGCTGGATAGATAGCCGCGCAGATGTATTTCCACAGGCCATGCCAAATAACGTAGTAAAAGTGGTTGATGAAGAGCCAACAGAACAAGTAAAACGTGCGCCTAAAGCTAACAATTACTTAATACTGACCCATAACCACCAGCTCGACTTTGCACTCACCCAAGCCATTATTAAACGCGCTGATGCCAATTGGCTGGGCGTTATTGGCTCTGACACTAAAGCAAAACGTTTTAAACAACGCCTAGCTCATCGCGATTTTACCACCGATCAAATAAAGCAAATGATCTGCCCTGTTGGGCTTAAAAATATTACGGGCAAGCTCCCTATGGAAGTAGCAATATCAATTAGCGGGCAGTTAATTGGCCTTTATCAAGCTATGCAAACCCACGCACCCAAACGCCAAGGCTTGCAATGGCGCGCACTTAAAAATGCCTTAATTAGCACCACGCACGAGGAAGAAAGCGCATGAGTAGCTTAAAAATTAATAATCTAAATGCAGCGCAAGCCCACCAAGCATTAGAGCATTGCTGCGCCGCCCCAAATTGGGTAAGCGGTATGCTAAATATCATGCCATTTGAAAGTAAAGAGCACCTATATCAAAGCGCGCAAAGCGTATGGGATAGCCTAATCGAAAGCGACTATTTAGCAGCCTTTGAAGGTCACCCGCAAATAGGCGATTTATCAACCCTTAGCAAAAAATACGCCGCCACTGCTCAAAAAGCGGGCCATGAGCAATCGGGTATGAGCAAAGCAAACGAAGCCGTACTTACAAAAATGATTGCTCTCAATAAAGAGTACCTCAGCACGTTTGGTTTTATTTTTATTGTGTGCGCCACCGGTAAAACGGCCGAACAAATGCTTAAACTCATAGAGCAGCGCATACACAACCCCCGCAGTACAGAGCTAAATATTGCCGCGGGCGAACAAGCCAAAATAACAACAATAAGATTGGAGTCATTGCTATGAATAAAAGTATGAAAAAAAGCCCTATCACTACCCATATTCTCGATACCAGCACTGGTAAACCGGCTGCAAATGTAGCAGTAAAATTATTTGTACAGAGCAATAACGAGTGGCATTTAATTGCTCAAGGCAAAACAAATAGCGACGGGCGTATTACCGACTGGCTAAATACAGACGTAGAATTTGCCACCTATAAGTTGGTATTTGATTTAGATAGTTACTATGAAAACCAACCTACCCCAGCGTTTTATCCAGAGGCGCAAATTACCTTTAGATTACAAGACAAAAAACACCATCACATTCCGTTATTGCTTAGCCCATTTGGCTACTCAACGTACAGAGGCAGCTAATTATGAGCACGCAAAATAATAATAAAATGACCGTAATTTGTGCCGACATACTCGATTTTGTTGACGACCCAGCCATAGCAGGCGAGAACGCCCATCGCTATTTTGAAAAAGGCGCGTTAGTTATTCAAAACGGCAAAGTCGCTAAACTTGGTTACGAGCAAGACATACTGCCAAGCATTGATAAGTCAGCCACTATTATTCGCCACGATGGTAAATTAGTAATGCCCGGCATGATAGACACGCACATACATTTGCCGCAAACCGAAATGGTGGGTGCGTACGGCGAGCAGCTTTTAAGCTGGCTCACCGAATATGCCTTCCCAACCGAAAAAAAGTTTACCTGTGAGCATTATTCAAAAGACATATCTAACCGCTTTTTAGACGAGCTGCTACGTAACGGCACCACCACTGCTCTTGTATTTGGTACTGTGCACCCGCAATCGGTGGATGCATTTTTTAACGAATCACAAAAACGTAATTTACGCATGATTGCCGGTAAGGTGATGATGGACCGAAACTGCCCAGATGACTTATCAGATTGCGCGCAAACTAGTTACGATCAATCAAAAGCACTTATAGAAAAATGGCACAATGTTGATAGATTAAGCTATGCGGTCACGCCACGTTTTGCGCCTACATCAACCCCTGAACAACTACAAAAGTGTACTCAATTATTAGAAGAATACCCCGACACCTACCTGCATACACACTTATCTGAAAACAAAGACGAGTGCGAATGGGTAAAAGGGTTATTTCCTGAAGCCGAAGATTACCTTGGCGTTTATGAGCAAGCTAAAATGGTGCGTAAACGCTCGGTATTTGCCCATAGTATTCATTTATCTGAACGTGAGCTTTGCTGTCTTGCAGATCAGGGCGCAGCTATATCGCACTGCCCTACCTCTAACTTATTTTTAGGCTCGGGCTTATTAAATTTAAAAGCTTGTGAAGAGCACGGAATAAACGTGGGTATGGGTACCGATGTAGGCGCAGGCACAAGTTTTTCTATGCTACAAACAGGTAACGAAGCGTACAAAATTCAGCAATTACAAGGCCAGCGCTTTTCAGCGTTTAAAGGCATGTACCTAGCTACTTTAGGCGGTGCACGAGCGCTTGATTTAGAAGGCACGATAGGTAACTTTGCTATTGGCTGCGAAGCCGATTTTATTGTAATGGACTACGCGGCCACCTCGTTTTTAAAATTCAGAATTGGCCATGCAAAAACCCTGCACGAGCAACTTTTTGCCATGATGATGCTAGGCGATGACCGCTGCATAGAACAAACCTACATTATGGGTAAAAGCGTGTATAAGCGCGATGCAAAAGAGCAGTTTTCAACAACCCACACACCGCAATTAGAAGAGGCTTAACCTAATGGAAAACTATTTATTTGAGCTTGCTCATTTAGTACTGCGTTATTTTCATGTTATTGCGGGCATTGCGTGGATTGGGGCGTCATTTTATTTTGCGTGGCTTGATAATAACTTACAAACCCCACCACAGTGGAAACAAGACAAAGGCATAAAAGGCGATTTATGGGCCGTACACGGCGGTGGCTTTTACGAAGTGGCTAAGTATCAAAATGGCCCTGAACAAATGCCCCACACCCTGCACTGGTTTAAATGGGAAGCCTACACAACCTGGATCACCGGTATTTTATTATTTAGCTTACTTTATTATGTTGGCGCCGATGTTTACCTAATTGATAACAGCAAAAGTGAGCTAAGTAAATTTGCCGCTATTGGCGCGTCGCTTGGCTTTATTGGCTTAGGTTATGGTGTTTATCGATTATTGTGCAAAACCCCGCTCGTTGAAAACGGTAAAGCGTTTATTGCTGTGGTTATTGGCATATTGGCCCTTTGGACTTACGGGGTTGACCAGCTATTTAGTGACCGCGCTGTGTATATTCATGTAGGTGCGCTTATTGGTACGTGTATGGTTGGCAATGTGTACCACATAATTATGCCAGGGCAGCGCTACATGGTAAGCGAAGTAGAAGCTGGCCGTATTCCCGATTCCGCACCGGGTTTAAAAGCAAAGCTGTGCTCTATTCATAATAACTACGCCACGTTACCTGTGGTATTTATTATGCTGAGCAACCACTTTCCTTACACCTACAGCCACAGCTTTGGCTGGCTTATATTAATTGCGTTATTTGGTATTGGCATGTGGATACGCCATTACTTTAACTTAAAGCACCAAGGCGTTAATAAACCTTCGGTACTTATAAGTGGTATTGCCGCCTTTTTTGCCCTAATGCTAGCTATAGCTCCATGGCCTAGCAGCCCAACAATTACAGGCGAAAGCGCGCCTTTACAAGCAAGCATTACCGACACTCAAGCGTGGGAAATAATCAGCAAGCACTGTACACAGTGCCACAGTGAAACACCCACCTCTGAGCTTTTTCAAACAGCGCCGCTTGGCTTTAAGCTCGACTCTATTAATGATGTAAAAAAAGCCAGCACGCTTATTCATACCCGCGCGGTTATAACCAAAGACATGCCATTGGCAAATATGACCAAAATGACTGATGCAGAGCGCGAAACGCTAGGCTCTTGGCTCACAGCGCTTAAAAAGGAGCAATAACATGAGCGAGCAATTTAAACACTACCCGCGCGATTTAATTGGTTATGGCCCTGATGTACCACATGCAAATTGGCCCAATAAAGCCCGTATAGCTGTACAAGTGGTATTAAATTACGAAGAAGGCGGCGAAAACTGTGTATTGCATGGTGATGCAGCAGCCGAAACATTTTTATCTGAAATAGTCAGTGCCCCGCATGTAGAAGACCGCCATATAAGCATGGAGTCTATTTACGAATATGGCTCGCGAGCAGGTGTATGGCGTTTACTTAAACTCTTTAAAAAATACGATATACCGGTCACCATTTTTGCAGTGGCGATGGCCCTTGAGCGCCACCCCGATGTAGCTAAAGCCTTTGTTGAAGCAGGCCACGAAATTGCAAGCCATGGCCTGCGCTGGATTAATTATCAAAACATTGATAAACAAACTGAGCGCGAGCATATGCAACAAGCCATTGATGTCATTAAAACGCTTACTGGTAAAAAGCCCAAAGGCTGGTATACCGGCCGAACTAGCCCAAATACCGCAGGCCTTGTTGTTGAGAATGGCACATTTTTATATGACGCCGACGATTACAGCGACGACCTGCCCTTTTACAGTATTAAAGAAGGTAAACCACAGTTAATAGTGCCCTACACGCTTGATGTAAACGACATGCGCTTTGCAGCTGTTCAAGGCTTTAATGCCGGGGATCAGTTTTTTAATTACTTAAAAGATGCATTCGATACGCTATACGAGGAAGGCGATCCAGAAGGTGAAAACTCCCCTAAAATGATGTCGATAGGTTTGCATTGCCGCTTAATTGGCAGACCTGGAAGAATAAAAGCATTAGCACGGTTTTTAGAATATACCCGCTCGCATGAGCAGGTTTGGTTTGCCACGCGCGAGCAAATCGCCGAGCACTGGCTTAAAACACACCCGTATAAAAAAGCTTAGTTCCGATATACCATTCAGAATAAACTCTAATAGCTTAAACAAAAAAAGCCCAGCAATGCTGGGCTTAAGGTCACTTTAGGAGTAGTGAAATTTATTCAAAAGAGACTGTGATGATATTCGAACACACATTTTCTGTTACACATAATTGGTAATCGTACGATGGTAACGTAGCTCCACGCACGTAATCACGGTAACGACCACTATCTGATGTTGTATCTACCAGCTCACCGTTACGGTATACGCTTAGAGATTCAGCACCAACTTCTTCCCAGCTTAAATCTACTCGCATAGTATCAAGGCGAGACTTATTAGCACGCTTTAAGGTCAGTTCTAGCTCTACATCACTTACTACAACCGTTTGAGTTGATGTACTTGTATTGCCTTCACTATCTGTTACAGTTAGTTCAACATCGTAATTACCTGATGCTGCATACACATGCATAGGGTTTTGATCAGATGATGTTGCACCATCACCAAAGTCCCAGCCCCACTGTGTAATATCGTTATTAGCATCAGTACTTGAGTCCGTAAAATTAACTGTTAGACCTTGTGTTTCAGCCTCAAAATCTGCGCGTGGTGGTTGTGGGCTAACTTCGCCAATAGCGCTTAGCGTTAATGACCAACCATTAATTGTGCCGGTATCGGCTGCGGCAGTATCTTCTACTTGTAGTGTCCAATCGCCGGTAGCTACTTCACCGTTAAATGATTCAGACGTAAAGCTTCTAACAATATCATCTGCTGAACCACCTACATTGCTTTGTAGTGTTACTTGTGTGCCTTGGGCAGATACTAACTTAACCACTAAGTCGCCAGAGTAAGTATGAGAAATATCAACATCTGCAGTAGTACCAAATACAGTTAAGTCATCAGGTACATTAATTACTGACATTGCGCCTACTGGCGAGTTATCAGGAATATCAACGCTTGTGCTACTGCTGTACGTAAAGTCGTTTAAGCCAACAGGTTGAACCATTAATTTAACTGATTGCTGCTTAACAATATCACCCGCGGTAGCTGTTACAGTAAGATCGTGTTCGCCCCACTGAGTGTCAGTGTCGGTTTCAACATTAAGTCTTACTTCATCACCAGGGCGTGCTGTACTAGCCGACAAATAAGCACCGCCTAATGTTGTTGATAATTCAAGCGTTACTTCTTCATCCCACTCGGCAATAGAGCCAATTGTAAATGTGTAGTATGTAGCCTGGCCGGCCTCAACTTGTTGCGTAAGTGGATCGGCTGAAATTTTAAAGCCTGGTGTTGGATCAGCATCAATAAGTGCCTGGTTTACATTAAGACGAGTACCTGCAACAGTTACACCTTGTAGCGCAGCATTCGCATCGCCAGAGCTCATTAGTAGTTCTTTAAGCTCTTGAGTACTTAGCTCAGGATTAACCGATAACACTAACGCTGCAGCACCTGCAACATGGGGGGTTGCCATTGAAGTACCTGAGTATGACGCGTAACTTTCACCCGGTGTAGTAGATAAAATAGCTGTGCCTGGTGCGCCCATGTCAACACTTGTTAAACCATAGTGCGAAAACCACGAAATATCATCAGTTTGATTCGTACTAGCAACCGATAACACACTCGCGTTTTCATAGTTTGATGGGTAGTGAGGGTTAACATCGTTATCGATAGTATCGTTACCCGCTGCAGCTACAAATAGTAAATCGGCGGCTTCGCTAGAGTCTATAGCATCAGCTAATGCTTGGCTGTAACCACCACCGCCCCAGCTATTGTTTAATACGCGTAGGTTAACTCCCGAATTTTTAAGGCCAACCATATAATCAATACACTTAATAGCGTCTGATGTTGAACCATTACCCGCAGCATCTAAAAACTTACAACCAACAAGTGACACTTCATGGTTAACACCTACGACACCAATACCATTGCCGCCACTTGCGCCAATAGTACCTGAAACGTGGGTACCATGGCCTTCGTCATCCATAGGGTCGCCACTGTCGGTAATGGCATTTATACCATGCACGTCATCAACAAAGCCGTTGCCGTCATTATCAATGCCATCTCCAGGAATTTCACTGCTATTTACCCACATGTTGCTAGCTAAATCACTGTGGCTGTAATCAATACCCGTATCGATTACACCTACCACTACATCGCGGCTACCAGTCGAAATATCCCATGCTTCTACTGCATCAATATCAGCGTCTGCTGTACCACCCGTTTGGCCATCATTATTTAAGCCCCAAAGCTCGTCAAAGCGAGGATCATTTGGTGCGCTTGCTATACTTACACGATAATCAGGCTCTACGTATTCAATTGCTTGATGAGACTTTAAAAGAGCAATAGCGTCTTTAGTACTCATTCCCGACACTTTAAACTTAGCTAAACGCCCTGAAAGTAAAGACGTATAACTGTCGTCAATTTCATCTTTATTTATATCAGTAATTTTAGCTTTAACTAATGAACGAGCCTGCTTACGCATCTCTTTTGTTGCATTACTTTTATATTTAACAATTATTGAATCACTGCTAGCAGCTACAGATTGCTTTACACCCACATCAGGAAGTTTTGCTGCAGCTAAACACGGTAGTAAAGCAAGAGTAATAATAGATAATTTTGTTTTCATTGTTCTATCCATAGTTTTGTTGGGTTAGCTTAGATGCTCTAAGCACGTTCTTTCACTATTTCGAGTACAAGGGATCACATGGCATATGTTTAGGAAACAACCAAACGAATCATTAAACAAGCTAAAAAATGTAAACGCTGTAAAAACCAACTATTTTGACTAGTTAATGTATTAAAAAAACATTAAATACAGACCTTTTAATGAAATTAACACTCAGCAACTTACCTAATACAGGGCCGTTAATTTTTACTGCTTTTTATATCAAATTAATAAAAAAAACCAAAAACCCTCATAAGCAACTGAAAAATAAAAGCTAAATAATTGGTAAAAAATGATGATTTAAGAAATGACATTAGAGGAATACAGTAATTGGGTACTTAATAATTAACAGTTATTAAACGTAAGTTAAGAATAATGACAAAACGCTTAGTAATAATTATTAATTACATTGTAAATTTTACTTTAAGAGCTTTTCAAGCGGATCACAAAACATTATATCGGCACGGCATGCTGACACAGCAAACACCTTATAAAACCTATAAAATTTAAGGTGTTTGGTTTTAATATTTCAAGGAGAAAATAATGAAGTTGAACAAATCACTTTTAAGCTGCGCAGTTGCAATTGCAGTGGGTACTAGCTTTGCCTCTTACGCAGATACACCAAGCAAATCAGCATCAAATTCAGAACTTGCTACTAACGTTTCTGTAGCAAGTATTGAAAACTCGATGACTCTAACACAAACTTTTAATGAAAATACTGCGCTACTAACTCAAGACGGCGACAGCAATACCATGCTTGTTACTACGACAGGTAACAACAATGAAACTGAAGTTTCTCAACTTCAATCTGGAAACTACGGTGAAGTTACAACTATTGGCGATAACAACGCGCAAGTATACGCCCAAGATGGTGTTGCTAATGGTTTTATTACTGAGGTGACTGGCAATAATAATATGTTATTTGTTACGCAATTTGGCCAAGGCTTTTTTGTAAATAACGAAGCAATTAATATTGTAACTGGCGATGATAATATCATTGATGTTGAACAAGGCACTGGTGGCCACTGGTTCTACAACATGGATATGCAAGGAAACGCAAATGAAATCACCTCACTACAAACAGGTGAATGGCATGAAGCTGAAATAACCATGCTTACGGGCGACGAAAATGTTCTCGATTTAGTACAAGATGGATATTGGAGTACATTCAAAGTAAGTAGTCTTCAAGGTAATGAAAATGAACTTGAAGTTGAGCAATTGGGGGATCGCAATACAGCAACATTTAGCTCCATTTCTGGTGATGTTAATGAGCTTTCAATTGAACAAGATGGTAATACAAACGCAGTAACATTTGCAGCCGTTATTGGCGACGATAATGAAATAGATTTAGATCAAGAAGGATCAATGAATACTATTGAATCTAACTTGTTTGAAGGCTCAAATAACGAAGTTTCTGCTACACAAGTTGGCGCTGAAAACTTAACAACTGCCGATATTATTGGTGATAATAACGAAGTTACTGCCATCCAAATGGGTGATTTAAACGAAACTTATATGGGTGTTATTGGCTCTGATAATGAGTTTATGACCAATCAAGTGGGCGATTTAAACTCTGTTCATTTAGCTAACTTTAATGGCACAGGTAACGATGTTGATTTGGTTCAGTCTGGTGATGAAAATGCAATGCTAGTGCAATCGTCATACCCCGATGTATCACTTACATCTAATAATAACGATATCGATATTACCCAAAATGGCTCGCAAAACGAAGCAATTGTTACACTTGCAGGCATTTTAGACAGTAACGATAACCAAATTGATATTGCACAAAATGGCATGTTAAATCTTATTGATATGATGGTTGAAGGCAACAACCATAGTATTGATATTTCACAAACAGGCGAAGGTAACTGGGTTACTGGCGTTGAACAATCAGCATTTTTAGTTGGCGGTGAAAACGTATCATTTAGTGTTACTCAAATTGGTAACGATAACATTGTTGAAGGCTCTGTAATTGGCTTTAACAGCACTGTATCTGTTACCCAAATGGGTGATGGAAATACAGCAACAATTACTCAAATGTAATTATTGAGGTGGGGAGAGTGACCCTCTCCCCATTTTAAATTATGAAAAAAAACATTAGCTTTAATAGTTACCTACTCACACTCTTCCTATGTTTTTCTGGGGCAACTCATGCTGCTGATGAACTAGAAATAGATGGCTTATTACTAGATAGAAGTATTAGCCGCTTTGGTCATCAATTTTATTATGAATTTTCAAACTATTGGCGAGATCTCCCCTCAACGGCTGGTTTTAATATAGAAATAAAAGAAACCGTAATACCAAAAGCAGGTACACAGCTTTCTTTAATAATGAATAACCAGCTTGTTTACGCGACTTATTTAGGTCGCAGATTAGAACCCCTTGATGAGCGTGTAGAGCAAGCTGTTTATACAGTAATAGATGCAATGGCTCGCTCAAACATGGCTGCATCAACCCCAGATATGGCTAAAGATGGATGGTAAAATGAAAAAAATAGCCCTTATAATAATAACAACATTAAGCTTTTCGTCCCAAGCGACTGAAATAATTTATACCCCAATCAACCCAAGCTTTGGTGGAAACCCACTAAACGCAAATATGTTGCTGAGTAAAGCGCAAGCTCAAAACAAGCATAAAGCGCCAGTAATCGAAAAAGGTTACGCTGAACAATTTCAAGATTCTTTAGAGCGCACCTATTTAAACCGTATGGTAAGAGAAATTACCGATATGGCATTTGGTGAGGACATAGAAGATAGCCTTTTTAATCAGGACTCTATTTTTATGAGTGGTGATTATCAAATTGAAGTTATAACCAGCACAACCGATTCTATTACCGTAAAAATAACAAATATATTAGATGACTCTGTTGTAATAATTGAAGTACCGAGGTTTGGATAATGTATAAACTACTAATAACAATAACATTACTGGGTTTGAGCGGCTGTGCAAGTTTGGGAAATCTTATTCCACCATCACAGCAAAAAGCTATTAGCTTAGAGCCAACTGAATTATTTGCGGATCTAAAAAACCTACCTAAACCTGTCGGTAGTATTCCTGTATCGGTTTACTCATTTAGAGATCAAACCGGGCAATATAAGCCACAAACTAACGTAAGCTCGTTTTCGACGGCTGTTACTCAAGGTGCTAACTCAATACTTGTCCAAGCACTACACGAATCAGATTGGTTTACGCCAGTAGAACGTGAGGGTTTACAAAATATTTTAACTGAGCGAAAAATCATTCGTGCGGGTCAAGCCGATAATCCTAACCAAGCTGATTTACCACCGCTTACCACCGCCAAAATTATTTTAGAAGGCGGTATTATAAGCTACGACACCAATGTAAAAACAGGTGGTTTAGGTATGGAGTACTTTGGTATAGGCGCCTCTGAGCTTTATCGCGAAGATGCTATTTCAATATATCTACGTGCTGTTGATGTTCGAACAGGGCAAGTATTACTAAGTGTAGCCACCAGCAAAAAAGTATTAAGCCAAGAAATGCGTGCAGGATTTTTTAGATACGTGAGCTACAAACGTTTAGCCGAAGCTGAAGCGGGCTTTAGCGACAATGAACCTATGAGTATTTGTGTAACACAAGCAATAGAAAAAGCGCTTACAGATCTTATAACAAAAGGTATTGATAAAGGCTTATGGGCTAAAAAATCAGCGTAAACTGATTTCCTGAATTAACTAAAGGCTACATATTGTAGCCTTTATAGGTTATGTGACTAGTTAGTTGAAAATAACTCGCTTACCCGAGCTTTATAAGAATCTAGAGGATAAAATTTTACTTAATTGACTTAATTGACCTAGATAACATCTTGGTGGCTTTACTCTTATTTAGCCATTGGCAGCAAAACTGATATATAGCGCTGAGCCCAATTAGCAAGTTCTACTCTATTGCGTGAGTTCGTTTTTTTAAACGCGCTATAAAGATGTGTTTTTACAGTATGGTCACTAATATTAAGTTTATCAGCAATTGTATGGTTACTCGCACCTTGTGCAATTAAATGAATAACAGACTTTTCACGCTTTGTTAAATGATCGTAATCGTCCTGCTTTAATTCGATGTCGTCGTGTAGGCTATTAAACGATGATGCTACGGCTAAAATATCGTTAAATGCTTTTGAAATCACTTTGCGTGTAAACCAAAGCTCGCCAGTATTAACCCGAAGTAATCCTTTAAAAATATCTTCTGGTGCATCTGATTTATAAAAAACGCCATTAAAATGGTTAAGCAATAAGTTTTGCTCGCATACATCTTCTCTATCAACATTAAAAATGACAACGTTATAGTGTTTAGCTAAACAAATAAGATCTGCAGGAATGAGGTCTTGCCATTTGCTTTTAGCACCATCGATTAAAAACAAATCATAATTAGCTCGCTGCTCAGTTTTAGGCACAGCATCATCCATTTTAACATCACTAAACAATGCTTGAAGCGTTCTTAAAATAGCGGTGTAATTATGTGAGTGAAAAGATGTTTGAAATGTTGTTTTTACAAATACTGAGTTTATATGAGGCATAAATTTCATCCTTGAAACATTTATATTACATTACCTAAATCAAATACAACTTACAATGAGCTTTTGCTATTAAAATACAGTTATCGCTTCTCACTCTTAAATAAATAAAATACAATAAAATCAATACCTAAAATCAAAAACCGAGTCAATTAAATTGCTTTTATAAGATAAATAACAGATCAGATTAGTTGTTTAGTAGCTTATAAAATCGAGTTGTTACGCCATTTGTCCAACCAAATCCCTGCTGTACTTGATATTCACCTCCACTAGCTAAAACATTAGGGGTGCACACATTATATTTTTCGAGCAAGCACTTATTTATCTCAAAATTTTGCTCAACCATCTTTAGCCAGTTTTGCATTATATTCGTGCTTAATTGTGTAATACCGTAATTATTAAGCCCTTTTACAGCAAACCACTGTAATGGTGCCCAACCATTTGGGCTATCCCATTGTTGTGGTGTATGAGTAATGGTTGTAACAATACCACCCTCTTTTAAAAAATCATTAGCTAGTAACGTTGCTACTTTAGTTGCTTGGTCATTGCTGGCTAAATTAACAAATAACGCTGTAGTGGCCGCAGCACTAAGTATTGGAGATTGAGTGGCCAACCGGCCGTTATAATCAACAAAAAAGCCGATGGATTCATTCCAAAGATACGTATTTATAAGTGCTTTACGATTGCCAGCAAGTGCTTTGTAATGCTGAGCTTGCTCACTATTGCCGAGCAGTTTAAAAAACTCACTTAGCCGACTTTCTAAGTTATATATAAGGCAGTTTAAATCAATAGGAACAATATCAGTGGTTTGAATAGAGCTTAGTAAATTAGATTCTCCCAACCAACGAGAACTAAAATCCCATCCCGACTCACAAGCAGCACGAATATTACGATAAAAATCAGCTTTATTTTCCTCAGCCAACTCTTGTGCTAACTCTAAATCCTCTCGTAGTGACTCAGCCCTTGGCTCGCCCGCATCATCCCAATAACGATTTAAAATACCGCCACAAGGCATTCTTACCACGCGGTTTGAACTCAATATATTATCTGAAAGCAACTGCGCGCCTTGCATCCAAAACCTATATTCTTTTTCAAGCGCTGCCACACACATATTAAGCCATTTCATATTAAGCGACTTACGGTGTGTATGCTCCCATAATAATTCGACCATGAGTGCTAAAACAGGTGGCTGCGAGCGTGATAAATAATAGCGGCGGTTACCATTTGGAATACTGCCATAATCGTTAATTAAATCGATAAAATTAAGTAGCATATCTTCAACTACATCAATTTTATCTGCATCAATTAAACCCAAGGCTGTAAAATAGCTATCCCAATAGTAAATTTCTTGAAAACGTCCCCCAGGCACAATATAGCTGTGTTTTAGTGCAAGTAATGAGTCTTGCTTTGGAATATCGGCCTCCCTTCTAAGGCCAGTCCATAACGAATTTATATACTGTTTAACAGATGACGTATCAGCCTTAGTGCCCATTGTTAGCACTGGGGAAGTAATAAAGTGTGCGTTTACAAACTCACTAAGCTGCGCGTCATTTAAAGGAGCTAGTTGCTCATAACTTTTACATGCACTTTGCCAATTAACACGCGCAATTGCATCTGCGAATGTTTTACAGTCACTAAATACATTCTGCGTTTGAACATCTTTAAATAATTGGCTCTCGAAAAAACTCATAACTTTCCTTACTTTTAAGCTGTGGTTGCGTGTTGTGAGATAGCATCTGTACGTTTTTTGAAAAAAATCACGCTAATAAAAATTAAACTAATAGGAACCAAAGAAAGGTAAAACGCGTGCTGCCCACTAAAGTGCTCAAATACATAACCGGTTATTATTGAGCCTGTTGTACCTCCAAGTGCCGAAAAAACCACAATCAAACCAGTCATAGCTGCATGACGATGTTTTTCAAGTGCGCTGAGCATAACGGAGTTAAGTACCGGATAAATAGGTGCCATAAAAAAACCAATTAACGGCAAAACAAATGCAGCGAGAGGAGCGTCAAACAAACTAGTTACGTTATTTTCAGTAATATTTTCAGTAAGTGGCAAGGTAATAAGTATTAAACCAGCCATAGCAACTAAACAACTGCACAATACAGCAAACCAATTAATGTGTTTAAGTACTTGCCCTGCTACTAAGCGCCCAAGCGCAAGTGCCGCAGCAAAAATACTAGCCAACTGAATACTAATAGCGACAGGGAGTTTTAAAACTTCATTATTAAATGTAGGTAACCAAGTACCTACGCCCTGCTCAATTAGCACGTATAAAAAAGCGCTAATTATGAATATAAGCACTAATGGTTGATATGTTAGCTTTAGCATCGCTATAAAGTCATACCAGCTTGAGCATTTAGTTTTACTTACAATTGCTGGCTTTATAGGTGCTGCAATGACGCTTGCTATAACAATTAGGGTTAGAGCTGCCAGCAAGTAATAAACGTTAAGCCAAGCGGTTGAGTCACTTGGATCTATAAAAGCAGTAAAAATCCAATAACCGCTTAATACACCAACCATAAAAATGCCTTCGATGGTGTTTAGTAATGAAGAGTGGCTGTTTGCATCGTCTGTTACTTGGCCAATAATAGAGTAAACAGATACTTTAACCACAGCAAAGCCACAACCAATAGCTGCAAATAAAATTTTAAACACATAAAAGTCACTAATTAAAGCCGTACTTACACAAGCAAGCACAACAATAGTAAGCGCCCCAAGCATGGCAAGCTTATAGCCCAAACGAGGAATAAACGAAGCCACTATAAATGACATTACCGCAATGGATAAATCTTTAAACCCTTCTAGAACTGAGGCCTCTGTTTTACTTACCCCTAGAGTATTTATTGCCTGCAAAATAACGGTACCTACACTATTTAATAAAATAGCGAAAATAAAGTAACTTGCTGCAATAGCCAGTGTGACTTTTGTTTTACTCATAACTGCCCCCGCTTTACAGCGTTATTTAAACGCTATAACGACCTTTATTGTATGCCCATAATGAGTGCATACACTGTGTGTGTTTATATCAGTGAGATTTGAGTTTAGTTTAGAATAACCGCTAATGCAATCGTTTGCATTATGATTTTAACATTAACTCAACATCATTTATAAGTTAACGTTTACTCGATTGACGGGGAATTAATTCAATATCAATCACTTGTGATTTAACTTTTTCACCAGCGAGTTGTTGCATTAGCTTTTGAACTAGTAGCGTGGCTGCGTACTGTGTGTTTTGTCGGATGGTCGATAATGAAGGGTGGCTAATGTCGGCCATAGCAATATCATCAAAGCCTACTAGAGCGACATCATTAGGGATACTTACATAGCGCTCTTTTAAGGCTTTCATTGCCCCTAAAGCAACCATGTCACTACATGCAACTATAGCATCAAAATAAAGGCCTTTTTCACGCAGTAATTTGTTAATAGATTGGTACGCAGAGCTACTTGTAATATCAATAGATACAACATGTTCCTTTAATTTGTGGGTTGCTAATGCAGCAGAGTACCCTCGATGACGTTCGCTAATTTCACCATGTTCTGGGTCACCTAAAAATACAATATTTTTGGCTCCATGCTCTATTAAATGCGTAGTTGCTTGCAAGCCCCCTAAATAGTTGTCACTACCTACAATGGCATAATTACAGGGTGTTTTAGGATCCCCCCATACTACCAGCGGAATACCTGCGTTAGCTGCATTTTCGATATTGGTTTGGTTCTTACCTTGGCCTACCACAATAATGCCGTCTGCACGGCGGCTATTAATAAAGTAATTAGCCCAATCGCCTTGCGCCATTATTGAGTTTGATAATAAAAGCTCTAACCCTTGTTGATTAAGCGCAAGGTTAATTTCGCTCACCACTTTAAGTAAAAAAGGGTCGCTAATCGACTGTTCTGTTTGTTCGTCAAGGTTAATTATAACCGCCACTACATTGGTTTTTTGAGTACGCAAGCGGCTTGCGGCAGTATTCAGGCTAAAATTGTGTTCTTTAGCTAAGCGCTGTAGTTTATCGCGGGTTTCTTGCTTAATGAGCGGATTATCATTAAGCGCACGCGAAACTGTTGAAGTCGATACACCTGCTAGTTTTGCTAAATCAATTAATTTAATTTTTTTATTATTCATGATTTCCCTAAATCGCCGGTTGCCACTAATTAGCCTAAACTCTGGTTGCTTAATACAATTATCTAACCTGCTGACAATATAGCATTATTATTTTTTGCTGGCGCGAACAACGTCTAAAAATTGTTTATCTGATAAATAAGCTCAATAAATAAACCATATAAATTCATAAATAATTTACAAATAAACATTGCAAACGTTTGCATTTATCTCTAAGGTTTCAACATACACAGCTTATTTACATTAAATTTTAAGAGTTAAGGCTGAAAAATCACACTGTTTCACACACTAAAACGGGATCACACACATGAAAATCAATAAAGCCAAAAGCCAATGCGCATTTGCAGCAGAGCAAACACAAGAAAAACAGAAAGTTGAGCGCATTGTGGTATCGGGAACACCTACCGGTGTTGGAGTTAGAAAAATAGATGCTAGCTATGCGGTAACTAACATCGATAGTGAACAAATTATTAAACTGTCTCCTAAAAGCACTGCCGACTTGTTTAAAGCAATACCTGGTGTTTGGGTAGAGAGCTCAGGTGGTGAATCGGGTGCTAATGTATTTGTTCGTGGTTTTCCTGGTGGGGGTGATGCCCCATTTTTAACACTCAGCATTGAAGGCTCACCTATTTATCCTGCTTCAACGTTGTCATTTTTAGAAAACTCATCAATGTTTCGTATTGATGAAACCATTGAGACAGTAGAAGCCCTGCGTGGTGGACCTAATCCTGTTTTATCTAACGGACAACCTGGATTAACAACCAACTTTAGATTAAAACGTGGTGGCGAAGAAACAGAAGGCTTATTTAAATACACGACTTCTGATTACGACTTACAGCGCGTTGATGCTGTGATGAGTGGTGAAATTACTGACGATTTATACTTTATGGTTGGCGGTTACGTAAAAAGCTCTCCGGGTATTCGTGATGCGGGCTTTACTTCTGAAAAAGGTAGCCAATTTACAATCAACATTACTAAAGATTTAGACAACGGTGAGCTTAACTTTTATACCCGCCAAACAGACGATCACGGTGCATGGTACTTACCAACCCCCCTTAATATTGATGGAATTGACGCAGAATATACGCAACTTGGTACGCTAAATCGTCAAGCAACAATATTTACAGGCCCCGATGCACAAGCACTTGATATTGACCTAGGTGATGGCCGAGGGTGGGACGGCCATGTTTCGGGCGGTAGTATTAAGCTAGAGCTAAAAGATGGTTGGCATTTTTCAGATCGCTTTAACATTACCAAAGGCGATGCAAATACCTACGGTTTAGTACCTAGTGGCTCAGCAACAACGGTTGGAGCAGTTGCTGATAACGGCCAAACTGCATTTGGAGCAGTTACAAACACTGAATACGAAAGCAACACCCCAGTCCAACAACTTGGTCGATGGGTAGTACTTAAAGAAATCAGCTCATTTACTAATGATTTAGCTTTTTCGAAAAAATTTGGCGACCTATCAACAACCTTTGGGTATTACACTGCAAGTACTTCAGCAAAAGATTGGTGGAGCTTAGGTAACACTGCATACCATGTACTTGAATCAGGTGGCGAAGCATTGACTGGGATTGAATGTAATCAAAGCACCGATGGTTGTGATTTTAACTACGACATAAGCTCAACAGGTGATGCGCGCACTAACGCGTTTTATGTCACCGGTGAATACAAATTTGCTGATGCGTTTACACTTGATGTTGGCGTACGTCAAGAAAACCACGAAGTAGAATACAGTGTAGATGAAGGCCTTGACGGTATTATTACTAAAACCGTTAGCTATGATGAAAGTAAAACATCGTGGACTACAGGGTTAAACTACTCAATTAATGATGATATGGGTGTGTTTGCCCGTGTTAACCGTGGTTATAAAATGCCTTACTTTGATGACTTTAGAGATAACTTTGATGCTTACGAAGGCGGCGAAAAGCTTATTAAAGAGATAACTCAAGGCGAGCTTGGCTATAAGTTAATTACTGAATCAACCGACTTTTATGCAACCGTATTTGTAAATGAAGTTAAAGGTGACACATTTGTACGACGACCTGGCGTACCAGCAGAAATTTTAACAAACGAAGCATACGGTATAGAGCTTGATTACAACTTTAATCATGAGTCTGGTTTTTCTGTTAATTTAAATACGACATTACAAGATGCTGAAATTACAGAGAGCCCAACAAACGATGGTAACCAGTCGCAGCGCCAACCAAAATGGCAAGTACGTGTAACACCAAGCTACGACTTTGAACTGCAAGGTATGTATGCAACTTTATACGGTACACTTTCGGCAGTTGATGACCGTTTTGGTAACAACGAAAACACAGTTACTCTAGATGGCTACGAAAAAGTAGACTTAGGACTAATTTTAGAGCCAATGGAAGGTATTAAACTTCAGGTAGCCATTGATAACTTAACTGATGAGCAAGGTATTACCGAGGGTGATCCACGTAATGCCGATGCGCCAAATGGCCGTTACATTATGCCGCGCACCACTCGCTTTAGTGTAAGCTACGCGTTTTAACTTTGATAAGATTAAGGGAGCATTCGCTCCCTTTCATTTTAATTAACCTAAACAAATAAACTTAAAAGCTAAATTACTCAATATTCGCTTTTAATTTATTCAGCGCATCAACCGAAAAACCACGGTCGTAAAAATATAAAATTTCGCCACTGCTATTAATAAGTACTACACGAGAGTTATTTGGACTTTGGTTACCTGTAAATTTTTGAACAGCTTCACCGTCTTTATAAATAGTGATTACTCCACCCCATAATTCTTTAGGGATGCCCTTGCGCATACCGCTGTCTATAAATGTGCTGAACATCCGTGGTGCCATGCCCGCAATAGTAGGTAGCTCGTAGGTAGGAAGCGTAACACCTGCCATGTCTAAGCCAATTAACCAACGGTCTATATCAAACTGGCTGTCTTGCTTGTAACCAATAAGCAGCAGTGTTTTATCTGCTTTAAAATCACTAGGTATAGTCACCACACTTTGCTCTAGGCTTTCACCACTAATGCTTGGAAACTGCTTACCTGTTAATTGCTGGTTTGGGTACTGAGTTGTACATGCGCTAAGTAGTAAAAGTGCAAAAACACTTAATGTTAATTTGATCATAATAAACCTAATATTTATAAATTTTATACCAATACGTTGATACGTTTAGTATGGCAGCTGAGATCTAAAAATGCTGATTAGTTATATAATTTTTAAATTTAGACGCAGTCATAGGCTTACCGTACTTCCAGCCTTGTCCGTAATGCACACCCGCTGTTTTTAAAATTGCTTCTTGCTCAGTGGTTTCAATTCCTTCTGCTACACAGGTATAATTAAATTTATGCACAAGTTCCATAATATTTGGGATCATAGAGGCTTTTAAGCCCTCAGTTGCTATATCTTGAACAAACGTACGGTCAATTTTAAGTTGGTGAAAACTCAAATTTTGTAAGTTTCTTAAATTCGAATAACCCGTACCAAAATCATCTAATGATAAATTAAACCCCGACTCAACCAATGTTCTAAAATGAGTATGCGCAATGTTTGTATCAAGGTATTCGTCTTCGGTTATCTCTAAACAAATAATAAAGCGTGAGTTGGTAAGCTCTGTAATTTTCGGCAGCAACGACACATTACCTTTCTCTACATCGCACGGAAATATATTAAGCGACACTTTAAATCCTTTCGGTAGTGCATCTATAGAGGTTAACTCTTTTATTGCCGTTGCAATCATTGCTTCAGTAAAAGTCCATGTTAAATTGTTTTTTCTGATAACCGGAATAAACTCATCAGGAAATAAAGCTCCGTACTTATCTTCAAAACGCGCAAGTACCTCGCAACCAATCAGCTTACCACTTTGCAAACAAATAATGGGCTGGTAAGTCCAATAAAATGATCCCTTTTTAAGCCCTTTACGAATACGCTGATTAGTAGAGCGTCGTGCAGCAATTCTTGCATCTACCATTAATGCACTCGACACACCAGCTAAGCAGGTTAAAATTAAGGAGATGATTAATAAAAAGTGGTTATTAGAGAAGAACTGACTCCAAGGCAAGTGCACTGCTGCGCAGTAGTCCTCATTTTCAGTGCTACAAGCAACACCCGTTTCATACGGTAAATAGCTGTCGCCATTTATTTTACTATAAGTGCCGTTTGTACCGGCTAAATGATGCAGTTCCTCGGAGTCTTTATATACAACTTCCCAATTTTTGGACCCAATACTCGCAGAGTTGAATACCTTTGACTCCATGATTAGGTTAAAATTACCTTGGCGAACGATTACCACTTCCATAGGACGTCCGGTAAATAATAATAAATACAACTGCGGCTCAAAACGTACACGTACATCCTCATCTTTACGGATATAGTCAGGCTCAAGGTCGTTTATAACACTGCTTAGCAAACCAGCCCCCGTTGTACACATTAACTGGTTACCAATAAAAAAACCGATATCAATCACATATTGTGAATCAAATAAAGCACGCCGCATTTCAAGCAATGTAGTTTCATCGCACTGCTTGAAACCAAACTTATTAAGAGGTGTAAGCACACTGCGACGCTCTAATACAGCAGAGTCAACATGTTTAAGAATGTGTTTAGTATCGGCATTTATTTGAGTAGTGAGTTCTTGCGCTGTAAAATAGAGCAAAATAAGACAGCCAGTTATAAAAACTAACACTCCGGTTAAAACGGCTATAATCGATTTTTTTTGGTACTTTTCCATAGCTTCCTGAGATTGTTAATTTATATAACTACTTTGCTTAGATGATTGCATAAGGCGCACTAAATTCAAATAGGTAGCTTTAATAATTATTTAATAAATTTCGGACTAACTGCGCTATTTTAAAGCTGATTACCAAATGCTGGTTACTTTCAATGTGAATCCCATCACCAACTGTTACATTAATAAATGTATTAAAATCAATAAAAGTACATTTATTATAAGCCGCAACGCTTTTAAATGCCCTTGAGAACTCTGTTACTTTGGTATCCGCCCCCTCATAAATACGTGAATACTGCTCGGTAATTCTTATTTTAGGTGGGCTAGCAATAATAATTTTAGGAGGTTTTAAAGTACTACTTTTCTGATAATAACTATGTATTGAGTTAATTAAATCATTCAAGCCATCTGCTATTAAACTAGGTGTTAAATTAAAACGTTTTTTAAGATCGTTTGTACCAAGGGCAATAATAATAAAGTCGAGCTCATGCTTATCCAAATAAGGCTTTAAATAGCTAACACCGCTAAGCACGCCATCAAATGGTGGATTATGCACTAACGTGCGATTAGGCTGCCCTGCCTCTATTACGCTAAAGGCACACCCTAAGTTTTTATTTAAAAGTGATGTCCAACGGGTATTTTCATCAAAACGTTTACCCGTTACAGGGTTTAATCCCCAGGTATTAGAATCACCAAAGCAGAGTATATTTTTTGTCATTTGAGTTATTAAAATGGGTTAAGTGTATAACCTTGTTGTTGTAACTGAGCATGTGCTGTCATCGCAGAAAGTGACATTTTTACGCCATTAATTAAAAGATCTGGCGTTACTTTAAAGTGAGTAGCCGATTGCCCGCAAACATACACTTTAGTGTTATTAGCAAGTAGCTGCCCAATTAACGCTTGGTTTTTATTGTCAGCGCTAAAACGTTTTTTATATTCGCTATTAGCTAACACATCAACACTTGCACTACCGTGCACAACTAAAGCGAGCTGTATGTTTTCAGGCTTTACACCATGCGCTACGTGCATATTAATAAAGCGAGCAAGTGAATTCATCGAATTGTTTTGCTCGCCTTTTTTAGCGCCCTCTGCAACATCAAATGCTATTTTAAATACCGTAGAGTCATTAATTTCATCATGCTCGGGGACATTGTAATAATTACCATACCCCTTAATTGGTTGCTCAGCTGCATTTATTAAAGGGCTAAAAAGCAGCACTAACAATAGTAAATATTTCATAAAACAATCCTGTGTTTTTTAAGATTATTACTAAACTACCAGAGACAACCAAAAAAGGCTGCAATTTAAGCAACCTTTTGGGTACTTTTATGGTTGTGGTTAATAAACTGCATACCTAAATAGCTAAACGTATTTTTAAACTGATCTACAAAACAGGCGGGAGCTTCTCTTGATGACGCATTCGAAAGCACTGAAAAATGCTTACTACGTAAACTACGAAGCTTAGGTTTTAATGCTTCATCGTCCATGTAATCAGTTATTCTATCGATAAATAATTTCATTTGTACCGTGGTGCTATACCAATAAACTGGTGAAGCAAACACCCAATGGTCGTACTTTAAAAGCGTTTCAAACACAGCATAAAAATCATCATTTTTATAGTTTTTGTTATAACAGTATGGCGCTATTTTATAATCATCCAAGCATATGACCCGCACGTTGTTTTGCTCTGCAAATCCGTTAACGTGCGCCTGTGTATTTCCGTTTTTACGTGCGCTTGAATAAATAATAACCGTACTACGCTCAAGTTTTTGTTGCATTTAGTTAGCTCCTTTTTTAATGTGGTAGGAGCTTAAAACCTCAAGTTATATTGAGGTCAACTAAAGGATTAAAATAATGGACGCTTCACAAAAAAAATTAACCGAAGCCAACCTAACCGTTGGCTATGTAGCAAAAAGAAGCGGTGTGAAAGTATCTACTCTTCACTTTTACGAAACAAAATTTTTGATAAAAAGCTGGCGAAACAGTGGTAATCAGCGACGCTATAAACCCGATGTTCTGCGCCGAGTAGCGGTTATAAAAGCGGCACAAGCAATGGGAATTACGCTCGATGAGATTAAAAACACCTTAGCTACCCTACCCGACAACCGCACACCAACAAAACAAGACTGGTCAGCACTTTCAAAACATTGGCAATCGCAACTTGATGAGCGCATTACGCATATGCAGCGTTTACGCGAACGCGTTGATGGTTGCATAGGTTGCGGCTGTTTATCGCTCAAAAGCTGTCCAATTTATAATAAAGACGATCATTTAGGAAATAAAGAGAGCGGAGCTGTACTTTTAAATTCTGAGCTTTTATCTGTGTAAAAATAGGGCTTAACTTTAGAGATAAAGTAAAAACTGAATAGCCATTACCCGGTATTATCAATTTTATACAAACCAATACACTTCCTAATGTGACAAGCAAAGCTTTGCTTACACATGTTAGTTATATATCAATTACATTTAATCTAGGAAATATCATGGCCGCTTATTTTATTTTCAGCCACAAAGTTCAACACGCCCTAGACTAAAGTGTATCTATTTAATGGTTTTTTGTAGTCCCAAAACTACATATGTAACTATTACTTTAACTAATATATTTAATCCTCTTTTGTGCAGGAGTTAACTTTTAAAAAGTTAATTAAAAATATAAAAAAAACAACTTACCTTCAAAAATTATGATAAATAAATCTAAATAACAGATACTTATATCTTTAAGGGGAAACTCTATTTCTATAAATAGAAAACAATTTATAATAAAGCTTAAATAATAGAAACGTCTTTTATATTAATGAATATTTAATATATCCCTATCTATAATTTTATATTTCGAAATTATTCACTTTTGTTTGGGTTTTATACATGCTTAGAAAAATATCAATCCGACTGCGCTCGGCGCTCGCCTTTAGCTTTATAGGGTTATTAGTTATTATTGTTGGATTAGTCTCAATATTTAGACTTAACCTATTAAACACCGAGATTAGTACTATTGCAGAAACTAACGTGCCAGCACTTGAAACCTCTCTAATTATCCTTTCTGACTTTTATAATTTAAGGTTGCAAAATAGCAATGTAATTAATGCAACTGAAGCGAATCAATTTTCATACAAACAAATTTTCGATAATACAAAACGCACTTTACTCGATAATATAAAAAAAATGGCGCCACTACTTAATACTAAAGATGAAAAACACCAATTAGAAGTGATTGAATCTGATATTTATAAATTTTTATCTCTACAAAATCAGCAAATTAAATTATTAACTGAAAATAACTTACAAGGCGTTCGAAACCTTCAAGAACATGAGATGAAGCAGGTTCGTGATGGCGTAACGCAAGCTATTAACAATATTGTAGAAAGTCAGCAAGCAAATATTCGTGATGGTAAAATTAAAGCACAACACGTTTTTGACCAATCCGTTTTTTTTGCTTGTATCACATTAATTGTCGCCATCATTTTAGTTTGGTTTTTTGCTTGGTCGTTTACCAGAAGTATTATAAAGCCTATGCGCAACGTTTTACATTTAGCGCAGTCCATAGCCCGAGGCGATTTAACCCAACCGATTAGCGATGGAGGGAATGATGAAACCACAAGCATGATTATAGCACTGAGTCAGATGCAACAAACGCTCAGGAATACCATTAATAAAATTCAAGACTCATCTCACAACTTAGTTTCTACATCAGAAGAGCTAAGTGTTGTTACTGAGCAATCAACGCAAGGTATCATTTCGCAAAATGAGCAGTTAGAGCAAGCTATTTCCGCAGTTACCGAGTTAACAGTTTCAGCTGAACATGTTGCGCAAAGCTCAGCCGACACTTCTCGTGAGTCAGACTCTGCAAATGAACAAGCGCTAGCTGGCTTAAAGCAAGTAGAAGATACAGTAACTACTATTACCGCTCTTCTTAGTGAAATAGATAAAACTCAAGAAGGTATCAAAAACTTAGCCACAGAGGTCAATAAAATAGGATCGGTGCTTGATGTGATCAGAGATGTAACCGATCAAACGAATCTACTGGCTGTCAATGCAGCTATTGAAGCAGCAAGAGCAGGTAGTTATGGCCGAGGCTTTGCTGTTGTAGCGGATGGTGTTCGTGCATTAGCCCATAGAACAAGTGAATCAACAAAAGAAATAGAGCTAATGATTCAGTCAGTTCAAAGTGGAACTAAAAACACAGTAATTTCAGTACAAAGCAGCCATGACAAAGCACAAAAAAGCTTAGATATATCACAGTTAGCAGGCAAAGCTTTAATAGAGATAACGACTGCTGTTGCGCATATAAACAGTCAAAATGCGACAATTGCATCTTCTGCTCACGAACAGGCAAATGTATCTCGTGAAATTGATAAAAACTTGCTAGTAATACGCGACGTTGCTGCCGAAGTAGCCTCTGGCGCTACACAAACTAATATGTCGAGCCATGAACTTTCTCGTTTAGCTGATTCGCTAGATGACTTAATCAAACAATTTAAAGTTTAAAATAGTTCTGCTTTAGCTTAAATACTCGCTTTATTAGGTATTTAAGCTATGCAAAAACCTACCGGATAGCTATTTGTATATGCTGGTATATATATGTGAAAATATCTCCAATATGAGAAGCGGTATTGCTAACTGGCTAATTTTTAAGTATTCTTGCGTGCCTAAAAAGGAAGCAAATATTCAAGGAACAAGCTGTTGGAACCAACTAATCACACCCCAGAAAACAATACAAAACCACCTATAGTTACTCAAAAACTCACTCAAGCCCTTAAAACGGTCGATCATAAAGAACTAAAAAGCACTGGCTTTTGGTTAAATCAATTTTTTATGGTTATTTCTACTGTATTTGGTGTTTTTTTAGCGGCTCAAAGCGGTTTAGAACAAGCGCTTAAGTTTGATTCATTTAGTAAAATGGAAGATAACTACTATTTACGTACATCACTTTATGACGAAGTTAATGATAATGCAAACACGGTAGCTGAGTATGCAGAACGCTTAGCGAAGAGCCCTCCAACATCAGAGATGGAGTTTTTTAAACCGACACTTGAGAAGTACATATGGAAAACCATGCAATTTTCTCCTACTACGCTTGAAACACCGAGTGAGTTTTTAACTCGAATACGTCGGTTTTATTCTCGAGCCGACTTTATCATTAATGCCGCAATAAATCGTAAAATGTCTGCTAAGCAAGCCTCTATCGAATTAGCAAAAATAACAGACTTAATTAAAACTCAAACACTACCCGCATTAAAAAATAGCGCTAAACAATTAAAAATGGAATTACAGCAGAATGATATTTCTGTTGGTTCGTTAAAGGAACTTGAAAATGCTAACTAAGAACTGCCCTCATTGTAAAGACCATCCATTAGAAGCAACCAATTATCAAGGTGAAGAAATAGATATTTGCCGTGAGTGTGGCGGTTTATGGTTCGAAAAAAATGAAGTAAACCGGATGATTTCAGAAATAAATGACGGCCCTGAAGGAGATAAATTTGAAACTCACTTTGGTGAGCCATTAGGGATTTCTGAGCTTGACTGTCCTGATTGTAAAAAAAGTTTAGAACGCTTTCATTTACTTGAAGCTTTTCATACCGAAATTGATGTTTGTAGACACTGCGATGGCACATGGATTGATAAAGATGAGCTTGAAAGTGTAGAAAAAAGCCCTGAAATAAAAGCGAGTTTAGGCGAGCTAAATCAAAAAGTAAGTTGGAAAACCTACCTGTTCCAATTTCTAACTCAAATGCCCGTTGAATATAATATTAAACCACAAAAAACGCCTTGGGTTACTCGCGGCCTTATTATTTTAAATACATTGATTTTTGCACTTTATTTTTTAAATCCAAGCTCATTTAGCTATGTTATTGATAACTTTGCTATGACACCTGCAGATTTAAGCAAAGGTAATGAGTTATGGACTGTATTAACTTGCGTATTTTTACATGGCTCTATAATGCATTTAGTCGGCAATATGTACTTTTTATATATAGTTGGCGATAACTTAGAAGATGTTTTAGGTCATAAACGCTTTCTGTTGTGGTATTTAGCCTGTGGACTACTCGCATCATTTGCAAGCTACATTGTAAGCCCAATGTCGAATATACCCGGTGTGGGGGCAAGTGGTGCCATAGCAGGTTTATTTGGCATGTACTTAATGTGGTTTAGACACGCAAGCCTTACTTTTATGTTTGTAATTTATCAGAAGAAACTTTCTGCAGTATGGTTTTTTGCTATTTGGTTAGGATTTAATATTTTTGGTGCAGTAACAGGTCCTGATGGCATTGATTATGGTGCGCATATTGGTGGCTTTATAGCTGGACTAATTATTGGTTATATTTTGAAAAGTAAAATATTAGAGCAAAACCCTATAATTCGTTTACTAAACCAAAAAGAAGCACAGTTAAAACGTTAATCGTCATAGTAAAGCCACTAATAGTTGCACATTAGTGGCTTTATCAAACTTCTCACTAATTTCTACAACTTACAACGTGTATAAACTGTATAAAATTGCCCCGAGTTTTTTATCGGTATATCGTACGTTATAGCCGCTTCACTAAGTTCGCATTCAAAGTTATTTAATATATCAGACAGCAGTGCTTGCTCTTCGGTGAACTGTATTGTGGCGTACCATAATATTGAATCTTCATCTTTTTTGTTTCCAATATAAATACTCTGTAGCAAAGAGCTATTAAAAAACATATTTGAAGGCTTTGAACTTCGTATTGTTCTTTTATTAAAATAGAAGTAGCCGTTGCTATCACTTATGGCTTCATCAATATAAGTATCACCATAAATCAGCTCTCTTGTTACTTTAATGCCCTGTTGGGGTTCATCATTGTTTAATAGTCTGCCTTTTACAGGCAACGACAACGTAACGTCTTGTTTATTAAAAAAACCAAACATGTCTGCACATCCTTGCATTGGTATTAATAAAAATAAAATAAGCGTTAAAGCCACGCTGGCCGATCTTGTATTGGTCATAAAAAGCTCTTTTCCTATTTATACGTTAACCTAACAATAAATCTGGAAAATAAATAGCGACAATACTGCATCCC
>LAZR01000455.1_pt1 | contig 33624 bp, 28 predicted proteins | sample 329461 | NCBI WGS metagenome assembly LAZR01 (sample SAMN03002196, study PRJNA259156) | marine sediment metagenome | biome: sea floor; feature: Hydrothermal impacted sediments; material: marine sediment; isolation source: Loki non-amplified sample from Loki's castle hydrothermal vent sediment ...
TGGAAGCGCTGCAAGGCGTTGAGCTAACGTGTACTAATGGCCCGTGAGGCTTGACCCTATAACACCCAAGGGGTCTGGTCGTGGTGGTAACGTGAAAGTTGAGAGATCAACGAAACGCCGGATATGCATGCTGAGCTGCTGTTTAAAACAGCAAGCTTGGCAGTGAGACGATCACATACAGCATGATATATATTTAAAGTTACGCCTGACGACCATAGCATGCGTGAACCACCTGATCCCTTGCCGAACTCAGAAGTGAAACCGCTTAGCGCCGATGGTAGTGTGGGGTCTCCCCATGCGAGAGTAGGTCATCGTCAGGCACTTATACCAAAAATCCCCCAGGGCTGATGCCTTGGGGGATTTTTTTATGCGTGGTAGTAGTGTGAATGGTAAGTCGTGAATCGTGAGTAGAAAAACTCACACTGACCAACCACTCACCACTCACCACTCACCACTCACCACTCACCACTCACCACTCACCACTCACCACTCACCCTAACGTGCCGATTTCTGGTGTTTTATGTCAGAATGCTCTCCTTAAGGAGAAATGCCCATGACACAGATGCGCTGGGAGCAGTTACTTTCCCCCCGTCGTCTTCACGACCAACGCTCAGAAGGTACCCGAGAAATCGGTCGTAGTCCTTTCCATAAAGATCATGACCGGATTGTTTTTTCTGGCTCATTTAGGCGTCTTGGGCGAAAGACCCAGGTACACCCGCTGACTGAGAATGATCATATTCATACTCGCTTAACCCACTCCCTGGAAGTTGGCTGCGTGGGCCGTTCTTTAGGCATGATTGTGGGAGAACTTCTACGCGACCAGTTGCCTGCCTGGATCACCCCGGCTGATCTTGGTGTGATTGTACAAACGGCCTGCCTTGGTCACGATATTGGCAATCCGCCTTTTGGACATGCTGGTGAGTATGCGATTCGAGACTGGTTTCAGCGCGCCCAGCGTAGCGGTCTTTTAGAAGGGCTGTCTGACGCCGAGCGTGAAGACCTACTAACGTATGAGGGCAACGCCCAGGGCTTTCGGGTTATTACCCAAATTGAATATAACCAATTTAATGGTGGAATGCGGCTGTCAGCGGCTACCCTTGGGACGCTGCTGAAATATCCATGGACGGTGCGTTACAGTGGCCGAGCGGGTAAGTTCGGCGCTTATCAGTCAGAGCAAGACCTGCTAAAAGAGGTGGCCGAGGCAGTTGGCCTGCTGCCCCAAGGCGATCAACGCTGGTGCCGCCATCCGCTGGCCTGGCTTGTGGAAGCCGCCGATGACATCTGTTATGCCCTGCTAGACCTGGAAGACGGTTTAGAAATGGGCATTCTGCGCTATGAAGAAGTGGTCGAAATTTTGCGCCAAGTTGCCGGGGAGTTCCCGCCTGAATACGCTGAGATGGAGCGTAAAAATGTCTCTCAGCGACGGCGTATTGCGCTACTGCGTGGCGCAGCCATGGAGCGGGCGGTCAACGAGGTGGGGGCTGTGTTTGTGCAGCATGAGCAGGCCTTGTTGAACGGTACGCTCAGTGATGACCTATTGGAGTTGTGCCATCCTGACTTGGGCTGGGGGGTCCAGGCTGCTAAACAATTAGCTCGAGAACGTATTTTCCAGAATGAGCGTAAGGCAAAATTAGAAATTGGCGCCTATACGACGCTGGGAATCCTTCTAGAAGCCTTTATAGGGGCTGCTCACGAGCTGCACCACACAGGGCACTCATCCTTTAAGCATCAGCGCGTATTAGCCCTGATAGGCGAAAATACGCCGCTGCCTTCATGGCCTCTTTACGATAGCTACCGGCGAATGCTGGACTTTATTGGCGGAATGACAGACCACTACGCAGTGGATCTGGCTCAGGAAATGGGCGGGCGCCTACGTGGTGATTAAGCCGATGCCACTAAACCGAAGGTTTGCTCAGGTGCTTTAACTCCATCAACTTAGCGCGCTCGAGCAGGATGTTGATGACTTTGTCATGGATAGCGTCATCCAGTGGGCCAGGCGTTAACTCCGTTAACTGCTTGGCCAAGGTATCTCCACTCACCACTAGAATATCCGGGGCAGCCTCACTGGTATCTATTTGCCAACCTGGCAGTACTAATACACCTCGAACCGGCACACGTACGCCACAGCGGCGCTCTAACCAGTGAGTGAGCCAACTCACACCTTGCCTGGTCTTATGTAGCGGGCGTCGCTCCTGCCAATGCGGAAAGCGCAAGCGCTCGCGTTCAACCACAACGGTATTGAGCTCACTGCCATCGGAACCTATGGCCAGCGTGCGGGCCCGGGTTTCGACGACAAAAACGCCGTGAGGCGTGACAACCACATGGTCGATGGTAAAGCTGTCGGTGGGGATGTCATGAAATACATAGTAAGGATGCGCATCAGGGCGTACTAAACGCTCTAGCTCCTGACCCACGGCAAGCTCGCAGGCAAGGCCTAATTTTAGTCGGCGGATACGCTGATAATCGCGCACTAGCAGTAGTGAAAAGAGTAATACAAGTAACGTACTCAGTAAGCCATATAAGGCCCACTCGACCCAGTCCTGGCGCACCACAAACAGCATGCGTCCCATGCCATAAACGAGCGGTGCCAAGCTGATGATTGGGCCTAGAGCGCCGTTTAAAAATAGACTGGAAAAAGCTTGGTCAAGACGGTTACGCAGTGCTTGCCCGGGTTCACGAAGCGGGGCATTGAAAGGAGAGTTTACGCGCGCATCGTGTAAGCTACGCAGCGCTAATACAATGCTGCCCATTGCCGCCATAGGGAATAAGAAAATCAGCGGTAGCAAGTATTCCAGCCAAGCCATTGCAGTGCCTTGCTCAATAGCGACTTATCCAAGCGATAAGTCATGATAGTGTAAAGGTCTTAACCCCCAGCGAGTTTGACCCGATAACCGAGAGCGCTTAATGCTTCGCGCAGGGTGTCACGATGATCACCTTGAATTTCAATAACACCTTCTTTGACAGCTCCTCCCGTTCCACAACGTTTTTTAAGCGATTTTGCCAGTGTTTTAAGCTCATCGCTGGGAAGTGGGATGCCGCTGACCGTGGTAACGCCTTTGCCCTTTCGGCCACTAGTTTCACGCCGAATACGGACTATGCCATCAAGAGCCGCTATGCGTTCCCGCTCACTTGCATCTTCGCAGAGGCAGTCATCAAGTGCTTCACGACAGGCAGGGCAGGTTTTACCGTGCTCAGTGGAATAAACTAGGCCACCCAGTTGGTCACGCAACGAAACCATGCTTACCCCCCAACAGAGTGCTGAGGAACGGGTGCTTGCCAATATTCACGAGTGAGTCGCTCCACGACAGCGGGTAACTGATACATATTACTAATCATAATAGCGTTTTCGGGCGTCGTTTCGGCATCTGGAAAACGATTTAAATGAATCACGGTCATTCCTGCCTGAAGCGCGGCCCTGACACCGACTAAGGCATCGTCAATAGCAATACAATCACGGGCTTGGTATCCCATGATACTCGCTGCGTGTAGATGTAAACAGGGTTCAGGCTTCCAGCAGTTGGCGGTATAACCACTGAACAAGCGTTTTCCAAAATAGTCGCTTAACCCTGTGGCGCCTAACGCGGTGCGGATTTTGCTTTCAGGGCCATTCGATACCACGGCACTAGGATAGGCGGCCAGTAAGTCCAGCGCTTCGCAAGCACCAGGTATGGTCTTCAGCTCATGGGCAAGTCTAGTGGCCAGGTTGGCTCGCATGCCCGCTTCCATAACGTCGAGCTTTACTGGGTCAACGTCGCCGTGGCGCTGCTGGAGTTCAGCCACGATACGTCGGAAGCGCGCTCCCCGGAACTCGCCAAGATAATCAGTAGATGCAAAAGGCAATCCTACTGAATTAAGGCCTACGGCCATTTCCTCGGCTAAAAGCGGCTCGCTATCGACGAGGGTGCCATCACAGTCAAACAGCAAAAGTGGGAGCGGCATTGCGGTTCCTTGCAGCGTCTTAAGCACTGCCAGTGTTAGTTGAAGCCAACCAAACTGCTATTGAACGGGATTTTACGCTATTTGTGAACACTGTTTTGTTATTTTTTACTTGTCTGAGCATTCTCATTGAGCCAATTTAAACGGCTATCCTTATTTTGATAGCCATTCACGCATATCTTCAGGATGGAAGATAAGCCACTAAACAGCTAGTAAGGCTGGCTGCCAATGGCGATAAGATGCAAGTTTAAGATGACCGTGATGAAGAGATAGTATGCACGCACTATTTCGAGATAACTAAAAAATGGAGAATTTATCATGCGATTAACCCCTTGGATTCTACCTCTGGCGCTCAGCGCTGCTTTGCTCACGACGACAAGCTATGTGTTTGCTGATAACCATGAGGATGAGGATCAACAGCACGAACCGTTAGACGATGCCGCATTGGAAGAGGAGTACGGTATTAAAGCGGGCTCGGTTAAACGTGATCCGGTCGAGAACAGTGATAGTGACAGCGAAAGTGATTCCGAGCAGCCGAGTGACGAGGAAGACCGCAGCGAGGATGAGCAAGACGAGGCATCTGAAGAGCCTGCAGATGATGAGGCCCGCAGCTCAGCAGATGAGAGCGCCGCTGACGTTACTGAGAATGAGCGTAAAGAAATGGCCGGTGAGGAAAATAATGGCGAAATAACCGCTGATGGTGACGAGGTGGCTGAAGGCGGTACTGGCGGTACGGGAAGTGCGGAGGATGCGCTTGCCAACGGTGAAGATGACGAAAGCACCGAAGATGATGGTGAAAGTGATGAGAGCACTGACGATAACGAATAACGTCAGTGCTTAAAGCGTTATTTGGCCAGGCGGCGCGAGTTAGCACTGCTGCGCTGATGATAAGGTTTCATCGTGCGCTGGCTGGTTATCCACCACGGGGCGAGATTCCCATTCATGGAGTTAAACAGCGCTTTTTGCATTTCGAGGCCAGCTTCCATGCTGGCTTCGAGTTTTTCAGTGACCATTTTCTGGTTTTCCTGCATCATTTTGGGACTGAAAAAAGGCTGGGTTTGCCATAAATGATTGCGCATGGTGATCGTCGACAAGGAGGTTGACCATAGCTCAAATGCCATTACGCCAGCCTTCCAAATATCGAACATTGCAAGCGGGTTAGTGGGCAGCATTGGTGGCGTTGTGGTGCGCTTCATAATGGTATTGCCTCTTTATTGGAGCACGAAACCTCGTACACTGATTGGCAGTGTTAGGGTATCAATGCTGCAATGCAACATCTATTTCATCAAGCTTAACGTGTGTTAAGCAAAAAGACGACCGGCTGGTCGTCTTTGTAGAGCAGAAAAGCGAGTTGCGCGCTTATTTGATCTTGGGAGCCAGCTCGCCACGCTCATAGCGCATAGCCATCGCATCCAAGCTAATTGGCTTAATCTTGCTGGCGTTGCCTGCCGTACCGAAGGCTTCATAGCGCGCTATACATAGCTCACGCATGGCGGTAACGGTCTCTTTAAGGAATTTACGCGGGTCGAACTCTGAAGGATTCTGAGCCATAAAGCGGCGCACAGCACCGGTAGATGCCAGACGCAGGTCAGTATCGATATTTACCTTACGTACGCCGTGCTTGATACCCTCGACGATCTCTTCCACTGGCACGCCGTAAGTTTCCGAAATCTGGCCGCCGTACTGGTTAATAACTTCCAGCCACTCCTGTGGTACGGAAGAAGAACCGTGCATAACCAGGTGCGTATCGGGGATCCGTGCGTGGATCTCTTTAATGCGCTGAATAGAGAGGGTATCGCCAGTGGGGGGCTTAGTGAATTTATAAGCACCGTGGCTGGTGCCAATGGCAATTGCCAGCGCATCTACATGGGTCGCTTTAACGAATTCGGCAGCTTCCTCTGGATCTGTCAGCAGTTGCTCCATATCCAGCTTGCCTTCAGCGCCAATCCCGTCTTCTTCACCCGCCATGCCGGTTTCCAAGCTTCCCAGGCAGCCGAGCTCACCCTCAACGGATACGCCACAGGCGTGGGCCATGTCTACTGTGCGGCGGGTGACATCGACGTTATAGTCGTAGTCGGTTGGTGTTTTACCGTCTTCACCGAGTGAACCATCCATCATTACCGATGAGAAGCCAAGCTGGATAGAGCGCTGGCAAATGGCCGGGCTAGTGCCATGGTCTTGGTGCATAACGACGGGAATATGCGGAAACTCTTCGACCGCCGCTAAAATTAAGTGGCGTAGAAACGGAGCCCCTGCGTATTTACGAGCGCCAGCAGAGGCTTGCACGATAACGGGAGAGTCGGTGGCATCAGCGGCTTCCATAATGGCGCGCATCTGCTCAAGGTTGTTGACGTTAAACGCCGGAATGCCGTAGCCGTATTCGGCAGCGTGGTCGAGCATCTGGCGCATGCTGATCAGAGCCATGAAAATCACCTTATCTATGTATGTTGTAAAATCGGCTTGTTAAAACCGCAATGTTAGTGTGAGCAACTGCAGTGAGCATGCCGGTTCAAGTCGTGTCATATTAACCGCGTTTGGCAGCCGCTTCGAGTGCTGTCACGGCAGGCAGTTCCTTGCCTTCGACATACTCTAAAAAGGCACCGCCACCGGTAGAGATATAGGAAACGCGATCCGCAATGGCATATTTATCAATGGCCGCCAACGTATCACCTCCACCGGCAATAGAAAAACCTGTGCTGTCAGCGATCGCTTGAGCGATCACTTGGGTACCTTTGCCGAACTGATCGATTTCAAATACGCCCACAGGACCATTCCATAGGATGGTGCCTGCATCTTTCAGCATACTCGCTAAGTGCGCGGCGGTTTCCGGGCCGATGTCTAAAATCATCTCGTTGTCGGCCACTTGATCAACGGCTTTCACCACTGCTTCAGCTGATTCAGAGAATTCGGTAGCCACCACCACGTCGGTAGGAAGCGGAATTGATACCTTTTCCATCAATGCTTTCGCTTGGCCGATCAGGTCAGCTTCATGTAACGACTTACCAACATTGTAGCCCGCAGCGGCAATAAAGGTGTTGGCGATACCGCCACCGACAATAAGCTGGTCACATTTATCAGCCAGGGCGGTCAGCACGTCCAATTTGGTAGACACTTTTGAACCACCGACGATGGCCACCATCGGGCGTGCCGGGTGCGCCAGTGCTTTCTCTAAGGCATCAAGCTCTTTGGCGAGTAGCGGACCTGCACAGGCGTTGGGAGCAAAACGTGCAACGCCGTGTGTTGACGCTTGCGCGCGGTGGGCAGTACCGAAAGCATCCATCACAAAGATATCGCATAGCGCGGCATACTGCTTCGCCAACGGCTCCTCATCTTTTTTCTCGCCGTTGTTGAAACGCACATTTTCAAGCAGCACAACGTCGCCGTTGGCAAGATCCAGCGTTGAGCCAAGATACGTTTTGACTAACGGAACCGGGTGGCCGAGCAGTTCGCTTAGGCGGTCAGCCACCGGTGCAAGGGAGAATTCATCGGCGGGTTCACCTTCAGTAGGGCGCCCTAGATGACTCATCAACATGACTTTCGCACCAGCCTCCACCGCGGCCTGGATGGTGGGCAGCGCTGCCCTCAGGCGAGCATCGCTAGAAACACGGCCATTTTTGATGGGTACATTGAGGTCTTCACGGATCAGCACGCGTTGCCCTTCCAAGGGAAGGTCAGTCATTTTCTTCACATTCATGTGAGCGGTTTCCTCGTGTTTATGCCGTTAAACTAGCTATAAGAGTTAACTATAAATAGGTAATGCAAGCAGGCTACGCCTCAGCTGAAAGTCGTGCTAATCGCTGGCTAATATCTAGCATACGGTTAGCAAAGCCCCACTCATTATCGAACCAACACAGCAGCTTAATAAGTCGCTTGCCTGCCACGCGTGTTTGCGTGGCATCCAAAATGCCGGAACGGGGATCATGGTTGAAATCAATCGACGCCATCGGCGCTTCAGTATAGCCAAGTACGCCTTTTAAGCGTTGCTGACTAGCTTCCAGCAGCAGCGCATTCACTTCGTCGCGGTGCGTGTCCCGGTTGACGGTGAGTGCCACGTCCATGGCAGAGACATTGATAGTGGGAACACGCACGTGTAAACACTCAAAACGGCCTGCCAGTCCAGGCATTAACCGGCTAATGCCGAGAGCCAAGCCAGTGTCTACTGGAACAATGGACTGCATCGCTGAGCGAGTAAGACGCAGGTCGGTTTGATGATAGGCGTCGATCACTGGTTGATCGTTCATGGCCGAGTGGATAGTGGTCGTCACGCCATGTTCAAGCCCAAGCGCCTCATCAAGAATCGTTAATAGGGGTACTAAACAGTTGGTGGTACACGAAGCCGCAGAGAGAATACGCTGGGAAAGCGAAAGCTCTCCTTCATTAATACCCCACACAATAGTGGCATCGACATCATTTTCTGCAGGCTGAGAAAACAGCAGACGTTTGGCACCGGCCGCTAAGTGTTGCTCCGCAGTAATACGGTCTTTAAAGCTTCCCGAGCACTCCAGCACCAAATCCACATTGAGCGCTTTCCAGGGAAGGTTGCGCGGATTTTGTTCGCACAGTACTTGGATGCGCTGGCCATTGACGACCAAATACTCACCATCATTATCGACCTCGCCAGGGAAGCGGCCATGAGTGGTGTCGTAGCGAGTTAAATAGGTAATCGTCGCCAGATCAGAGAGCTCATTAATGGCCACCACTTCAAGTTCGGGGTGGTGCCGCTCGACAAGGGCTCGTAGCACACATTGGCCAATGCGCCCGTAACCGTTAATGGCAATGCGATACGTAGATGCGGAATTAGCCATGCAGAAAGGTGGCTCTTAAAAGTAAGTCATTAAACAAAAATGGGTGTAAAACGATCTCGATGATAGCGCATTTAAGCCGTCAGTTCTTAACAACTACCGGTGTCTACCCGCTACTCGAAGCTGTTAACCACCCATTTCCATCAGTCGCCAGGCTAATGGCAGTAACAGGGCGGTGAAAATGCCGGTGAGGCTCATTCCCAACGAAGCAAATGCCCCGGCCTGGGGGCTGATCTCAAAGGCTCTTACCGTCCCAATGGCATGTCCATTCAAACCCAGTGCAAAACCGATCAAGCGCTCGTCATCAATACGCAGCAAGCGGGCCGCGAGGCTCACACAAGGAATAGTGACCACGCCGGTAATCAATAATGCCCCCATGAGCAGAGGAACCGTGCCGCCTAGCTGTTCGGTAATACCGATCGCGATAGGTGCAGTTACCGATTTAGCGGCAATGGAAGCAAGAATAGTGTCGGAGCTGCCCAGTAACCAGGCAATCGCCATTGCATAGAAAGCCGCCAGCGTAGCGGCAATCGGCAAACAAATCGCCAGTGGCCGCCATAGCTCCATGATACGTGGGAGTTGCTGGTAAAGCGGCATGCCCAATGCCACGGTAGCAGGACCTAGTAGCACCGTTAGCCAGGTGGCACCCTGCTGATATGTCGCGTAAGGCAGTCCTATCAGCGCTAACGCCCCGGCCAGAAGCAACGCCGCGATCAAGATAGCGGGCAGCCAGGAGGGGCGTTTTAAACGCTGGAAAAGAGCATTACCGATGAGATAAGCCGCCAGTGTTAACCCCACCGCAAACAGCGGAGTAGTGGTCAGCATCGTGAGCAACGATGTATCAGCGAGCATGGGTGGGTGTTATCAGCCGTTTGAGTAGCCAAAGGGTAGTAATGACACTCAGTAGCGTGCCCAGCAATAACGCAATGAGAATCGCGGTCCACTGCCCGGCCAGCTCGCCGATAATGAAAAACACACCGACGACACCGGGCATAATCAGCATAGCGAGCAGCGCAATCAACGGCTGTGCGGCAGAAGCGATGCTGGTGGGCACGCGTCCTCGTACTGCCAGGGTTGCACACAGCAACAGCATGCCAATGACGCCAGAGGAGATAGGCAGACCGGTGAAGTGAATCACCACTTCACCAATAAGCCAGTAGCTAACCAGCCATAGAAAGCCACTGAGTGCAGGCATCGCTTAGCCGATTAGTTCGTTAGCTTGCTTGACCACATTCTCGACGGTAAAGCCGAAGTGCTTGAACAGATCGTCAGCAGGTGCTGATTCGCCGTAGGTGGTCATGCCAATCACGCGGCCTTCCAAGCCTACATATTTGTACCAGTAGTCGGCGTGGGCGGCTTCAATCGCGATACGCTTGGTCACCGCTTTGGGCAGTACGCTTTCACGATAATCTGCGTCTTGACCATTAAAGCGGTAGGCCGACGGCATGGAGACAATACGAACCGCTTTGCCCTGCTGTTCAAGCTCAGCGGCTGCATCCATGGCAAGCGCCACTTCTGAACCGGTAGCAATCAGAATCAACTCAGGCGTGCCCTCGCTGTCCTTCAATACGTACGCACCACGCTGAATAGCCGCTAGCTGCGCTTTAGTGCGCTGCTGATGTGGCAAATTCTGACGTGATAGCACCAGTGCTGTGGGGCCAGAGTGACGCTTAATCGCCGCATCCCAAGAAGCCGCCGTTTCTACTGCATCACAGGGACGCCAGGTGTTTAGGTTAGGCGTTGTGCGCAGGCTGGTAAGCTGCTCAATCGGTTGGTGGGTCGGGCCATCTTCACCCAGACCAATGGAATCATGGGTAAACACGTAGATAGCTTGCTGGCCCATTAGCGCCGCCATGCGAATTGAATTACGCATGTACTCCATAAAGATCAGGAAGGTCGCGCCGTAAGGGACTAGGCCGCCGTGCAGGGCGATCCCGTTCATGACCGCGCCCATGCCGAACTCACGCACACCGTAGTGCAGGTAATTGCCGCTGGCATCTTCTGGTGTGATCGCTTTAGCGCCTTTCCAGAACGTTAGGTTAGACGGTGCCAAGTCGGCGCTGCCGCCCAGCAGCTCAGGCATTTGCGGGCCAATCACGTTCAGCGCTTCAAACGAGGCTTTACGCGATGCGATCGTTTCGCCGCGCTCTTGGGCCTGCTCGATCAGCGCTTCAGTGGCAAGCTCTGTAGGCAACTGGCGCTTCATACGGCGCTTAAATTCACGCGCTTCGGTGGGGAAGGCTTCCGTGTAGCGAGCAAAGCGCGCTTCCCACTCCTGCTGGCGGGTTTTACCTTCAGCGCGGGCATCCCACGCAGAGTAAATAGGCTCCGGGATATGGAACGGTGCGTGGGGCCAGTCTAGCTGCTTGCGGGCCAGGGCCACTTCTTCATCACCCAGAGGGGCGCCATGGGCGTCCTCTTTACCCTGTTTGTTGGGTGCGCCAAAGCCGATGATGGTTTTGCAGATAATCAGGCTCGGCTTATCGTCATGGCTCTTGGCAAGCTCGATAGCGGCTTTGACTTCTTCAGGCTTGTGACCGTCAACGTTGGGCACGACGTGCCAGCCGTAGGCTTCAAAGCGTTTGGCAGTATCATCGGTAAACCAGCCTTCCACCTCGCCATCAATGGAGATGCCGTTATCGTCGTAGACAGTGATCAACTTGCCCAACTGCTGGGTACCCGCCAGCGACGCCGCCTCATGGGAGATACCTTCCATTAAGCAGCCGTCACCGACAAAGCACCACGTGTGGTGATCAACAATCGTGTGACCCGGACGGTTGAACTGCGCGGCTAGGGTTTTTTCAGCAATGGCGAAGCCTACCGCATTGGCAAACCCCTGCCCGAGCGGGCCAGTGGTCGTTTCAATGCCGGGTGCATAGCCAAATTCAGGATGGCCAGCAGTGGGCGAATGAAGCTGACGGAAATTCTGCAGCTGTTCCAGGCTTAGCTCGTAGCCACTCAGGTGCAGCAGTGAGTAAAGCAGCATTGAGCCGTGACCATTAGAGAGCACGAACCGGTCGCGATCAGCCCACTTAGGGTCTTCGGGGTTGTGCTTGAGGTAGTCATTCCATAGCACCTCGGCAATATCAGCCATACCCATGGGGGCGCCAGGATGGCCTGACTTGGCCTTCTGAACGGCATCCATGGAAAGGGCGCGAATGGCATTGGCTAGCTCAAAACGGGACGGCATGGGGGTGCTCCTCGCCTGAAAACAGAAATAATAAAGGCGCTATTGTCGCTGACTTCCCAGTTTGCGGCAAATGTGATGGCAAATTATGGGGTCTCGTTATGGGAAGCATCGCCGTCAGCGTGTAGACTCTGCCTCCCGAGGCGGCGCTGCCGCTCTCTAATACGGGCAGGGGACACCTGCCATGATTTCCTGCTGATGCTGTGGAATACATACAGCCGTCATACAGAGGGTCGAGTGCGCGATGAGCGAATATTCCCTGTTTACCTCCGAGTCTGTCTCTGAAGGTCATCCCGATAAAATTGCCGATCAGATTTCTGACGCGGTACTAGATGCCATTATTGCCCGTGACAAACAGGCGCGTGTTGCCTGTGAAACCATGGTGAAAACCGGCGTGGCGATTATTGCCGGTGAAATTACCACCTCGGCATGGGTCGATTTAGAAACCTTAGTGCGCGATGTGATTACCGAGATCGGTTACACCTCGTCTGACGTGGGTTTTGATGGCGCGACCTGTGGCGTCATCAACCTGATCGGCAAGCAGAGTGTCGACATTGCCCAGGGTGTTGATCGGAGCAAACCGGAAGACCAGGGCGCTGGTGATCAAGGCTTGATGTTTGGCTACGCGACCAACGAAACCGATTCGTTTATGCCTGCGCCAATCCACTATTCGCACCGTTTGGTCGAGCGCCAAGCCGAGCTGCGTAAAAATGGCTTGCTGCCGTGGCTGCGCCCGGATGCCAAGAGCCAGGTAACTATCCGCTATAACGCCGAAGGCCAGCCTTGTGGTGTTGATGCCATCGTGCTGTCGACTCAGCATGACCCTGACATCAATCAGGATGAACTGCGTAAAATGATCAAGCGCGAGATCATTGAGCAAGTGATTCCTGCCGAATGGCTAGATGAGAACACCCAGTACCACATTAACCCCACCGGCAAGTTTGTGATTGGCGGCCCGGTAGGTGACTGTGGACTGACCGGACGTAAAATCATCGTTGATACCTACGGCGGTATGGCACGCCACGGTGGTGGTGCGTTCTCGGGCAAAGATCCTTCCAAAGTTGACCGTAGCGCTGCCTATGCGGGTCGCTATGTAGCTAAAAACGTGGTCGCATCGGGCCTGGCAGACAAGTGTGAGATTCAGGTCTCCTACGCCATTGGCGTTGCCGAGCCGACCTCCGTTTCCATTGATACCTTCGGTACGGGCAAAATTGACGATGCTAAAATCGTTGAGCTTGTGCGTCAGCATTTCGATCTGCGCCCTTACGCGATCACCAAAATGCTTGATCTGCTCCACCCGATGTACCAATTGACCGCCGCTTATGGGCACTTTGGTCGGGCGCCGTTCGAGCATAGCTACGCCTGGAGTGATGATAAAGGCCACACCCATACCGAAACCTTTACCGCCTTCCCGTGGGAAAAGATTGATAAAGCTGATGCGCTGCGTAAGGCTGCCGGTTTGTAAGACATTCGCTACACCGTTTGTAAGCAATGTATGAAATTGCCCCTTTGGTTTCGGTCAGGGGGCTTTTTTTATGCCCGTTGCGCTAGGCTAAGCCTCAAGGCTGGGGAGTTAACGCGAGGGATAAGTCATGCTGTTGAGTGTACGAACGTGGCTGTTCGGTGGGCTGATCGGGCTTGTCACTTTTTCCGCACAGGCTGCGGAGTGCCCGAACTGGCCTGAAGAGCGTTTAAGTCGTGAAAGCCAAGCGCTTGCCGAACATGTTCAGTACTGGGACATCGCTTACCACGAGGATGGCGTCGCACTCATTGACGATGCCCTTTATGACCAAGCCGTTGAGCGCCTAGCTACTTGGCAGCGCTGCTTAGGCGCTCAGCCGGACCATCGCCCCCTCACACGGGTGACGAGCAGTAGTGGAACCCGTGAGCACCCGGCCGCGCAGCGCGGGCTGAATAAAGCCGATGATGAGGGCGTGAGGCGCTTTACCAGTCGCCGAAATGACCTATGGATTCAACCCAAAGTAGACGGTGTCGCCATTACCTTGCGCTATGAAGAGGGCGAGCTGGTCGAGGCGGTTAGCCGGGGCGATGGTGAGCGTGGACAGGACTGGACGGCGCGAGCACTTCAGTTACCTGGCGTGCCAAATACGCTTCCCGAGACCCTTTCAGCCATATTTCAAGGCGAGCTTTATTGGCGTTTAACCGATCACATTCAGTCGCGCTCACCCTCATCCGGCGCGCGCGGTGCGGTAGCAGGCGCCATGGCCCAATCCTCTCCTGAAGCCGCGACGCTTGAGCGTATTGGTCTGTTTATTTGGGATTGGCCTGACGGTCCCACCGAAATGCCAGCGCGTATCGCACGGTTAAGTGATCTGGGGTTTGATACCGCTGACTACACCTACCCGCTGGATGAGCGTCGCGATGCCGCCTACTGGCGCGATACCTGGTTTAACGGCCCGCTACCGTTTGCCACCGACGGTGTGGTGATCAAGCAAGCCGAGCGCCCAGGCGTACGCCGCTGGTCATCATCGCCGCCTGAGTGGGCCATTGCCTGGAAATACCCCTCGCAGCAGGCGCTGGCGGAAGTGCGCGGCGTGGAGTTTCGCGTTGGGCGTACCGGGCGAGTGACGCCGCTGGTGTGGCTCAATCCAGTACAGCTAGAAGGGCGGCGTATCAGTCGTGTTTCGCTAGGTTCACTGGAGCGCTGGGAAACGCTGGATGTACGCCCTGGTGATCAAGTTGCGATCACCCTAGCCGGGCTAACGATACCCCAGTTAACTGAGGTGGTTTGGCACACTCAGGAGCGCTCGGCGTTGAGCGCTCCTTCACCACAGCGCTATCACCTGTTGAGCTGTTTTGAGTTAACCCCTGGCTGTGATGCCCAGTTGTTAGCGAGGCTCACCTTTCTAGGTGAGCAGTTGGGGATGCAAGGCGTAAGTGAAGGCACTTGGCGGGCGCTGATAGAGGTCGGCGCGATAACTCAGTTATTGGACTGGCTGGACATTGAGCCACGCCAACTGCAGCAAGCGTATGGCATCGGCAATGTTAGAGCTGCTGCGCTCATTCGCCAGTTTCAGGCGGCCCAAGGCAGGCCGTTTGAGGCGTGGTTGAGTGCCCTTGGCATGCCTCCCGGTGGCAATGCCCGCTTAGGCGACTGGTATACACTGGCGGGCTACCAGCGTGGAGAGTGGCAAGCCATGCCGGGTGTTGGCCCCGTTCGCGCAGAAGCGCTGGTGGCATTTTTTAGCCACCCTGAAGTACAAGATATGGCTGCTCAGCTTAACCGGGCGGGTGTTGAAGGCTTTTAGCGATGCTAGCTGCAGCTCAAGCCGCCAACTCAATAACTAGCCAAGCCCGGTGATGCGCAGCATTAAACCGAGGTATAGCGGAATCAGCAGTGGCGCTAGCAAGGTGCTGACCAACACGGCCAGGGCGCCTTTTTGCGGCTGAATACCCAACTCCATAGCAACCACGACCACGTTCGCAGCCATAGGAACGACGCCCAGCAGTAAAAGTGCCATGGCAAGCTCCGTAGAAAGAGGTGCCAGCCACTGAAGCGCTAACACGGCAGCTAACATGGCTAACGGCCATAGCAGATAGCGCAGCCCTAAGCAGGCAGCAACAAAACGGCTATCCCAGGCAGAAAGCGTCACTTGGCTAAGCGTCATGCCAATAATCATCATGCCCAGCAGCGTGTAGGTGGCGGGGAACACTGCCAAGGAGTTCATCACTGAAGCCGGTACGTTTACCTCAAAGGCGCTAAGCAGCAGTGCTAGCAAAAAGGCATAGATAAGCGGTAAGCGAGAAATTTTGATCAGGCTCTCACGCACCGAAAAACGCCCGCGAGCGCTGAGATAAAACCCAACGGTGAATTCGTAAATATTAATTCCCAACATACAGAACAGGTAAAGAGTAACGCCCTCGGGGGGGAGCAAAATCAACGCAATCGGTAAGCCAAAATAGCCGGTATTGCCCGTCCCTGAAGAGAATGCCAGCAGGGCCGCCTCCTGCTCACCAAAATGGTGGCGAGCGAGACGTTGTACGGCCAGGGCCATCAGACTTGCCAGAATGAATAGCGCTAATGTTAACAACAGATAGTCAGGGGTAGGGCCGCCGTTCATCAGTGCGCGAAAAATAGTAAAGGGTGCAATCAGGTAAACCAGTAACGTAGCGATGGGGCGAGGATCTAATTTAAGCCGCTGCGCAGCCAGCCAGCCTAACCCTACGTAGCTCAATAACATCAGTAATGGCCCAACCAGCGCTCCAGGTGCAAGATCCATTTACCCTCCCGTCATATGCTTGATGATTCGCTAACATGAGCCAAATTAAAGGCCAAGCGTGGAAACTTTCATTAGCCCCCGCGCCGTGGAACAGCGAGAATACCTCAAAATATCATCACTATTGATCACTTTAAGGAAACCCCATGAGCAGCCACGAGCATCCGTTAGGTATCAGCTTTGAATTTTTCCCGCCCAATACCGATGCTGGGCGTGACAAGCTGATCCACGTTCGCGATGAACTGGCCGCCCGGAACCCACGCTTTTTCTCGGTTACTTATGGTGCTGGCGGTTCTACCCAAGCGCGTACCCGTGAAGTGGTGCGTGCGGTCAGTGAAAGCGGTATCACGACCGCTCCTCACCTCTCCTGCATTGGCAGTGAGAAAGCGCAGTTGCGTGACCTGCTGTCGCAGTATCGTGAGGAGGGGGTAGACAGCTTAGTGGCGCTGCGTGGTGATATGCCGTCAGGGATGGGAAGCATTGGTGAGCTACGTTATGCCAACGAGCTAGTCGAGTTTATCCGTGCTGAAACCGGTGACCATTTCGACATAGCCGTCGCTGCATATCCGGAATCTCATCCACAGGCAGCCAACCTTGATAAGGATGTGGAAAACTTCGCGCGCAAAATGAAAGCTGGGGCCAATATGGCGATTACCCAGTACTTCTTCACCGCCGATGCTTATTTCAACTTCGTCGATAAAGTGCGCGCGCTGGGCGTTGAACAGCCGATTATTCCCGGTATTATGCCGATTACCAACTACACCAAGCTGGCGCGATTCTCTGACGCCTGTGGCGCTGAGATTCCGCGCTGGATTCGTAAGCAGTTAGAGTCCTATGGCGACGACAGCGAAGCGATTACTGGCTTTGGTACAGAGGTGGTAAGTCGTCTTTGTCAGCGGTTGCTGGATGGCGGTGCGCCAGGGCTGCATTTCTACACGCTTAACCAAGCCGCACCGGTACTCAAGATTGTCGATAATCTCAGTGGTTAAAATAGATAGTGAATGTGTTTTTAATGCCGATTTATAAGGTGATATAACGCTCTATTTGAGAACTCTCTTATGTCCGTTATAAAAAACCGGCCTGCGGTCAACCCGCCAGGCCGGTTTTTTTATGGATGCAGAGAAGGACCATTGGTTAATTCACCTGGGGCTCAAGTTTGCCCCGTATAATTCTCATCGTTATTAATGCTGTAGCGCAGGCCAGGAGCGTACGTAGATGAAGACGAAAAGGAGTCTTACACCATGTGGCTGATTACCACTATGTTCGCTTTGACGTATTTAGGCATGGCTGCCGGTAGGTTACCCGGACTTCAGGTTGATCGAGCCTGGATCGCGTTGGCTGCCGCCTGTGTGCTGTTGGTATCTGGCGTGGTGCAATTGGATGAGATCTCCAGCCATATTGATGTGGGCGCGCTGACCCTGCTTTTCGCCCTAATGCTGGTGTCGGCTCAGTTTGGCTTCTCTGGCATTTATGACCGGCTTTCCGGGTTTATTACCGGGCAGGCTGAGCGCCCTAGTGTGCTGTTGTTAGGGGTGGTGCTGCTAGGTGGTGTGTTATCAGCGCTGTTGGTCAATGATATCGTCGCCTTTGCACTGACGCCGCTGCTGTGCCAGACCCTGCTAGCGCGTGGTTTGGATCCGCGCCCCTTCCTGCTGGCGCTGGCGATGTCCTGTAACGCAGGCTCCGCCGCCAGTCTAATCGGCAATCCACAGAATATTTTAATTGGCCAAGCCGGTGGATTGGATTTTTGGGGTTACAGCTTACAAGCGTTAGTACCCGCATTAGCGGCCTTATCCATTACCTACCTGGTGATCTGGTTTTCATGGCGGCAACGCTGGGTGGTCAGCGCTATGCCATCAATATCAGCGAATATAGCGACGTCAGCAATGGACGAAAGCATGCGCTACAAACCCCTATTAGCGGCCATTGCCTTGCTGGTGCTTTTTTCAACCGCTATTCCAAGGGAGTGGTCCGCCCTGGCGGTTGCCCTTGTATTGATGATGTCACGACAAGTTGCCAGCCGCCGCTATGTGGAAGCCGTAGACTGGAATCTCCTCCTGCTGTTTATCGGTTTATTTATTGTCACTGGCAGTGTCGCTTCCTTGCCGGAGGCGGGCGCTCTGGTAAACCGCCTGCTGGGCGAGGGTGGCTTGCCGAGCAGTGTGTGGAGCATCGCTGGTTTATCGCTGCTGGCGAGCAATGTGATCGGTAACGTGCCCTTTGTGGTGCTGCTGTTAGGGCTGTTCCCCGAACTGCCTGAGTCCACGCTGGTAATATTGGCAGTGATGTCGACCTTGGCCGGTAATCTGTTACTGATTGGCAGCGTGGTGAATTTAATTGTTGCGGAAGGTGCCAAGCGTCAGGGAGTGTATCTTGGCTTTTTTGAGTTTGCTCGCGTTGGCATACCGGTAACGCTGCTGTCTGTCGCGGTGGCCGGTCTCTGGCTCGCTTGGCTCTATTAACGTTGGAGTGTAGCGCTGCAAATTGGCGTGTGTAGACTTTGCTAATCGGCTTAACTAAAAAGGCCGGAACGCTAGCGTTCCGGCCTTGTCGTTTGATTGGCTTAACCAATCATTCTGCAAACAGCATCAGCGTTATCGCCTTAAGCCGCACGTTTAAGCAGTGCTTGGTAGCTTAGTGCCGCTGCCGTGCTGCTTACGCTGCATAAGAAATATCGCGACGCCGATCGCAAGACCTGCAATATCGGTATAGATACCGCCATAAATCATAAACATGGCGCCCACCAGCATAATAACGCGTTGCCACGCTTTCACTGGCCCAAAGAACCATGCCTGGACGACGCCAGCCAACAGAATGATACCCAGAGAAGCCGTTATTGCGACGCGGGCGATTTGCATTGCGCTACCTTCCATCAGCATGGCTGGGCTGTAGAAGAACATGAATGGCACGATAAATGCGGCCAAGCCGATCTTGAACGAGGCAACCGAGGTGCCCATCGCATTGTCCCCAGATATGCCTGCGGCTGCATAGGAGGCCAGCGCCACTGGCGGCGTGATGGCCGACATCACTGCGAAGTAGAATACGAAGAAGTGGGCAACAAGCGGTTCAATGCCAATATTGATTAAGCCAGGTGCGACTACGGAGGCTGCAACCGCATAAGCAGCGGTAGTGGGCATGCCCATACCGAGCATAATCGAGATACACATGGCGAAGAACAGCGCCAGCAGCTGGCTGACGCCCGCCAAACCCAGCAGAAGCGAGGAGAAGCGCGCGCCCACGCCCGTTAGCGAGATAACCCCGACAATCAAGCCCGCACAGGCACATACCGCGATAATCTGAATCGACATGGTGCCCGCTAGCTGCAAAGCCCTTAAAATTGAGCGAATGCCCATTTTATTAGGCGAAATCCAGCTGACAACGGCGGCCGACGCGGTTGCTAAGGTACCCGCGCGAATCACCGAGTAGCCCATGAATAGTGCTGCAATCAAAATGATAATCGGAGCGAATAGGTAGGCGTGCTTAGCAAGGCGGCGGAATTGTGGAATTTCGTCCTTACGCATCCCACGCATGCCTTTCTTGGCCGCTTCGAAATCGACCATGCAATAGACAGAAAGGAAGTAGAGCGCGGCAGGAATAAGGGCGGCAACCGCAATCTCACGGTAAGGGATACCGGTGACTTCCGCCATGATGAAGGCACCTGCCCCCATGATTGGCGGCATGATCTGCCCACCGGTGGAAGCGGCGGCTTCAATTGCACCCGCACTGCGGCCGGAATAACCGACTTTTTTCATCAACGGAATCGTTAATGAGCCGGTGGAAACGACGTTGCCAGCCGATGTGCCGTTGATCATGCCCATCAGGCCAGAGGCAAAAATCGATACCTTGGCTGGACCACCACGGGCGCGACCTGCAGCAGCGAAAGCAAAATTCACAAAGTAGTCACCCACCTTCGAGGCTTGCAGGAAGGCGGCAAAAATAATAAATAAGATGATATACGTAGAGGAAACGGCAGTAGTCTGGCCGAGTACGCCAGTATCGGTGTAAAGCTGGCTGAAAAAACGCCCTACTGAGAGACCAGGGTAGCTTAAGAAGCCAGGTAGGTAAGGGCCACCGAATACATAGGCAAGGAAGATCGCCGAGATAATCACAAGCGCGTTGCCAGCCACGCGGCGGGTAAGCTCAAGGATTAACAATGATCCTGCAATCGCCGAGTAGGAAATACCCATGGGTGCGAAGGACGTGCCGGTCGACATGCGTAGTGGGGTGTTGTAAATCACCAAGAAATAGCCCGCACTTGCTAGTGCACACACCATCAACACCAAATCAGGCAGAGCAAACTTAGTGCGTACTTGACGATACGTCCATGACAGGAAAATAGCGGCGACGGTTGCCGCAATCAGCGGGTAACCAAAGTGCCACTTTTCAATATCCGGCTCAATACGCATCGCGCCACCGGCGATGGTTTGCCACATAAAGACGGTTTGCAGTAATGCATAACCGGCAAGCAGCAGTAGTAGTGAGCTCAGTACCGTCTGCCACTTAGGCGCAGTCGCTGCATCATCGCTGGCAAAGCGGGCACCGGTAAATAGACCAAAGCCCAGAATTAGTGCCCCAGCAACGTGAATAATACGGTAAGACCAGGTTTCCATCGGTAGCACATTTAGCGTCACCAAATGGAATACCGCATAGATGACTGCTAGGCTAGCAAATAGCGCCCACTGCCAGCCGGTAAAAATACGGCGGTTGGGTTCGACAATTTCTTCATCAACACCTTCAGCCAAAATCTCTGCAGCTTTTTTCTCTTCCACAGGATCACTGGAAGTTACAGCCGGGTTAGGACTGCCAGGGTTATTGCTCATGATACGTCACCCTTGGGTGTGGAACATCAGCGTGACTAGCGTTGCTAGATCAGCAATTTATGAAGTACGACAAGTGAAGGAAGGGCCGGTCCTGTAAATTCAGGAACCGGCCCTTTCAAGCAGCTAACTTAGCTATTACTGGCTGATCATATCGTCGGCAATTTCATAGCCGTTTTCGTTGAACCAGCGAGCAGCACCTGGGTGGAACGGCATAACGGTGTTGTAAACGATGTTTTCAGGAATTGATGTTTCAGCACTACGGTGAACTGACATCATGCGGTCATTGTTTTCCATCGTGATGCGAGTTGCTTCGTAAACGAAGCTTTCCGGCAGGTCACAGGCAGCAATGGCGAAGTTCCACATGGATACAGCGCGGGCATCTTCTTCCAGCGTTTCGTAAGTGCTGGCGGGAATCATAAACTCAGAAACCGGGAAGGCCTCAATGATTTGCGCCTGCTCTTCTTCGGTAAACTCAATGATGTTGACGTCAGTCTGTACTTCCAACTGGCTAACGGCGGGGATCGGAACGCCTGCTGCGAAGGCAACAACGTCTAACAGGCCGTCCTGCAACTGACCACCTAGGTCAGACCAGCCGCCATTACGACGCTCAAAGTTAACGCCTAGCTCTTCAAGGATGGCCGGGAAGTAAACATCAGAAGTTGAGCCTGAAGGACCAAAACCAATGCGCGAGCCATCAGGAATATCCGAAATTGACGTAATGCCAGAGCTCGCAAGCGCCGTTACTGAGAAGGGCGTTTCGTACATTGGGAACATTGCGCAGGCGTTGTCCATTACAACACCCGGTGCCAGCGGACTTTCACCATTCATTGCGTCTGCAGCAGGACCCATGGTGGTCATGCCGAATGCCAGGTCGCCATTGTGTACCAGTGCTAAGTTCTGAGTGGGACCGCCGGTGACTTCGCCGCCGCCAGTAATATCACCGAGCTGATCAGCAATCAGGTTTGCCCAACCAGAGCCATAGATGTAGAAGGTGCCACCTTGGCTAGCAGTACCGATGGTGAAACTGGAAGGCCAACCTTCACGATCAACTTCAGCGTGCGCGGCAGCAGCTATCAGGGCACTACCTGCTAGTAGGGCGAAGGACTTAGGCATCATATTACGCATGGCGAGATTTCCTAGCTGTTATTAGGGTTATATTCTGAGGGTAGCTGTGAGTACCTCCAGTTAATAGTGCATGAAGCAGCTATTCCTTTATATAAAAGCGATAGTTGTGCCATTTAATATTTTTTAAATAAAAAACAATTAGTTATAAATATTTTATTAAACTTTGGTGGAAAGCTATGAGACCCTAAGTGTCCGATAGTCCGCACGTTGAAGGCTATTTAGTGTGCGGTTTTCCGCACACTTTTAAGAGGGAGTATTAGCAGGGAATGGCTATATTAGCGGAGGGAGTGTTTTGTTAATTAGCCAGAGCTGAAGTGTCAGCGGGTTTTTTTACCTGGATCAAGAATGCGCACGGGCTGAATATCCTGCTGCTTCTGATCATCACGTACCCGATTAACCCGGGTGGTCATTTCGGTGAGCGCGTCATCTTCAATCGGCAATTGCTCAAAGAAGTCACAGCTAACACATTCGCGGTAGCGAATGCCGTTCTGTTCCCAGGCGCGGATACGATCCATCGCCGCGCAGCGCGGGCAAGTGACACCCGCGATAAAGCGTTTAATAGTCGACATGCAGTTCTCCAAATGTGCGGTGCCTTAGGCACCGCGCATGGGAAAGAGGTTTTATAATAGGTGCTAAGCGGCGCGAATGCCGCTATGGCGTAGCAGCGGCTCTACACTGGGCTCACGCCCTCTGAAGGCGACAAACAGCTCCGCAGCATCACGCGCGCCACCCTGCTCTAGAATTTCACTGCGGAAGCGCTGGCCCGTTTCGGGGTCAAAGATACCGGCCTCCTCAAAGGCACTCCAGGCATCCGCGGAAAGCACTTCCGCCCACTTATAGCTGTAGTATCCAGCAGCGTAGCCGCCAGCAAATACGTGGCCAAAGCTATTTTGGAAACGGTTAAACGGTACCTTGGGCAGCACTGACACTGCGTCGCGCACCTCATCTAATAGTGCCTGTACATCGCTGGCACTTGGGGCACTCAGTTCATGATGCAAACGTAGATCAAACAGTGAAAACTCAATTTGACGCATCATGCCCATGGCGGATTGGAAATTCTTCGCCGCCTGAAGGCGCTCCAGTAGCTCTGAGGGGAGCGATTCGCCGCTATCCACATGTTTAGCGAGTAGATCTAACCCTTCACGCTCCCAGCAGTAGTTCTCCATAAATTGGCTGGGTAGCTCGACTGCATCCCAAGCAACGCCATTAATTCCGGAGATATCGGCGATATGCTGTTTGGTCAGCATATGGTGCAGGCCGTGGCCAAACTCGTGGAACAGCGTAGTTACTTCGTCGTGGGTGAGTAGCGCAGGGCGACCGCCGACGGGGGCTGTAAAATTGCAGGTTAAAAAGGCGACCGGTAGTTGCAGGCCTTGGTCCGTTTGGCGGCGCACTCGACAATCCGCCATCCAGGCCCCGCCACGCTTGCCTTCACGAGCGTAAAGATCGAGATAAAAGCCTGCGATCGGTTGGCCGTGTTCAGTAATCCGAAAGTAGCGCACGTCTGGGTGATAGCGGGGCGCCTCGGTATCTTCTTCAACGCTTACGCCGTAAAGGCGTTCAACGACCTGGAATAACCCATCCACCACCCGTGGTGCAGGGAAGTAAGGACGCAGTTGCTCTTGGGAAATGGCATGACGTGCTTCGCGAAGTTTTTCACTGGCATAGGCAACATCCCACGGCTCTAATGACGCTAGGCCCAGCTCATCACGTGCATAGTCAGTTAGTTCTGCAAGCTCTTCCTTGGCTTGTGGCAGTGCGCGTCGGGCCAAGTCATTAAGAAAGTCGAGGACCTGCTCGGGGGAGTCAGCCATCTTGGTGGTCAGTGAGAAATCGGCGTAGCTGGCAAAGCCCAGCAACCGAGCGATTTCACTACGCAGCGCCAGAATCTCTTCCATAATGGCTGCGTTATCAAATTTACCCGCATCCGGTCCTTGATCCGAGGAACGGGTGACAAAGGCGGTGTATACCTCGCGGCGTAGCTCGCGGTTGTCTGCGTAGCTAACCACGGGGAAAAAACTGGGGAAATCCAAGGTAATACGGTAACCCGCCACGCCTTTAGCTTCGGCGGTTGCTTTTAACGTCTCAAGTGCGCTTTCCGGCACACCTGCTAGGGCATCCTGGCTATCAATATCTTTATGCCACGCCTGGGTGGCGTCCAGAACATTATTTGAGAACTGGTTTGACAGCATTGAAAGTCGAGATTGAATGTCACCGTAGCGTGCTTTCTTATCAGCGGGCAGGTCGACACCCGCCAGGCGGAAATCGCGCAGGGCGTTCTCAACGGTGCGGCGCTGAGCGGCATCCAGGTTTTTCCAGGCAGGCCCTTCTTGCAGCGCTTGCCAGCCTTTAAAAAGCCCTTCGTGCTGGCCCACCCAAGTGCCAAACGCTGAGAGTTTCTCAAGGCAGGCTTGATAGGCTTCACGCAGCTCTGGCGTATTCATGGTGCCGTTCAGATGAGAAACCGGTGACCATGCCTGGGTAAGCCGGTCATTGACCGCTTCAAGCGGCGCCGCAAAATTTTCCCACGTTGGCGGGGTGGCGGCCGCCTGTTCGGCAAGCCGATCAATGGCTTCGCGACTTTCACTCAATAGCTTTTCCACGGCGGGCTCCACGTGCTCGGCGCGAATCTCAGCGAAAGGGGGTAGCTCATGCGTCTCAAGCAGCGGATTGGTGGACATAGGCACCTCAAGTGGCAGCGTTCTATAAAAACGTTAGGGGGGCGCAAAACGCGCGACTATGATGACACAGTGCGGGCAGTTGGGCCGTGTTTCAAGAGCCACTGCAATGCCAGGCTCAATGCTTGTTTGAATACTTGTTTCAACACTAGGGTTTGGCCTGCACGCATGTGCCTGCTAGTCTTGCGGCCTTTTAATGCCATCAACGGCAGGAGCATGTAATGAGCGAGACGCTTGAGCGCTGGGGGTCGAAGCGGGCCTTTATCTTGGCGGTAACGGGCGCTGCGGTAGGGTTGGGAAACATCTGGCGCTTCCCCTATGTAGCCGGGGAAAATGGCGGCGCGGCGTTTTTGCTGATTTACGTGGCGTTTGTAGTGCTGCTAGGCATACCCGTCATGATGGCGGAGATATTGATTGGCCGAGCGGGGCGGCGGGGGCCGATGCAAGCCTTGGGCGCGTTGGCCGCAGAGGCTGGCGCATCGCCTCACTGGCGCTGGTTAGGGCTGTTTGGAGCATTCACCGTTTTTTGCATTTTGTCGTTCTACTCGGTGGTGTCTGGGTGGTCGATTGAATTCTTGGTTGCCTCTATTAACGGCAACTTTAACGGGGCAAGTGCCGCTGAGATTGGCGCAGGATTTGATGCTTTTTTAGCTAACCCGGGATTGTTGATTTTTAATCACTCGCTGTTTCTATTTATGACCATGACAGTGGTGGCGGCAGGCGTTGCGAAGGGGCTGGAGCGGCTGAATAATCTGCTAATGCCGCTGCTTTATCTCCTTCTGCTGTTATTGGCAGGCTATGCCGCCACCACGGATGGTTTTAGCACTGCACTGGCGTGGTTGTTTTTACCCTCTTTTGAAGCGGTGACACCTTCAGTGGTGGTGCATGCCATGGGGCACGCGTTCTTTACCTTAGCGGTTGGCGCCTGTGCATTGATGGCCTACGGGGCTTATATGCCTGAAGAGCAGAGTTTGCCCGGGGCTGCGGTGGCGGTAGCGGTACTCGATATCAGCGTGGCCTTGTTAGCGGGTATTGCTATATTTTCAGTGGTATTTGCACAAGGCATGGATCCCGCCGACGGGCCAGGTCTTATGTTTGTGACCTTACCTATCGCATTTTCGGAGCTGCCGTGGGGCTCAGCGTGGCTCAGCGTGTTCTTTTTATTGCTGCTGCTGGCTACCTGGACTTCCGCGATTAATTTAGCCGAGCCAATGGTGGCTACTTTGCAGGGTCTGGGGTTGCGGCGCAGTATTTCGACCGCCATTGTGGCATTAAGTGTATGGCTGATTGGGCTGTTATCGGCTTTTTCTTTCTCGACGCTTGCCGAGTTCCGGCCGCTGTTAGACCGTAATGTATTTGAGCTGGTCAGCAGTATACCTCCGGATATTTTTCTGCCTTTAGGTGGCTTGTTGATTGCAATTTTTGCGGCATGGGTAATGCCTCAAGAGCGTGTGGTGCATGCATTGGGCGTCGGGGAGCGTGGCTACCTAGTGTGGCGTAATATCATCCGTTGGGTGTCTATTCCATTGACCTTTATTGTCCTATTGGCTGGGTTGCTATAGTCGCTCAACGAGCCGTGCTATCGAATGACCGCCAATCGCTTAGGAGTGAGTTATGAGCAGCAGTGCGCTAAGAAGCTATCAAGGTGTTTCTCCCCGTTTGGGCGAGCGGGTGTATGTTGATCCAGCCAGTGTGGTGATTGGTGACGTTGAAATGGGCGATGACTGCTCTGTCTGGCCGATGACCGTTATTCGCGGTGATATGCATCGTATACGCATCGGTGCGCGCACCAGCGTTCAAGATGGCAGTGTGCTACATATTACCCACGCAAGTGACTTCAGCCCTGGGGGATTTCCGCTCACCATTGGCGACGATGTAACCATCGGTCATAAAGCCATTTTGCATGGCTGCACCTTGGGTAACCGTATCTTGGTCGGTATGGGCGCCATTGTAATGGACGGTGTCGTAGTTGAAGACGAAGTGATTATTGCCGCTGGCGCGGTGGTCACGCCGGGTAAACACTTGGAAAGTGGCTATGTTTACGCTGGTAATCCAGCCAAAGCGCTGCGTCCGCTTAAAGAGAAAGAGCGTTCTTTCTTCCCCTATACCGCAGGCAACTACGTTAAATTGAAAGACCGCTTTCTGGCTGACGCTTCACTTTAATTTTTCCCGCTAAGCGGTTGCCTAGCCAATCCTTTTTGTAAAATAGTCATGTCGCGGCAGCTGGAAATCTGTTAATTTATACAGTTTTCCAGGGTGCCGCATCATGGCTAATTTTCGCACGCATATTACGGTGGCAGCGGCGGGCGGCATGCTGGTGGCTTATGGTGGCTGGCAAGCTGAATGGTGGCTTCCTACCCAGGCGATGTTAATGGTTGCCTTAGTCACGTTTGGTGGCATTTTGCCCGACATTGATGCCGACCGTTCCCACTCTATTCGGTTAATTTTTAATTTACTGTCGGTGCCAGCGCTGGTGTTGGGAGCGCTGCTGTTGCAGCCGTGGCTAACCCCAGGTGCGCTGCTCATTGCCTGCGGCGGGATTTACTTCAGTGTTCGTTATTTGGCTGGGGTGCTGTTTTCCCGTTTTACGGTTCACCGCGGTATTTGGCACTCGCTGTTAGCTGGTAGCCTATGTGGCCTGGCAACCGCCGCACTAAGCTTTAACTTGCTCGACCAGCCCGCTTGGCTGGCGTGGTCCCACGGGGGAGCCTTGCTGTTGGGGTTTATCATCCACCTAGGGTTAGATGAAATATATAGCGTTGATCTTGAGGGCGCGCGGTTTAAGCGCTCGTTTGGGACGGCGCTTAAACTGGGTGATAGTCGTCGACCGGTGTCCAACCTGCTGATGCTAATTGCAACATTAACGCTGGTGCCCTGGGCACCGCCTTGGGCGGTACTGGGTGAGTTACTCCATCAAGGCTCGCTGTTATGGCGGTAGTCATCAGCATTAAGACTGTGCTTTTTTAGCTTGTCATAAAAGGTCTTGCGCGGAATGCCCAAGTGGCGGCAAACATCGGTTACCCGGCCGTGGTAACGTGCTAGCGATTGACTGATCAGACTCTTTTCAAACAGCTCTACCTGGCGTGGCAGGGTAAGCTCTTCTGTATCGGCATTGACACCTTCCAGCAATGCATCCAGGCGGTAATCAAAGGCTGCACCTAATAATACGTAGCGCTCGGCGAGGTTGCGTAGTTCGCGTACGTTGCCGGGCCAGTCATGGGCAAGCAGGGCGGCAATGTCGGGGCTGTCTAGAGTAGGCGCTTCAAGCCCGCTGCGGTTGGCGGCAACGACGGCAAAATGCTGAAACAGTAACGGGATATCCTCACGCCGCTCGCGTAGAGCGGGCAGTGGCAGGGTTACCACGTTCAGTCGGTAATACAGATCCTCACGGAAATAGCCCTCTTCAGCAGCGGCTTTGAGATCCACCTTAGTGGCTGCAATCACACGGATATTCAGTGGAACGGTTTCGTTAGCGCCAAGGCGTTCAACGCTGCGCTCTTGCAGAACGCGTAGTAGCTTTACTTGCAGCGCCATGGGCATCGATTCGATTTCATCTAGAAACACCGTGCCACCGTTAGCGTGCTCAAACTTACCGATGCGCCGCTCTACGGCACCGGTGAAGGCGCCTTTTTCATGACCGAACAGCTCTGACTCAATGGTGTTTTCGGGCACTGCGCCGCAGTTAATCGCCATGAATGGGCTGTTACGTCGCACGCTACGCTCGTGAATCGCGCGGGCCACCAAGTCTTTGCCAGTACCTGTTTCGCCAAACAGCAGCACATCGGCTTCCACTTGGCTGATACGCTGGATCATGGCCGCCAATCGCGAAATGACCGCAGTGCGGCCAACCAGTCGAGGTCCCAATGCGGCCTGTTGCACTTCCAGCTCGGCTTTAAGCCGGTGATTTTCTAAGCTGAGCTGGCGCTTTTCAATGCCCCGGCGCACCACATCCAGCAACTGGTCGCCAGCGAAAGGTTTCTCAAGGAAATCCCAAGCGCCTGCCCGCATGGCTTCTACCGCAGTAGAAATATCGCCATGGCCGGTAATTAAAATAATCGGCAGAGTGGCATCGCGGCTGTGCAGCTCGTGAAGCAGTGCCATGCCATCCATGCCCGGCATGCGAATATCGCTCACAATTACCCCGGGGAAGTCTGGGGGCAGCGCTGCTAGCGCTTGCTCCGCCGATTCAAAACAGAAAGGCGTGTAGCCTGCGAGCTCTAAGGTTTGGCTGGCGGTGATACGCAGATGCGGTTCGTCGTCGATCACCATGACCGGCAGCGTCGACGGCTCATGCATAAGAAGAACTCTCCTGGGGTTGGGTTAACGGTGAGTGGGGCAGGGTAATGGTAAAGCATGCGCCCCCGTCGGGTTGATTGACCACCTGAAGCTTACCGCCCAGATCGTCCATGATGCGCGAGGAAATAGACAGCCCAAGTCCTAGACCACTCCCCGGGGCCTTGGTAGTAAAGAAGGGTTCAAAAATATGCCCAATATGCTCTTGAGGAATACCCGGGCCGTTATCAGCGACACTGATAATGACTTGGTGTTGATGGATATGCGCTCCTAGGGTGAGTTGTGCATCAGGCGATGCTTTCATTGCCTGAAGTGCATTGCTGATCAAATTAACCAATACCTGCTCTAGGCGTACTAGGTCACCTTTTACCCAGAGGGTTTCATCGGGCCAGTCCTGGACAATGGTGATGTTGCTTTCGCGCAGGCGGCTCTGAAACAGACGCAAGGCATAGTCGATACACGCTTGAATGGAAATAGTCTCCTGACGCTCGCTACTTTTACGGGAGAACTGACGTAGCTGCGCGCTGATATCCGCCATGCGTTCAGTGAGTTCAACAATTTGCTCAAGATTCGCGTCTGCTTTTTCGTAGCGTGCTAGGGCCATAAAGCGGCGGGCGTTTTCACCATAAGCGCGAATGGCGGCCAGTGGTTGATTGAGTTCGTGGTTGATGCCCGCAGCGAGTTGGCCCAGTACGGCGAGCTTGGCTGCTTGAATAAGCTCATCCTGGGTTTGTCGCAGGTTGGCCTCTGCGCGACGGCGCTCTTCAATTTCACCAGAAAGGCGTTGGTTACTGGCGACCAGGTCACGGGTACGTCGTTCAACGCTGACTTCTAACTCATCACGCACACGAGCCAAGGTATGGCGCTCGCGTTCGGCAAATGCTTCCCGCTCGCGGCGTAGTCGTAGGCGTTGCCAGCCAATCCCTGCACCAAGAGTGACCACGCCGTAGAGGCCGCCTGCCATGAGAGCAGCGTTCCACTGAGCGCTAATCACGGGCGTTAGCGGCTTTAAAATATGCATTTTCCAGCCAAACTCGGGAATAGGCCGGGTAATGCTTAAGTAGCTCCCGCCGCTTAGTGGGCCATGGGCAAAACTGACTAAATAACTGCCAGGTCCGTAGGGCGTTTCAAGCTCGAGCCCTGACGGTGACAGTGGCTCCATGGCATAGCGCCGTGTGGCTCTTAATGCTTCACGCTCTTCTTCGTTGAGTGGGTACAGCGCGTTCATACGTAGCTCAGGGTGGCTGGCCATAAAAATAATATTGTCGCTGTCGGTTACAAATAGCTCCGCGTCTTGCTCCGCCCAGCTCTCTTCTACGTCGTCCAGGAGTACTTTAATAACCAATACCCCGTCAGGTTTGGCATCGGGTGAGGTGTCGTCGAGCCAAACCGGCGCTGAAAAAAAGTAACCCCGTTCAAGCGATTGGGTGCCCAGCCCATAAAAGCGCCCTTGTCTGCCCTGGATCGCTTCTGAGTAATAGCTTCGAAAAGCGTAGTTATGACCGATAAAGGTATTGGGGCGGTGCCAGTTGCTGGCGGCAATCGTATAGGCATCACGATCAAGCAGATAAACGTCGGAGACGCCTGCCGTAAAGCGGAAGCGATCCAGCAGTAAATTAAGTGACATCGGGTCTTGGCCATCAGGAGACGCAAGAAAGCGTTGAATTCCCTCCCGAGTAGCTAACATTTGTGGCAAGTAGTCGTAGCGCAGTAAGTAGCCATTTAGGTTGGCCGCAGATAAGCGTAACTCGTTTTCTGCGTCATCCTGCAGGTTTGATAGCGCCTGCTCGCGGGCAAGCAGGGCCGCTTGCCACATGCAAAAAACAAGGCCTAGGGTTGTTACCATTAGCCACAGCAGGCGCCAGCGGAGCGATTGACTGATCATGCCGATGCGCTGCTCGTGCCCTGGGCACGGCGAAGGGCACGCTGCGCTCGTGTTTCAGCACGTGCCATTTCCAATAAACCTTCTTCAACGAACACAAGGTGCTCGTGGGCGCGAGCCCGGGCATCCTCTGCGCGACCGTCTAAAATGGCATCTAATAGCTTGCGGTGCTGCTGCATGAGCTGACTACGTGAACCTGGCTTGGCAAATAAGTGTGCCAAATTATTCACAATGCTTTTTTCCAGCAAGTGAAAAATGCCACGAATCGTATGCAGTAACAGAACATTGTGCGCGGCTTCGGCAATGGCAAGGTGGAATGCGGCGTCTAATTTTGCTTCCTGAATAGGGTCTGCGCCCGCAAAACCGCCATCGAGCTCTTCAAAGCGCTGAATCAGTACGGCTTTATCAGCAGGTGTCGAGCGGAGCGCAGCGTAATAAGCCGATATTCCTTCCATCGCATCGCGAAATTCGAGCAAATCTAAATTGAACTCGTCATGACGTGAGAGCATTTCCAGCAGTGGGTCAGTGTAGCCGTTACTGAGGTCATTATTGACAAAGGTCCCGCCGCCTTGACGGCTGGTTAGTAGTCCACGGGCCGCTAGTTTTTGGATCGCTTCACGTAACGATGGGCGAGATACGCCAAAGCGTTGGGCTAATTCACGCTCAGGAGGAAGGCGTTGTCCTGGCTTTAAACTGCCTTCCAGCATCATTGCTTCTAGGCGTTCGGTAATAACATCGGCTAAGCGCTGTTGTCGGAGCGGTGGATAGCTCATATTGCATAGCTCATGTTGACTAGCCCTCTAATTGGTAAGACCAATATTAAAAGCTTTAAAGGGTTAGCTCAAGGGGCTAGCAACAAGCGAGTGCTATGCTTTAGGTGCAATACAATAAGGCTTTAAACTAAAGTATAGAGCCGTTAAATAGCGTTATGCTGCATCATGGTTTGGCGCTTATTGAGTGCTTCATTAATGTCGATACAAGAGTTTTTTGTAAATTGGTAAAACCAATCGCTAAGCGCTCAACACGAATTTTTCGATGGCCAAATATAAAAGTAACTAGTTAATTAGTAACTAGCGCCTCCATTGCATAGGGCTCGTCATGATCATTTCAGCATCTACCGACTACCGCCAGGCTGCCAAACGCCGCATACCTCCCTTTCTTTTTCACTATGCTGACGGTGGATCTTACGCGGAGCATACCCTACGGCGTAACGTCGAGGATCTTGCCGGAGTCGCGTTGCGTCAGCGCGTGCTAAAAGATATGTCGTCGCTCTCATTGGAAACCGAGCTGTTCGGTGAAAAGCTTGCTATGCCTATCGCTCTCGCTCCGGTGGGGCTGGCAGGCATGTATGCAAGGCGTGGCGAAGTTCAGGCGGCGAGGGCGGCGACTAAGAAAGGTATACCGTTTACGCTCTCGACGGTATCGGTATGCCCCATCGGTGAAGTAGCCGCGGCTGTTGATAGGCCGATCTGGTTTCAGCTCTATGTGCTGAAGGACCGGGGCTTTATGAAGCATGTACTTGAGCGGGCTAAGGCTGCGGGTGTTAAGACGCTGATCTTTACCGTCGATATGCCTGTGCCTGGAGCGCGTTATCGTGATGCTCATTCAGGGATGAGCGGTAAGAGTGGTCCAATGAGGCGCATGCTTCAGGCCGCTATGCATCCTCTTTGGGCCTGGGATGTGGGTATTCATGGCCGCCCCCATGACCTGGGTAACGTATCCGATTATCGCGGTAAGCCAACGGAGCTTGAGGACTATATTGCTTGGCTTGGCGATAACTTTGATCCGTCCATCTCTTGGAAAGATCTTGAATGGATTCGTGAGCAGTGGGATGGCCCGATGATCATTAAGGGGATACTCGATCCTGAAGATGCCCGTGATGCGGTGCGCTTTGGCGCGGATGGAATTGTGGTATCTAACCATGGCGGTCGCCAGCTCGACGGTGTTTTGTCTAGCGCCCGTGCCTTGCCTGCTATCGCTGATGCGGTTAAAGGCGATTTGGCCATTCTGGCCGATTCCGGAATTCGCAGCGGCCTCGATGTTGTGCGAATGATTGCAATGGGCGCCGATACAGTACTAATTGGGCGTGCCTTCATCTATGCACTGGCAACTGCAGGAGAGGCAGGCGTTTCCAATATGCTCAATCTCTTTGAGAAGGAAATGCGCGTTGCGATGACGCTTACGGGGGCGCGAAGCATTGCTGAGCTTGGGCTAGATTCGCTGGTGCCGGATTCGATTCATGGCTTAAAGAGTGCTGTTAGTGGCTCAATCTAAATCTATTAAAAAAAGCCCTTGCCAATCCGTCAGCGAATCCGTAAAGTACGCATCCGCTGCCGGGGACGCCAAGCGTTACCAGCGGTGCATAAGGTGTAAAAGCCTTGGTTTGTCAGAGGGTTAGCGGTTTTGCGTCAGGGTTGTATCGATAGCGAAAATCGCACATTGACAAACACCAGGAACTGCGTAGAATACGCCTTCCTCGCTGAGGCAAGCCAAGTCAACGGCCGCCGGGTTGCTTTCACAGTAATCGACCAGCGAAAACGCTCTTTAACAATTTGATCAGGTAATTCATGTGGGCGCTTGCTGGTGGTGAGACAAATCACCAAATATCAAGGCAAGCGGTCATGACAATGTAAATTGAAATGAATTCGTTTGAACCTTGAGCC